>NICF_comb_assmDRAFT_10000965_pt1 | contig 23196 bp, 22 predicted proteins | sample NewIslPassag4_SG_FD_11279 | JGI IMG/M metagenome (IMG submission 11279) | reverse complement strand
CGGCTGGTTACCGCTACATCGGCGCCGGCTTCCGCAAGGGCAAGCGCGATGGTGTAGCCAAGTCCGGAGCTTGCACCCGTCACAATTGCTTTCTTGCCGTCGACGCGCATATCACGTAGTGCACGTTCCATCGAGCCCCCTTCCCTAACCGAATACCTAGACACGTGAATAGCGAATTATGTCAAGTTTTGCACTGATCCTTGAGAACTTCCCAGCGCTGTGCCAGCTGAGCAACTGGGCACTCGAAGCAGCGAAGCTGGCGGCAGCCAGTTGCTGCGAGGTGGAGCAACCCTTGTTCTGCCCGGGCTGAGCGGATTGGCACATGCGCCGTGCCGCAGATTTGCTCCCGTACTTGCTGGATACGCCGATTGCCTGCGCCAGCTGGCAGCTGCAGCCAGAGTTGGCTTGCTGCCTCTCGAAGCTGGTCGTTGTCTGTCTGGTCGGCATAGGCAAGCGCGAACGGCACCACGGCGTTCACGATTAGCTCATGTGCCCGGTCAGCCCCGAGATATGGGCGAGCGGTAGCCAGCCAACGCCGCAGCGCAGCATGGGCATAGTCTGCTTGGACCGCATGGAAGCATTCGTTGAGCAGCCCATGTTCACTGTGAGCAATCAACGAGGCCATGGCAAGCAACCGGCGTATAGGGTGATTGGCCGGCCGTTGGCGGTGGAGGCGCCATGCTGTTGGCGACAGCACGTGATAGCGGAGGCCTGCTGCTTCAGTCTCCCAGATATGTTCCACAGCCTGGAGTGTTGCCGGGGCAAGTTTGGCAAGCGCAGCATCGCGTGGGGCAAGCGGCAAAAAGCCGCCGACACCGAGCAGGTACGCGGCTGCCGCTGCCCAGCACTCTGTGTGAGGGTGGCGAGCTATGGCTCCTTCAATCCACGCCAACGGCAGTCGCTCGGCCAGAGCCTGCATTGGTGTTCGGTTGGCACTGTAGCCGAGGCCATCGAGCAACAGCGCGTAGAGCGTTTGCCCTGGGGAGTCAACAGTGAGCTGGCCGCTCACACGCGCGACTTTGCCTGCAAGACGTTCGTCACCAGCGGCTTCCCACACAGCAACCAGTGCCTCTGGAGCGTGCGCGGCAACAATCGGCGCACAATGGGTGAAGCCGAGGGCATCGAGCCGCGGCCACTCAGGGGAGACAAACGTGTCAAGCGGCCCAGCTAACTGGTGGGCCAGCGCTATGGTCGGCACAGGCCGGCCAGCGCAGTCTCGCACTGATGTGCCCAGGTCATCCCAGTAGATGACGTGCAACGCGACTCCACAGTAGTTTGGATCCCGGTCATGTCCGTGGGCGTACCACGCCGAAGCACGCACGTGCACTTCAACCGCGCCGCGTACCAGCTGACCGCCAATATCGAGCAAAGCATCGGCGAAGTCTGGGCCAGCTGCCCGTGTCCAGACACCTCGGTAGATAACACGCAACGGACGACCATCGGTCAACTGTAGCGTCGGTACAAGCCACTGCGCTTGCCACACTGCAACGATGCGCCGCTCATCGCGCAGGAGTTGCGGTGCCTCATCAGCGAGCGCGGCCGGGTTGTGGGTCTCCGGACAGTCGCTCATGGATGGGTAACCCGATAGGCTGGATCGTACTGTTCACCCTGCCGTGCCTCGTCAGGATGAGCCCGAACGTGCTCAGCCCAGTAAGCCGCGACTTCGCTGCCGGTCGCAAACCAGACATGCGGGAAGGTGCGAATGAAGTCGATCAGTTGTTGCAGCATCAGCACGCGTCCAGGTCGACCAGACAGCTGCGGGTGCATCGTCAAGTTGAACAGCCCGCCGTAGTGGTAGATGCCGCGAAACTCTTCTTGCCAGGCTTGCAGGGCTGCTGCGGCTGGTTGGATCGGGCGGCTTGTGCGACCAGGCCCAAACAGGAAGAATGGGGCATCATCGAGCAGCCATTGGACAGGTAACTCGATCACCTCTGTGCCAGGATGCTTCCAGGGCAGGAAGTGACTCATCAAGTTTGATGAGTAGCGAAAGCCAGCGGCCGCGAGCAACTCCAGCGTGTGCGCCGAAAACTCCCACGCTGGTGAACGGTAGCCTTGAGGCGCTTCGCCCGTGATCGCGCGCAGGGCCTCAATGCCTTTCTGCAAGACCTCAGCCTCTTGTTCACGAGAGAGTTCCGTTGGTCGTTCGTGGAGATAACCATGGTGACCAATCTCGTGTCCCTGCTCGTGGATCGTTTCTACAATATCGGGGTGGTGCTCAGCTACCCAACCGGGGATGAAGAACGTGGCACGAAGATTATTGCGGCGGAGCAGTTCGAGCAACAGCGGCGTGCCGACTCGGGCGCCATACGTGCCTTGGGAGAGCATGCCAGGCTTATCACGGTGCTCGAGCGATCCGGCCAACCAGAGGGTTTCAGCGTCGAGATCGAATGTTAGCATCACTGCGCACTGTGCGCCGTCGTACCAGCGGCCCATCGCCTTCCTCCCTTCGGCATGATTGGCCGATGAACCTAGCGGTATCGTAACAGCCAGCAGCGAAAGACGCGAGCCTTGCAGTCTGAACCGCACTCTGCTAGGGTGAGCGCCGATGTGATTGGGAGGGGTATGCGACGCGTCCCAGCTTCAGCTGAACACGCTGCCAGCACAACGAAACGTGGGGCCGGCCTATTACGCATGCTCCGGCTCTCCCAGGCATACCGGGCCCTCTGGCTGAGCACCGTCTTCACTCAGATTGCGCAATGGATGCTCCAAGTCTCGCTCGGCTGGCTTATGCTGAACTTAACAGATTCAGCGTTCTGGATCGGCCTCAATGGCTTAGCAAGTGGCGTACCGTTTTTGCTTGTTGCCTTGCCAGTCGGCCCGTTGCTGGATCGGGTAGACCGGCGGGCATTACTTATCGCTTGTCAAGCCAGCGCGCTGATAATCAGCCTCGGGCTCGCCGTCGTGACCCAATTTGGTGCTATGCGCCCGTGGATCATCTTACTCGGCGCGTTTCTGAACGGCCTGGTGCTCGCGGTGAATAACACGGCGCGGCAGATCGTCGTACCCGCACTCGTGCCGCGGTCGGGGCTGCAAAACGCTATCGGCTTGCTTTCAGCCGGTCAGAACGCGACACGCATCGTTGGGCCGTCGCTTGCCGGGCCGTTGATCGCCGTGCTTGGCTCAGCTGGTGCACTCTTTGTCCAGGCTGGCTGTCTTACCGTCGCACTTTTGAACACCATGCAGTTGCCCCCGCTGCGCCCCGACGCAGCCGCCCGCAGTGCTCTCCTTGACGACCTCGTTGAAGGCGTGCGCTATGTGCTGCGCCACGATAGCATCATTGGCTTGCTCGTGCTGGCAGCAGTGCCAACTGTTTTCGTCTTCCCCTATCTCCAGTTCTTGCCAATTTATGCCCGCGATCTCTTGCATCTTGGTGCTCGCGGGCTCGGCTGGCTCTACGCAGCCGGTGGCGTCGGTGCCCTGGCTGGCTCGTTGTTTGTGGCTGGAGCCGAGAGAGTTGAACGCAAGGGATGGTTTATTCTCGTCACAACAGTTGTCTATGGCGGTGTCATCATCCTCTTCGCGTACTCACATTGGACACTTTTGTCGCTCTGCTGCCTGTTCTGGGGAGGGTTTCTTGGCTCAGCCTATATGGCACTGAACAATACACTGCTTCACCTCAATGTAACCGATGCCATTCGTGGTCGGGTGATGAGTCTTTACATGATGACTTGGGGACTCTCCCCACTCGGGGCACTACCCATGGGCTACCTTGGCGCCCATCTCGGGGTGCCACATGCCATTGCCCTCGGTGCACTGCTCTCGTCGACCGTCACGGTCTTGGTTGCCGTTGCGATCCCGTCGCTGCGTACATTGCGCTAATGCGTTAGGACGTCTTGTCCGTGTCGGCTGCCGGTGCTGGTGTGTCAAGCTTCAGCACATCACGAAGGTAGTCGCGGAGTGCGCTTGGATCATCCAGTGGCAGTTCGCCGACGGTGCGCCAGGTGCCTGGCTCGGTCTCGTAGGTGATCAAGGAGCCGTCTGTCCGCAAGAAGGCGATCTGTTCACCCGCCACAAGCTGGAAATAGTCGTACGTCCAGCCTTTGAGCAGGGCACCGGTCGCGAGGTACAGGGGGTGATATGCACCGTCGATCTGCTCTTCATCGACAAAGATCTCACGCGCGGCGACGAGCTGTGGGTAGTCGGCGATTAACCCGGCGACGACCCGATAAATCATCGGATACGCTGTTGCACGGCTATGGACACACGTCTCGTGGCTGCCTCGCTTCAGCGGCGGGGCTGGGACGACATAGAGCAGGCGTCGGATTGCCTCGGCCGGATCATTTGCGCAGAGCGTGCCAAGCGGCAGGCGCAGCGCGTTGCCGAGTGTATAGACTGGCGCGTCCTCTTGGCCAAGCCAGAGTACCCCACGGCTATCAGCTGGCTCGGTCGCATCGAGTCGACAGCTCACCCGACGGGTAAAGAGGAAGCGGTCCCAACCGGTCTCAGGATGATAGACTGGCAGCACATCGAGCCCAAGTGTTGGGAAACGGTGCTGCACAACAATGCTGGCGAGTGCCCAGCCAAGAGCATAGGCGAGCCGGTTTGGCGTAGCGAGTTCTGGCCGTTCAGGGTCATCGACAGCGATCTTCTGGGGCTGGAGCTCGGCATAGTGCTGATAGGCTCGGGTAATCAGATCAATCTCTGCGGCATCAATTGCGATCAGCTCAGGCATGACATCCTCCTCATCGCTCACTCCTGCAAGAGTCTACCAGGACCATGGCGTCTCGTGGCCGAGCGAAGAATGCGGTGCTCGGTTATACTGAGCCAAGGCATGGACGACGGGCGCCGTCTGCCCGTACGACGGAGAGTGGAGGTTAGGCCAATGGATGAGCGCTGGGCGGAGCGCTGGTCGCGACGTGGGAGGCTAGCAGCGGCAGCTGAGCGACCATCTCGTACGCCCCCGCCCGATATGATTTCGTTCGTCTATGGGGATCCAGATTGGGACAGCCTGCCGCTCGAAGATATGGCCGAGGCGGCGGAATACCTCGCCGAGCACCAGCGGCGTGATGCCCTCGGGTACCAGAACCCCATTCGACCTGATGAACTGAATGAATCACTGGCACAGAAGCTCGCGCGTGACCAGAAGATGCAGGTCTCGCCGGAGCAGATTCTGGTAACCACTGGGTCGAGCAGTGGGCTCGCGATGCTCTGCGATGCACTGATTGACCCGGGCGATGTGATCTTGCTTGATGCGCCGGCCTGGATGGGCGCTACTACGCTCTTCCGTCTTGCTGGTGCTGAGACGATCGGCATTCCGGTTGATGAGCACGGTGTCGACCCAGATCGTGTCGCTGCCGCGCTTGACCGCCTCGAGCGTGAGGGGCGTAAGCCGAAGTTTATGTACACCTTGCCGACGTTCCAAAACCCATCTGGTGTCGAGCTCAGCGTCGAGCGGCGACGTGCGCTGGCACAGCTTGCGGACGAGCGCGGCCTGCTCATCGTTGAGGACGACGCGTACTACGAGCTGCGCTTCCGCGGGGAGTATCCGCCGACACTCTTCAGCCTGGCTCAGCCCGGTTCCGTGCTGTATTGCGGTACGCTCTCGAAGACGATTGCCGCTGGGCTCCGGCTTGGCTACGTTGTTGGCCCAGCCTCAATCGTCGCCGCAATAGCCCGTGTCCGGCTCGACAACCTGCGCAACAGCTATGTTGCGGCACTAGCCGACTGGTATATCCGCACCGGTCGGTATCACCAGCATCTCGAGCGGTTGCGCGCGATCTACCAGGCCAAGTGCGAACGGATGCAGCAGGCACTCGCCCGCTCGATGCCGACTGGGACGCGCTGGACACAGCCAAACGGCGGCTTCTTTATCTGGGTCACGCTCCCAGAGGGCGTAACGGCTGAAGGCATTTTGCCAGCCTGTCGTGAAGCTGGCGTTGACTTTATTCCCGGCCCAGCCTTCTATACCGACGGCAGCGGTGCTGCACACCTGCGCCTCTCGTATAGTGCTGTGACGCTCGAGCAGATTGACGAGGGGATCGCTCGGCTTGGCCGCGTCGTTGAGCAAGCGCTCGCTCACCCCAGTCCGGTCGCTGAATAGCGCAGCAGAACCTGGTGAAGACAGGCGGAGGGATATAGTCCCTCCGCCGTTATCGTTTAGCGACGTCCCGTGCGTGTCCGACTCGCGCTTGGACGAGCAGGGGTCCGCCGGGCTGGCCGCCGCGGCTGAGAACGACGCAGGGCCGCGTGAATTGCCTGTGGCAAAACTCGCTCGAGTTGCTCGCTGTCGAGCTCCGCACTGCCGTAGTGCTCAAGCAGCCAGCGTACGACGTGGGCGACGAGGTGGGCTTCGAGCCGATGGCCAGCAGCAGCGACGTGTACAGCAACAGTCAGCAACACACTGTCTGGCAAGTCAGCGGCAACCAGTCGCTTGATTCGCCCGAGCAGCGCGCGTTGTGCTTCGGGATGCGCCGGTTGCCCTTGGAGAGCAAGGTGAGCCCCAAGCATTTGCCAGAGGTCTGTGTTGCGTCGTTGCCGATGACTTCGTTCACCGCGCAGCGCATTCACCAGGTCAGCAACCCGCTCAACAGTGATCGGCCTGCCAGCCTGGTGCAACGCGACGATCACTGGATCGACATGACGCGGCGAGACACGCCAGCCAGCTGCTTTACGTACGGCACGGAGAAACTCAGGTGACCCTGGAACCAAAGCCTCGTCCGGAGCAGCCTGTTGCGGTTGCATGTTGAATGATAAGTTGTCCATCGTTGACAATACTCCCGTATACTGCCGCCAATACAGCGGCACACTGGTATACCCGCTGATTGTACCGCTGCCCATAGTGCGAGCGAGGAAGACAGTAAGGAGACGAGACGCGTGAAAGCCTACGCTTCGTACAGTTATTGGCTTGAGTCGTGTGGCGATGACCTGACGCCGCGCCCACGTCTCGATGGCTCGGTCGATGTTGATATTGCAATCCTGGGCGCAGGGTTTACGGGCTTGTGGACGGCTTACTATCTGTTGGAGCGCGACCCGTCGCTGAAGATTGCCGTGCTCGAACGGGACATCGCTGGCTTTGGCGCTTCTGGTCGCAACGGTGGTTGGGTCACGCCTGGCTTTCCGGTTTCGCTCGACGCCCTCGCCCATCGCTCCGGGCCTGAGACAGCACGCGCAATTGCCTGGGCAATGGTCGATGCCGTACATGAGATTGGCCGTGTTGCCGAACGTGAAGGTATCGACGCCCACTACCATAAAGGCGGTGCACTGCGCATCGCACGAGGCTATCATCAGTTGCCGAGCCTTGATGCTGCCTGGCGCACCTACGAGCAACTCGGACTGACCGATCTCTATGAACGCCTCGATGCACAAGCACTGCGCGAACGGATCCGTGTCACCCAAGCTGAAGGGGCTATTCTCGTTAAAGAATGCGCGGTCGTCCATCCAGGTCGTCTCGTACGCGGGCTGGCGCGCGTCATCGAGCGACGGGGAGCGGTCATCTACGAGCAGACACCAGTGCTCGATTATGTCACTGGTAGTGCACCACGCTTCCGGACGTCATACGGTGACGTGCGCGCACGTGTGCTCGTCCTTGCTGGTGAAGCCTACCTTAGCCAGTTGCCGAAGCTCCAACGGACACTGATTCCGATTTACTCCTTAATAGTCCTCACTGAGCCATTACCACCGGATATCTGGGACGAGATCGGTTGGATGCAGCGTGAGTGCATCGCCTCGCAGCGCTACACCGTCGACTACCTCTCCAAAACCCAGGATGGACGCATTCTTTTTGGTGGCCGCGGAGCCCCCTATCGTTTCGGCTCGCGCATCGCCGACGCCTATGATCGGCACGGGCCAACGCATGAGATGCTTCGGCAAATGTGCTACGCCTGGTTTCCGATCTTGCGCCTCAAGGGTATCCGCTTTACCCATGCCTGGGGCGGACCACTCGGTGTGCCGCGCGACTGGATGCCGACGATGCGTTATGACCCAGGCCAAGGGCTCGCGATCGCATGCGGTTATACTGGCCAAGGTGTCGCGACAGCAAACCTCTCTGGGCGGGTGCTAGCTGATTTGATCACCGGCCATGGGAGCGGTTTGACTCAATTGCCGATGACGAGTCATACCTTCCGTCTCTGGGAACCTGAGCCATTGCGTTGGCTGGGCGTCCGCTTCGTTCAATGGGGCTATGAGCGGATTGACCGAACAGCCGAGCGCACTGGCAAGCCCCCGTCGGGACGCAGCCTGGCCGAACGCATCGCCGCGCATTAGTATCCCTGTCGCACTAGGAGATCAAGGGCGGCTTCAAGTACAGCCTCAACTGGGACATCGGCCACGAAAGATTGGCCGCATGAGCACCCTCCGATACTGTGGTCAACGCCACAGGCTGGGCACTGAGTGCGCCATGCAATCACAGGCCGGTGTCGCAGACGGCTTGGCTGCCCCGCGGTGACCATGTTGAGGCACCAGTAGATGCCGACCGATGCAGCACCAACAGCAGCACCGAGATGCAATGGACCAGAATCATTCGAAACGAGGAGTGCACACCGACTCAGCAGGCCAACGAGGCCACCAAGTGAGAGGACATCGCACAGGTTGCATGCTGGGGCGCGCATGGTTGTGCAAACCGTTTCGACAATCCCGCGTTCCGGCTTCGTCCCAATCACGGCGATTGCGAAGCCACGTTGAGCAAGCGCATCACCGATTGCCGCAAAACGCTCAGGTGGCCAACGGCGGTCAGGCGCGCCGGCACCTGGGTGGAGGACCACGAACGGAGAGCCAAGCCGGTCGATCACGGGCTGTGCCTCGGCGAGATCCGCAGCAGTGACGGCGAGCGATGGTGTAAGCGTCACTGGCTGGATGCCAAGCAGGCTGACTACATCAAGATAGCGGTGAATTTCATTTTGAAAATAAACATACGGAGCCCATCGATCAAGTGGCGGGGCATCGGCTGCTCGGAGGCCGATCGTGTAGCGTGCGCCGAGGCGCTGCACGAACGGGTTTGAATACCGTCCTCCCCCATGAAGTTGCAGTGCGAGATCAAAGTGCTCAGCACGCATAGCAGCAAAAAATTTGGCAAGTTCAGCAGCATCTTCCTCAGCATCCGGCGCAACGGTAACACCACGAAATGGTGGAACCACAACGACACGATCGACTGGACTAGGACGATTCGTCAACAAGCTCGCATGCCAGGCTTTGCCAAGCAATACGATCTCCGCTTGGGGACAGGCTGCCCGCAAAGCGGCCAAGGCCGGCAACGCAAAACAGAAATCCCCAATACCATTAGCCCGTAAGACCGCGATCTTCTGAATGTCCTGCAGTGCAATCGGGAGAGGAGGGGTGTGCCTCTGCCCCATCACNGNTCTCCTTTCCGAGAGTTTGTGCTATCCCACGTACACTCCGCACTGGCGTCACATTGTTGGCTGTCGTGCTGTTTTCGGGCTGATCAGGTACAATCCGTTTGGATACAACATATACGCCATGGAACGATGCAAGGGGAGCCATGGGGACAGGGAACGGGCGTTTTCAACGTCTTGGGGAAAAACTTGTCGGGTTACTCGCACAGCGACTTGGCGCCCGCGTTGCACTGATGAACGAACGTGGCGAACTGATAGCCAGGCCATAGCGGCTGAAGCAGTTGGGCTGCCGGGCGAGCAATCCGCAGAGTCGATAGCTGTGCCCATCGCCTTTGAGGGATGGTGTGGGCAATTGCTCGTCGAGCCGTGGGCTGGCGTCATGACAACACCTGGGCTATTGCTTCACCTCATTGTAGAGTTTGCGCTGAACTACTTGAGTTTGGTTGAGGATGTTGGGGGACAACGCGAGCTGCGCCATAAGTTCATTCACGATCTTGTGCACGGCACCCTCGCCGACGAGCAGGAAGCTTTGCGTCTTGGACAGATGTTAGGTATTGATTTTAGTCCTCCGCGCGCTGTCATGCTCATTGATGCGTCGGCCTGGCTCTTTGCCTCACATGAACGACCAGGTGAAATTGACGAAACCCAACTCCGCCGTCGAGTTCAGAGGGTGATTAGTGAAATTGTTGCCTTCTTCCACCTGCCGACAGACGCCATTTGTGGCTATGTCGGAGACGGAGAAATTGTGATTCTCAAGGCGAGTGCCTCACGTGACCTGCGGCCCTGGGTGGACCAAGGAGGGCCACACATGCTCAGTGACAGCTGGGCGAATGTCCGCGCTCTCAAGCGAGCTGCGTGGGAGCTGCTCCATAAGCTGCACGGTGAGAGTGGGTTGCCAATCAGCATTGGGGTCGGCCGATATTATCCTGGCCTCCAAGGACTTTCGCACTCATATCACGATGCACGAGCCGCATTACGACTCGGCCTGCGGTTACATGGGCCAAATCGCGTCTACGCTCTTGATGACCTCGGGATGGCAGCATTCGTCGGCTCGGTCGATGAACATACGAAAATTGACCTTGCCCTTCATCTGCTCTCACCACTTGATCATGACCCAACCCTCATCGACACACTCAGAACGTTCTTTGCCGAGGACGGGCATATCTCACGCGTTGCCGAGCGGCTCCAAATTCATCGCAATACCTTGCGCTACCGACTTGATCGCGTTACGGCACTGACCGGTCTTGATCCTCGCCGCTTCGATCAAGCCGTCCAACTGCGTCTGGCGCTCCTCATTCGCCAGCTTCACAGCACCGGGGCGTAGGCTGTGCATTTGCCCTCTTTTTCATGTTGGATGCCGAAATAAATTGAGCAAATGCCTGAAGCGCCACCACTCACATTTCGCTATTACATGAATGTCATGATCGCGCGAACGATCAACAAGCGCGAGGAAAGCTTGGGGGCGCAATGGGCAGCCAGCCGGAGCAGGTACCACAATCGTCGCGTTCCACTGACTATCAGCAGTGGCTAGCTCATGCGCTTGCCGCTCGCCGTTACACAATCAGCCAAGCGCTTCAGATACTTGAGACACAAAGCGACCACTTGGCCATTGTGGTTGCCTGGATTGTGCAGAGCTTACAACGAGGCAACAAAGTTCTCGTTGCAGGCAATGGTGGCAGTGCCGCAGCCGCCCAGCATCTTGCGGCTGAACTCGTTGGCCGGTTCCGTTGCAACCGTTCACCCCTCCCTGCCCTCGCGTTGACCGCTGACACTGCCCTCATGACCGCACTTGCAAACGACTTTGGCTATCATCAGGTCTTCATGCGGCAGATCCAAGCCCTAGCGCATGAAGGCGATGTGCTGGTTCTCTTCAGCACCAGTGGTCGTTCGGAGAGCGTGCTCGAGGCCGCCCGGGCAGCGCGGTCTCGAGGTGTCATCGTTATTGCCTTTGTTGGTGGACACCCCTCGCCGCTCCACCACATTGCCCACATAACACTCTCGATGCCATCGAACGATACACCGGTAGTGCAAGAACTCCATACTGTGGTGACACATCTCGTGTGTGAGCTTGTCGAACGCGAACTCTCGGAGCGGGCACAATGATGCGACGGGCAATTTTCCTCGACCGTGATGGCACGCTCGTCGAACGACGACATTATCCCCGTCATCCAGAGGAACTGTGCCTCTACCCAGGGATCGGCCCACTCTTACGCACAGCACAACAAGCAGGGTTTGCTCTTGTCGTCGTAACGAACCAGTCGGGCATTGCGCACGGCTACTTCACAATGGCTGATTTAGCCGCGATGCATGCTGGCCTTGCCCACGCGCTTGCAGCGTGGGATGTTCGACTCGATGGCATCTATGTCTGTCCACACCACCCCGATGGCATCATTGCACCATTTGCCATTTCCTGCACCTGCCGCAAGCCAGCCCCTGGCCTCTTGCTTCAAGCAGCTGAGGACCTCAACCTCACTCTCAACCATTCGTGGATGATCGGCGACATCTTAGCTGATATTGAAGCCGGCAAGCGTGTTGGATGTCGAACGATCCTTGTTGATCTCGACACCGAACCACTGCCTGTTTCCTGGATACAGTCTCCTGATTACGTTGCGCGCAGCACGGTTCATGCACTGCAGGTGGTCTTGGCTGTTGAAGGGCTGGGGCCATGCGTCGAGCTCGACTACTGGCCTGTTCGCTGGACACGTACTCCGTCTGCGAACAGTGAACGCCCAATGGACGACGGGATGTGAGGATGCAAGATGGAGGCTGATCTCGAAGTTATTTGGCACTTTACCCAGCAACGGGTCCTCGTGATCGGCGACGTTATGCTCGATAGCTATCTTGATGGAACAGCCGAACGCCTCTGTCGTGAAGCCCCCGTGCCAGTCATACGCACCCAAACAGTGCGGCATCTTCCAGGCGGGGCAGCTAACGCCGCGGTCAACGCACGCGCTCTTGGAGCACGCGTTATGCTTGTCGGACTCGTTGGCTCCGATGCGGCTAGTCTTCACCTCCGCGCTGCTCTCCGTGAGCGTGGCATCGATGACGGCTGGCTTGTCGAACATCGCGCATTGAGCACATTGCAAAAACTACGGGTACGCGCTGCTGGTCAGTTACTCGTTCGCATCGATGACGGGTGTACTGAACCGGATCCAGAAAGCCAGCAGCAATTGATTGACCAGATCCTGAATGGGCTCACGAACTGTGACGCGGTTATTCTCTCGGACTATGGCTACGGCGTGCTAAGCGATCCGGTACTGCAGCGCATCAGTGAAGTGCTGCGTTTCCGCCCATGCCCCATTGTGATTGATACGAAGCTGCCGCACCGCTTCGCCCATGTTCCGGCAACCGTGGTTACGCCAAGCCATCTCGACCTGCAACGTACGGCATCCGATGATCTCGGGCATGATCTAACAGCGATTGAGCAGCGCGGCCGATTGTTGCTCAAGCAACTTCGCGCATCCTACCTAGCCATTACTCTTGCCCACAACGGGGTTTTGCTTCTGAATCAGGACGGCCAGGCCCAACACTACCGCGCTCGTGCAGTAACGGCGACGAGCAGCATTGGCGCTGGTGATGTCTTTACGGCAACGCTCGCACTGGGGCTGGCCGCTGGCGCTTCATGCGAACAAGCGGTGCGGCTCGGCATGCTCGCTGCCGAGTTGGCCATCCGTCGTGCTGATACCGTGACAATCGACCGTCCAACATTGCTTCGGGCCTTTTGCCAACCCGAACATCGCCCGCAACTGCCTGGCCCACTGTCAGTGCGGGCTGCTCAAGCGTGGGTTGAAACCGCGCGGGAGTCGGGACGTCGTATTACGCTCCTCGCTGGAAGTTTTGCGCAGATCGGCTGGGACGACGTCCGTGCTTTACGGCAATACGTAGAGCCAGACAGTGCACTGCTTGCTGCTGTATGGAGTGACGAGGCGCTTGCTCAGCGTACTGGCACGCCAGTATCTCATGCCTCCGAACTCGATCGAGCGACGCTTGCTGCAGCGCTGCTACCTGTAGACACCGTCGTGGTTTGTCCCGAGCCCTCAGCTGCTACTTTGCTTCGCACGCTCCGCCCCCACCGCTTCATCGTGCCAGCATCATGGCCGAGTTCACTGCACGACTGGGATGAACAACGAGTTGTTAATGAACTTGGCATTCTGGTTGTGCGATTACCACAACCCCGCGTACCTCAGCACGCTCCCAAATCTTCGACGATCGTTGAAGGCAACGGCGTATGACGTGGCATACGACATGGACATCAGTTAAGCGGCTGTTATTTGTTCGGCTCGACAATCTTGGTGACGTCTTGCTGATGACTCCGGCCTTTCGTGCTGTTCGTCGGGCACTGCCCGACGCCTATCTTGCCCTGTTGGCAAGTCCGGTTGGAGCACAGGTCGGACGACTTAACCCTGATCTCGACGAAGTGATTGTCTATCAGGCCCCCTGGGTAGATCCATGGCAACAACTCCCACACGATCCCGAGCGGGAACGCGCGATGATCGAGGAACTGCGAACGCGCCGGTTTGACGCCGCAATAATTTTTACCTCTGAGCGACAGAGTCCGTTGCCAGCAGCGTATCTCTGCTATCTGGCTGGCATACCACTACGTCTCGGTGCGACGAGTGACGGTGCTGGTTCCCTGCTTACGACACGTCACCGTCCACCAACGCAGCGCATCCATGAAGTCGAACGCGCGCTCGATCTTGTTGGCAGTGTCGGCTTCGCGACAGCTGAGCGTTCGCTAGTTCTGCAGGTCCCGCCTGCAGCTCATCGGACTGTTGCTGCGCGCTTGGCGCAGGTTGGCGCAGCATCGTCTCCTCTCGTGATCGTCCATCCTGGCTGCAGCATGCCTGCTCGTACGTATCCAGCGTCGCATTACGTTGATGTTATCGAATTGCTCCTGCAGCGTTATCCTGGTTGGATCGTGATTACCGGATCTGATGCTGAACAATCGCTGGTTGAGAGCGTCTACGCCCAGCTCTCGCCGGGTTCGAAGGCACGGGCCTTGCCCTGGGCGGGGCTACTCACCTTTCCAGAATTGTGTGCATTGATCGCTCGCGCGCAGCTTGTAATCACAAACAACACCGGCCCAGCGCACATTGCTGCTGCGGTTGGCACGCCGGTCATTGTGATCTTTGCCCTAACGAATCCGCCAGAACAGTGGCATCCCTGGGGTGTCCCGTATCAATTGCTCTTTCAGGATGTGCCATGTCGCCTCTGCTATGCCCGTATCTGTCCTGTTGATCATGCTTGTATCCGTCGTGTTGCGCCAGAGCAAGTGGTTGAATCAGCACTCCACATGCTTGCTGTGAGTGTGGAAGGCACAGGAAATGGGGCATAGTAGGCCATCGTCGCCATGGCAGACCATTTCCAGGCTGCTTGTTGTCCGGCTCGATAACATGGGTGATGTCGTGCTACTGTCGCCGGCGCTGCGGGCGCTGAAAGCCGCTCTGCCCCACGTGTCGATTACGCTCCTTGCTAGTCCAGCAGGACAACACGCAGCGGCGCTTCTGCCATGGATTAATGATGTGATCGTTTGGCGTGCTGTGTGGCAGGATGTTGGCGGCTCTCTCCCATTTGATCCTTGGCGCGAACGTGTACTCATCGCCAATCTCGCCCAGCAACAGTTTGACGCTGCAATCATCTTCACATCCTTTAGCCAAACAGCGCATGTGCCCGGGTATGTTTGCTATCTCGCTGGCATTCCCTTGCGCGCTGCTATGGTCAAGGAATTTGGCGGAAGCGTACTCACGACGGAGATCCGGCACGAGCCAGATTGTCAGCACCAAGCGGAACGCAACATTCGTCTGGTTGAACAGCTCGGGTTTCCAGTGGTTGACCGACGCCTGGAGGTACGCATTACCCCCACAGGCATGACTGAGGCTCACAACCTCCTTGCACGTTTCGGCCTTACCCGTGAGACGCCATACGTCTTGATACACCCTGGAGCGAGTTGCCAGGCGCGGCGCTATCCTCCCCATCGCTTTGCAGTCGTAATCGAGGAACTGACTCGCCTTGGTCTACCAGTTGTGATCACTGGAACAGAGCGAGAGCGTAGTCTGCTTGAGCCACTGCTCGCGAACCAGCGCAGCGGCGTCTACTCAATCATTGGGCAAACCAGCTTACCAGCCTTTGCAGCATTGATCGACTTAGCTGCCGTCGTTGTTTGCGGCAATACATTGCCGCTGCACTTGGCTGATGCGCTCGGCACACCCGTCGTCGTCCTCTACTCCGGCACCGATCTCGAGGTGCAATGGGCTCCTCGGTTTACGCCACATCGCATCTTACGTCGGCCGACCCCCTGCACCCCGTGCTACCGCTTCACGTGTGCCTTCGGTGACGAGCAACCCTGTCTCGACATCGACCCAGCAACAGTCGTTGAAGCAATCTCTTCGTTGCTTGATGTACCGCCAACAACGACTACGCCATGGTCGCCCGAGAGGGGGGATCATGCACGCGCTTCTCAATAATCGGTCGACAGTGCGGCGCATTGCGATTCTCCGCGCATTGCACCTTGGCGATCTCTTGCTGGCAGTACCAGCCTTTCGTTCCTTGCGGGCCGGTTTCCCGCAGGCTGAGATTACATTGATCAGCTTGCCCTGGGCCGAAAGCTTTGTACGGCGTTTCCATCGCTATCTCGACCGCTTCGTCTGCTTCGAAGGATTCCCAGGCATTAGCGAAATTGCCGTAGTCCCAGAGCGGGTTGCCGCATTCCTCGCCGCACAACAAGCCTATGGCTACGACCTCGTGATTCAGCTGCACGGCAACGGGCAGACAAGTAATCCCTGTGCGCTTGCGCTTGGCGGGACAATCACCGCTGGCTATTTCGTTGGCGAACCGCCCCAAGGCTTGACGATTGCCGTACCCTATCCTCCTTATCTTCATGAAATCCATCGCAATCTTGGCCTTATGCGTGCGCTTGGCTGCCCCGACTGCGGCGACAACCTGGAATTCCCACTCAGTGACGAAGACTGGGCTGAAGCTCAAACATTGCTTGCGCCACTTGCCGGTCGGCCACGCCCGTGGATTGGTCTCCACCCAGGCGCACGGCCACCGGCACGCCGTTGGCCTATTGAGCGCTTCGCTACAGTTGCCAATGGCTTACGAGAGCAGTTTCACGCGCAGCTCGTCATTACTGGGTCATCGGATGAAATGGCATTGGCACAAGAACTCGCTAGCCAGATCAGGGGAGAGCCGCTCGTCCTGGCTGGGCAAACCAGCCTTGGCGGACTGGCGGCGGTTCTCGCCAGTCTTGACCTCTTCATCAGCAACGATACTGGCCCCGCGCATATCGCTGTTGCTGTGAAGACCCCAAGCATAACGCTCTTTGGTCCAGCCGATGTTCGACGTTGGGCACCGCTCGATCGTCAGCGGCATCCGATCCTGCATCATCCTGTACCGTGCAGCCCATGTGCGTACTGGGAATGTCCAATCGACCATCGATGCCTGCGTGCGATTTCCGCTGAGGCCGTGCTTGCCAAGGCTGAGCAGCTGTTGACAGGAGTGCAGTCATGCGCCAGTTAAATGTGTTAACATGGCACGTCCACGGCAGCTATCTCAACGCCCTCGTCCGAGTACCACACCAGTGGTATTTGCCAGTCAAGCCGGGCCGGCCTGAGGGCTATGGCGGGCGTGGCCATACATTCGACCTTCCAGACAATGTCACCGAGATACCGGCGGAAGCGGTACCAACGCTGAACCTCGATGTCATTATCTTCCAGTCAGAGAAGAATTATCGCTATGACCAGTATGAGGTGCTGAGTCCAGCTCAGCAGCGATTGCCACGGATTTATCTCGAGCACAATGTGCCACGCCCTGATGCGGTGCATACACGCCACCCGGTCGACGATCCGAATGTGTTGCTCGTACACGTTACGCATTACAACCAGCTCATGTGGGACAACGGGCGGACGCCCACGATGGTCATTGAACACGCGGTTGCCATCGACCCGACAGTGCGCTACATCGGCGATCTCGACCGCGGCGTGACTGTTGCCAACAACATGCAGCGACGCCCACGTATTGCCGGGTTCGATATCTTCCTGGCGGCTCGCGAGCAGGTTCCGCTCGACGCTGTGGGAATGGGCACTGAAGAATTTGGCGGGCTCGGCGATATACCCTATCGCGAACTCCATCACTGGCTCTCTCACTATCGCTTCTTATTCAGCCCTATGCGTTATACCAGCTTACCGCTTGCAGTCGTCGAGGCGATGACCATTGGCATGCCAGTCGTGGCACTAGCGACGACGGCACTCCCTTCAGTCATTGAAGACGGCTGTAATGGATTCATTTCGTGCGATGTTCCCGCTTTGCTCGATCGCATGCGTTTTCTGCTCGATCACCCTGGCGAAGCCCGACGACTTGGCGAGAGTGCCCGCGCAACAGCACAAGAGCGCTTTAGCCTCGAGCGGTTTGTGCAGGATTGGCAGCGAGCCCTTGCACTGGTGACACAGTAAGTTAGGAGGGGCATGAACGATGGGGCAATCACCACGCCGACGCATCGCCTTCATTAGTGAGCACGCAAGCCCCGTTGCCGCACTTGGTGGTGAGGATGCTGGTGGACAGAACGTCTACGTGGGCGAATTAAGCCGCCGACTCGCCCAGCTGGGGTATGCGGTCGACATCTTTACACGCCGTAGTCATGTCGCGCTGCCGACAGTGCTTGACTGGATGCCTGGCGTACGTGTGATTCACCTCCCGGCTGGCCCAATGACACCGATGCCGAAGGATATGTTATGGCCCTATATGCCGGACTTCTTTCAGAGCTTGCGCACATGGTTTGCCAATCCAGCGCTGCACTACGATCTTGTCCACGGCCATTTCTGGATGTCTGGCTGGGTCGCAGCCGCCTGTAAACAGACATTTGGTCTTCCAGTTGTGCAGACGTTTCATGCACTCGGCGTAACCAAACGGCGCTTCCTTGGCGATGCGGACCCAAGCCCTCCTGATCGAATCGCTGTTGAGCGGGCAATCATTACCCAAGTAGATTATGTCGTCGCCCAATGTCCGAGCGAGCGCGCCGAGCTCATCACCGATTACAATGCTGATCCTCAGCGCATTGCACTGGTACCCGGTGGGGTCGATATCACCCGCTTTACCCCCCATGATCAGCGGGCTGCTCGCCAGCGCCTCGGCCTTGATCCCGACCGACCAGTCGTGATTTATGTCGGGCGCATGCTGCCTCGTAAGGACGTGCGTAATGTGGTGTATGCGCTGGCACGGCTGCGCGAATACGGCGTATGGCCAGTAACGCTCATACTTGTTGGTGGCGAGACGCCCGAACCAGACCCTGTCAGAACACCGGAAATCGGAGTGTTGCAGCAACTGGTAGCCGACCTCGGGCTTACTGATGCGGTTCTGTTCACCGGTCATCGGCAACCAGATGAATTGCCCTGGTACTACAGTGCCGGGGACGTTGCCGTAACCACGCCTTGGTATGAGCCATTTGGCCTGACACCGCTTGAAGCAATGGCTTGTGGTCGCCCCGTCGTCGGATCGGATGTCGGCGGTATTCGCTTTACCGTCGAAGATGGGGTAACGGGGTTTCTTGTCCCACCGCGTGATCCAGAGCGCTTGGCAGGGTGCCTCGCATTCTTGCTCACGCACCCCGATAGAGCACGCACAATGGGGCACGCCGCTCGTGCCCGAGTTGAGCAGCATTTTTCGTGGGGACTCACCGCTGCCCGGACTGCCGAGTTGTATGAGCGAACGATTGCCGAACGACGGGCCACGCTTGTCGCGCAGCTACGCAGCGGCTAAACATCAACGCTCTTACTGACTTCGACGGAAGGGGAAGCAGGATCACACATGGCACTCGTCGATGTCCTGATTCCAACTTACCGACGAAAGACCGGTTTAGCACTTGTTCTCGCAAGTCTGGTTAACCAGACGTTTCAGGACTTTACTGTCACAGTTTCGAGCCAGACTGAGGTTGAGGATGACTATCTTGAGAGCCCAGAAATCCGTACCCTCGTTCAACTCTTGCGCTTACGCGGCCACACAGTCCGATTGTTACGCCACTGGCCGCGACACGGCATGGCTGAGCATCGGCAGTTTCTGCTCGAACAGAGCCAGGCACCATACGTGCATTTTCTTGATGATGACGTGGTGCTTGAGCCAGAAGTTATGGAGCGAATGCTCCAGGTCATTCAGCGTGAAGGTTGTGGATTTGTCGGCTGTGCAGCAATTGGGTTGGAATTTATTAATGATGTTCGGCCACACGAACTTGCATGGTTTGAGCCGTGGGATGGACCGGTTCAACCAGAGCGCTGGACGCCCGAGACCATTCCATGGGAACGGCATAAAGTCAACAATGCTGCCAATGCTTTGCATCTTGCCCAACGATATTGTCGCGATGGCCAAGTGATTCGCTATAAAGTCGCATGGGTTGGTGGGGCAAACGTTCTCTATGATCGGGCGAAGTTGCTTGAAGTTGGAGGGTTTTCTTGGTGGCCGCTCTTGCCAGTTGAGCATGCCGGCGAAGAAGTATTGGCGCAGTTTTTGCTCATTCAGCGGTACGGTGGATGCGGCATCCTGCCGAGTGGAACATACCATCTGGGCATGCCAACAACGATTCTGAACCGAGAGCATAACGCTACCGACCTCTTTGCCCAGCTTATGCCCCAGCTTGATCACACTGCGGACAACGAACAGAAAGGATGAAAGTGATCATGATGGAAGGTACTGGAGCAACTGGACCTGTTCTCCTGGTGACTGGGGCAGCCAGTGGACTAGGGAAGGCGATCATGGAGCTTTTTGCTGACGATGGCTATGCTGTTGTCGGCCTCGACCGGCAGGTCACAACGCTACAAACGGTTGTTGCTGCATTGCGCAATCGGGGCGCAATGGCAATCGCCCTCCCGGCCGACGTTAGCCGGGAACAGGATGTCTTTGCGAGTGTACAACAAGTCCAACAACGCTTTGGGCGTCTCGATGTGGTCGTGAATAGCGCTGGCATCGACGTCACGGCGCCCATAGAGGATCTCGCAGTAGCTGACTGGGACCGCGTGATTGCCGTCAATCTCCGCGGCCCCTTTCTCCTTGCTAAGGCCGTCTTCCCAATCATGCGTGAACAAGGCGGCGGCCATATCGTCAATATCGCCTCAACGGCCGCGTTGCGAGCTTGGGCTCATGCCACAGCCTACCATGCATCGAAGTGGGGTCTACTTGGCTTTAGCCGCGGGCTAGGCGTTGAGGGACGTCCTTACGGTATCCGCGTCACTACAGTCATCCCTGGTGGTATGCGCACAGCATTCTTCGACCGCTTCCTAGAACAAGGTATTCCCCTTCCTGATCCACAAACATTGCAGGAACCTGAAGCTGTGGCCCGCGTGGTGCTCTGGGCCGTCAAGCAGCCTTCTGGCTCCGTTGTCCAGGAGGTGCTTGTCACTCCGCTCCACGAAACGAGCTGGCCGTAAGGCTTAGTACTCAGTCCACCAGCTAGATCACGCCATCCGCTCGCAGGCGGGTAATGGCGTCCTCGCTCAGCCCAAGAAGCTCGTGGAGCACTTCGTCCGTATGCTCGCCGAGCAAGGGTGGTGCACGGCGTATCTGTGCTGGTGTGCCAGAGAGCAAGAACGGCGGCCCGATCACTTGAATCGTTCCAGCAGTTGGATGCGGCACGGTCACAATCTGGCCTCGATAGCGGATTTGCGGATGGGCAACGACATCAGCAACCGTGTTGATCGGGCCGGCTGGGATACCAGCCTCATAAAGAGCCATGAGCCATTCGGCCGCGTCACGCTGGAGGAAGCGCTCCTGTAAAAGCGGGATCAGGATCTCACGGTGCTGCACTCGCTGGGGATTCGTGGCGAAACGCGGGTCGTCAGCAAGCTGTGGCTCTCCAAGAATCTGACACAGCTGACGAAACTGGCGATCATTGCCAACAGCAACTGTAATCCAGCCATCGCGTGTGCGAAACGTCTGGTACGGCACAATATTGGGATGGGCATTCCCGTAGCGCTTTGGCAACTCGCCTGAGACTAAGTAATTGCTGCCGACATTGGCAAGCATCGCCACGCCTGCCGAGAGGAGCGGAACATCGATACGCTGACCGCGGCCTGTCTGGCCTCGGGCGTGCAGTGCTGCCAAAATCGCGCTCGCGGCGAAGAGTCCGGCAAAGAGGTCAACCACCGCCACGCCAACCTTCATTGGCTCGCCATCCGGTTCGCCGGTAATGCTCATGAGGCCGCATTCCCCTTGCGCCACAAAGTCGTAACCGGCGCGATCGGCGTATGGGCCCTCAAGGCCGTAGCCAGTGATGGTGCACCAGATAAGTTGGGGATAGCGCTCTGTAAGGGTGTCATAGCCTAACCCTAGCCGCTCGAGCGTGCCAGGCCGGAAATTCTCGACAACCACGTCAGATTGGCTAATCAGTTGGTGGAGGATTGCCTGCCCTTCGGGGTGCTTGAAGTTGAGGGTGATGCTGCGCTTATTGCGATTCGCGCATAAGTAATACGCGCTTTCTCCGCCGGCCCACGGTGGGCCCCACTGCCGTGTATCGTCGCCACGCCCTGGCTGCTCAACCTTGATCACGTCTGCCCCAAGATCGCCGAGCAGCATTGTGCAGAATGGACCAGCGAGCACGCGCGAGAGATCGAGAACGCGCACATCGTGGAGCGGCCCAGGTGCGCGCTGCTCTTCTCCCATGCCACACTCCTCTCTTTTACTGCTCTTCAGCCTAGCACCGATCGGCATGCCCGAGAAGTGGCAGATCGTGCAATGTCCATGGCAGCGCCGCGGCTATCGTACCAACGCGATACTGGCCATGGTTTATCGCATGATAGCGTTTTGGCAACGAGAGCACGCTTATTCTTTTATGTAAAATTATCCCACATGAAAGATCCACCCGGGTGGACGGCACGAGGTGACGTTTCGGCTGCATGCTACCTCGCGTGCTACAATCCCTCATAAGCACATTGCAGTGGCGCGGTTTTCGTCTAGAGTGAGCCGAAGGGCTACGTGCTATGGGCCTCCCAGAAGTTGCCCCGTCACAAGCAGACGTTGACTACCTCCCCACTCCTCGCCGGCGTAATCCTGTGCTCGGACTCGCCACCGGGCTGCGTTGGGTTGTGCGCAATGTCCTCTGGGTGATCATTGCTACTATTCGCCTGCTCTGGCGACACTTTACCCTGATTTTGCTGTTCGCCATTGCAGCCTATTTGATCTTCCACAATATCATTGCCCCGCACCTTGCTCGCCCAACGCAACCATCTCAGCCGACGGTCGCGATGGCGCCCGCTATCCAGCCAACTGAAGCCGTGCTTCGCTATCTTGAAGGCCAGCGGACGTTCAACGCACAAGAAATGTGGGATGCGATGAGTGACACGACAAAGGCCCGCAGCCTGGCTGCTGGCGGAAGCCTTTCGACCTTCGCCAGCGCGATCGAAGAGGCACGGCAGAGCGGCATCGCTTACGGTGACAGCATCTATATCGGTGGATATCGGTTAAATAACGGCGTGCGCTACTACTTCTACGTGACCGAAGTGCATAACGATGCTGGACGCAGTGCCTACGTTTATCAGGTGTTCGTCGTTGACCCAGCGGGCAAGATCCTCAACGTCGACACACCACAACTCCAGCAGTCGTAACCGACCGAGGGGGCGAAGATGGCTGGACGAATAGACCCTGCACCGACCACACTCAGCGGTGAGCCGCGGCCACGGTACCGTGACGATCTCGAAGCGCAGATCGACGAATTCTTGCAAGGTCTCGTCGATCTTGTACGGTTTCACGCGCGCGAATTGCTCCTGATCGCGTTGCTAGGCCTGGCCTTNTANCTCTGGGCCTGGCCGTCGCGTGANGTNTGGGGGCCAATTGTCCTCACGATTCTCTTTGCATTGTTGCAAATTGCCTTCGCCATCGTGTTCGTCATTGTCCAGTTTGGCGCAATCTTCTGGTTCCTTGGCCGCGGCCG
>NICF_comb_assmDRAFT_10000958_pt1 | contig 23337 bp, 23 predicted proteins | sample NewIslPassag4_SG_FD_11279 | JGI IMG/M metagenome (IMG submission 11279) | reverse complement strand
GCGGGCATGGCCGAGCCCCATCACATTCATCCGGATTCGGGCTGGGTGTCGGTCCGGCTCCGGTCGGACCGGGACGTGGCCAACGCCATCGAGATTTTGCGACGCAAGTATCACGATATCATGGGCAGGTGATGACCATGCAAAGCCAGGGGCCGTCCGGCTTTCGCATCGTTTGCCCGGAAGACTGCGGCAACGCGCCGAAAAAAAAGCAGCTCAGGGATTTCACCGCGGCCGCGGTCCAGGGAGACGCCGCTTTCGTTACGGCATGCGTGTCGGACCACGTCGAATGGGAAGTCGCCGGCGCCCGGAAAATCACCGGAAAGGCCCGGTTCGCGGAAGCCTTGCGGGAGATGCACGACCGGCCCGTCTCGGAGCTTGAAATCCGCCACATCCTCACCCATGGCAAGACGGGGGCCGTCAGCGGCATCGTGAAGTATGCCGACGGCGGACAACGGTCGTTCTGCGACGTCTATGTATTTGCCGGTTCGGCCAAAGACGCGAAAATCCGGGAGATCGTGTCGTATGTCATCGATCATCCCGGATAAGAATACGCCGCAGGGAGCGACCGGCCGAACCCGCGGGATGGTGCACCTCCGCCTCACACCATCGCCGGAATTTCCCCGTATTTGACAGGATGATATACAGCCACGCCCGGCGGGGAGAAAGTGGCTTTTTCTTTTTCTGTCCCTGCCGCCGCTTCCATGGAAGCAACGCCACACATACGCTTTTTTGCGGCAAAATAGCGGCAATGGTATAATATAAGCATGGGGCGGTGACGGGAATGTTTAGACCCAAATATACCATTACAAATCACATCGCACGCAGACTCATGGACATCCAGCGGGCTTGCACGACCGTGGATCTGCTTCCGCTGCCCGCTTCCATTTTGTATTCCTTGAAAAAAGAATCCATGGAAAGGACCGTCATCCTTTCAACGAAGATCGAAGGAAATAGCCTGGCCGAGGGAGAAAAGCGCAAATTCCTGTATAAAAAAGGCCGCCACGACAAGGAGCAAGAAGTCTACAATCTGATGAAGGCTCTGGAGTACCTGGACGAAGCGGAAAATCGGCAGCTGCCGGTCACGGAGGAATTGATCAAGAAGCTCCATGCCATCATTCGCGTTTCGCACGGCCGAAGGCCCCGTTACAGCGAATACAGGAGAGAGCAAAATCAGGTGGGCAGACGAAATGAACCCGGATACTATTTGCCCCCGGAATGGAAAGACGTTCCTTCTCTGATGGAAGATCTCGTGGCATGGGTGAACGCGCCGGAAACCCGCGACACCCCCGTTCCAATCCAGGCCGGCATTTTCATGTGGCAGTTTCTGACGATCCATCCCTACATGGATGGAAACGGACGCACCGCACGCATGCTGGCCACCTATCTCCTCCGCCGCGGCGGATTTGGCTTGAAGGGGCTGTTTGTGCTCGAAAACTTCTACGACCGAAATTTGGCGGAATATTATCGAAGGCTGCAGATGGGTTTGCACCACAACTATTATTTCGGCCGCAACAAGGCGGATATCACGCCCTGGCTTGAGTTTTTTACGGAAGGTCTGGCGGAGGTGTTTCTGGAAGCCGCGGCCATCGTCCGGAGCAAATCCGCCGATTTGCTAAGGGTTGAACCGGAACCGATTCGCGGGCTGGATCCGCAGCAACGATGGGTTTTTGCCCATCTCGCGCTCAAACAGGACAGCATGACGACCGCCGAACTCCGCGAACTGCTCCGCATGTCGGATCGATCCATCCGGGAAAAAATCAAACGCTGGCGGGAAGAGGGATTCATCGAACCCCGTGATCAAAACGCCATAAGGGTCCGGTCCATCAAGCTGACACCGGAGTATGAAAAGCTGGCCCGGGAAATCCGCAAATCGCCGGAGCAATTCCCGCAATTTTTAAAATAGGAGCCTGTTTCCGCTTGCCAGCCAATGCAGACCACCTGCGCCCTACTGATTTACCCCAAAACAAAAACCGCAAAGATCTCCTGATGGAGTGCTTTGCGGTGAAAACCGTCAAACCCGCGTGTCACCGATGCCCGGCCATGGCTTCGGCTTTCGTGCGCTGCACCGTGCCCTTCGGATGCTCGGGCGGAGCGTAGAGGGTGTACAGTTTCAGGGGCACAAACCCCACATTGATGACGTTGTGCCACGTGCCGGCGGGGATCATGATGGCGTCGTCCTCGGACACCCTTCGCACGAAGTTGAGGCGATCCCGGCGTTCCCCCATTTGCACCTGGGCGTGACCCTGCTCGATGCGGATAAACTGGTCGACATTGGGGTGCACTTCCAGACCGATGTCACCGCCCACGGGAATGCTCATGAGCACCACCTGCAGGTGCTTTCCCGTCCACAGCGTCCTCCGGTAATATCGGTTCCGCTCCACGGCTTCCTCGATGTTGATCACGAACGGTTTTCCGCCTTGGTCCTGCCCTTCGATGACAGGGTTCCGCGCTTCCTCCCCGGACATGGAATTTCCCGACTCCTGCGGGGGGAGGGGGTTCCGCGCTTCCTGCCCCTGCGGAGGGAGTTCGGGCCCTTCCAGGCCGGGATAGGCCGAAAACCGCCCACCGCCGCCCGGCGGCCAACCCGTTTGCGGAGCCCAGGGGTAATACCCGTCTTGCAGCCACCAGGGGTAATGCGGAAGCGGCGCATCCTGCGGCGTTCGGGCGGGATACGGAAAAAGGGATGCATAATACGGGCTGTTGTACATAGGCTACGCTCCTTTTCCCAGAAATCTTCCGTATTATATGCCCATGCCCAAACGGCGGTTCATGGCCGGACAAATCCGGCGGAAAAACGCAACGGACTTTCAGTCCGTCAAAAACCCGAAAAACGTCCCGGGCCACATCGCAACGGACTCTATGTCCGCAAAACCCGCGGCACGTTTCCCGAAGGACGGATTCGGCTTGTCTTTGCGGCGCCGCCAGGCAACTGGTAAAATAATAGTTGGAGGTGCCTTCATCCGTGAAAAAAATGCTGACCTGCTCCAGGAACGATTCGCTGTGGATTTTGGTCGGTGCGGCGTTTGTGGCGTTGATTCTGTTCGTTTTCGATTGAACCGCCCAGGTGGCGAATGACTCCCGGAAGGAACCCGGACTCCCGCGTGCGACCCGTCACAGGGATCGCAGCGGGGGTTTTTCGTTCCATCCGCATGCCCGCCTTGCTTGGCCTTCGACTTCCTTCCCCTCCGTTCGACACTTTTTCTTGAGCGGAATCCCGATAAATGAAAAGGATAGCGATACAAAGGCGAACAAGCCACGCGGCTGAAAAAATTGCTGTCGAAAAAAGGAATTCCAGCCTGCACGCGGAAATAGGATAGTTGCGATCCGTTCCACCCACAAAACCAATTTGCCGGGAAAGGCGGAACAGCATGCGTTTGTCCGATTTGCTGAGCGACGGAATGGTATTGCAGAGGGACGCCGAAGCGGCCGTTTGGGGCACCACGCGCCCGCTTCACCGGGTTCGGGTCGAATTCCTGGACCGGACCTGGGAAACCAAAGCCGACGACCAGGGCCGCTGGAAGGTGGTGCTGCAAAATCTGCCGCCGGGCGGCCCGCACGAAATGCGCATCGTGGATGAAGGCGGCGAAGAGCTGATCATCCGCGACGTGCTGGTCGGCGACGTGTGGGTGCTCGGCGGGCAGTCCAACATGGAATTGCCGGTGCGCCGCACGCTGGACCTGTTTGCGGAAGAGGTCCGGAACGTCCGTCTGCCGCAGGTGCGCCAGTTTACGGTGCCCATGACGTACGATTTTCACGGTCCCCGGGAAGAGGTGGCCGGCGGGCGGTGGATCGCCGCGGTCGGGGAGCGGGTCATGGACTTCAGCGCGGCGGGATTTTTCTTCGCCAGGGAGCTTCACGAGCGTTACGGCGTTCCCGTCGGGCTCATCCTGACGGCCGTCGGCGGAACGCCCGTGGAAGCGTGGATGAGCGAACCGACGCTGCGGCGGCTGGGAGGATACGATGAGCTATTGGACCGTTGCAAGGACGACGCCTATGTGGAAGCCACGCAGAAACGCGACGAAGAACGCCACCGGCGGTGGCACGAGGAACTGAACGCGAGGGACGCGGGGCGGAAAGAAGGCTGGCACCGGGAGCGCCTCGACACCTCGGACTGGGGCGATTTCGCGCTGCCCGGTTCCTGGCGCACGTGCGGTCTGGAAAACGTGCGCGGAGCGGTCTGGTTCCGCCGGGAAATCGAAGTTGCGCCTTCGATGGCGGAGGGCGGGGCGCTGCTTCGATTGGGCACGGTGGTGGACGCCGACGAAACATACGTAAACGGCCGCCTCGTCGGAAGCGTCGCCTACCGTTATCCGCCCCGGCGCTATCCCATCCCGCCCGGCGTGCTGAAACCGGGCAAAAACACCATCGCGGTGCGCGTCCTGAGCATCTTTAACACCGGCGAATTCATCCGCGGCATGCCTTACGAACTCGTCGCGGGCGGACAGGCGCTTGACCTGTCGGGAACCTGGAAATACCGGGTGGGCGCGGTGGCGGAGAAAGAACTTGCGCCACAGACGTTTTTCCAATACATGCCCGCGGGCGTGTACAACGGGATGATCGCGCCGGTGAGCCGGTACGCCATCAAAGGCGTGCTGTGGTACCAGGGCGAATCCAACGTGGCCAGACCCGAAGGATACAGCCGGCTGTTCCGGGAAATGGTGCGGGACTGGCGCGGTCTGTGGAAGATCGGCGATTTTCCGTTTATTTTCGTGCAGCTGGCCAATTTTGAAGACATGGATGGCGGTCTTGAAAAATGGGCCGAGCTGCGGGAACAGCAGCGCAAATGCCTGGACATCCCCAACACGGCCATGGCGGTGGCCATCGACATCGGGGAGCCCAACGATTTGCATCCGCAGGACAAAAAAACGCTCGGAAAGCGGCTGGCTCTGTGCGCGCGGCGCCTCGCCCACGGCGAGAACATCGTCCACAGCGGCCCCCTGTACCGTCGGATGGAACGGGAGGGAGAAGCCATCCGGGTCTGGTTCGACCATGCGGGGCAAGGCCTGACGACCCGCGACGGCAAGGAACCCGCGGGATTCGCCGTCCTCGGTCCGGACGGAATCTGGCATCCGGCGCGGGCGGTCATCTCCGGCGATACCGTGCTGGTGTCGCACGAGCGGATTCGTGACCCCAGGCACGTGCGCTACGCCTGGGCGAACCATCCGGCCGACGCGAATCTGTGCAATCGGGAAGGGCTGCCGGCGGCGCCGTTTTCCACGGAAACCTGACGCCGCCGGCGGTTCTCGTCGAAGTGAACCCAGGCCACCACAAGGCTCGCCGGTCCCCGGCTCTTCATCAGGTCCTGCAACGCCGCGGCGAATTCCGCCGCCTGCGCATAATCCGCAGAAACCCCGAAAAGATTGGCATTCCGTTCGCTCAGCCGCCGCAGCTTTTGCGGATTGCGGCCGATCACGGAAACCCGGTAACCCTGTTCGGCCAACCACAAGCTGGCGCCCGACAGCATGCCGGAGCCCCCGATGGCGAGCGCATGCATGGAAACGCGCACCTCCTCCCTCGCGGGCGTCACAGGAACGCCATTCGGAGACTCACGAAAACAATAGCTTTTTAAGCTCTTGATTTTTTTCCTGAAGCCGCTCGTTGTGGGAAGACACCATGGCGGCGTCCCCGGCCTCCGGCGAGAGAAACTTCTTCGCGCGGTTGACGGCGTTGGCCGCGTCCTGGAAGGCGCCGGCGACGAGATGCAGCTTCCCGTCATAGCCCAGCGCGTCGCCGGCGGCGAAAAGGCCGGGCACCGACGTTTCGCCGTGCGGCGTCCCGTCGATCCAGTACTCGCCCCGCATGCGGATGTCGACCTTGCTGCTCCGGATGAGTTCGCTGTCGTTCTCGAAACCGTGGCAAACCACCACTTCGTCGACGGCCAGTTCGGTCAAAGCCGCAGCCCCTTTCCCGCTCCGGCGCAGCGCGACGCTGGAGACGGCCGCCCCGTCCGCCGAAGGGATCAGCCTTTCCATGACCGTATTCGGCAGGAAGACGACGCCCTTCTTTTTCAGCTTCGCGACGGTCGCTTCGTGGCCTTTCAGCTCACCCCTGCGATACGCAAGATAGACCTTTTCCGCCACCTCGCCGAGCTCGTCCGCCCAGTCCACCGCCGCGTGGCCCCCGCCGGATATCAGCACCGTCTTGCCGCGAAAATGGGCCAGGGATTTCACCGTGTAATGCAGATTGACCCCTTCGAACCGCTCCGCGCCTTCGAGCGTCAGTTTGACCGGCTTCAGGATGCCGTAGCCGACGGCGAGGATGACGGTTCTGGAAAAATGAAGCTGCCCGGACGCCGTCCGAAGCGCAAATCCATCCCCGTCTTTCTCGATGGACGTCACCTTCTCGCCCAGCACCACCGTCGGATCGAACAGCGTCCCCTGCCGGATCAGCTGCTCCAGGAGCTGCTGCCCCGTTACCGGCGCAAGGCCGCCCACGTCCCAGATGAGCTTTTCCGTATAAATGTTGATCTTGCCGCCCAGGAAAGGGTGGTATTCGATGATTTTCGTCTTCATTTCCCGAAGGCCGGCATAAAAAGCCGCATAAAGACCCGCCGGTCCCCCGCCGACGATGGTCACGTCGTACACATCGCGTCCGCTCATCGGTCCGCCTCCATGCTGTTCTCAGCTTCCGGCCTTCACGGCGGTCACCGTGGCCGCGCCCTCTTCGGCCTTTCCCTTGGGCGCCTGTCCGGCAGCCTGCCAATCGGCCGCATAGCCGGATTCCCGGGACGCGATGCCGCCCGCGCCGTTGTGGTACCGGCCCTTCGGCACCACCGACGGCGCGCCCGACACCGGGTCCCGCACGATCACGGCGTCCAGCCCGAACACGTCCTTGATCAGCCCGCTGGTGACCACCTCGGACGGCCGGCCTTCGGCCACGAGCCTTCCTTCGCGCATGGCGAACAGATAATCCGCGTACCGCACCGACAGGTTGATGTCGTGCATGACCATGACGATGGTTTTGCCGTACCGGCNGTTGAGATCCGTCAGCAGGTCGAGAATTTCAATCTGATAGGTGATGTCCAGAAACGTTGTCGGTTCGTCCAAAAAGAGAATGTCCGTCTGCTGGGCGAGCGCCATGGCGATCCACACCCGCTGCCGCTGGCCGCCCGACAGTTCATCCACGTGCCGGTGCGCAAGATTCGCAATGTCCATGATCTCCATCGCTTCCGCGACGGCTTCGTAGTCTTTTTTGCTCCAGGTGCCAAACAACGACTGATGGGGGAAACGCCCCCGCCCCACCAGGTCCGCCACGGTGATCCCTTCCGGAACGACGGGCGACTGCGGCAGAAGGCCGATGATCCGTGCCAGGCGCTTCGACGGATAGGCGTGAAGGGGCTTGCCGTCCAGCCGAATCTCGCCGGAGACCGGCCGGATGATCCGGGTCAGCGCTTTCAGGAGCGTTGATTTGCCGGAGCCGTTGGCGCCGATGATGACGCTGATTTTGTTTGCGGGGATTTCCAGGCTGATTCCGTCCAGGATCATCCGGTCCCCGTAGCCGGCCACCAGCCGCTCGGCACGAAGTTCATGGCGGTTCATCCCCTACAGCTCCCCCTTCCGGTTCATGCGGACGATGAGATACAGAAGATACGGCGCCCCGATGATGCCGGTCAGAATTCCGACGGGGAATTTGACAGGGAAGGCGAACTGTCCCACAAGGTCCGCCGCCAGCACCAGCGCGGCCCCGACCAGACCCGCCGGGATGACGTTGGCGCGGGCCGTGCCGGCGAGCCGCACGGCAATGGGGCCGGCCAGAAACGCCACCGCGGCGATGGGCCCGGTGACCGCCGTGGCCGCCGCCGAGAGCACGACGGCGCCGACGATGAGCGCCACGCGGGTCCGGTCCGTCCGCACGCCCAGGGACACCGCCGTCTGTTCGCCCAGTTCCAGCATCTGGAGCGGCCGGCTCAAGAGGACGATCACCGGCGTAAAAATCAGCACGGAGGCGATCAGCCAGGAAAGCTCCTCCATCCGGATCCCGTTCAGGCTGCCCGTGAGCCACCGCACCGCCGCGGGAAGTTGGTACTCACGGGCGATCAGCAGGAGATAGGTGATGGCCGAGTTGCACATCGCCTGGATCCCGATGCCGACCAGGATCATGCGGCCGACGGAAAACGTCCTCCCCCGCGCCAGGCCGTAAATGACAAGCACCGTGAGCAGCCCGGCGATGACCGCCGCAGCGGAGGTCACGCCCCTGCCAGCCTGCAGCACGACGATGCAGAACACCGCCGCCGCGCTCGAACCCGCCGTAATCCCGATGACGTTCGGATTGGCCAGGGGATTGCGCAGCATCGTCTGAAAAACGTATCCGGAAACGCCAAAGGCAAACCCCGCGAACAGCCCGGCCAGCATGCGCGGCAGGCGGATCGTCCGGACGGCGAAGGCCGCTCCCTTGACTTCTTCCCCGAGAAGCACCGCCGCCACGTCGCGGACGGGATAGATCGTGTTGCCCAGCATCAGCATGGCGCAACACAGCGCAACCGCCGCAACGGCGAGCGCCGCCGTCACGGCCGTCCAGCGGCTTCTTTGGCGCAATCGCGCCCGTCTGACCAATTCGATAGCCAATGTACTCATACGGCCCGCACTTTCGCTTTCATCGCCAACATGATGAGCAGGGGAGCGCCGATGAAGGCGGTCAGCACCCCCACCTCCAGTTCCCCGGGCCTGCCGATCAGCCGGCCGGCCACGTCGGACACGGTGAGAATGACGGCCCCCGCCAAAGCGGACATCGGCACGAGAACACGCACGTCAGGCCCCAGCAGCGCGCGGATCACATGGGCGGACAAGAGCCCCACGAATCCGATGGGCCCGGCCACCGCGGTGACGGCGCCGCACAGGATCACGCCCGCCAGGGCCGCGACATAACGCATGAAGGCCGTCTTTACTCCAAGGCCCGTGGCCGTCTCATCTCCCAGCGCCAGCGCGTTCATCGCCGGGGCGGAAACGGCGGCCGCGATCGCACCGACCAACAGAAAAGGAAGCAACAGCCAAAACGAATCCCACGTGCCGGCGCCGACGCTTCCCGCCTGCCAGAAGCGGAATTCATCCATCGCGTTGAGGCGCGGGATCAGCACCGCCGTCACCAGCGAAGACAACGCCGCGCTGGTGGCCGCGCCCGCCAGCACGAGCTTCAGGGGCGAAGCTCCGCCCCGCCCCATCGAACCGATGCCAAGCACGAAGACCGCCGTCACGAGCGCCCCCGCCAGCGCGAACCAGATGTACTCCCTGGCCGTGTTCATGTGGAAAAAGGAGATGCCGCACACGACGAAGAAGGCCGCTCCGTTGTTCACGCCGAGAATGGCCGGGTCCGCCAAAGGGTTGCGCGTGACGGCCTGCATGAGCACCCCCGCGATGCCGAGCGCCGCCCCGCAGCACAGGGAGAAAACGGTGCGGACGACGCGTTTCTGCACCACGCTGGCCTCATAAACCCCCTCGCCGGCGCCGAAGAGTCCGCCGAGAACCTCCTGCACGGAAAGCGATCGCGCTCCAAACAGCACGGACGCGATCGCTCCCAGCACGAGCAGCGCCGTAAAGAGGAGGAATACGGGAAAGAATGATTTCGGAAGAAAAAGGCCTCGCCGCATCTGGAAAGCCACCGTTTTTTCAGCTGCCGGATTTTTCAAGGGCTTCGACGATCATCGCCACGTATTCGTCCAGCATGTATGGAATCGAGAGCGGATTCGGGTTGAGGGCCGCCGCCAGCGGCGTGTTGTCTTCGACCAGCACCAAGGCCCCGTTCTTGACGGCCGGAATCCGGCCGAACACGGGATCCGCCTGCAGCGCCTGCAGCAAAGCCTTGTCGCCGTAAGTGACGATCACGTCGGCGCCGCTCAGGGCATCGGCGTTCTCTGCGCTGAGCTGAACGGCAAAGCCGTCTTCCGGTTTCACGTATGTTGCCGCGCTGTCCGGGAAGACCATGCCCAGCTCTTCCAGAAAGCCCGCGCGCGGATCCTGGGGCAGGTAAATCCAGTAGTTGGACAGGTCCGCCGGCGAAAGATAGGCGAAGATCGCCTTCTTGCCCTTGATCTGCGGATTTTCCGCCGCTTTGTCGGCCAGGAGCTGCTCGAGATCCTGGATCAGCTGCTCGCCCTTGTCCGGGATGCCGAGCCCGGCGGCGTTCATGCGGATCTGCTCGCGCCACGTGATGACCCACGGGTCCTTGGGATAGGCCACGGTGGGCGCGATCCGGGTCAAGAGCTCATACTCCTCTTTGGTGATGCCGGAGTACGCCGCCAGAATCACGTCCGGATCGGCGTCGGAAATCGCTTCGAAGTCCAGCCCGTCCGTGTCCCGGAACACATTCGGCCGCGTGACGCCGAGCTCTTCCAGCTTCCGCTTCGTCCACGGCAGCAGGCCGCTTTCGTCCTGCACGCCGTAATTCGCCTCCGAAAATCCGACGGGCACGACGCCCAAAGCCAGCGCCACGTCGTGGTTGGCCCAGGCGATGGTCACGACCCGTTCGGGCTTCTTCTCAATGACCGTTTGCCCGAAGGCATGCTCGATCACAATGGGAAACTGCACCGCGGCCGCATGTTCCTCCGCACCTCCGGCAGCCTGTCCGCTTCCGGCTCCCGAGCCGCCGCCGGTCTGGGACGCGCCGCCCGCCGCCGAAGAAGCCGCAGGCGTTTCGCCGCCCGACGACCGGCCGCCCGAACACCCCGCCAGCACGCCCGCCAAAAGAAACACCGCTGCAAACGTTCCCCATGCCAACCGCTTCGCCTTCACGTATTCTCCACCCTATCCCTTTTCGTGTTGATAACGATTATCAGTGTCAATTCATAATCTTAACCATTTCCCCCGCCTTGTCAATTGTTTTCTTGTGCCACGGTCTTAAGGATCTTCCGCTCCCCCTTTCTCCTCGGTCGTATCCGGGAACCGCGGGATCCCCACAGATTTTTCATGCCTTCATTTTGGAAAATAAAGCCGGACGAAAATCCCGGACCGCGGAAAACCGATTCCTGCCGCATGCCGCGCGCAATTTTTGTTACAATGAAATCAGGCAGGCTGCGAAAAAGGACGGTGAACGGCATGGGAAGAAGACACGTCTTCACCCGCTCGGAGCTTCTGGACCATGCGAAACGCATGCTCCTCGAACACGGCTATGAGGGATTTCAGCTCAAATCGCTGTCCACGCGCCTGCCCGGCGCCCGAAGCACCATTTACCAATACTTTGCCAACAAGGAAGAAATGATCGCCGCATGCATGCGCCGCGTCATGGAGGACGTGCTGCAAAAGGCGCAGGCCGTGGACGAAACGGATTGCATGGAAGCCCTGCGGCAGCTGCTCAACATTTATCTTCGGGAAGCGGGCTTCCACCAGCTGATCGGCTACGCGCGCAAGATCAACCCGTCCAGCTCCCCCTCCACGGCCCGGGATCTCGAATTTGTGGAACAGGCCCATGTCACGCTGAAAAACCAGATCGAGCGCCTTCTGGTCCGCGCCCGGGAAGAAGGTCGCATCAACCCGGACATCCCGCTCCCCGCCGTCACCGGCGTCTTCTTCAATTTGATCAACACCCCCAATCTGATGGACATTCCGCTGCCCGAGTGGAGCGAATGGCTGTTCAAAATGTGGCTGGAAGGCGCGGGGACACGAAATTGAAATATTTTTAAATTGACACGCGTGTCAAATAAAACGTATAATGGGCAAGGTTGATTCGAGGTGCTTAAGCATCCCCAATTTGACACGCGTGTCATCTATTCGGACGAAGGAGAAGATCGCGCATGTTTCTCGCTTTGAAGGAGATGCGTCACAGCAAGACCCGCTTTGTGATGATCGGCATCATCCTTGTCCTCGTCTCCTGGCTCGTGTTCATTCTGTCCGGGCTGGGAAACGGGTTGGCCGCCCTCGCGGCTTCGACGTTCAAAAACATGGACGCCGATTACGTCGTGTTTGAAAAAGGATCCAATGCCTCCATGGGCAAATCCCTTCTGTCGGGCGACCTGACGGCCGAACTGCTTGCACTGCCGGACGTGGAAGCCGCCTCGCCCATGGGCATCATCTTTGGATCGGCCGTCCGGGAAAGCGGCGATCCGGAGGAGTTCAAGCTCGACATCGCGCTGGTCGGCATCGAGCCGGGAAGTTTTCTGGAGCCGGCCGCGGCGGAAGGTACGGGGCTGGACGCCGGCCGTCCGACGCACGTCCTTGCCAACGAGTCGATGAAAGACGAGGGATTCAAGCCCGGCGACACCTTCGCGCTGGACGGCACGACGGAAAAACTGACGATCGCCGGTTTTGTCCGGGACCAAACGTACAACCACATCGCGTCCGTGTTCATTCCCATCGAGACGTGGCGCAAACTGGCCTTTGCGGCCCCCGGCTCCGACAAGGGCCTCAAAGACCCCGTCAACGCGATCATGCTGCAAGGCAAAAACATCGATCCGAACGCGATCGCCGAACGCCTGCCGGGCACGGAGACGGTCACCCGCGCGCAGGCCGTGCAGGGCATCTCCGGCTACAAGGAAGAGACCGGCACCATCTTCATGATGCTCGGCTTCCTGTTCGTGATCTCCGCCTTCATCGTGGGCGTGTTCTTTTACGTGCTCACCATGCAAAAATCCAACCAGTTCGGGATCATGAAAGCCATCGGGGCCAAAAACGGCTTCCTCGGAAAAGCCGTCATCTCCCAGGTGTTCATCCTGTCGCTGGCGAGCATCGCCGTCGGCATCCTGCTCACCTGCGGGACGGCGGCCGTCCTGCCCAAGGGCATGCCGTTCCGGCTGGAAACAAGCTGGGTGATCGTGTATTCCCTCGTGCTGCTTGCCATCGCGCTGCTCAGTTCGCTGGTATCCGTCCGTACGGTTGTGAAAATCGATCCGCTTAAGGCGCTCGGGAGGGTGGAATAATGACGCAAGGGCTCGAAATGCGATCGGTGTCCAAATTTTACGACGCGGGTTCGGAACGCATCACGGCGCTGGACCGGGTGAGCATCCGGGTGGAACCGGGCGAGTTCGTCGCCGTGGTGGGACCGTCCGGTTCGGGCAAGACCACCTTCCTGTCCATCGCCGGCGCGCTGCTCAAGCCCTCCGAAGGGGAAGTCCTGCTGAACGGAAAAAACATCGCCTCTCTTCCGGACAAGCAATTGTCCGACATCCGGCTTCGGGAAGTCGGGTTCATCATGCAGGCGTCGAATCTGGTTCCCTACCTGAACGTTCTGGAGCAGCTGCTGGTGGTCAAACGCATGACGGGAAAGGTCACCCCGGCGGACAAGGCGTTTGCCGCGGAGCTCCTTGCCGACCTGGGGCTGGCCGAGAGGATGAAGCATTATCCGGAGGAACTCTCCGGCGGCGAAAAACAGCGCGTCGCCATCGCCCGGGCGCTCATGAACGATCCGGGCATCATCCTGGCGGACGAACCCACGGCGAGCCTGGACACCAGACGCGCCCACGAAGTCGTCTCCCTGATCGCCCGGGCGGTGAAATCCCGCCGCAAGGCGGCGGTCATGGTCACCCACGACGAGCGGCTCTTGTCCTACTGCGACCGGATCTGCCGGATGGAAGACGGCAAGCTGTCACCAATGGAGCCGGCAGCAGGGTCTGTCCTGTCATAGGCTTTTCCCTGCCGCCGGCGGCACGCACCATCACGATCATCGTCGCTGCCGGCGCATGATTGCCTCGGGCCGCACGGCTGCGGGTCATGGAATCGTTCGTCAGCTTTTCCATCAGCGCGCTGACTCCCGGAGGGAGTCCGGGCCTGCGGGCGGTTGCATCGTAATACCGATCCCTGGCATGCTGCAATCCGCCATGGGATACATGCATCGGAGCACCCAGCGTAAGCTGCAGCAGGCCTTCCGGATGGACCGGGCACATTTCCTGCCATTTGTGAATGCTGGACAGTTCGTTTCTGTTGTAGCCGTCGGAAATCCACTTGGCCGGAATGACACCTGTCATCCCCAAGTCATGATGCCCGTGAATACCGCCGATCACGCTCCCTTATTACAATGGGAACCGAAATAAACGCCAAAAGCAACGGGAGTGGGGAAACGTGACGGCGGAAAAAAGCGGCGGGCGGATCCGGCTGCTCGACATCCTGCGCGGATTCGCCATTTTCGGAACCCTGGGGACCAACATCTGGATCTTCGCTTACTTGGGGGACCTGAATCTTTTGTTTAACCACAGCGCGCCGTGGTGGGCGTCGGCCGACGCCTTCCTGCAGCTGCTCGTGCTTTTCCTGGTCAACGGCAAGTTTCTCGGGATGCTGACCATCCTGTTCGGCGTCGGGCTGGAGCTGAAATACCGCCAGGCCTTGCGGCGGGGCGACCCGTGGCCCGGCGCGTACCGGTGGATCTGCCTGTTTCTGCTGATCGAAGGCTTCCTGCACTTTACCTTGGTGATGGAATACGACATCCTGATGAGCTACGCCGTCACCGCCATCATCGTGGCCCATATCGTACGGGGCGGCGACCGGCGGATCAACCGGGTGCTGAAACGGCTGGGCGGCGGCTATGCGCTCTTCATGCTGACGATCGCGGCCCTCGAATTCGGGCTGGTCGCATCGGGAGGCAACCTGTCGTGGGGCAACATGGACCCCGTGGTAAAGCTGTATCGGGAAGGGACATGGCTCGAGCAGGTGGTCTATCGCCTGTCCAGCTTTGCCATCCTCCGCCTCGAGGCCGTTTTCGTCATCCCCCTGAACGTCATTCTGTTCCTCGCGGGGGTGCGCCTTATGCGCGCCGGCGCCTTCGCGCCAGACGAGCGGGGCCGGCGCATCCGCCGCCGCATGCTCCGGATCGGCCTGGGGCTGGGCGTGCCGCTGAATCTCCTGATGTTCTTCCCGGGCGGGGGATTCGATCTGGGCGTCCGCTACCTGTTCGCGCCGATCCTGTCGCTGGGCTACATGGCCCTGATTGCCCTTCTGTTCGAGAAAAGCGAAAAACTCCGCATCTGGCGTTACGCGGAATCCGTCGGTAAAATGTCTTTAAGCTGCTATGTGCTGCAAAACATCCTGGCGTCCTGCCTCTTCTACGGCTGGGGGCTGGGCCTCGGCGGCCGGCCGGACAGCCTGTCCGTGATCGGCGTCTGGCTGCTCGTCTGCCTGGCCGAAGCCCTGTTTGCCAAGTGGTGGATCGGGCGCATGCGGTTCGGTCCCATGGAATGGACCCGCAAATCGCTGCTGGAACTCGTGGCGGCGCGCCAGCGGCCCGGCGAGGGAGTTTTTCGGACATGACGACAAAATTCAGGTTCCGGCTTTATCCGGAAAATCAGCTCCGGCGCTACCTGCTCGTCGACATCATTCTCTGCGTCTTTCTGTTCTACCAGGTGCTCACCGCCGACAGCTCCGTCGGGCTGTTCGGCACTTTCCTTTTGCTGGCGCTGTTTCTCATTCTGTTTTATATGGGGCTCTGGTTCAGGGGCTGGCGGCTGCTGGCGGCGGTCGTGGCCGGCTGCGGCCTGATGGCGGTGTTTGCCGTTTTCTACAAACCGTGGATTCTGCTGTTCGCCGTCGCTTTCGCCGATTTCCTCGGCCGCGTCCGGTCCCGGGAGCAGCTGGCCGCCGGGCTGGCCGCCTTCGTCGCCATGTACCTCGTCACCAGTTACGTGGTGTACCGGGATGCGTTCCATTTTCTCCAAACCCCTCTCCTGCCTTTTATGATCATCCAGCTCATCATCCCCTTCGTGGTGCGCATTCTGGAAAGGTCCGAATCGCTGAGGAGCGAACTGGCCGCAGCCAACGAACGGATCGCGCTTTACGCCCAGGAAGAAGAGCGCCACCGCCTGGCCCGGGATCTCCACGACACCCTGGGGCAGACGCTGACCATGATCAAGATGAAAAGCGAGCTGGCCGCGCGCCTGATGGAAAAAAATCCGGATCGGGCGAAGCAGGAAATGCGGGAGGTGGTCCGGACGTCCCGAGCGGCGCTCAAGCAGGTGCGGGATCTGGTCACGGACATGCGGTACGTCTCCCTCCGGCAGGAGCTGGAGCATGGCCGGAGCCTGCTCGCCAGCGCCGGGATCGGCTTCGAATTCCACGGGGCGGAACGACGGCCGAATTTGTCCAAGGTGACGGAAACGATGCTGGCCCTGGCCCTGCGGGAGAGCCTGACCAACGTCGCCAAGCACAGCGGAGCCGCGCGCTGTTCGGTCACGGAGGAATGGGACGGCGAATGGTACCGCCTGCGCATCGAAGACGACGGCGTCGGAATGACGGAAGAGCAAAAAACGGCGGGACACGGCCTTTCGGCCATCGAAGAGCGCATGCGTCTGCTCAGGGGAGAAGCCATCATCGGTCCGTCGACCCTGGGCGGCGTCCTGGTGACGCTCGCCGTGCCGGTTCCGGCGCAGTCCGTGAGCGGGGAGGATGTGCCTTGATTCGCATCGTCATCGCCGAAGATCAGCACATGCTGCTCAGCGCCCTGGCGTCCCTCCTTCAGCTGGAGGACGACATCGATGTGGTCGCCCAAGTCCCGGATGGCAGCCAGGCGCTGGAAGCCATCCGGACGCTGCGTCCCGACATCTGTCTCCTGGACATCGAAATGCCGGGCCTCAGCGGACTGGACGTGGCCAAGGCGGTCCGGCGGGAAGGGCTGGGCTGCCGGATCATCATCGTCACCACGTTTTCGCGGCCGGGCTACCTGCAAAGGGCCACCGAGTTGAAAGTGGACGGCTATTTGCTGAAGGACGAGCCCATCGAGGATCTTGTGGAAGCCATCCGGAAGGTGCATCGGGGCGAGCGTGTGATCAGCCCCGAGTTGGCCGCGAAGCTGTTCTTTTCCAGGGAAGAAAATCCGCTGTCGGAGCGGGAACGGGACGTGCTGCGCCTGGCGGCGGACGGCCTGACCACCGGCCAAATCGCGTCCGCCCTCTATCTGACGAAAGGAACGGTGCGCAACTACCTGTCCTCCGCCATCCAGAAGCTTGAGGTCGAATCCCGGCACCAGGCCGTGAAGAAAGCGACGGAAAAAGGGTGGATTTAGGGAACGGCCCGTCGGCCGGAGATTGACAAGGAATTTTCTTCCCGTCATAATTGCGTCACAAATAGTTAATTGCTTAATTATTCTTCGCACGACCCGGGGTGAACCGCAATTCCCCTCTACGATCCGTTTCAGAATTCGAAGCCGGAAGTCGATCTGTTCTGCTCCATGTACAAGGCCAACCTGGCCAACGTCCGCGTCATCGAGGAAAAGCTGGCGCCCCTTGGGCTGTCGCTCGGCCGCCTCTGCCTGCTGTACGCCCTGCAACGCATCGGCCGCCCGGCGCTCCCCTCCGAACTCGGGGACGACATGGAAGTCACCCGCGCCAACATCAGCGGACTGCTCTCGGGGCTGGAGAAAAACGGCATGGTCCGCCGGGAGATCGATCCGTCGGACCGGCGGCGGATTCTGGTGCACCTGACGCCCAGGGGCGTCGAAACCCTCAAGAAAGCCTGGCCCCTTTACGAAGAAGCGATTGCCGGGCGGTTTCAACCCTTGTCCCCGGAGGAGAAAAACGCGCTGCTTTCCCTTCTCCGGAATCTTTCGGGCAAAACGTGACCATGGCGGCTCCAGCCCGTCGTCAGGGCCCTGCCGCGGCAGCCTCGGACTGTGGTCCAAACCCGGATCACGGGGCAAGGTTGTCGTTCGACCCTGACCACCCCATAAAGGCTGTCGTCCAAACCCGGCCACGGGATCCGTCTGCCGACCGGACCCGGGTCATGGCTTTGATCCGCTGTCACCCTCATGGCAGGTTCTCCTCCGGCCAGAAGCGCCGATTTTTTGGTCTTTGACCCCATTGCCACCGTGCCCTTGCTGCCGGCCATTTCGGCGTCGACGGACATGCCCCTGAAGTCCGGCGGCCTGCTGTGGAAGCTTACAATACCGCCAGGCTGGCCGGGGCCTGCCTGAAGGTGGAAGCCGGCGGCGGCCAGGCCCGGACCTGATCCTTGCGGCTACTTTTTCAACGAACGGACGATGAGGACAAGCAGGGATTGAAATACGAAAAACACCGCACCCGCGATTCCGAACACCAGGGGCATCCAGAGGGATGCGCTCCATCCGGCCCCGGCGGGCGTTGCCAATTGTCTCCACAGGGCAAACAAGAACCACAACCCGACGCCGGACAAAAAATAAAGCACAAGTTGCGCGGCGGATCTTCTTCCGCTCTTTGAGGCGACGCGATCCGCCGCCATCGACAGGGGAATGCCCCCCAGGACGAAAAACTGGAAAAGCACGAAGCTCCCGTTCAGGAAGACAAATCCAAACGAGTAGGGGTCAAACGGGGAAGGCCGTTCGTTGAGCGTGAACATCAACGACAGGGTGACGGCCGACAGCAAGGCGGCCAGCAGCTTGACGAACAGGTATACGGACATGGGCAACACTCCGTCCTCGCGCAGGCTAAGCTCTCAGAGCGGCAAGTCCTTCCTCGTGAACACCCGCGCCCCGGCGCCGTACAGCGCCACGCCGATCACGGCCAGAGCCGCGAACGGCAGAAGCACCGGTTCGCCGGCCAGAATCGCGTCCCGGTCAAACAGCGTGTTGATCGTGAAATACCTGAAAAACTCCAGGTCCCCGCTGACCGTGCTCAACAGATCGAACAGGAAAAAGGCGATCGGAATGCCGGCCCCGAGCGCGAGAGAGTGCCGGGACAGATTGAACACGCAGGAAAACAGGAACGATACGCCGCTGGTGGCAAACAGAAGCAAAAACAGTCCCAGGTTCACGAGCAAAAAGTCCGCAAGATCCACCTCGATGTCGCTTTGGAAGAGCCGGATGGACGCAAGGCCGACCAGCGTGATCACCGCGCACATGGCCGCCAGGGCCGCAATCAGATACAGCGCCTGCGTAAGGACGAGGGTGCTTCGCCGCACGGGCGCGGACAAGACATAGGCCATGGACCCCCGGTCCACCTGGGCGGCGATCAGGCTGTTGGCGGTGAAAATGATGTACACCAGGGGCAGCAGCACGCCGTGCATCGTGTAAAAGGTGGAACACAGCATCCCAAGGAACGTGGTATTGATCACCATGCGGGCGAGGGCGGAGTCCTTGATCAGGTCCATCACGCCCGATATCGTGGCCGGCTCGAAGCCGTTCGATCTCGATGACCGCCATGCTTTCGCCCCTCTTACGCGCCTCTGCTTCGGATCCCGTTCAGGATGAACCGCACGGCTTCCTCGATTTCTTCCCCGCTTACGGCGGCGCGGTCCATGAACAGGAAACGCGTGACGAAAAAGCCGCCCACGAAAGCGGCCGTCAGATCCAGCACCGTTTCCGCCGGCAGGTCGCCCAGTTCTCCTTTCATCCTGAACCGGTTGACAATGGGGAGCAGGGCCGCCTGAAGATGTTCCGCCGCGAAGGATTTCAGCTCGTCACGCAATTCGTTGTTGTAGACAAGCTCCTTGAACATGACCCGGAAGATATCTCGGTTCTCGGCCAGAAATTGCGCCCGGTTCCTGAGGAAATCGCGGAGGAACTGCTCCAGGGTGGTCTGGCTGGAAAAGGTCTCCCGCACGGCTTCCTTGGCCATCCGGGACAGCATTTCGCGGAAAAAGGGCAGCATGATGGCGAGCAGCAGGCGGTCCTTCGAACCGTAGTGCTTGAAGATGGTCCCTTCCGACACGCCGGCCGCCAGGGCGATCTCGGCCGTGGACGTGTTGGCGTATCCTTTCTCCGCGAACAGCCGGATGGCCGCCTCCAGCACCTTTTGCTGCTTTTCCGTCTTTTTCTTCTCCTGGATGCGGGCCAGGAGCGCGTCATACAGGCCGGCGGACATGGTCGTCATCCCGCTTTCGTTGGTGAGTGATTGCTCACCATATACCACAGGTTTCTGCTATTGTCAAGAATTTCCTTCCGCGAATCTCCCCGGGCTGGCGATCGCGGGCCTTGCGGATCGCATCCGGCGTCGGGAACCGGTGGCTTTCGCCCTGTCGTCGTTTTTCAGAACGGACAAATTCTCCATCGTGATGCCGACCCGCCCGGACAGCTCCGTGGCGCTCATCTTTCGTTTGGCCGGCATGGCATCGATGGGCGAGGATGGCCACGGGACCCGCCTCGAACCTTCAGCCCGTTTTCCGGTTTGATCCCGAAGAGCCAAAAGGCCGCCATTCCTTGATCGACTCCTGACCGGTTACGCGACCGGCGTGCCGTTCGGCACCGTCTCATCGGGCCTGAGCAGCACGACGTCACCTTCCTCCGGAATTCCGCCGAGAACGAGCACTTCGGAATTGAATCCTGCGATGCGCCGCGGCGGGAAATTGACGACGGCGACCACCTGCCGGCCGACCAGCCGCTCCGGCGCGTATCTGCGCGTGATCTGCGCCGACGATTGCTTGACCCCGAGTTCGCCGAAATCGATCTTGAGCTTGATCGCCGGCTTTCGCGCCTCCGGAAAAGGCTCGGCGTGCACCACGGTGCCGATCCGGATGTCCAGTTTCATGAAATCTTCAATTGTTGCCATGTGATCAACCTCCTGTACCTCAGCGACACACAGGCTTCCCCGTCGTGGTTGCCGTGGGCCGGCTGTTCGTATCGGAAGACGAACCCCCTTGCCTCGCAAAAGGGAATCCCGTTAGGCCCACATGCGTCGCCCGCCAGCCGTCCGAACAGACCCGGCAAATGCCCGCCGCGTGTTCGGGCGCCGCCTGCACCACTTCGGTCATCCGGTTGTCCTCCATCCTCGCGGAGGATATAGCCTTTGTTCAGTCAACCGGCAGGACAGACCATGGAGGCCGAATTCAGAGATGCATGATGGGTGAAACACCAATTGCGCTTGTTTGGAATCGGATATTTCGAACTTTATCAGAAAGGCAAAGGAAAATAAACGGGCGGACGGTTTCGCCTTTATCCATACCATAACCAGGCGCGCGAATGGGAGGAAGACGATTCGGCTCNGCGGCCGCTGTGGAGCATTTCCTTTGCAGCAAAAAAAGCCGAGCGGATGATCGGGGGAACCCCCGGCATCCTTCGGCTTTTTCGAATCTTCATGCGGCCAGACGGGATCAAGACGACGCGGCCTCCCGCAAAGCCCGCAGCGCCGCGCCGGCGGCGTTCACCGGCACGCCGCAGCCGGGGGCGAGCACGAAGGCGCGGCCCCGCATGGCCTGCACGGCTTCCCGCGCCTGCCGCCGCACCGCTTCCGCATCGTCCCCGGCGAACAGAAACTCGTCGACGCCGCCGGCCAGGGCCTTCCCGCGGAACGCGTCCGCATCCTTGAGATCCGCCAGCGCCGGATTGCCCGGCGCCCGGTCCGCCCAGTGGATGGCTTTCACCGGGCCGTAATCGAACCGCTCCGGATGGGCCTGCGGGCCGCAGGTGTGCAGCATGACCGGAGCCCCGCCCGCCGCCTCCAGCACGATGAGGTCATACGGGCGCCCGAAGGTGCGGTATTCCTCTTCCGTCAGATACCCGTCCCTCGCCAGCCCCATCGCCGCGTAAAAAATGCCGTCCGCGCCGGCCCGCAGCGCTTCCGCCACATACGCCGCAAGCGTATTGGCGACGTTGCGCAGCGCCCGGTGCGCGCCTTCCGGATCGGCTGCCCAAAGCCGCGGCAGCGGGCTGGCTTCCCGCACCGCCGGGCGGTTGGACGCGAGCGCGCGGTGCCCCGCCAGATACTCCAACACCGCCAGCGGCGAAAACACCGTCTGCAGGATCGGCACTTCGGGTCCGGCCTCCCGGCGCAGGATGCGGACCGCTTCCACGTGTTCCGCAAGAGCCGGCGCGGAGGCGTCCAGCTCCTCCACCGCGCGCAGATCCTGCGGTCCGCGGATCAGGTGCCGGGTCACGGCGGGCACGACGCCGTCGTAGCGGCCGTAGTCGTATTCGTTGCCCCACGCTTCCGCATAGTACGTCGCCCGGGGGTTGAGCTTGATGAAATCCCATCCGTACTCGCGATGGAAATCAAGGGTCGCCCGGGCCAGCGCCGCGGGGTCCCGCTCCGCCTCGAGGAAATGCTTCCAGGCGGACACCGGCGGCCGGTCCGCCGGCTCACCTGCAAACACCGCCTCGAATCGCTGTCTGCTCGTCCATCCGGACATGTTGATCCCTCCCTGTGGGGTCCGTCGGCTTCCGCACCCCCGGCCGCCGGGTACGGCGCGAGGGTTCGCTCTCTGAACTCCGTACGACGCTTCCGCCTGCCGGGTGCGGCATGACGGTTCCGGTCGCCAAAGGCACCGCGGCGCTTCCGCCCCTCCGCGCGCCGGCCTCAAGCCGGCTCACATCACCTTCGTCAGCCCAATCGTGCGCTCGATGATGATCAAGGCGAGGACGGCCACCGCGATGAACAGGACGGAAATGGCGTTCACCGACGGGTCGAAGGTTTGGTCGATATAGTTGAAAATCCGCACCGGCACCGTCATGTTGGACGGCGACACGACGAACAGGCTGATGGACACCTCGCCGAAGGAGGTCACCGCGGAGAACACCCCGCCCGCCACGATGCCGGGACGGATCAGGGGCAGGGTGATCCGGAAGAAGGTCTGCACCGGACCCGCGCCCAGACTCATCGACGCCCGCTCCAGCTTCGGGTCCAGATTGCTCAGGCTGACCCCCACCGTGCGGATGACGTACGGAAACGAAACGAGGATGTGCCCGATCACCAGCCCCGCCATCGTGCGGATGATGCCCATGGCCGTGAAAAGGTACAGCAGCGCGATCCCCATGACGACCTGGGGAATCATCAGCGGGGACAGCATGAATGACAAAAGCGCCTGCTTGCCGCGGAATTCCAGCCGCGAAATGCCGTATGCCGCCGTCGTGCCGAGCGCCACGGTGAGCGCCGTGACAATCACCATCAGCCACAGGCTGAACCCGATCGCCCGCATCCACGGCTCGCTCTGGAAGACTTCCCGGAACCAGCGCAGCGAAAACTCCGTCGGCGGGAACTCCGGATACGGATTCGGGCTGAAGGCGGACAGGATGATGACCAGCACCGGCACGACCAGGAACAGGTACACGGCGCCTCCGGCGATCCAGACGAGCAGCGTCCATCCGTCGAAGCGGCGCCGGCGGCGCGCGGACGCGCCCGTCATCTCGCGGTCATCCATGCATGCGTCCCTCCCATCGCCTCAGGATGAGCCCCATGCCTGCCACCAGCACGCCCACCAGGATCAGCAGCGTGATCGACATCGCCGCCCCGAGGGGCAGGTTGGCCACCTGCAGCACCTGCTGGTAGATGGCCAGCGGCAGTAGCGGCTGCAGCCGGCCGCCCACCAGAAGCGGCGTGATGTAGCTGCCCGCGGCCAGCGAGAAGACGATGATCGCCCCGGACATCATGCCGGGGATCGTCAGGGGCAGCGTCACCTTCCAGAACGTGCGCAGCCGCCCGGCGCCGAGGCTCATCGACGCCTGGCGCAGCCGGGGGTCGATCTCGCCCATGGAAGTGGCGATGGGCAGCACCGCGAAAGGCAGCATGACCTGCACGTAGGCGATGAT
>NICF_comb_assmDRAFT_10000952_pt1 | contig 23429 bp, 22 predicted proteins | sample NewIslPassag4_SG_FD_11279 | JGI IMG/M metagenome (IMG submission 11279) | reverse complement strand
GAGCCTCTACAACGAGTCCGAGGGGAGAGCCGTCCCCCCGACGCCGATCATCGGCATGGTCGGTGTGATCGACGATTTCGAACGCCGGGTGACGCAAGGCTTCAAGGCCCCCGGGGACGTCGTCTACCTCCTTGGAAGTCACTCGGGCGAGCTCGGCGGTAGCCGTTATCTCAGGTCGCTGTTCGGTGTGATCAAAGGACCGCTGCCCCCGCTCGACCTGGAGCTCGAGCGCCGCGTCCAGGAAGCGTGCTTGCTCGCGGCCGAGCGTGGGCTGCTCCGCTCCGCGCACGACTGCTCCGAGGGGGGCCTTGTGGTCGCCCTGGCCGAATCGTGCCTTTCCGGCGGTTGGGGCATTGAGGCCGCGTGGAGGCCGGAGGCCGGCCTGCGCCTCGACGGGCAGCTCTTCGGCGAGGGATTCAGCAGGATCGTGGTGAGTGTCGCGCCGGAGGACGTGGAGGCATTCGAGGCCCTCGCACGTGCCGCAGGCATCCCGTGGAGTAGGCTCGGGATCGTGACCGGGGCGGAAGCGGGCTTTGTGCTTGAGGTCGGCGCCGTGCGCATCCGCGAGAGCCTTGCGGACCTCGCCGACTGCTACTACGGCAGCTTGCCCAGGGCGATGGAGGGTCCCGGACAGGCCGCGGATTATATACCGGCGAATCTCAGGCGCTGAACCGGCAGCTACGAGCTAATTGGGAGGTCCGGCCATGTGCGGCATCTTTGGGATGTTCAGTCGTGAACCGGTCGACGCTGCGGGCTTGACGTACCTTGGCCTTTATGCTCTGCAGCACCGGGGTCAGGAGAGCGCAGGCATGGTCGTTTCCGACGGCGAGCGGATGAGGATCCACAAGGCGATGGGCCTCGTCTCCAACGTGTTCGACGAAGGGGTGTTGAAAGCGTTGCCCGGCCGCATCAGCGTCGGGCACGTGCGCTACTCGACCACGGGAGCGACGCACCTGGCCAACGCACAGCCCCTCCTCGTCTTCTCCCGGTACGGGCAACTGGCGCTCGCCCATAACGGCAACCTGACCAACACTAACCTCCTGCGCAAAGAGTTGATGGAGCAAGGCTCCGCGTTCCACACGACGACCGACAGCGAAGTGATCATCAACCTCATCGCGGCCGGCGACGGCGGTCACTCCCTCGAGGACGCGGTCATGAGGACGATGAGCCGGATCGCCGGGGGCTTTGCGATCGTCCTCATGACCAACGACGCCTTGATCGGCATCCGCGATCCCCTCGGCATCCGGCCCCTTACGATCGGGCGGATGGGCGACGCTTGGTTTTTGGCGTCCGAATCCGCCGCGTTCGACACGATCGGCGCCGACCTCGTCCGGGATGTGCTCCCGGGCGAGATGGTGGTGATCGACAAGTCGGGCCTGCGCTCCAGGAGGTTCGCCCCGGCGCCGAAGGAAGCGTTCTGCGTCTTCGAGTTCATCTATTTCGCACGGGCGGACAGCGTGATCGACGGCAAGAGTGTGCACGAGGTGCGAAAAGAGATCGGCCGGCGGCTCGCGGAGCAGCGCCGGATCGAAGCCGACCTCGTCATCCCGGCCCCTGACTCGGCGATGTCGGCCGCGCTGGGGTACGCCGAGCGCTCGGGGATCACCTTCGACATTGGACTTGCCAAGAACCGCTACGTCGGCCGCACGTTCATCCAACCGACGCAGACGATGAGGCGCACGGGGGTCCGCATCAAGCTGAATCCGATCGCCGAGACCGTGCGGGGAAAACGCGTGATCCTCGTCGACGATTCGATCGTGCGGGGAACGACGAGCGCGAAGACGATCCAACTGCTGCGCGACGCGGGGGCGGCGAAGGTGCACATGGTGGTGGCGTCGCCGCCGTTCTCGCACCCCTGCCACTACGGGATCGACGTGCCGACCCACGACGAGTTGATCGCCTCGCGCCGGTCGATCGACGAGGTCTGCCGGCTGATCGGGGCCGATTCGCTCGAGTACTTGACGTTCGAATCCCTGTACAAGGCGGTCGGCATCTCCGGGGAGAAACTTTGCACCGCTTGCTTCGGGGGCGGGTACCCGACCGAGATCGAGCCCGGGCATTTCGACGTTCCCGACCTCTTCGAAGAGAAAAGGGAGAGTGTACATTCATGAGCGATGAGACGAGTTACAAAGCCGCCGGGGTCGACATCGAGGCCGGGTATGAGGCGGTTCGGCGCATCGAGGCGCACACGCGCTCGACGTTCCGCCCCGAAGTGTTGAAGGGAATCGGTTCGTTCGGGAGCTTCTTCGCGCTCGACACGGCGAAGTACAAGCAGCCGGTGCTCGTCGCCGGCGCGGACGGCGTCGGCACCAAGCTCAAGATCGCCTTCATGATGGACAAGCACGACACGGTGGGGATCGACGCCGTCGCCTATTGCGTGAACGACATCATATGCCAGGGCGCGGAGCCCCTCTTTTTCCTCGACTACCTCGCCCTGGGCAAGCTCGACCCCGAGGTCGTCGAGGCGGTGGTCGCCGGCGTTGCCAAAGGGTGCCGTCTGGCGGGCTGCTCCCTCGTCGGAGGCGAGACGGCGGAGATGCCCGGTTTTTACCCGGTGGGCGAGTACGACCTCGCGGGCTTCGCGGTGGGGGTCGTCGAGCGGAGCGCGGTAGTCGACGGAAGCCGCGTGCAGGCGGGCGACGTGATCATTGGGATCGCCTCCACGGGCCTGCAAAGCAGCGGCTTCTCGCTCGTGCGCCGCATTTGTTTCGACAAAGCTAGGCTCAGCGTCGAGACGCACATTCCCGAATTCGGCCGGACCCTGGGCGAGGAGTTGTTGGAGCCGACAGGCATTTACGTTTCGGCCATTTTGAGCCTCATTGCGAAGTTCGACGTGCGCGGGGTTGCGAACATCTCCGGCGGCGGGCTTCCCGAAAACGTGCCCCGGGCGATGGGGCCCGGCCTTTCCGCCGTGATCCGGAAGGGCTCCTGGGAGGTCCCGCCGGTCTTTCCCTGGCTGAAGTCGACCGGCAACGTCGCCGAGGACGAAATGTATCGCACGTTCAACATGGGCATCGGCATGGCCGTCATCGTGCCCGGCTCCCAAGTCGCCGGCGTGATCGAGCACCTCGGCTCACTCGGATGGAAGGCCTGGGCGATCGGCGAGGTCCGCCCCGGTGAGAAAGGCGTCGTGTTCTCGTGACGGCATCCGAACACATCCGGCTAGGGCGCGCTGCGACGCCGGAAAGCCCTTTGCGCATCGGCATCCTCGTCTCCGGACGGGGCTCCAACATGGAGGCGATCATCGACGCCGCGGCCCGGGGCGAGATCCCGGTCTCGGTCGAAGTGGTCGTCTCGGACCGGCCGGGCGCGCCGGCGATCGAGAAGGCGAGAAGTAGGGGGATCGAGGCCGTAGCCCTCTCGTGCCCTCCTCCCGGCCCGGGGCGCGACGAGTACCACCGGCGATTGATCGCAGCGCTCGAGGAGCGGGACGTCGAGGCGGTCGCGCTCGCCGGCTACATGCGCATCCTGCCCCCGGAGGTCCTCGACGCTTACCCCTACCGCATCCTCAACATTCACCCGTCGCTTCTCCCGTCGTTTCCGGGGCTGCACCCGCACCGGCAGGCGCTCGACCACGGGGTGAAGGTGTCCGGTTGCACGGTGCACCTCGTCGACAGCGGGGTGGACACCGGTCCGATCATCCTCCAGGAGGCGGTGCCGGTGCTCGACGGCGACGACGAGGACTCGCTCGCTGCGAGGATCCTCGAGGTGGAGCACCGGCTCTACCCGAAGGCGCTGGGGTTGTTCGCCTCCGGCCGCCTCGTCCTCTTCGGCCGGCGCGTCGCGCTGGCGGAAGCGTGAAAGGAGCGACAGGCGTTGATCAAACGCGCAATCCTGAGCGTGTACGACAAGACGGGCATCGTGGAATTCGCGCGGGCGCTCGTGAACGCCGGCGTCGAGATCATCTCGACGGGCGGCACCTACCGCGCGCTCAAGGAAGCGGGAATCCCGGTCGTCTACGTGAGCGACGTGACGGGTTTCCCCGAGATCCTAGACGGCCGGGTGAAGACGCTCCACCCGAAGATTCACGGGGGCATCCTGGCAAGGCGGCGCCTCCCGTCCGATTTGGAGGACCTCCGGCGGATCGGTGCGGCGGGCATCGACCTCGTCGCCGTCAACTTGTACCCCTTTGAAGCGACGATCCAAAAGCCCGGCGTCACCGTGGAAGAGGCGCTCGAAAACATCGACATCGGCGGGCCGTGCATGGTGCGCGCCGCGGCGAAGAACTACCCCGACGTCGTGGTCGTCGTAAGGCCGGAGCGGTACCCGATGGTCGCCGGGCGGCTTTTGAAGGGCGAGGCGATCGATCTTGAGACCCGGCGGCAACTCGCGGCCGAAGCCTTCGCGCACACCGCCGCCTACGATGCGGCCATCGTGAAGTGGTTCGGCGCCGGAAAGGAGCAGGGCGCTTGAAAGTTCTCGTTGTGGGAACCGGCGGGCGGGAGCACGCCATCGCTTGGAAGCTCGCGCAAAGTCCAAGCGTGAGCAGAGTGTTTTGCATGAGCGGCAACCCGGGCATCGCCGCCGCGGCGGAGTGCGTGCCCGAGCCGGAGGGCGGGGTTGAGGCGATCGCGCACTGGGCGAAACAGTCCGGGATCGACCTTGTGGTCGTGGGACCGGAAGCGTATCTGGACCGCGGCCTCGTGGACGCATGCGAGCGCGCTGGGGTCAAGGCCTTCGGGCCGACGCGGAGCGCCGCCGCCATCGAAAGCAGCAAAAGTTTTGCCAAAGAGCTCATGGCGCGGGCGAACATCCCGACCGCCAAGTTTGCGGTGTGCGACTCGCCAGCGGCGGCGAGGCAGGCGGCGCGCCGGTTTGGGGCACCGGTCGTCGTCAAGGCCGAGGGCCTTGCGGCTGGAAAGGGTGTCACCGTCGCCCTCACGCTCGAGGAGGCGGACCGCGCGATCAGCCTTGCGATGGAGCAGCGCGTCTTCGGCGAGGCGGGGGCGCGGCTCGTCATCGAAGAGTTCATGGAGGGCGAAGAGGCGAGCGTGCTGGCGTTCGTCGACGGCGAGCGCGTCGTTCCGATGCCTGCCGCCCAGGACCACAAGCGGGTCGGCGACGGCGACACCGGCCCCAATACGGGCGGCATGGGCGCCTATTCGCCGGCTCCGGTCGTGACGCCCGCGATCTCCGAACGGGTGGCGCGTGAAATCCTCGAGCCCGCGGTGCGGGCGATGGCGGAGGCGGGAAGGCCTTACCGGGGCGTGCTGTACGCCGGCCTCATGATCACCGCCGAAGGGCCCAAAGTGGTCGAGTTCAACTGCCGGTTCGGCGACCCGGAGGCCCAGGCGGTGCTGCCGCGGCTGAAATCGGACTTCGCTTCGGCGCTGCTGGCAACGATCGACGGTCGATTGGACGAGGTGGCACTCGGCTGGGACGAGCGCGCGGCGGTGTGCGTCGTCCTTGCGTCGGGAGGCTACCCCGGAAAGTACGAGACGGGCTTTCCGATCGACGGTTTGGACGAGGCCGGGCGGATGGAGGACATCATCGTGTTCCATGCGGGGACACGGGAGAACGAGGGGCGGATCGTGACCGCCGGCGGGCGGGTGCTCTGCGTCACCGCGCTCGGGTCGACGATCGCCGAAGCGACGCGCAAGGCGTACGCCGCTGCGGAGATGATTCACTTCCAGGGCAAGCACATGCGCACCGACATCGCCGCCAAGGCGTTGAAAAGGATTTCGCACTGAAGAGGAATTCGGCGAGCGGCGCGGAATAGCGCAAATATCCAGCGCGGAGGCGATTCGCGCCTCGCCTTTGCGCATTCTCCGGGGACTCTTCCCGCAGCGGCATTCGGCCGCGCGGCGAAAGAGCGCAGGGGGCGGGCGCAGACGGCCGCTATCGGCGAACTCGCCCGCTTTCTGCTTTGAGGCGGCTTACGAGCTCTTCGTCGGGGGTGACGAAGAGCGTTTTGTGATTGTCGTAGATGACCATCCCGGGCCTTGCGCCTTTGGGCTTGCGCACGTGCCGGCATAGGGTGTAGTCGACCGGCACGTTGCTCGAGTGCTTCGCCTTGCTGTGGAACGCCGCAAGGACTGCCGCCTCCCGGAGCGTTCGCTCCGGCACCTCCATGCCTCTTGCCGAAACGACGACATGGGCGCCCGGGATCTCTTTGGCGTGCAACCACAGGTCTTCGGGTCGGGCGGCCTTCAGGGTGAGCCTGTCATTCTGCTTGTTGTTCCTGCCCACGCGGATCTCGAATCCGTCGGACGACCACAGGCGGACCGGTTCGGACTGCTCGAGCCGGCGCTTTCTCTGCCGCTGCGCCTGTTCGCCCGCGTATCCCTGGCTCACCAGTTCCTCGTAGATTTCTTCGAGATCGGCTGCAGTTTCCGCGAGTGCCAAAGACGCCTCGACGCTTTCGAGATATGCGAGCTCCGCCTTCGAGGCTTCCAGCTGCTCGGCGGCCTTTTCCAGTGTCTTTTTCGCTTTTTGGTACTTGCGGTAGTACTCCTGCGCGTTCTCGCTTGCCGTGAGCTTGGGATCGAGCGCGACGGTGACCTTGGGCGCCTCGGGATCGAAGTCGTCCAGGATGACGCTCGTCTGACCGGGCGGAGCCTCGCGCAGGCGGTACAGGTTGGCGGTCAAAAGGTCGCCCGCCTTGCGGAGCGCGTCGGCGTTCCCGGCCTCCTCGACAGCCCGCCGCTGCAGCTCGAGCTTCTTTTGGATGCGCGCTCGATTGCTGCGCAGCGCGGATTCGATCGCGCTCCTCAACGCCCGCGCCGCCTCGCGCGCCTCGACCGCCTCGAAATGCGCGTCGAGCAGCGCCTGTAAAGAGGGGTAGACCGAGGCGGCGGCAGGGGGCTCGCCGAAGCACCAAAAGTCCGCCTTTCCGTCCCGCTCGATCGCGCACGGTGCGAATTCACCCCGGTCGATCCGGTCGACGGTCCGGCGCAAGGAATCCCACAGCGCACGGGCCGCTTCGTCCGTGAGTTCCTCCCGCGTCGCACCTTCGGCGACGCCCGCTTCGTCGGCGATGAGCGCAGCGGAGAAGGGGCTCAGGCCCATGACCGCCCGCTGCAGCGCCTGGTCGATCCGAACCGAGCGGCCTGTATGGCGTATCGCGGCTTCGAATTCTTCGAAGGTCGCCGTCCGGGGATCAAGCTTCTCCTGGGGTGGGGGCGGCACGTAAGGCCTGCCCGGCAGGATCTCGCGGTACGCGTTCTCGCCGGCCGGCACGCGCTTTAGGGCGTCGATGATCGCACCTTGGGCCTTGTCGATGAGGACGAGGTTGCTGTGCCTGCCCATGACCTCGGCGGCCAATATTCGCTCGACCCTGCCGCCCTCGGGGGCGAACCCTTCCACCGCGATCTTCGCCACCCGTTCGAACGGCGGCTGCGTGACTCCGACGATGCGCCCGGGGATCAGGTGCTTTCTCAGCACCTGGCAAAAGGGCGGCGGGGAGAGGGGATTCTCAAAGGAGCGCTCCGTAAGATGGATCCGCGCCGCCTCGGGGTGCACCGAAATCAAAAGATGCAATGTCTCGCCCGGCCGGCGCAGCGTAAGCACGACGTCGGAGTTTTTCGGCTGGTGGACGCTCTGGATCCGGGCGTTCATGAGGCGCTCCTTGAGCTCGGAAACGAGCGCGGTGAACAGTAAGCCGTCGATGGGCACGGAGTTTCCACCCTCTCTATTGCGCCGCGGCTTTTTGAAGCGATGCCCGCAAGCGGCTCCGGCGCGCCTTTCGGCCGCGCGAGAAGGATGCCCGGGGGTGCGCGCGGAACCCCCATAAATAACTCCCGCTCAGGCGAGGTGCGCGCGTCGTGATGCGTCCACAGCGTGTGAAGCGGCCGTTCGGGAGCGCCTGGCTGGCCGCCTGCGCTGCACTTGCCATGCTTGCACTCCTATTCGGCCTGCGGTTCGTTCCTTCCTTGTCTCCGCACATTCTGGCCGCCTCTCCCGAATTGTCGGTGCCTTACCGCTACATCAGCGTCGGCTGGCTGGACTGGGCGACCGTGCAGCTCAAGGAGATCGCCGCGGCGCAAGATCCGGGGCAGGAGGTGCTCTTCGTCCTAGGCCTCGCGCACGAGGCGCTCGGCGAGCACGACGCCGCGATCGCCGTCTACGACCGGATTGCAAGGACGTTTGCGGATGACGCCGCCGCCGTCGCCCGCGCCAAGGCGCTGGCCGGGCACGCGCACCTCGCGCTCGGCCGCAGCGGGGCCGCAAAGGAGCTCCTGCTCGATGCGGACCGGCTCGCGCCGGGGCAAGCGCTCGTCACGTACGGGCTCGGCGTGATCGCTGCCGGGGAAGGCGATGTGGAGGGCGCTCTCCGGTGGTTCGCCAAGGCGCGGGAGGCGTCGCCGCAGTGGGTGCTCCCAGCGGTTTGGGAAGCGGATCTTTACATCCAATCGGGTGATCCAGCAGGCGCCGTCGCTCTGCTGCGCCCGTACGAGGCCGTCGCGTCCCGTGAGGTCGACTACCACCTCAAACTCGCCGCCGCATACGCTTTGCTTGCACGAAAGGCGGACGACATCGGCCTTGCGAGCGAGGAGTACGATGCGCTCGGACTCATCGGGGCGGAAGATCCCGTGGAGGTTCTCGTCGCACTCGCACGCCACGGAATCGACCGGGCGCAGCAACTCGACCCCGGCCGCACCGAGCTTTTGGACCTATCCCGCCTCGTCGACGAGCTCTCCCCGCCGTAAGTTCCCACACGCTCGCCCGCGGGCATGCATCGCCCCGCGCGTTCATACGGATTGGTGATGGCCGGCCGCTCGTTGCCGCGCCCGTCCCAATTTGTAAACGTCGACGGGGTGACACCGGCGCTCATGCGCGTTCCGTGGCATTCGTTTGACCTCGAGCAGGCGCTCGCGAAATTGCAAGTCTCTCCCAAGGTCGGGTTGTCCGACGCCGAGGCGAAAAAGAGGTTGCGAACGTACGGCCCGAACAAGCTCGAAGAGCGCCCAGGCCCAGGGCCGCTCGCCCTCCTCCTCAAACAGTTCGGCGACTTCATGGTGGCCGTGTTGGCCTTCGCCGCGGCGGTATCGTTCCTGCTCGGCGAGCGGATCGATGCGCTTGCGATCTTCTCCATCGTGGCGCTCAACGCGCTCTTCGGGTTCGTTCAGGAGTACCGGGCAGAGCGCTCCCTTGCGGCGCTCAAGGAGATGACCGCACCGCTCACCACGGTGCGGCGGGGCGGCAGGGCGAAGAGCATCCGGGCGGCCGACGTCGTGCCGGGGGACGTACTCCTCTTGAAAGAGGGCGACCGCGTGCCCGCCGACGCCCGCATACTTTCTCAAGCCTCCCTGGCGGTCGATGAAAGCCCTTTGACCGGCGAGTCTGTGCCCGTGAACAAGGACGCGGGCTGGGTCGGCGCCCCGGATGCGCCCCTCGGCGACCGGCGGAACATGCTTTACATGGGAACGAGCATCGTGCGCGGCAGGGCGGAGGCAGTAGCGGTAGCCACCGCGATGGGGACCGAGATCGGCGAAATCGCCGCGCTGATCGACGGGGCGGAGGACGAGAAGACCCCGCTCCAGCGCAGGCTCGAACAGGTCGGAAGGCTGCTCGTCGCCTGCTGCCTCGGGATCGTCGGGCTCGTCTTCGCCCTCGGCGTGCTGCAGGGGGCGCCGCTCTACAGCATGTTCCTGACCGGGGTGAGCTTGGCCGTCGCCGCGATCCCGGAGGGGCTCCCCGCCGTCGTGACGATCGCGCTTACCCTGGGCGTGCAGCGCATGATCCGCCGGAACGCCATCGTGCGCAGGCTTCCGGCGGTCGAGACGCTGGGCTGCGCCACCGTTATTTGCTCAGACAAGACGGGGACGTTGACGCAAAACCAGATGACCGTCACGCGCATCCTGCTCGCCGGCCGCAATGTCGACGTGACCGGAAACGGGTATCAACCGGCAGGCGAATTTCTCGACGCAGGGCGAATGACCGGTCCGGACGCCGATCCCGACCTTCGCATGGCGCTCCTCATCGGCGGGCTCTGCAACGATGCCTCGGTCGAGTGGACTGGGCGGCGCTCCGACGCGCCCCGCGTGCTCGGCGACCCCACCGAGGCCGCTTTGCTCGTCTGCGCGCAAAAAGGGGGACCGGAGCTCAAGTCGGACCTCGCTGCGGCGGATCGCCTCGGGGAGGCGCCGTTTGATTCGGACCGCAAGCGCATGAGCGTCGTCGTCCGGGTGCGCGCCGGAAAGTTCGTGCTCGTGAAAGGTGCTCCCGACGCCGTCGTCGCGAGGTGCTCCCGGATTCAGCGGGGCGGCCGCATCCTGCCCATGGAGGCGGCGGACCGCGGCCGCATCGCGAAGGCGGTCGACGCGTGCGCGGGCGACGCCCTTCGGGTGCTCGCTCTCGCCTATCGGAAGGCCGGAGAGGACGACGAGCGGGCCGCCTCAGGGCCGCGGGCGGCCGACGTGCTCGAAAGGGACCTCATCTTTGTGGGCCTCGCCGCGATGATGGACCCACCGCGTCCGGAAGCGGCGCGGGCGATCTTGCTTGCTCGGCGCGCCGGCATCGAGACGAAGGTGGTGACGGGCGATCACCCGCGAACGGCGGAGGCGATCGCCGCAAGGCTCGGGATCGGCAGGGAAAGGGCGGTTACGGGGGCCGAGCTCGACGCGATGGACGATGAGGAGCTGAAGCGGGCGGTGAGGGAGAGCAGGGTGTTCGCCCGCGTCTCGCCCCGGCACAAGCTCCGCATCGTGCGTGCGCTGAAAGCGCAGGGCGAGATCGTCGCCATGACGGGCGACGGGGTGAACGACGCCCCGGCGGTAAAAGAGGCGGACATCGGGATCGCCATGGGGCGCTCCGGGACCGATGTGACGCGCGAGGCTTCCTCGATGGTGCTCGCCGACGACAACTTCGCCACGATCGTGGCAGCGATCGAGGAAGGTCGGGGCATCTATGACAACATCAGGAAATTCATCCGCTACCTTCTCGCCTCCAACACCGGAGAGGCGCTCGCCATGTTCGCCGCGGCGCTGCTTGGGTGGCCGCTCCCCCTCCTTCCCATGCAGATCCTGTGGGTGAATCTCGTCACGGACGGCCTGCCGGCGATCGCGCTGGGCGTCGATCCGCCCGACAAGAACGTCCTCAGCCGGCCGCCGCGAAAGGCGAATGAAGGGGTATTCACGCGCGGGCTCCACATCAAGATCGCCGTGCGGGGGTGCCTCATCGCCGCATGCACGCTCGCCGCGTTCGCGCTCGGCCTGTGGACCGGACCCGGCGGGGAGAGGGGGATCGCGTACGCGCGGACGCTCGCGTTTTGCACCTTGGTCGCGTCGCAGCTTATCTACGTCTTCCAGTGCCGCCACGAGCACAATCCGCTTCCCTTGAGCGGGTTGCTCGAGAACAGGTGGCTCGTCCTCGCAGCCTGCGCGTCGTTCCTCATGCAACTCGCCTCGATCTACTGGCCGCCCTTCGCACGCCTTTTCGACACCGTCCCGCTCTCTTTAGCCGATTGGATCCTGGTCCTCGCGCTCTCCGGGTGGTCGCAAGCGCTCGAAACCGCCCTCGTTGCGTTCCGCCGGGCTGCGGCAAAGAGGATATCCCTCCTTCGCGTCTAACGTAGCTCCTGTTCGGCTGGCGTGGACACCGGCGCTCGCGCGCGCCCTCGACCGGCCGCAGGGACGCGCGCCCGCGGGGAGATGATGCCGCGATGCTCGCAAGCATGACAGGGTACGGGAGCGCCGCATACTCCGGCGAGGAGTACGGCGCTAAAGTAGAGGTTCGGACTGTAAATCACCGATACTGCGACGTCCAGGTGCGCCTTCCTAAGAGGTACCAGTCCCTCGAGGACCGGGTGCGGAAAGTCGCAGCCGATTACATCGAGCGCGGCAGGGCAGAAATTTTCGTTACCGTAGAGGAATTTCATGGCAAGGAGAGAACGGTCAGGTTAGACAAGGGACTGCTCGAAGGTTACCGGAAAGCCTTTTCCGAAGCCGGAGCGCTGCTCGGGCAGAGCAGCCCCCTCACCCTTGAGGTGCTGGCCGGGCTCGAGGGGCTTTTCGTAGTCGAAGAAGCGGAGATCGACGCGGGCGCGGTGTGGCCCGTGGTCGAAAAGGCGGCGCGCGAGGCTTTCGCGCGGCTTGCCGAGATGCGGGCGATGGAGGGGACCCGGCTCCAGGAGGACATGCTTCGGCGGCTGGGGCGCGTCGAAGAGCTCCTGGGCGAAATCGCCAGGAGATCGCCGGAAGTCGTCGAAGCTTATCGCGTGCGTTTGGCGGAACGGATCGGGCAGCTCTTGCCGTCGGAGCAGATCGACGAAGCAAGGCTTGCGCTAGAGGTTGCGCTCTTTGCAGATAAGTCCAACATCGACGAAGAAATAACCCGGGCGAGGAGCCACATTGAACAGTTCCGCGCTGCCTGCTTTGCCAGGGAGGCGGTCGGGCGCAAGCTCGACTTCTTACTTCAAGAGTTGAACAGGGAGATCAACACGATCGGATCCAAAGCCCAAGACAGCGCGATTTCAGCGCTCGTGGTCGAAGTAAAGGCCGAACTGGAAAAGATCCGAGAGCAAGCGCAGAACATCGAATAATGCAGGTCGGGAGGTGATGAAACGATGACGTTGCCGAAGTTGACGCCGGACGAGAAGCGGCGGGCGCTGCAAAAGGCGCAGGAGATGCGGACCAAGCGCGCCGAGGTTCGCGAGAAGCTCAAGAAGGGGAAGCTTACCCTGAAGGAGGTTCTCGAGAACACGGACGACGAAGTCGTGGGTCGCATGCGGGTGGCGTACCTGCTTCAGTCCCTGCCCCAGGTCGGCAAAGTGACAAGCCAGAAGATCATGAATGAGATCGGCATCCACGAAAGCCGCCGCGTGCAGGGTCTCGGCAAGAGGCAGATTGGGCTGCTCCTCGAGAAGCTCGGCTGATTTCTTGGTGCGCGTGCCGGCGGGCGGGCGCGAAACGGCGCACAAGGGAAGTTGAGCGAGCCCCATGGACATCAAGCTGATCAACATAGGTTTTGGCAACTTCGTAACTGCAAACCGCATCGTCGCAATCGTCAGTCCCGAATCCGCTCCGATCAAAAGAATCGTGCAGGAAGCGCGGGAGCGGGGAATGTTGATCGACGCCACGTACGGCAGGCGCACGAGAGCGGTGATCGTATGCGATTCGGATCACGTCATCCTCTCAGCCGTTCAACCGGAGACTGTCGCTCACCGCGTTACAAACCGGGAAAGTGGAGCCGTTGACCCAACTTCGTGAAACCTCATCAGTCAAAGGTCGGGGAAGTCGACTCGGGCCGGTCAAGCGGAGGGGATTCCTCATCGTCTTGAGCGGCCCGTCGGGCGCCGGCAAGAACAGCCTGTTGGCGAGGGTCTTGCCGCGTATCCCCGACCTAAAGTATTCTGTTAGCGTGACGACCCGGCCGGCGCGTTCCGGCGAGGTCCACGGGGTAAACTATTTCTTCGTGAACGACACCGAGTTCCAGCAACTGATCGACCGGGGCGAACTGCTCGAGTGGGCCGAATTCGCGGGGTACCGGTACGGCACCCCGAGGGGATTTGTCCTCGACGCGATCGAACAGGGACTTACGGTCATCACGGACATCGATATCAAGGGCGCAAGGCAGATTAAAAAGAACCTGCCCGAGGCCGTCTTCGTCTTCCTGCTCCCGCCGTCGGAGGCGGAGCTCAGGCGCCGGCTGCTTGGCCGGGGTACCGAGAGCGAGGAGTCGATCCGGCGCCGCATGGAGATCGCCGCGGAAGAGATGAAGGCGGTCGTCGACTACGATTACTGGATCATGAACGAGGACTTGGACGAGGCGGCCGCGGTTCTCGAGGCGATCATCACCGCCGAGCAGGCCAAAGTGCATCGGGCAAGCTTCTTGTAGTCTTTCGGGGGAGGAGTGAGATCGCGATGAACCAACCGCCGATGGAGATTCTAAGCGAGAAAGTCGACAGTCGCTACAGCTTGGTCGTCTGCGCGTCGAAACGGGCGCGGCAGCTTCTCGAAGGGGCGCCCCGCCTGGTCGATGTAAACTCGAACAAGCCTGTGACGATCGCCCTGCATGAACTGGCCGCCGACAAGCTCGTCTACGAGCGGGCCAGCTCGAGCATCAAGTAGCGGGGAGAGCGCCATTCCGACCATCGCGGAAGTGATCGTCGACCTCAACGTTCCCGACGTCGATCGCGTCTTTCATTACGCGGTCCCAGAGGCGCTCGCCGCACGGGTCGCCGTGGGCCACCGCGTCGTCGTTCCCTTCGGGAGGCAGCGACGCGTCGAAGGGTACATCGTCGGGTTCGCCGACGGTACCGATCGCCTCGACATCAAGCCGATCGAGGCGGCCGTGGACGACCGACCGCTGCTCTCTCCGGCCGCGATCGCCGTGGCGAAGTGGATGCGCGACTACTATTTGTGCACGCTCGCGCAGGCGCTCCAGTGTTTCCTTCCTCCCGGAGCGCGCCTTAGGTCCAAACGGCAGGCGAAAGAGCAAACGTATCTCGGGTACGAAGTCGCGGACGCCCAAGGCGCGCAGGCGGCGCTGCCGCGTCTTTGGGCGCGCGCCCCCAAGCAGGCAGAGGCCTTGCGACGCCTCCTCGAAGCGGGAAAACCGCTTCTTGCCGCAGAGCTCGAGAAGAATCTCGGGATCGGGCGCGGCACTCTCGCCGGACTCGCCGCCAAGGGGTTGGTCCGCCCGGTGACCGTGCGCGTGGGGCGGCGGCCCCCCTCCGCAGGGGAGAAGGCAGCCCGCACCTTTCACGCCCTTAGCCCGGAGCAGGAGACCGCCGTACGGCGCATCGCGGAATCGATCGCCGGCGGGGGGCCGGCCGTGCACCTCGTGCAGGGCGTCACCGGAAGCGGCAAGACCGAAATTTACCTCCAGGCGATTCGGGAGGCGACCGCGCGCGGGAAGGGGGCGATCCTGCTCGTGCCGGAGATCGCCCTCACCGGGCAGACGGTCGCCTATCTCGAGTCCCTCTTTGGCTCCAATCTCGCGGTGCTCCACAGCCGCCTCTCCGTCGGGGAGAGGTACGACCAGTGGCACATGATTCACTCGGGGGAGGTTTCGATCGTCGTCGGCGCTCGCTCGGCGGTCTTCGCGCCGGTGCGAAACCTCGGGTTGATCATCGTGGACGAGGAGCACGAGACGTCGTACAAGCAGGAGGAGGCGCCGCGCTACCACGCCCGGGAGGTGGCTAGGGAGCGATGCAGGCACGAAAACGCGACCCTGGTGCTCGGCTCGGCGACCCCTTCGCTCGAGACGCGCCTTGCCGCCGAGCGGGAAGAGGGGCCCGTCCGGATCGTCCTCGCCCGGAGGGTCGACGGCAGGCCACTCCCAGCCGTGCGCGTCGTCGACATGCGCGAGGAACTCGCCGCCGGCAACCGGTCGGTCTTCAGCCGCGCGCTGCTCGACTCCCTCAACGCTGCGCTTGCCAAAGGGGAGCAGGCCGTCCTTTTCATCAACAGGAGGGGGTTCGCGTCGTTCCTTCTTTGCCGGGAATGCGGCTACGTCCCCCGGTGCACCGCGTGCGAAGTGAGCCTCACCTTTCACCAGCCGGACGCGCTGCGCTGCCATTACTGCGACATGCGGGCCAGGCTCCCGGCCGCGTGCCCGGAGTGCGGCGGGCCCTACCTGCGACCGTTCGGTGGCGGCACGCAGCGGGTCGAACACGAATTGATAAACCTCCTGCCGCACGCCCGGCCTGTCCGCATGGATGTCGACACCACCCGGCGGAAGGGCTCTCACGCCAGGATCCTGAGAGCATTCGGGCGCGGCGAATACGACGTCTTGATCGGCACGCAGATGATTGCGAAGGGCCTTCATTTTCCCGGCGTGACGCTGGTCGGGGTGGTGTCGGCCGACACCGGTCTGCATTTTCCCGACTTCCGGGCTGCCGAAAGGACCTTCCAATTGCTCACCCAAGTCGCAGGCCGGTCCGGCCGGGGCGAGCAGGAAGGGCGCGTGATCATCCAGACCTACGCACCCGGGCACTACGCGATCACTGCGGCCCAAAACCACGACTACGAGGGATTTTGCCGGTTCGAGCTGGGCTTCCGGGAGCGGGCGGGATATCCACCGTTTTCGGCGCTCGTCCGCTGCATTTGGAGCGGTGAAGACGAGGAGGCGGTCATCCGCTCGGCCCAAGCCGGCTGGGCCGCCCTGCAGGCCTTGCGTGAGTCCGAAACGTGTGAGGCGGTCGGGCCCTGCCCGGCACCCCTCGCCAAACTCAAGGGGAAGTACCGGTGGCACCTCCTCTTGAAGGGGAAGCCTGATGGTGTCCGAAAGGCCGCGCTCGCCTTGAGGGATGCCCATCCCCCGAGAGAGGACGTGCGGCTCGCGCTCGACGTGGACCCGGCGAACCTCCTTTGACGGTGCGGTTGCCGGCGCCGGGAGCACTGTAGTAAGCTGGATGGGAAAGCGAGTGAGCCAGGTGGCGGTTTTGGAGATCCGCAAAGAAGGCGATCCGATCCTGCGGCAGAAGGCCAAACCGGTCCCGAAGGTGACGAAGCGGATCGCCAAGCTTTTGAAAGATATGGAAGAGACGATGTACGCGGCGGACGGCGTGGGTCTTGCGGCCCCGCAGGTCGGCGTGTCGCTCAGGATGTTCGTGGCCGACGCGGGCGAAGGACCGATGGCATTCGTCAACCCGGTACTCGTCGAAGGGCGCGGTTCGAGCGTGGACAGCGAGGGGTGCCTGAGCATCCCCGGCGTGTACGGGTACGTCGACCGCTTCGAGACGGTGGTGGTGACCGCCGCGGACGCGAAGGGGAAAGAGCGAAAAGTCGAGGCGAGCGGCCTCCTCGCCAGGGTGATCCAGCACGAAATGGACCACCTGGACGGGATCCTGTTCATCGACAAGGCGACGGGCGTCACACGCGAGGGCGCGCCGGAGGGCGCGAGCGCAGCGGGCGAAGCGGGAACGGGCGGGGGCGGCCCGGCGGGGGCGGGCTGATGGGACTCGACGTCGTCTTCATGGGAACGCCGGAGTTCGCCGTGCCGGCCCTGCGCAGGCTCGCCGCGTCGAAGCATGCGGTGCGCGCCGTAGTCACGGCGCCCGATCGGCCGAGGGGCCGCGGGCACGCCGTCCGGCCGACGCCCGTGGCGATCGCCGCTTGCGAGCTCGGGATTCCTGTCCTCAAGCCGGAAAGCATCAAAGGGGAGGAGTTCCTGAGCGCCATGCGCGCAACGGGGGCGAACGCCGTCGCAGTCGTCGCCTATGGTAAGATCATTCCGTCCCGGGTGCTGGCATGGCCCAAGTACGGGTGCGTCAACGTGCACCCGTCGCTCCTCCCGAAGTACCGCGGCGCCTCGCCGATCCATGCGCCGCTCCTCGCGGGCGATTCCGCGACGGGCGTCACCACGATGTACATGGACGAAGGTCTGGACACGGGGGACATCCTATTGCAGGAGGAGGTTCCGATCGCCCCGGGCGAAAACGCGGGCGACCTGCACGATCGGCTGGCGACACTCGGGGCGGAGCTCCTCGTTCGCACCTTTGACCTCATGGAGGAGGGCTTGCTCGTCAGGATCCCGCAGGACCACGCCCGCGCGAGCTACGCACCGAAGGTGGAGAAGGAGAAGATCCCCTGGGAACTCCCGGCGCACGCCGTCGCGGCGCGCATCAACGGTCTTTCGCCGCATCCTGGGGCGTACACGTTGATGGGGAGTGTGCGGTTGAAGGCGCTGCGCGCCGTGGTGGGCGGGCCGAACGGCGGCGCCGCCCCCGGAAGGGTCGTTGAGGCTTCCGGGCGGGGCATCGCGGTCGCGTGCGGGTCGGGGAGCGTCGTCCTTCTCGAGGTGCAGCCCGAGGGGAAGGCGCCGATGAGCGCGGGCGACTTCGCCCGGGGATACGCGGCGCAGCTCGCCGGCGGCCTTGCTTGACATGGTCCGCGAGGCGCAAGTATGTTCTAAGGTAGTGGAATCGCGGGGAAGAATGGGGAGGTCATGGCTCTATGTCATTCATCGATTTTATTGACCCGGTCGGATTTGTGCTCATGCTCCCGGCCCTCGCGCTCGCGCTCTATGCGCAGTTCAAGGTGCAGTCGACCTTCGCGAAGTACTTGCACGTGCCGGCAAGGAGCGGCATGACCGGGGCGCAGGTCGCGCGCGCTCTGCTGAACGAAGCGGGGCTCTACGACGTGCCCGTCGAGATCATTCCCGGGCGGCTCACGGACCACTACGACCCCCGGACCCGCACCATGCGGCTTTCGCCCGAGGTCTACCACGGGACCTCGGTGGCCTCGCTCGGCGTTGCGGCCCACGAAACCGGGCACGCCTTGCAGCACGCAGAGAACTACATCCCGCTCAGCGTGCGCAACCAGCTCTTCCCGGTCGCGGCGTTCGGCTCGCAACTCGCTTTGCCGCTCTTTTTCATCGGTCTGCTCTTTGCTGCCCCGGGGACGGGCAGCTGGCTCATGAACCTTGGAATCTGGTTCTTCGCGGCCGCCGTCGCATTCCAGGTCGTCACGCTTCCCGTGGAGTTCAACGCAAGCGCGCGGGCGATGCAGCTTCTGGTCTCGCAGGGCTTCATCGGCCGCGATGAGGCGCCGCGCACGCGCGCTGTACTTAATGCCGCCGCGCTCACGTACGTCGCGGCCGCCGCCGTCGCCGCGATGCAGCTCTTGCGTCTCATTCTCCTGAGGAACGCGCGAGAAGAATGAAAAGGCCAAGTCCGGCGCGCCTTGCAGCAGCGCGCGTCCTAGAGCGGGTCGAAGCGGAAGGGGCGTTCGCGCCGATCGCGGCCTCGTCGGAGTTCCGGTCGCTCGGCCTTTCGCAGCGGGACCGAAAGCTTGCGACCGAGATCATCAACGGCGTCCTCCGCTGGCGGGGACGCCTCGATTTTTACCTCGCGCACTTTTCCAAGCGCAAGCTCGAATCACTCTCCCCGTGGATCCGGAACGCCTTGAGGATCGCCGCATACCAAGTGCTCTTCTTGTCGTCCGTCCCCCACCCGGTTGCGCTGAGCGAGAGCGTGGAAATCGCGAAGGCGAAGGAGCGGTACGCGGCCGGGTTCGTCAACGGCGTGCTGCGCTCTTTCCTCGCGGGGCGCGGCAGCGTCCGCTTCCCCGATCCCGGGCGGGACGTCGCAGGATGGCTTTCAACCTGGGAGTCGCACCCGCGCTGGCTTGTCGAGCGGTGGATCGCGGCTTGGGGCGTGGACGGGGCGGCCGCGCTCTGTGCGGCGAACAACCGGCCTGCCGAGGTCACCTTGCGCGTGAACATCGCCCGGACGACGGTACAAAAGGTCAAGGATGCCCTCTCCGCGTCGGGGATCGAGAACCTCCCCGGCTCTTTCTGTCCGTCGGCGATCCGGATCGAAGGCGCAGGGGACGTGGCGCGGCTTCCAGGATTTGAAGAGGGTCATTTCTACGTGCAGGACGAGGGATCGCAGCTCGTGGCGTGGGCGGTCGATCCCGGCGGCCGGGAGCGAATCGCCGACCTGTGCGCGGGGCCGGGCGGGAAGACGACGCACCTCGCCGAACTTTGGAGGTCACGCGCTCAGCGCGCGGACGAGCCCGGCGAGCCGCCCATCACGGCTTTCGAAATTCACCCGCACCGCGCAAGCCTCATCGAACAGAGCGCGCGCCGGCTGGGGCACGAGCGCTACATCCGCGTGTTCGCCCGCGACGCAAAGGAGGCCGATCCCCAAGCGCACGGGCTTTTCTCGAGGGTACTTGTCGACGCCCCGTGCACCGGCACCGGCGTGCTGCGGCGCCGTCCGGACCTGCGCTGGCAGAAACAACCGTCGGACATCGCCCCGCTCGTCGCCGAGCAACGGGAACTCCTTGCTTGCGCGGCCAAGCTCGTGGCACCGGGCGGAACGCTCGTTTACGCCACGTGCAGCCTCGAGCCGGAGGAGAACGTCGAAAACGCCAAGTGGTTTCTTTCCGAGTTTTCCAACTTTGAGCCCACCTCGCTTCTCCCGGCGCTGCCGGAGCCTGCGAGATCCCGCCTCGCAGGGAGTCGATTCGGGCCGGAAGGAAGCTGGATTCAGCTTGCGCCGCACTTGGACGGGACGGACGGAATGTTTATTTTTCGAACCATGAGACGAGTTTGACTGCGACTATGGAAAATGAAGGAGAGGTTGGAATCGCGAGGAATTGATGAGACAATTCTTTGCAACGTATCGAGGAGGAATGCCATCGATGCCCTCGCGACCAATTCGAGTGATGATCGCCGACAACAACGTCGAGTTGTGCCGGTTGATCGAAGGGTACTTGAACACGCAAGGAGACATGGAAGTCGTCGCGATCGCTCACGACGGCCGGGAGGCGCTCGACAAGATGCCCCAGGCGGCGCCCGACGTCGTCGTCCTCGACATCACCATGCCGAACCTCGACGGTATGGCCGTGCTCGAGCGGATGGGCAGCCTCAACCTCGACCCGCGCCCGGTGGTGATCGTCCTGACCGCCATGGGGCGCGAGGATATTATTCAGAAATTTACGGACCTCGGCGCCGAATACTTCATCATCAAGCCGTTCGACCTCGAACTCTTGTCGGAGCGGATCCGCCAGTTTGCCGGCCGGGGTTCCGCGGTGGTCCGGGAGTCGAAGTTCGACATGGCGCACACAAAGGCGACCGAGGACGCCTCCCTGAGCGTGACGCGGCTGTTGCACCGGATGGGCGTGCCGCCCAACTTCAAGGGCTACAACTACCTGCGCGACGGCGTCCTCATGGTGCTGCGCGACGCGCAACTCCTCGGAGGGGCGCTCACGAAGCGGCTTTACCCCGAACTCGCCGAGAAATACCGCACGACGCCGGGCGGCGTCGAGGCGGCGATCCGCAATGCGGTCCTCGCGTGCTACGAGCGGGGCAACCGGGAGTTCATCGAAGAGCTGTGCGGCGGCGGCCCGAGAGCAAAGAAAAGCTGCCCGACCAACTCCATGGTCATCGCCAAGCTCGCCGATCACATCCGACTGCAGCAAAAAGTGGGATGACTACGGCGCCCCTTGTCCGTCTTGCGCATCGCCGGGCCGGGACCTCGGGAGCGGCCTTCCCGACCTCGTGAACTGATCCATCTCCCGCAAAAGGTCGTCGAGCAGCTTGATCTGCTGCTCTTTCAGGCGCACGATGCGGAGCACCTTTTGGTGCAGCTGGGGAGCGCGCGTGCTCAGCATGAGGTCCTGGTAGTCGTTGCGCAGGAGAAGCCGTTCAAGCACGAGGAGCTTTTCCGTCAAATGTTCGTGCACGGCCTTTCCCACACCCTTTCTCGCGCGGGCAACCGGTCCCTGCTTCATCGGTATGCGAAAGGGCGCGGGGACGCCACCACGGGACCGCCCGACCTTGATTAGCCAGCCCGCGATGGGCTACACTAAGTAAAGAGAAAAGAGCCCGGCTCGAATTTCGAAAGCAGGGCTCTTTTCGAATCGAAATCGCCCGCAAGCAGCCGGTCCGGCGCTTGCGGGCGAGTTGGTCGGGGCGGCCAGATTTGAACTGGCGGCCTCTGCGTCCCGAACGCAGCGCTCTAGCCAAGCTGAGCTACGCCCCGTGAAACACCCCTGATTCTACAGCATGGGATTACGGGTTGTCAATGGGATCGAGGGCGTTCGTGCAAGATTCGTCGAGAGGGTTGCGCTCGACGCCGAGGCGGAGGACGGCGAAGGCGTAAAACTTCCGCAAGGTCCACCGGAGGCGCCTGCGGTAGCCGGGCGACCGGAAGTGCGACACGAAAGCCTCGATGTCCTCGAGGGTGCTTTGGCGAATGAGGTGACGCAAAAACCGGCTCGCATCCCCAAGGTACGTGTCTTCGGACTTGATGCCCTCGTCGTAGAGGTATTCCTGGTAAGCAGTGAGGAAATGAACCTTCGCCTGTTTGCTCAAAGTGCGATCACGCGCCTTGCGCTATAGTTCCCGGACGCCGGCGGCGCTTAGTGTTTCCCCGGCGGGGATCGGCAACGCGCCGCGCCCGGCAGGCAGGGAGCGGGGATGATACATGACTGTCGACACAGCAGCGAAACTCCCCAACTTAGTGGGAATGGACCGCGCCGAGCTTGCGGCGCTGGTGGAGTCGGCCGGCGAGCCCGCCTACAGAACGGAGCAGATCATGCGCTGGCTCTACGAGCGCGACGCCGGCTCGATCGACGCGATGACCAATCTATCTAAAGCGTTCCGGGCCGAGCTCAATAGCCGCTTTCGCCTCGAAAGGCTGCAGACCGTGCTCGAAGAGCGCTCCAGGGACGGGGTCATAAAGCTCCTCCTCAGGCTCCACGACGGCTACACGGTCGAATCGGTGCTCATCCCGGAGGGAAAGCGGCGGACCGCATGCATCAGCTCCCAGGCAGGATGCGGGATCGGCTGCGCGTTTTGCGCCACCGCCCTCGGAGGGTTCAACCGCAACCTGTCGGCGGGTGAGATCGTCGATCAAGTGGCCGCCCTCGAGCGCGCCGCGGGGGAAAAGGTGACCAACGTCGTCTTCATGGGCATGGGGGAGCCTTTCCAAAATTACGCGCAGGTGATCAAGGCTGCGAAGATCCTGAACGACCCGTGGGGCAAGGCGATCGGGGCGCGGCACATTACGATCTCCACGTCGGGCGTCGTGCCGGCGATCGACCGGTTCGCCGGCGAGGGGCTCCAATTCGTGCTTGCTGTCTCGCTGCATGCCGGCACCAACGACGTGCGGGACCGGCTCGTCCCCCTCAACCGCAAATACCCGATCGAAACGCTCGTCGAAGCGTGCCGGAGGTACGTAGCGAGCACGGGCCGGAGGGTCACGTTCGAGTACGTGATGATCGACGGGGTGAACGACGGGCCGGAGCAAGCGGCGGGCGTGATCGAGCATACCCGGGGCCTCATATGTCACGTCAATTTGATCCCGCTCAACGAGGTGCCGGAGACGGGCCTTCGCCGCTCGCCTGAAGGAGCGGTCGCCCGTTTCGCCGAGCAACTGCGAAAAGGGGGCCTGCCTGTGACGGTACGGAAAGAGCGGGGCGCCGACATCCAGGCGGCCTGCGGCCAGCTGCGCCGGAGCGCGGCTTTGCAGGTCCCTTAGTCGAGCCGATCGTGCGTTGTTGAGGTGATCAGTCGATGGGCTTGCTCACCGCCGTCGAACAGGGAATCGACTCACTCGTGCGCCGGGTGTTCCCGAAACGGCAGGGCGATGCGGTTCAACCGGTCGAGATCGCAAGGGAGATGGCGAAGGCGATGGAGAGCCGGCGTACCGTCAGCGTCGACGCCGTGTACGTGCCCAACGTGTACTGGGCTTCCGTGCATCCGGGCGATTTTGAGGCGCTCCGGCCGGTGATGAACACCGTCAAGAGGGACGCCGCCGCCTACATCGAGCGCATCGCGCAAAAGAGGGGGCTTTCTTTCGCCGGGCCCGTCCGCCTCGAAGTCGTCGCCGAATCGAGCGTGGAGCCCGGGCGCGTGTCGGTGACGGCGGAGTTTGAGGAGGCGACCCGGGATGAAGGCGCTCCGTTCGACCGGCTGGAAAGTGCGCCTTTCAAAGCGCAGGCCGGCGCGGCGGACGCCCCCACCCGCCTCTATCCCGCAGTGAGCGACAAGACCCTCGTCCGGATCAGGCCGGGCGAGGAAGGGTGCGGCTT
>NICF_comb_assmDRAFT_10000949_pt1 | contig 23455 bp, 20 predicted proteins | sample NewIslPassag4_SG_FD_11279 | JGI IMG/M metagenome (IMG submission 11279) | reverse complement strand
CACCGTCCCCCGCCAGCACCCGCGACTGGCTGGCAGGAGAGCGCGACCGGCTCGCGGCCGATATCCGCTGGCGGGAGGAGACGGCAGCGCGCTTGGCGGAGGCCGCTGCCCGGCTCGAAGCCGCGGAGCGGGAAGCGCTCGACCGGCTCGTCTCGGGCTGACAACTCGCGGCCACGGCCACTGTCGCTTTCCCATGGCAGTTCCCTGCCCGATCACGTACGCTAGCCGGCGCGAACGATCGGGCGCGAGACGGAAAGGATGATTCGAGGCGTGACTGAGCGGATCATCGAAGAGACGTTGTCGAACGGACTGAAGGTGCTCCTTCAGCCATCTCACGACGCCCCCATCGCCTCCTTCTGGGTCTGGTATCGGGTCGGCAGCCGCAACGAGGTGCCAGGGCTGACCGGCGTCTCCCACTGGGTCGAGCACATGCAGTTCAAGGGAACGCCGAGCCTCGCCAAAGGCGCGATCTTCCGGGAGGTTTCGAAGAACGGCGGCGTGCTGAACGCTCTTACTTCCAACGACTGGACCGCCTACTTCGAGACGCTCCCCGCCGACCGCCTCGATCTCTCGCTCCGTATCGAGTCCGACCGGATGACGAACTCCCTCTTCGATCCAGAAGAGACCGAGTCAGAGCGGACGGTCATCCTCTCCGAGCGGCAGGGCGCGGAGAATCAGCCCACATATCTGCTCTACGAAGAGGTCGTTGGCGCCGCGTTCCAGGCGCACCCGTACGCGCATCCGGTCATCGGCTACGAATCCGACCTGCGCTCGATCAGCCGGGACGACCTCTACGAGCACTACCGGCGGGCGTACTGCCCGAATAACGCGGTCATCACCGCCGCCGGCGACTTCGACCCGGCCGACCTCCTGAAGCGCATCGAGCGCGCGTTCGGCTCGATTGAGCCAGGTCCGGGTCTGCCACCGGTCCGCGCCGTCGAGCCCCCGCAGCTCGGCGAGCGTCGCGTCACGCTGCGCCGCCCGGCGCCGACGGCCTACCTCCGGATGGCGTTCCACACACCCGCCGCCAAGCACCCGGACACCGTCCCGCTCCTCATCGCCGACGCGATCCTCAGTGGCGGGAAGGGGATGGGGCTGGCCAGCGGCGGCGCGATGGGACGCTCCTCGCGCCTCTACCGCGCGCTTGTGGCCGCCGGTCTCGCCCGCTCGGCTCGCTCGGAATTCGAGTTCTTCGTCGACCCGTTCCTCCTGCAAATCTCGGTCACGGCCCTACCCGGCATCGAGCCCGAGCGCATCGAGAACGTGGTGGACGAGGAGTTAGCCCGCCTGGCAAGCGAGCCGGTCAACGACGAAGAGTTCGCGCGCGCCATCAAGCAGGTGAAGGCGCAGTACATCTACTCCGCCGAGGGCGTCACGAACCAGGCCTTCTGGCTCGGTCAGATGGAGATCGTCGATTCCTACCAGCGTGCGCTGACCTTGCCGGAGGAGATCGAGCGCGTCACGCCCGAGGATGTGCGCCGCGTCGCCGCCACCTATCTCATCCCGACCAATCGCACAGTCGGTTGGGTTCTCCCGGAGGGATCGGGCTCCGGCGCGGCAATGGATGAAGAAGAGGACGAGATGCAGGCAGCCGTGCCCCGCTTCTGGGGACTGACCGGGCCGCAAGCGGGGAAGAGCTTCGTCTCTCCACAGGGCGCCTTCACGCGGACCGAGCTTCCCAACGGACTCGTCGTCCTCGCTCAGGCCCACCGGGACGATGAAGCGGTCTCGCTCCGCTGGCGCATCGAGTGTGGCGCCACGCGCGATCCGGGGAATCAGCCCGGCCTGGCCGCGTTCACCGCGCGCGTGCTGCCGCGCGGCACCGCCCGTCACACCTTCGATCAGTTCAATGAGGAGACGGACAGGCTCGGCGCGACATTCTCCATCGACGCCAGCCGAAACTGGACCGACGTTGCGATCCGCTGCCTCCGCGAGGACCTGCCGACGCTGCTCGATCTGCTGGCGGAGGTGCTGCGCGAGCCGACCTTCCCGGCGGAGGAGATAGAGAAGGTCCGATCCGAGTTCATCACCGCCGTCCGCGAGCAGGACAACGACACGCGCGCCGTCGCCGACCGCCTGCTGCGCGAGCTGCTCTATCCCGAAGGGCACCCATATCGGCACCGCGTGATCGGCGACGAAGCCTCGCTCACCGCGATCGGCCGGAACGACCTCATCGCGTTCCACCGCGACCATTACGGTCCGCGTGTCTCGACTGTCGCGATCGTCGGCGGCCTGGAGAGCGCCGAAGCCGCCGCCGAGCTGGTCGCCGCGCGATTCGGCGACTGGTCCACGCCGGCGGCGCCCGCCGATCCGCCCGCGCCACCGACCGCGCCGTCAGGCGTGCTCCGCTCGACGGCAGCGATTCCTGCCAAGAGCCAAACGGACCTGGCGATCGGCACTGTGACCATCGAGCGCGGCCATCCTCAGTACTACGCGCTGGAGATGGCGAATCTCATCCTTGGCCGGCTCGGCCTGATGGGGCGGCTTGGCGCGAACGTCCGCGACCAGCAAGGACTCGCCTATTACGCCTTCAGCGCGATCGATCCCGACCGCGCCGGCAGCGTCTGGGTCGCGCGGGCTGGCGTCGATCCCGCCAACGCGGAACGCGCGCTCAACAGCATCATCGAGGAGATCGGCCGGCTCCGGGAGGAAGGCGTGACGGCGGAAGAGCTCGCGGACGGCAAGAGCTACCTGACCGGCTCTCTCCCGATCGCCCTCGAGACGAACAGCGGGATGGCGAGCACGCTCTTGCACATCGAGTACTTCCGCTTGGGCGCCGATTACCTGGAGCGCTATCCGGCCATCATCGAGGGACTAACGCGGGAGGAAGTTCAGGCCGCGGCGGCTGCCCACCTCGATCCCGATCGGCTCGCGGTCGGCATCGCCGGACCGCCGCAAGAGTGAGCCGGCCGGGCGGCGATCAGCCGGCGGCGACCTCCGCGAAGGTCACGCCCGGCGAGTTCTCCATCGCGTAGCGCAGGTCCCACTCGGTCGTGAAGAGGATGACCGGGCGGCCATCGCGGTCTTCCGCCCGCATCCTGCCCCGGCCGTTGGCGGCCTGCGCGATCGCCGCCGGCTCGCCCGTCACCCAGCGGACCGCGCTGTAGCTGAGTGGCTCCAGGCGCGTCTGGACGCCGTATTCGGACTCGAGCCGGAACCGCACGACATCGAACTGGAGCGTGCCGACCGCCGCCAGCACCGGCTCTCGCCGCCCGCTATCGACGGGATAGAAGAGCTGAATACCGCCCTCTTCCTCGATCTGCGTGAGCCCCTTTAGGAACTGCTTGTAGCGGTCGGTCTGCGTGGCGTGAATCGCCGCGAAATGCTCCGGCTGGAATCGCGGCAACGGATCGAACACCCCCATGTCCCCCTCGCTGACCGTATCGCCGATCGCGAAGAGACCCGGATTGATCAACCCGACGACATCGCCCGCGTAGGCCTCCTCGATCACCTCCCGCTCCTGCCCGAAGAGCCGGAGCGGCGGCGCCAAACGCACCTTGCGGCGCAGGCGCGGATGCCACGCTTCCATATCGCGCCGGAAGACGCCAGAGCAGATGCGCAGGAACGCGACGCGGTCGCGGTGCCGGGGATCCATGTTCGCCTGGATCTTGAAGACGAAGCCGCTGAAGCGCTCGTCATCCGGCTGAAGCTCGCTGAGCGACGTCCGGCGCGGCCGCGGCGACGGCGCGTACTCGACGAAGGCATCGAGGAAGAGCTGGACGCCGAAGTTCGTCAGCGCGCTGCCGAACGCCACCGGCGTCAGATCGCCGGCAAGCACCGCATCGAGATCGAACGGCGTCGCCATCGCCTCGATCAGCGCGATCTCCTCGCGCAGCCGCTCGGCCGCGGTTGCTCCAACCAGATCATCAAGAGCCGGATCGTCGAGCTGGACCACGACGACCGGCGCCATCTTCGCGCCGTGCTCCGTCCGCTCGAAGAGATGCACCGCCCGGCCGCGCAGGTCGTAGAGACCGCGGAAATCAACGCCATCGCCGATCGGCCAGTTGATCGGGCACGTCTTGAGGCCGAGCACTTGCTCGATCTCATCGAGTAGCTCGAACGGGTGCCGCGCGGGACGATCGAGCTTGTTGATGAACGTGAAGATCGGCGTGCGCTGCCGCCGGCAGACGGCGAAGAGCTTGCGCGTCTGCGGCTCGATGCCGCGCGCCGCGTCGAGCACCATGACGGCGCTGTCCACCGCGGTCAGCGTGCGGAACGTGTCCTCGGAGAAGTCCTCGTGACCCGGCGTATCGAGGAGATTGAGTTGGCATCCCCGATACGGAAACGTCAAGACCGTCGAGGACACGGAGATGCCGCGCTCCCGCTCGAGCGCCATCCAGTCCGAGGTCGTCTTGCGCTGCGCCTTGCGCGCCGTCACCGAGCCAGCGAGGGTGACCGCGCCGCCATAGAGCAGCATCTTCTCCGTCAGCGTCGTCTTACCAGCGTCCGGGTGCGAGATGATCGCGAAGGTGCGTCGCCGCGCGACCTCCTCCGCCACTCGCGACGCGGTTTCCGCCGTCGCTCGATCCAACACACCAACTGTCATCTATCGAGACTCCCGCGTGGACACGCTTCACGCGTCGTCGCCTGGCATGAAAATCATCGGCACAATGAAAGCGGCCGAGTGCGGCCGCTCGCTGTAAAGTATACACCAGAATCCCCTTTTCTGTATTCAGGCGTCGGACTCCCGCGTGCTTCCCGGCCGACGGTCACGCATTGACACCGCTAGCCGCATCCCGGCGACTACGAGCACGACCGAAGGCGCGGACGCAAAAAGGTTCGCTGTCGCGCAATCTGCATTCGTTGTAAAATTCACAAACTGCCGGGCGGCCGACATGAGGCTGCGCCTGCGTTCGGCCAAGTCAGGCGCAGAGACGCGTGGAGCCTCTGCGCGCAAACCTGTCGAGCGCGCGCATCCACCCTCAAAGTCGGCGAAATCGGTCACTTGACGGCGTGGTGTTCACAGCAAGGGAGGCGCGGCGAGCAGCATGGAACAGACCAATTCGGCGACGAGCCGGCCGACATTGGCGGTGCCGAAGGAGACGGCGGAGAACGAGCGGCGCGTGGCACTCGTCCCGGACGTCGTCAAGCGATTCACGGGCATGGGTCTCACCGTCCTCGTCGAATCAGGCGCGGGAGCCGGAGCGTTCATCTCCGACGAGGCCTACACCCAGGCGGGCGCGACGATCGTCCGCGATGCCGCGAGCCTCTACCAGCAAGCGGACATCGTCCTCAAGGTCCAGAAGCCAACGCCTGAAGAGGTCAGCCAGATGCGGCCGGGGACGACGCTGATCGCCTTCCTCCAGCCGATGGTGAACCTCGATCTCGTCCGGCAACTGGTTCAGCAGCGCATCACCGCCTTCAGCATGGACGCCATCCCCCGCACGACGCGGGCGCAGTACATGGACGCCCTCTCGTCCATGGCGACGGTCGCCGGCTACAAGGCGGTCCTGCTGGCAGCCAGCCACCTTCCCAAGTTCTTCCCACTCCTGACGACCGCCGCGGGCAGCATCCCACCCGCTCGCGTGCTCGTCATCGGCGCGGGCGTCGCCGGCTTGATGGCGATCGGTACCGCGCGGCGGCTCGGCGCCGTCGTCGAGGCGTATGACGCGCGCGCCGTCGTCAAAGAGCAAGTCGAAAGCCTCGGCGGCAAGTTCATCGAGATCGACATCGGTGTGGACCTCTCCGGCCAGGGCGGCTACGCGCGCGAGGCAACCGAGGACATCCTGCGCAAGCAGCAAGCCGGCCTCGCCGAGCGCGCCGCCAAGAGCGACGTCGTCATCACGACCGCGGCTGTGCCGGGGCGCCCCGCTCCTCGCTTAATCCCGGCTTCGACGGTCGAGCGAATGGCGCCCGGTTCGGTCATCGTCGATCTCGCGGCGGAGACGGGCGGCAACTGCGAACTGACCGTTCCTGGCCAGATCGTCGAGCGCAATGGCGTGACGATCATCGGCCTGCTCAACCTGCCGAGCATGCTGCCGGTCCACGCTAGCCAGATGTACGCGCGGAACCTTCAGAACCTGCTCGGCCTGTTGATCGACAAGTCTGGCGCCTTCACGATCAATATGGACGACGATATCATCGCCAACACGATCATCACGCGAGACGGGCAGGTCCTGCATCAGGGCACGCAGCAGCGACTCAACCCAACACCGGCTCCGGCAGCGACCGCCGGATCGTAACGAGCGTGCACCAAGCGTGACGTCGGACGGAATGCGCCGCCGACCGAAGGCTGGCGCCAGTGTGAGCCTGAGTGGCTAGGCAGCGCCGCGTGGAAAGGAAAGGCTGAATGGATCAAGACGTCTTGATGGGCATATACGTCTTCCTCCTCGCCATCTTTCTTGGCGTGGAGCTCATCGGGCGGGTGCCCTCGACGCTCCACACACCGCTCATGTCCGGCACTAATGCGATCCACGGCATCGTCCTGCTCGGCGCCATGATCATCCTGGGCCAGGCCGATGCCTGGTGGCTGCGGGTCATCGGGTTCTTGGCCGTCATTCTTGGCGCGGCCAACGTCTTCGGTGGGTTTGTCGTGACGGACCGGATGCTCGAGATGTTCCGGGCGCGCCGGCCGGCGGCGGGAGCGGGTCAGAAGCAATGATCGAAAACTGGCGCGATGCTATCGTTGACCTGAGTTATCTTGCTGCGGCCATCCTCTTCATCTTCGGTCTGAAATTCCTCTCCGTACCGGCGCGCGCTCGGCGCGGCAATCAGCTCGCCGCGCTCGGCATGACGGTCGCCATCGTCGCGACCTTCATCAGCCGCGAGCTCGAGGTGACTAAGGAGGAGGCCGGGCGTGTCGTCTCTGAGTACAGCTTGACGAATCTCCTGCTGATCATCATCGGCATCGTCATCGGCGGCGCGCTTTCCACTGTCGCGGCCCGGCGCGTGCAGATGACCGCGATGCCGCAGATGGTGGCCGCCTTCAACGGCATGGGCGGCGCCACGGCAGCGCTCGTCTCCGTCGGCGAGTTCATGCATAAGGTCGGCATCGGGCGTGGCGAGATCGCCTCGATCGCGCTCGGCACGATGATCGGCTCGATCTCGTTCACCGGCTCGATCATCGCCTTCCTCAAGTTGGAAGAGCGGATCTCCGGTCGCCCCATCACCTTCCCGAATCAGAAGCTCTACAACGCGATCCTGTTCATCGGCATCATCGCCCTCGGCGTTGTCGTCGTCGCGCTGCAAGAGGGCACGAGCGCGCGGATCGCATTGTGGATCTTGTTCGCCGCGGCGCTCGCGTTAGGCGCGCTGGTCGTCTTGCCGATCGGCGGCGCTGACATGCCCGTCGTCATCGCCATCCTGAACTCCCTCACCGGTCTCGCCGCCGCGCTCACCGGTTTGGTCCTTTCGAACCAGGCCCTGGTGATCGCCGGCGCCCTCGTCGGCGCGTCCGGCTCGTTCCTGACGCTACTGATGGCCCGCGCGATGAACCGCTCGGTCACCAACGTCTTGTTCGGTGCCTTTGGCGCGGCGCCCGCGGCGGCCGGAGCCGGGGCCACGGGCGAGGCGAAGCCGATCCGCGAGACGACCGTCGACGACGCGGCCGTCACCCTCGCCTACGCGCAGCGCGTCGTGATCGTTCCTGGCTACGGCCTCGCGGTCGCGCAGGCGCAGCATGCGGTGCGAGAGTTGGCTGATGTCCTCAAGGAGCGTGGCGTCGACGTCCGGTACGCGATCCACCCGGTCGCCGGCCGGATGCCCGGCCACATGAACGTTCTGCTCGCCGAGGCGAACGTTCCCTACGAGGACCTCTACGAGATGGATCGCATCAACGACGACTTCGTCAATACTGACGTGGCGCTCGTCGTCGGCGCGAACGACGTCGTCAACCCGGCCGCGCGCAACGATCCGAGCAGCCCAATCTACGGTATGCCGATCCTGAACGTCGACCAAGCGAAGAACATCATCGTTCTCAAGCGCAGCATGCGCTCCGGCTTCGCCGGCATCGAGAACGAACTCTTCCACGATCCGAAGACCGTCATGCTCTTCGGCGACGCGCGGGAAAAGCTGACCGAACTCGTCGCGGCGACCAAGGCCGCCTGACGCTCTCTCCGAGATGTGACGCCGGCGCCGGGCACACGGCCCGCGCCGGCATCACTCTTTCTGACCGAGGCACAGCATGGCAGCCCGCCGCCGAACCACATCACGGCGCACCCGCCGCTCGGCGCGACCGCTCACCCTGCGCGGCGCCCTGCTGCTCTTCGTCGTCCTCCTCATCATCTACGCGGTCGAGGAGTTCCGAGAGACCTCGGATCAGACTCTGCCGCCAGCCTCGCCCGGCTCGGGCACTGTTGGCGTCTTCGTCGAGCCGGACGACGGCCGCGAGCCGATTCTCGACGAGCTGAACGCCGCCACCAGCTCGATCCGGCTTGCCGTCTATCTCCTGAGCGACCGTGAGATCATCGACGCGCTGAAGCAGGCGCACAACCGCGGCGTGGATGTCCGCGTCCTCCTCGAGGATGCGCCGTTTGGCGGGCCAGGCAATCAACCCGAGATCTACGCTGAGCTGGAGCGCGCTGGCATTGCCGTCCGCTGGTCAGATCCGCGCTACCGCTTCACCCACATCAAGACATTCATCATTGATGAGCGCGTCGCGATCATCATGAACCTCAATCTGACCCGGTCCTCTTTCACACGCAACCGGGAATTCGCCGCCATCACGACTAGGGAAGAGGAAGTCAAGCAGGCGCTGGCGATCTTCGACGCAGACTGGAACCGAGCCGAGGACCCACCAGATGGCCCGCTCGTCGTCAGCCCGGGCAGCAGCCGAGAGGAGATCGAAGCGCTCCTCGCCTCTGCCACGGAGTCACTGGACATTTACGCCGAGGTCGTCCGGGACTCCCGCATCGTTTCGTTGCTCTCCGCGGCCGAGGATCGCGGCGTTGACGTGCGGATTATCCTGCCGCCCGATGACGACGAAAACGATCGGGAGATCCTCTTCGGCCTGATGGATGACGGCGTCGAGGTCCGCACCGTTCCCGGCTTGTACATCCACGCGAAGCTCATCATCGTCGATGGCGAAAAAGCCTTCGTCGGTTCGCAGAATTTCACCGCGACCTCTCTCGACCTCAACCGCGAGCTCGGCATCATCCTGACGGACCCGGTCAACGTCGGCCGCCTCATCTCCGTCTTCGAATCCGATTTTCGAGCCGGGGAGCCATTCGTCTGAGACCCTGGCAGCGCGGTCCACGGATACTTCCCAAACCGCTCCAAGAGGGCTAGAATCGGTCTCGCCGAAAATTCCCACGCGTCACCCCTTGACAAGGAGGCAATGTACGTATAGAGTGGACGTACAGTCCCGAGGGGCCAAGAGCTCCGGGCCACGGACCACCGAGACCAATCGCTCGAGCGGTGCTGCGGGGCGTCGCGCGAGGTCGGAGCGGTCGAGGTGTCGCACCTAAGCCGGCGCGCGTTGCGGGGCGACGTGCCGGATTGGGTGAGACGGGTCAGGTGGGTCGGCGCTGAGGTTCGTCGGGACTTTTTCTTTGCCCATCGTCCCCTCTCCAAGAGTCCCTTCGCCGCCCGGTGGCCAATATCTCTCTTGACACCCACGCTCCCCGGCACTGACGATCGAGCCCGGCCGCAAGCCTCAGCCAGGAGCGACGCATGCCGACACCGAGTGCCAACGAGCTGCTCGGGTTCTCTCCGGACGCCCGCTTGCTCATCATCAACGCCGACGATTTCGGTGCCTATCACGCGGTCACGGCGGGAACCTTCCGCGCGACTACGGAGGGTATAGCGCGGTCCACGACCGTGATGATGCCCTGCCCGTGGGCGCGTCACGCCCTAAGGCTCCTGAAGGAACACCCGGAGATCTCCTTCGGCGTGCACCTTACAGTCGTGTCCGAGTTCACCGACTACCGCTGGGGACCACTCTCGCCCCGCGACCGCGTGCCATCCCTGCTCGACGACTCCGGCTACTTTCACCGCAACGATCCCGGCCAGCCCTTCCTAACCCACTTCGTGCTGGACGAAGTCACGCTTGAGATCCGCGCCCAGATCGAATCCGTCCTCGCCGCCGGCTTGCAACCGACCCACCTCGATTGGCACTGCCTTCGCGACGGCGGCCGATCCGACATCTTCGACCTGACTGTGAGCCTGGCGCGGGAATATGGTCTGGCGCTGCGCGTCTTCGACCCGGCTCGCGGCGAACACCTGATGCGACAGGGCTTGCCCACGGTCGATCACGAGGTGGTGGACAGCACCCGCCTGCCCACCGCTGGCAAGACGGCTCACTTCATCCGGATCCTGCGCGAGCTGCCGCCCGGGTTGAGCGAATGGGCCGTCCACCCCGCCCTGCCCACTCCCGAGGCGCGGGCCATCGATCCCTGGTGGGCGAAGCGCGCGGCGGATCTCGAGTTCCTGACCTCCGACGAGGCCCACGAGACGGTCCAGGAAGAGGGAATCATCCTCCTTGATTATCGCCCCTTGCAGGCGCACTGGCGCCAACGTAACCCATCCCGGCGAGCGTAGCTCCGCGCGCTAGACAGCCTCGGCCGCGAGCTGCTGGTTGTAGGATGCGACAACGGGGGAGGACCTGAACCCCTTGAACGTCAGCCACAGCCCGATCGAGAGCTCCCAGATGATCTCCGGCACCGTCAGTATGAACTGCCCCGCCCCGCCAAGCTCGAAGACATCGAACAGCACCAAGATGCCCGCCACGCAGACCAGCGGCCCGCCAACGATTCCAAAGAGCGCCAATTGGCGCGGCATAAGCCCCGACCGGTACATCAGGTAGCCGAGGATCAGCCCATTCCCGATCCCGACCACAAAGCCCGGTCCCAGCAGGAACGTCCAGTCCTTGACAGCGACGAGCGATCGCGCCGTAGTGAGCAGAGCCGCCGAATTCCCGCCGGTTCCCTCATAGCTCTGCCGCAGCGTGACGACCGACAACACCGCGAGGACGCCGACGGCGATGAAGACGCACTCCATGATGCGCGCCGCGACGTAGCTCAGCGCGAGCCGTTCGTTCCATCGCCGGAGGATGGCGAACGGCACAAGCGCCGTCCCGATATTGGCGACGATCAGGACGATCTCCAAGAACGCGCCGAGAAAGATACGGTTGTCGTCGCCCGCGCCGATGACAAAGTCGGCATCGTTGATCACAGGATCGAAGAGCAGCAACGCCGGGATCGAGGTCACGAAGGTGATGATGAAGAGCACGCCGGTCAGGAACGCCGCTCGTCGGGCCGAATCCATCTCTATCCTCCTGTGGGTTGACTGAGCGAAGGGTCTGACAGTCGAATGTCTGCTTTACGCCCGCGCGTCGCTAGGCGGTCGGCGTGCCTGTCATCGGCGTCGCTAGGGGTTCCACCGCGATGCGCGAGGCTCGCACAGTCCCGCCTCCCACGAACAGGAGGTTGCCGGCGGGATCGGCCGTCGACGAGGAGAACGGCCCGCTCCATGACGCTCCGTCGGCTTCGAGAATCATCTCCGCGCTATCGGTCACGACTCCCAGGAAGTTGCCCTCCCCGTCGGTCATGAAAAAGACCCAGGTTGCCGCGGCGGTGTCGTCCCCCGTCTGTTCCCAGGAGCCGTGACCCGCGCTGAAGAACGTGACCGGGAACCCAGCGTCTCCCGGAAAGACCGGCCGGTCGGAGAACTGGACCGTCCCGTCCGCGGTCAAGGTAATGAGGCTTTGGGAAGCGCCAAAGGGCGTCTCCGTCGAGAGGCGCCAGGCGCCGACGAAGCCCTGCTCCGGCCCATCATCGTTCGGATTAGCGGCGCCTGGCCGAGCCAACGTCAAGGCCGCGACGGCGCCCGCCAGGAGCGCAATGACGGCGAGCGCGCGAATTCCAGACTGGCGAGACATGCCAAATCCCCCTTCTCGCCAACGCAGCCGGCGCCCAACAGCGACCTGCTGCCGAGAGGGGGACACATTGGCTTGAATGAATACGCGCCACTATAGCCCTCAGCGCTCATATGTCAAGCAACGCGCGTGAGGGCGAAATCTTCACTTAGCCGCCTCAAACGAAAGGCAATAGCGCTCGGCTCCTCGCCTATCGCATGTTCCGCGCTCAAGAGCAGCCACCAACCGCGCCCGCGCCCACCGATAGCAGGGCCAGCGCTCTGAATTGCTGCTGACTTGCAACACCTTATTGGCCCCGAAATCACGCGTCTGGTATCCTCGCGATTGCACCATAAATCTATACAGTGAATCGCCATTCTCGGCCATTACCAAACCACACATCAGCGGTTCCCGATCATCACACATCGTGGGGGTGAACCAATATGAAGCGTGTCGCTCTCCCACTGTTGTTGGTTCTCCCGCTCTTGCCAGCTCCTGTTTTTGCAGAACTGGACCTCCTGAGAGGGCGCATCGGCGGACCTTGGTCAGAGTTCAGACATCGGTTCGGCAAGTCCTTTGAGAAGCTCGACGACAGACAATTCATCTTCAAGAAAGTCAAAGGTTACGATTCCGATCCAGGTCACCGTTGCGGATGACATCGTGACGTCGGCACAGTTTTGCCCGCCGGATGGAACAAGCTGGACTCTCGAAGACGGTCACGAACGCGCCAAGCGATTCCTTCCTCAAGACGTAGTCATTTCCGCGGAGCCAACAACGTCGGACGCTGACAACCTGCTCATCTCATGTCACAGCGAGGCGCTACGTGAGGCTATTCCCCCGAGCTCTTCCAAAGCCTGGATTTGAAAGGGGAGCCCGGCGACTGCCACGTCGTGATCCATCTGAAAGAGGAGAGCGTCGAGTCAGTCGCGGTTGCTATTGGCCTAGGTGAGGCAGCTCCGTTCGTCGCACCGGAGGAGGATGAGCCAGAGCCAGAGGTCAGCTTCGAGTCTGGCGGGCTGGGTTTGTCGCGAAAAGCCTGGGAAGCGATCCACGGGAAATCTGACGGAGAACCGATCCCCGGTTTTCAATCCTACGAACACGGCAGCTACCTCATCATCTTCATCGAAAACAGGATCTGGCATCTCGAAGTGGATCTGCCTGATTCGGCGCCCGTGAGTCTTGATGAGGCACGGTCACTTTCGTCGCTCCTTCTGCCTGCCGATTCGCTCTATGTTGAGACGTACGAACTGCCGGATCGGGGGATCATCGTCGATCGCTTACACAGCGAATCGCTCGCCGCCGGTTCCCCACCGAACTGAAGTCCGGCGACTCCTCAATCCCGATGTGGACCGGAGGGCAGCCTGGCGACTTCATCGTCATCTACAAGATGAGCTCCGAGCCCGGACTTGTGTGGTGGATTATCATCGGCACCGGCAACACTCCGTGAGCTAAGCGGGTCCTAAGGTGCAGCTACGTCAAAATTGGCTGGACGTCTCGGTCTAGGAGCTGATCAAGACGCCCAGCCACTACGATCAATCGGGCAAACAGGTCGAAGGCAGACTGGTCAGCCAATCGAGCTCAAAGCCGAGGAACCAGCGCCACTGCCCCCGGTTCAGGACGAGATGTTCAACCGAGTCAACCACATTGGCAGGTCCTTGTCCGTATCTCGGCTGAAAAGCCTGTCGGTATGTGATCTCGGCTGAGTCGTACGTCTTGCCCGTAACGCTCCAGCTCCACCGCACGAACTGGACATCGAGTATCGTCACCCCACGAGCTTCCTGCCCGCGCAAGAAGTCGGTGTACCAGCACCGGACTTGGTCCTCCGAAACAAGCGCTTGCGCGTCGGGATGAAGTAGTGCGTACAGGGCATCGAAATCGCGCCACGACTCCAGCCGCCCGATCGTTTGCGCGGCAATCGCTGGCCATTCGAGCTGGCGCCGCTCCTCGGTTACCGGCCGGACGCCGACGTCATAGGATTCCGTTTGGCCGCAGGCGAGCGCCATGGCTCCAGCACTCGTCACGACCAGCGCGCCATTCTCCGAACCAGCCCTAGACGCATCGAACGCTAGTCGCAGGTGAGCCATCTCACCATTCTCGATCGCGTAATCCGCGACACTCGACAGGGCGGCAGATCGAGCGCGGGCGACCCCAACATAGATTCGGCGCCCTGTCCGGTTCTCGATCTCGACCATGACCTCGCCCGGCTCACACTGCGCAGTTGCACGCCACAGCCGTCGCCCAATCTTCTCCTGAGCCTGCATTTCCGAGCTTGGGATACAGACACCGCGATCGCAAATCTCACCTGGCGCGCACCCTTGCGGCCAGCCGCCCGGTTGGCCGCAGAAATCGCAAAATCTCTCGGCCGAAAATTCGCTGACGCATCGTCCACCGCAGCAGAGTGACTCTCCCGCGCCCGCACAACGAACGTCACAGCCTCCGCAGTGCCAGGGATCGATCGAGAAGTCAGTGCATTGGTCACCGCAGATGTCCGCATCTGGTAGGCAAACAGGTTGACACTGCCCGTCCACGCACTGACCGATGCTCGAGTAGCCTGGATTTGGTATACCCGTGCAGTCCCTTCCGCAGGCTCCACAGTGGTATGTGTCCGACGACAGATCAACGCATCTGCCAAAGCAGTCGGTCAGGCCCGCCGGGCAGCCTCCTTGCGCCTCGGCCGAGCTCACCTCCCGGCTTAGCCCGAACAGTGCCACGCCAAGCGCCTGCACCACCCGGCGGCGAGACAGCTGGCCGGCGATCAAGCGTGTCAGGTGGTCAAAGCGTTGCGGATTCATCGCCTTGCCGCTCCCTGCCGAGCACCGCGCCCTCATACACGGGCATAGACAAACTTGATGGTGAGGCTATTCCGATATTGCAGATCGATGGAGATATCCCCACGGCTTGGATTGACCAGCACGTAGCCGGGTGGGGCGGCGGACTCGGTGATCGTGTACTGACTGGCTCGCAGGTCTAAGACGATCCATCCTGGCCGACTGTCGGCGTCCTGCACGGTGATGGGATCGCCTTCGTTGTTGTCGCATGCCCGAAAACCGTAGGCTCGCGGCCAACCAAGGAAGCAAGCGCCGCCAACTGGCCGACCGTCAACATCGGTGACCTCGATGATCAGCGTTGCAGCTTCCCTGGAATTTGACGCAACTGAAGTAGCAGTTGACCGCCCTACATCATTAGTGAGCCCCAAGGTTTTTGCACGCCAAGCCAAGTACTCATCAATGTTCAGCGATCGCTCTAGCTCCCACGGCCAGGGCCAACGCTCGAACGCCAGGTGATACTCGAACGCGGCCGCCGCAGGAGGAACCATGCGCATCCCCATGTCCACCGGCCTGGTGGAGGAGCGGCGAGCAATCCACCATGCCACGTAGTCGCGCATGGCGTATCTGTCTGGATCAGTGACGAAAGTCTGAATGACCCTCGCGTAAACCTCGTACCTTGCCGGCACGGCTGGAGCTCCAAGTGAATACTTCGGGCCAACTCCCCACCAAGCCTCGATGGCTCCTGGCTGGAACTCCAAAAAGGCGTGCCAAAGCGAACTTTTCGCTCGATCGGCGGCATTGAGATGATCAGGCATGGACTGCATCCAGGAGCGAAAGTCCGCCAGATCAGCGACAAGCGGCTGACGCCAGGCCATTGTCTGCTCACGGAGATAGTCATCGAGAATCGGGGGACCGACCAATCGAGGATCTCTGGCACTTTCAGGCCAGAACCATTCACCATCGGCGTCTAGGCGACAGCCGCTCAGTATTTCGATATCCCTGGTTGAAAAGCCGAGATTGTTATTCGTAACGTTAGTCACGAAATCTCGACACTGCTGGTCACGCACCGTATCAGCGGCGACCGGCAGCGCAGAACCGAACGTTGCCAGAGCGATCAATGCCACGACGGGTACGACCAGCATTGCGCGCACAGCAAACACTCACCCCTCTCCTTTGAACGGATGCGGCGCACATTCGCATTTCTTGGATAGCAATACCAATAATTTACCACATCAGTGACCGTCTCGTCACAGTTTTCCCACCAGACCTCGCACTGAGACACCCCTGCAGCCGCACCGAGCCCACACCGCTCAAGGGGGCTCAGGAGCCTTTACGCATTCGGGGACGGTGGAGCTGAGACGAGACATAAAGAAAGACCCACGCAGTTGCGTGGGTCTCTTGGACAGGTAGCGCATAGGGGATTCGAACCCCTGATCTCCGCCTTGAGAGGGCGGTGTCCTAGGCCACTAGACGAATGCGCCACGCCCCTCTGTTGTTGTCGAGGGTGAGTCTACCATGCCTTCGCCAGAGCGTCAACGTTTTGGCCGCCATTTGGGTGTAAATGCCAGGATACCCTCCCCCGGAATCGCCCTTGCCGCCCGTTCCCGCGTCGGCGAAGATTCCCGCGCGGTTGTGTGGCTACCTGCCCAGGCAAGGATCGCTCGGCATGGTCTCGACTCCACCCGTCAGCGGGGAAAAGCTCATCATCTCGGCGGCGCTCACCGGCTCCTGGCCGACCAAGGCGCAGAACCCCGCCGTCCCGATCACCGTCGAGGAGATCGCTCAGTCCGCCATCGAATGCTGGGAAGCTGGCGCGGCGATCGTCCATATCCACGTCCGCGACGATGACGGCGTCGTCACCTGCGATCCGCGACGCTACGCGGCCGTCCGCGAGCTGATCCGCGCCCGCGGCTGCGACGTCATCATCAACATGAGCACCGGCGGCGGCGCCGGCCGCGTGACCGACGAGGAGCGCATGGCGCCGGTCGCGCTCGCGCCGGAGATCGCGTCATTCGACTGCGGCTCGCTCAACTTCGGCCAGGGTGTCTTCATCAACTCACCCGCGTTCCTGGACGAGCTCGCCGCACGGATGCGCGCCCACAACGTCATGCCCGAGATCGAATGCTTCGAGGCCGGGCATGTCGTCACCGCGCTCCGCTTGATCGAAGAGGGCAAGCTGCAGCCGCCCTACTGGTTCCAGTTCGTCCTCGGTGTGCGCGGCGGCGCGCCGGGCACCGTCAAGCAGCTCGTCCACATGGTCGAGATGCTGCCGCCCGGCTCGCTCTGGTCGGTCTGCGGGATCGGCCGTGCCCAGCTCCCGCTCGGCATGGCCGCGATGGCAATGGGCGGGCACGTCCGGACCGGGCTGGAGGACAACCTCTACTATCACAAGGGGCAGCTCGCCGAGAGTAACGCCCAGCTCGTCAGCCGGCTCGTCCGCATCGCCGGGGAGCTCGGCCGGCCCGTCGCCAGGCCGAACGAGGCACGGGAGATACTCGGCCTGCCGCCCTTCAATCCGAACCGCTGATGCGTCTCCGCGTCGCCGATTTACCATCCGCACGCGCGTGGCCGCGCAGGCAGCAACGACCGGATCGGCAGGCGGCATGCGTTACCATCCGCACGCGCGTGGCCGCGCACCGATACACGTCCATCGGAGTCAACGTTGCATGCCGAGAAAGCTCCCTGATCCGCCGGCGCAAACGCTCCTCTGGCGGCGCTTGGACCAGCCAGGTTTGGAGCGCGCCTCCCTCGTCCGCACGCCGGACGGCGACTGGCGCTTCTCCGGCACGGTGCTGACCGTCGAGAACGGCGCGCCGCTCGAGCTGCGCTACGTGCTGCTCTGCGACAAGGCCTGGGCAACCCGGTACGCCTCGGTCGAGACGCGCGGGCAGCCGGACGGCCCCCGCTACCTGCAACTCCTCGCCATGGACGACGGCTCTTGGCAGTTCCGAACCGCGCCGAGCCGGGAGGCAGCGATTGATCTGCCGTTCCAGGACTTGCCCCTGCCAGACGACTGCGCCGACGTCGACTTCGAGTTCAGCCCGCTGACGAACATCTTACCGCTCCGGCGTCTTCGCCTCCGCCCCGGGCAGGCGGCGGATGTCGTGACGCTCTGGGTCCGAGTCCCGGACTTGCGAATCGAAACGCTCGAGCAGCGCTATCACCTCCGCGCCGCCGGGCAGGTTCAGTACGAGGCAGCGGGCGAGTTCCAAGCGGCGATCACAATTGACCGATTCGGCTTTGTCATTCGCTACGATGATCTCTGGGAAAGAATCGCGGAGACTGTGATCGAGCGCTCCACGGGCTAAGTGCTCGCCGTAGCCGATTACAGGAGGAGGTGCACGTGAGCGGAACTATCCGGGAGATCCGCCAGCCAAACGACGCATACCACTATGTCTTCGGCCCGTACGCAGAGCCGATCGCGCGCGTCTCACCCGGTGAGACGGTCGCCATCTATACGATCGATGCCTTCGGCGACAAGCTCACCAGCGAGGATCAGCGCGTCTCGGACGTCCTCGGCCCGTATCTCAACCCGCAGACGGGGCCGATCTACGTCGAGACGGCCGAGCCTGGCGACACGCTCGTCGTCCGCATCGAGGCGATCGAGCCTACGCGCGATTGGGCCGTGTCCTGCTTCGTCCCCTACTTCGGCGGCCTGACATCCACGCGCTGGACACCGACGCTGCAACCGCCGCTCGAAGAGCGGGTTTATGTCTACCGCCGCACCGCTTCCGGCGGTTTCGCCTGGCGCGATAAGTGGGAGATTCCCTGGGCGCCCTTCTATGGGACGATCGGGACCGCTCCCCACATCGAAGCGATCTCTTCGCTCTCCCCCGGCGATCACGGCGGGAACATGGACGTGCCGGACGTCACCGTCGGCAACACGATCTATCTCCCGGTCCACCACCCCGGCGCGCTCTTCTACGTTGGCGACGCGCACGCCGCCCAGGGACAGGGCGAGCTGTGCGGTGTCGCGTTGGAAATTGCGGCGCGGGGAGTCTTCACCTTCGATGTGATCAAGGGCAAGCCGACCACCTGGCCGCGCATCGAGTCGCCCACGGAGATCATGTCCGTCGGCAGCGCCCGCCCGATGGAGGACGCCGCGCGCATCGCCTACGCGGACCTGATCGACTGGATGGCCACCGATTACGGCTTCGACCGGCTGGACGCCTACCAGCTGCTCTCGCAGGCGGGAAGCCTCTACGTCGGGAACATGGTCGACACAACCTACTCGCTCGTCGCGAAGTGCCCGAAGCGCTATCTGGGCGGCAAATAGACGATCAGGCGCGAACGCCCGGCGTTCAGCGGGAGACGGTTACTCCGCGTCGATCCGATCGGGGATTGGCTGGACGTCGGGCGTCGGGCCGAGCGCACGGAGCAGATCGGCGACCGACGCGCCAAGCCGGGGATGGACGAGTTCCGGATCGATATCAGCCAGCGGGACGAGGACGAAGCCCCGCTCGTGCATCCGAGGATGCGGCACCGTCAAATCCGGCGTGTCAATGATCTGGCCGTCGTAGAGCAGGACGTCGAGATCGAGCGTGCGCGGCGCGTTCTGAAAGGTGCGCACCCGTCCGCCCCGGCGCTCGATCTCCATCAGCTGATTCAGCAAATCGCGAGGCGATAGCTCCGTGCGCAGCCGAAGCACCGCGTTGAGGAACGACGGCTGATCGAGGTAGCCGACCGGGGCGGTTTCGTAGACCGACGAGACCGCCTCGACCTCTCCAAGCTCCCCCAGCGCCGTCACGGCGTCGCGGAGGTGCTGAAGCCGGTCGCCGAGGTTCGAGCCGAGCGCGATGTAGGCGATTGCCATTGCCTACCCACAATCAACTAGAGCGGCGGCGCGCCCGGCCAAGACTTGGCGACCGCCGGCGCCCCACGCACGACCGCGTCCGCCATCTGCGCGGCACGCAGGTTCTCGACCACATCGTGAACGCGGACGATATCGGCGCCGTTCGCGACGGCGAGCGTTGTCGTTGCGAGTGTCCCCTCGAGCCGGTCGCGCTCACCCAGGCCAAGCACCCGGCCGATGGTGCTCTTCCGCGAGAACCCGACGAGGATCGGCCGGCCGAGCGTGCGCAGCTCGTCGAGCCGGCGCAGCAACTCCAGATTCTGTCGCCAATCCTTGCCGAACCCGAAGCCCGGATCAATGATCAGATGGTCCCAGGGGATTCCGGCTGCCAGCGCCCGGTCGAGCCGGCGCGACAGCTCGCGCAGCACGCTGGCGACCAGGTCCACGCCCGGCTCCGGCGGCACGTCGTGCATCAGGATCGCCGGGACGCCATGCGCTGCGGCGACGCTCGCCAGCTCCGGATCGCGCACGAATCCCCGGATGTCGTTGATCAGATTCGCGCCGGCCCGCAGCGCCGCGTCGGCGACAACCGCCTTGTTCGTATCCACCGAGATCGGCAGGCTGACCCGCTCCCGGACCGCCGTCAGCACCGGCAGCAAGCGCTCCAGCTCTTCCTCGGCCGTGACCGGCGTGTGTCCCGGCCGCGTCGACTCCGCGCCGATATCAATGATGTCCGCGCCCGCTTCCTGGGCAGCAGCGGCGTACCGGGCGGCAGCTTCCGGATCTCCAGCCACGCCATCGCCGCTGAACGAGTCGGGCGTCGCGTTGACGATCGCCATCACGAACGTCTTGCCGCCCCACTCCAGCCGCCACTCGCCCCAAACAGTTGGCGCCAAGGTCATTCGCGGTCTCCCCGGACAAACGCCATGAACTCCGCCCGCGTCTCCGGCCGTCGCCGGAAGCCGCCGCGCATGGCCGAGGTGATCATCGTCGCGCCAGCTTTCTTGATCCCACGGATCGTCATACAGGTATGCACCGCCTCGATCACGACGCCGCAGCCATCCGGTCGCAGCTCCTCCATGATCGCGTCGGCGATTTCACTCGTAAGCCGCTCCTGGACCTGCGGTCGCCGGGCGTAACCTTCCACCAGCCGGGCGAGCTTACTCAGCCCGACGACCCGCCCCTGCGGGATATAGCCGATGTGCGCCTTACCGATGAATGGCAGGAGGTGATGCTCGCAGACGGACGCGAACGGGATATCGCGGAGCATCACCATCTCTGAGTGCCGCTCGTCAAAGGTGACGGCGAGATGGCGACGCGGATCCTCGCGCATCCCGGCGAAAAGCTCGGCGTAGCTCCGCGCGACGCGCTCCGGCGTGCGCAGCAATCCCTCGCGGTTCGGGTCTTCGCCGATCGCTAGCAGAATCTCCCGCACCGCCCGCTCGATCCGCGCGAGGTCAATCCCCGGAATCTCAAGCTCGATGGTGTCGTCCGCGTCCGGCTCGTGCCACGTCTCGCCAGCCGTCATCAGTCCTCGTCGTTTCGGTCGCAGCCCTGGTCTTAGCTCGCATCGCGCCGGCGGCGCACGGTCACGCCGGCGGCATCGAACACCGCCCCGCGCACCGGCGCCTCCGGCTTGCGCACCGTGACAACGGCCGATTCCACTCGCGGGAACTCCGCGAGCACCCGGTCAGCGATGGCTTCAGCGACGCTCTCGATCAGGTTCTTCGGCGGCCCTTCGACGATCTCCTTGATCACGCGGTAGAGCGCCGAGTAGCTGACCGTCGCCTCCAGCCGGTCGGATTGTCCCGCCTCGGACAGGTCGCATGCCACCCGGAGGTCAACGATGAATCGCTGACCGAGCTTCTGCTCCTCGGCGTGGACGCCGTGGAAGCCGTAGAGCCGGACGCCTTCGAGAAAGATCTCGTCAGTCAAGACCGTACAACCGGCGGGAATTCCCCGCGAGGATCAGCTCAGCGGCCTCCTGCGCATCCGCTGGTGTCAACATCCGCTCCGCAACCAAATCTTCCAGCGCGGCCTTGACCGCTTCCTTGCCGAGACGGGCGCTGGTGTAGTTGATCTCCGGGAGCGTGTAGCCGTCCGAGCCGTAGCAGACCTTGTTGACCGGCGCCATCGCTAGGACATCCCGCACGATCTGGCGCGCCGCGTGCGCCGCGAACGGAATCCCCTCGCTGAGATCGAGGTAGACGCGCGGCAGGACGTTCGCCATGTACGCCGCTTCGCGGTGATATGGGAACCCGGTGTGAACCAGCAGGACGCGGCAGGAGCGATAGACCGGGAACCGCAGCAGGTCCATGAGGTACGCCGGGCGAGCCAGGACCAGGTTGACCTCGAAGTCGCCCATGCCGGTGTGAATTTGCATCGGCACGTCGTGGTCCATGCAAAGCTCCAGCGCCCGGCAGAGGAGATGGTCGCGGAGCTTCTTCATGCTCCCGCCGCCAAGGCCGCGCCGGATCGCGTCGAGCGCTTGGAGCCCCTGATCCGGCGTCCGCGAGAGCGGCGAGACGTCGAGCCCGGTCCGGTAGGCAATGATAGACTTGACACCCTTGAAGCCACGCTTCGTCAGCGCGTCGGAAATGGTGTCGTCGTAGCGCTGCCGGAACTCCGACCAGCCGATGTCCTCCTTCAGGAGGTCAGCGATCAGCGGCTCGATACGGAAGACCGGGACGACCTCGACCGGCAGCTCGCTCTTCACCTGGTCGACATCGAGCATCGGCAGCGGAATGCCGAAGTCGAAGATCAGTGTCTCCAGGCGGACCGAGCCGTAGAGCCGCGCGACGTAGCGGCTGTAATCCTCGGCCACGGCCGCGTTGCGCGCGGCGATGACGGTCTCCACGTCCGGCTCGACACCGAAGAAGTCGGCCAGGTCGAGGATCATCCGCTTGAAATAGAGGGTGTGGCGCTTGATCGCCTGCAGCTCATCGCGCAGGTCGTCCGACCACTCGACGCCCCCCTCCTCCATGTACTTTCGCGATCCGCCGCCGAACGCGGTCAGATCGGTGAACTCCTCCGCGCTCACCGATCCCCGGTTCAGAAACGGATGGCAGTGCACATCAACGACTGGCAGGTGCTCGACCTCGACCATGCCCCCTCCACGGCGGCCCGCGCCGCTCCGGTGCTAGACAACGTCCAGATAGGTAGCCCGTTCCCAGGGATGAACTTCCAGATCGTACATCGCCAGCTCGTGCCGCTTGACGGAGAGGAAGTGCGGCAGCGCGACATCCCCGATCGCGCTCGCCACGACCTCGTCCGCTTCCAGCGCGGCCAGCGCCTCCGGCAGGTTCCGCGGCAGGAATTTCAGTCCGTGCCGGTCGGCCTCTTCCTGCGAGATATGCCCGATGTCTCCCTGGAATGGCTCGCCGGGATCGATCCGGTTGCGAATGCCATCCAGCCCGGCCGCCAACAGGCCCGTAAGGAAGAGCGCCGGGTTGCAGCTATTGTCGCCAGAGCGGTACTCGATTCGGCGGCGCTTGCCGACACCCGGAACCCGGATCACGCCCGACCGGTTGCCGTAGCCCCAGTAGGCGTGCGACGGCGCCCAGGAACCGGGCAGCAGCCGCTTGTAGCTATTGACGGTCGGCGAGCCGAGCGCCGTCAGCGCCGGCGCGTGCTTGAGCAATCCGCCGACGAACCACAGTCCGATTTCCGAGAGCGAGGTCTCGTCGGAGTCCGACGCCGTCAGATCGACCTCGCCTGCCGCGTCCCAAATGCTGATGTGGACGTGGAGGCTGGAGCCCGCCCAGTGCGGGTAGATCTTCGGCATGAAGGTGGCGATGTAGCCGTAATCGCGCGCGACATCGCGGACGACTTCCTTCAGCGACCAGTAGTCGTCCACCGCTTCGATCGGCGAGCCGTGGCGGACAGTCATCTCGTACTGGCCGGGGCCGTACTCCTTGCCGAGCTGCGCCACGATCACGCCCATCGCCCGCAGCTCGTCAATGACGCGGGTCACGAAGCCATTCGCTTCCTGCAACCCGGCCGAGGTGAACATCCGCGTCTGGTTGATCGGCTCGTACTCGCCGTCTTCCCGCCGGTTCAGCAGATAGAACTCCGGCTCCAGTGCGCACTGGACGGAGTAGCCCT
>NICF_comb_assmDRAFT_10000947_pt1 | contig 23501 bp, 22 predicted proteins | sample NewIslPassag4_SG_FD_11279 | JGI IMG/M metagenome (IMG submission 11279) | reverse complement strand
TCGCCGCCGTCGTCGTCGTCTTCCCATGGTCGACGTGGCCGATCGTCCCGATGTTCACGTGCGGTTTCGTCCGCTCAAACTTCTGCTTCGCCACGATCTCCAACTCCTCCGGGTCTTGCCTCTTCCGGGGCCGACCGGCCTACCGGACATGCGTCAGGCAAAATTGTCCAAATAGACTAAGCCGCCAAGCTCTATTCGGCGGACGCGGCCCGGTTCCTGCCAGGCCCCACGCCGGCCGAAAGCTTGCCCCGCGGCACAAGAGGCCCCCCACGCGCGTTTGAGGCCTCCGTTCGATACGGCCAACGAATGGCCGGTGAGACCAATCCTTTGCTATTTTACTTAGCGCTCCAGGGCTTGTCAAGCGGCCCACCGCCAGGCGCTTTGCCGCGGGCCGCCACACGGTGCGCGTCACCCCGGCGAGAACGAATGCTGTCTCGAGTCTTTCCTCAAGCGTTCCGTTTCCCGGCACAGCGCCCCGGCTCGCCGGCGGCAAGAACCTCAACGGGCCCAACAGCGGCAAAGCTCCGTTCCGACGCCCGCAATGCGCACCGGCTTACGCCCTCCCACTCAGAGCGGGCGCCGCCGTCACCCGCACGAAGCGAGCGACCAAAGCGGCGGACAGCATGACGAGGGACGCGAGCGTAAAGGGCTGGATCAGCGGGTCCAAAGCCTGTCCGAGGAGCGGGCCCACGATTGCTCCCACCGAGAACGAGGCCGTCACAAGCCCGAATGCCACTCCCCGACGCGACCCGCTGGAGCCGTCCGCAGCCGCCGCCAGGACCGCCGGAAAGACGAGACCAAAACCAAAGCCGTAGGCGAGGAGGCTTGTCGCCATCAGCGGGATGGAGCCGAGCTCTACTCCGACACCCAGCAGGTACATCCCGGCGGCCGAAAGGGCCGAGCCCACCGCAACCGGCCGCACCCTGCCGAAGCGATCGGCCGTCTTGGAGAAAGGCGGCACAAATGCCACAGCAGCCCCGATGGCAAAGGCGCCGAACATCCCGCCGACCACTGCAGGCCCAAGTCCGGCGGCGCTCGCCTTGAGAGGGAGCGCATAAAAGAGAACGTTTTGCCCAAACATCGCCGCGATCCCCGCGACACAGGCGAAAGCCGTCAGCCTTGGATCCAACTCCGGCCCGGCAGCCTCGTCCTTTCGCTCCTCAGGCCGCTCGACCTCCGTTGCCGGACCACCGGCGATCTTTTGGCCTGCCGCCGCCAAGGCGGCCACCCCTACCAATAGCAGAAAGACGGTCTGGATCCTCACCGTCATGGCTAACTCAAGAGCGTCTGCCATCCTTCCCGCCAGGGGAGAAGCGACGACGCTTGCCAAGGCGATGACCAAACCCATCCTCGCCATCACTCGACCGCGGCTGTTTGCATCCCCCTGCTCGGCGGCCGCCGACAGAGATGTCGGCGCCACCGCCGCCGCGAAGAAACCGTGAAACGCCCGAACCACCACCAGCACCCAAGCGGACCATGCCGCGAGGTGAAGGAGCGTGGTCAACGCCAGAAACAGTAGAGAAACACCCGCGACGCGATACGGCCCTAGCCGATCCGAGGCGGCACCCAGCAGCATGTTCCCCACCAAGTTGGCGGCACTGTAGGCACTCGCCGCAAAGGCCAAGGCTTCGGGGGCCTCCAACGCTTGGGCGAGCAACACCAAAAGCGGCGCCCATGCGAGACGCTCATACGAATTGGTCCAGATCAAAACCAGCGGAAGCTGTTGACGCAACCAATACCTCAACGGCGTCGGCACCCCTTTGTGCGGCCTGGGTTCATCCATCTACCTTTGACAACGTCATTCTACCAGAAACCACCGCCGGAACCAATTGCCACTCCTCCGAGAAGTGCCCGCCTCTCGCGTGAACGATCGACGGGCATTGATCCGCCAAGCGGAGTGCGCGAAACGGCCCACCCGGCTTGTCGCCGAATGGGCCGTCATTCGTGGAGCCCGCAACCAGGATCGAACTGGTGACCTCATCCTTACCATGGATGCGCTCTACCTACTGAGCTATGCGGGCTTGCGCCGCCGGTTCAAAGACCGGCGACATCACTCACTTGGTTGCGGGGGCCGGATTTGAACCGGCAACCTTCGGGTTATGAGCCCGACGAGCTACCAGACTGCTCCACCCCGCGGTGTGCGGCACGCTGCACAACGTGCCGGTTAAAGCCTGGTGGAGGGGGCAGGATTCGAACCTGCGAAGGCCGCGCCAACAGATTTACAGTCTGCCCCGTTTGACCGCTTCGGTACCCCTCCGCGTACACGCGACCCAGTCGCTTCGAAACCCCAACGTAACCGCTAGGGCCGAAATGCATTATAACACTCCGTCACTCCGCATGTCAAGGAGGCCTCGTGCTCTGTCCGCCTTCGCACGCTGTCCTCCGGAGGACGGCCGTCGCCTGGTGTGGAGCCAGCGGCGGGGATCGAACCCGCAACCTACTGCTTACAAGGCAGCCGCTCTACCATTGAGCTACACTGGCACGACGCCCCTGACCCGGGCAGAGTGAAGTATACCACCCCAGCGTCATCCGGGTCAAGTCGGGGGGCGACTCTAGCGATACATCTCGCTCTCTCGCTTCTCCAAGTACCGCTCGAGCTTCCGCTTCACTCGCTGAAGAGCGTTGTCGATGGATTTCACATGCCGCGAGAGCTGCTCAGCGATCTCCTGGTACGACTTGCCTTCTAGATACAGCATCAAGACGCTCCACTCAAGATCGCTTAAGAATTCACTCATCTTGCTCTCGATATCGAGAAACTCCTCGCGGCTGATGACCAACTCCTCGGGGTCAGTTACCTTGTTGCCCGCGAGGACGTCCTCCAGCGTCCGATCGGACTCGTCATCGTAGAGGGGCTTGTTGAGAGAGACGTACGAATTGAGGGGGATATGCTTTTGGCGTGTCGCCGTTTTGATGGCGGTGATGATCTGGCGGGTGATACAAAGCTCTGCAAAGGCGCGAAACGACGCGAGCTTGTCCGCACGAAAATCGCGGATCGCTTTATAGAGGCCGATCATCCCTTCTTGGATGATATCCTCGCGATCCGCCCCGATTAAAAAGTAGGATCGCGCTTTAGCTCGCACGAAATTCTTGTACTTGTGAATCAGGTACTCCAGCGCGACGGTATCCCCGTCCCTGGCAAAAGCGACGATCTCCTCATCGGCCAAGTCCTCGAAACTCTGGTAGTAGCTGTACTCGACATACACACTCACACACCATCGCCTCCGCCCCGTGTAACCTGCTATAGCAGACCCACTCGCACCCCCCCGGAAGGCGTTGATGCGAGTCGATCGGACGCCCGCGAATCCAAACCGTCCGACGCGGACGTTGCAATATAAGCCCAGAGCGACTACATGCCGAGAGAGCTCGACGCGCCTCGATATCCTTCGAAAAGGCGCCCAGAGCTTAGAAGACCTGGCAAACGCCCATCACTATTGGGTTTCCGGCAACAACCTGTGGCTATTATACACGATGCCAAAAAAGCCGTCAAGGAAAGGATCTCCGGCATCAGCCCAGCTAGATGCGCCATTCTGGTCCATCCGCGATCTTTCGACACGCGGCTGTTTCTGTCAATTTTCTACGAATGGCTGGATCCCAAGCCGGCTCGCCGCTGGCGCACGGCTTCGTAGAGAAACAGCGCCCCGGCGACGCTGGCGTTGAGCGAGGAGACTGCTCCCGCCATGGGAAGGTGCGCCCGCATGTCACAGCGCTCCGCGACGAGGCGCGACAGCCCCTTCCCTTCCCCCCCGATGACGATGGCGGTCGGCGCCGTGAAGTCCACGTCCCAGAGGCTGAGCTCGCCCCGGGGCGAGGCACCCACCGTCCAAAATCCCTCGCGCTTTAAAATCTCCAGGGTTTGGGCGATGTTGGTCACCTGGACGACTGGGACGTAATAGGCGGCGCCGGCCGAGGCTTTGATCGCCGCCTCGGTCAGCCCCGGCGAGCGGTGCTTGCCGATGATGACTCCGTGCACCCCCGCGGCGTCGCCGGTGCGGATGAGGGCGCCCAGGTTTTGCGGATCCTCCACCCCGTCCAGGACAAGCAAAAGCCCGGGGCCTCTAGAGCGCGCCCGTTCGAGGACGATCTCTAGCTCTGCGTACGCGATGGGCCGCACGTACGCCAGGACGCCCTGGTGCGTGGGAAGCGGCGAGCGCCTGTCGATCTCAGAGCGCGGCAAGCGGCGCACCCCGATCCCGCGCTCCTCCGCAGTGCGCTCGATCTCCTCGACGGCTTGTCCCCTCGCCCCCTCGGCAATCAAAATCTCCCGGATCTCCCTTTGGGCGTGCAGCGCTTCCATCACGGGATGGCGGCCGGCGACGGCGATCCAGCCGCCGCGGCTTTGGGATCCTGCGTCCCGGGCCTCCTTCCTCTCCTGCGGCTGCAGGTGACGCCCCTTTCCCGGGTTGCGCCCCTTCAAGACGGTTCCCCCTCCCCCCCGACGACACCAGCCAGGTCGACGAGAGCTTGTCCCAAGAGCTCGGCGATGCGCTCATCGCGCCCCGTAAGGTAGAGAAAGCCCATCACCGCCTCCAGGGCCGTCGCCCTCCGGTAGGCCGCGGTCGTAGCTGAGCGCGGAACCGCCGCCCGGGCGTTGCGAGCTCGCCTCGCCACGTCGGCCTCCTCGGGGTCAAGCCGCTCCTTTAGCCACTGCCACACCTTCTCCTGGCCTTGCGCCGAGACCCAGGCGACCGAGCGGTGGTGCAACCGCTCGACCGGCGTCCTCACCGACAAGAGCGCGGTGCGGATGGCCAGCTCGTACACGGCATCCCCCACGTACGCGAGGACCAAGGGCGATAAGGCCTTCACCTCTTCGGGCTTGAAAGTACGCCACCGGCCGATCATTCTTTAAAGCTCCACCGGGTGCCGTCCGGCCTGTCTTCGACGACGATCCCAAGGCGCTGCAGAGCATCCCGAAGCCGGTCGGCCCTGGCGAAATCTCGCGCCGCTCTCGCCTCGCTGCGGAGCTCAATGACCAGGTTGACCAGCTCCCGAACAAGTTCCTCACTTTTGCCGTCCAGCCCCGGCGCTTCTCCCAAATCGTCCAGCGTCAAGACGCCGAAGATCTCGCCGCCCAGCTCCTCCAGCGTCCTCCTGACCGCGCCGAGCCCTGCCTTTTCGCCGGGCGATTCTCCCCAATGGGCCCGGACCTCCCGCAAAAGCTCGAAGAGGGAAGCCAGAGCCGACGGGGTGTTGAAGTCGTCTGCCATCGCTTCGAAGAACCGCTGCCGCGCCTTTTCTGCGGCCGCGATAAGCCGAGCAGACGCGCCAGCCTTCTGGGCTTCGTCAAGGCCCAACGCCGGAGCCGCTTGGACCAGCTGCTGATAGGTGCGGTTCAGGCGCTGCCAGCCCCTTTTCATCGTCTCCAGCTGCTCCTTGACGAATTCCATGGGGCTTCGATAATGGTGCTGCAGCACCGCATAGCGGACGAAGGCCGGGTGATAGGTCTTCAGGACCTCGTCGATGGTGACAAAATTTCCAAGCGACTTGGACATCTTCTCGGCTCCGAGGGTGACGAGTCCGTTGTGCACCCAGTAGCGGACGAAAGGCTCTTCTCCCGTATACGCTTCCGACTGGGCGATCTCGTTTTCGTGGTGGGGAAAGACGAGGTCGAGACCGCCCCCATGGATATCGAAGGAATTTCCGAGATATTTGAGGGACATGGCCGAGCATTCGATGTGCCATCCCGGCCGCCCGGGCCCCCAAGGGCTCGGCCATGCGGGCTCGCCCGGCTTCGCCGCCTTCCACAAGGCAAAATCGAGGTGATCGCGCTTTCCCGGATCCGATTCGACCCGGGCCCCGGCGACTAGCTCCTCGACGCGCTGGTTTGAGAGCTTGCCGTAGCTTGGAAACGACGCGACGCGAAAGAAGACGCTCCCTTCGCTGGCGTAGGCCGCCCCCCTAGCGATCAAGCCCTCGATCATCTCGATGATCTCGGCGATATGCTCCGACACTCTCGGATAGTGATCGGCGCGCTCAACGCCCAACCGGTCCATGCTGGCAAGATATGCCTCGGAATAGGTGCGAGCCAGCTCGATGGGATCGACGCCCCTTTGGTTTGCGCGGGCGATGATCTTGTCGTCGACGTCGGTGAAGTTCTGCACCAGCTTCACCCGGTAGCCGGCCGCCCGCAAGAACTTGCGCACCACATCAAAGAAGATGGCGGGACGAGCATGGCCGATGTGGGCTTCGTCGTAAGGCGTCACGCCGCAGACGTAGATGCTTACCTCCCCCTCCGTGCGAGGGACAAAACGCTCTTTGCGGCGTGCCAGTGTATTGTAAAGGTGAATTTCCTGCTGTATCGCCATCATCTGACTCCTCCGGTTGGCGCCAAACACTGTTGGCGGTGATCAAGAACGGCCGGGGCCGGCCGCAAGACCGGTCATCGCCCGTCAGCGGTCGCCTACGGCCTCCGGGACGACGGCCGGGCGCAGCGCCGCCTCGAGCTCCCGCACACGCGCCTCGAGCTCTTCGATGCGCCGCTCCATCGCTCGGAACGTCTTTTCGATAGGGTCAGGGAGGTTGGCGTGATCCAGGTCGATGATGTCCACCCGGCGGCCGTGCTCGCGCACGATGCGGCCGGGGACTCCCACCACGGTGCAATTGGGCGGCACATCCTTGAGGACCACGGCGCCTGCGCCGATCTTCGAGTTCTCTCCCACTGTGAACGAGCCTAAGATCTTCGCACCCGCGGCGATGACCACGTTGTCTTTGATGGTCGGATGCCTCTTTCCTTTCTGCGTACCGCGGCCTCCCAGCACGGCCCCTTGATAAAGCGTCACGTTGTCGCCGATCTCGGCCGTTTCGCCGATCACGACGCCCATTCCATGATCGATGAAGCATCCGGCGCCAATCACCGCGCCGGGATGAATCTCTACGCCTGTGAGGAAACGGGAGACGTGCGCCAAAAGCCGCGCGGGAAACTTCAGCCCTCGCTTCCAAAGGAAGTGGGCGATGCGATGCATTTGCAGGGCGTGAAAACCCGGGTAACAAAAGAGCACTTCCCAGATGCTCCGGGCCGCCGGATCCCTCTCAAAGACCGCCTCGATGTCCCGCTTGAGCCGCTGGTACCAGTTCATAGCCTCACCCCATTCCCGACTTGAACTATCGACATTGTCACATATAAAATGCTCCCGCCTCTGCTGCCGCAGAGACGGGAGCATCTCGCTCGCCGCGTTTCCACCCTGCTTGGGGCGGTATCGCCCCCACTCGATCGGGTACAGGCAAGATCGATTTTGGCCTGCAGGGAAGTGCCACTTGCATATACCCTAGCGCTTTAACGGGCGCTCCCGGCTTGAGGTCTACTGGACCCCCGTTTGATCTTTGAGGATCGTTTGACCCGCGACTCCAGGGGGCATTTCGCCCTCGCCGGCCCCAGCGCGGCTCTCAGCCGCCGACCGCGCCTCTCTTTGAAGGCCTTGCGGCAAGAACTACTGGATATCCCCTTCATCGTCTTTCGGCCACATTATACCACCGGACAAAACAGTGTCAACCGGGACCGAGCTCTTCCAGGGCCTTCTCCGTCCACAGGCGGATCTCGTCGGTAAGCGAAAGCTCAAGCAGCGCTTCCCGGTCAAACCAGCCGATGTCGTGCGACTCACGGTTTTTCTTGAGAGTGGTGTCGCCTACCGGCACCGCAAAATAGACGAAGTCGATGTGTTCATGGCCCGGGGCGATGGTCTCAAGCTGCACGCCCCGGGGGACGATGAGCTGGCGCGGGCTTTCAACGGGAAGCGCCTTTTCGCCCACGAGCCGCACCTCAATGCCGGCCTCCTCCCGCACCTCCCGAACCGCCGCCTCATCCGGCAACTCGTTGGGCTCGATATGCCCACCGGGCGGCAGCCACTTGCGGAGTTTCGCATGATAGAGCAAAAGGACCCGGCTACGGTCGACCACGAAGGTCGCCACCGTGAAGTCGCGCGTCACGGTCACGGCCGCTTCCCCCCCGCCCGCACCCTGGGGCCGCGCGGCCTTCGCCCGAGGGATACGGCGCGCCGGCGCATGCCCCAACCGATCCCGACGAAGATCGGGGTCAGCAGCTGCGTCAGCGTAAAGAACCCGACGCCCCAAGTCTCGTTCACGTAACCCCAAGCGTAAAGTGGATTTTGCCTGACGCTCTCCTCGACGATCCCCCGCAAGAGCGAATAGTACAGGACGAAAGACCAGGCGAGATACCCCACCGGGGGCCTGCGCCGTGCCAAGACGTTGTGGATTATGAGGAGGACAAGGCCCACCGCCGAGCCGATCAGCTGCGCAGGATGCCTCTCAAACCACCAATCGAGGCGGGTCGTCCGCCCGAGCACTTCTCCGTTGATCAGGTTGCCGATCCGGACCAGCATGATGCCGATGCAAAGCCCCGGCACGAACAAGTCGAGCAGTTCCTCAAGAGTATATCCCTTCCGCCGCACGTACAAGCTGAGCGCCAATAGCCCGCCGATCACGGCGCCGTGAAACGAAAGGCCACCTTGGTCGACCCGGAGAATGGAGATCGGCGATCCGGCGTAGGCATGCCAGTTGGTCGCGACGTAGACCAGCCTCGCCCCGACGATCCCGCCCACCACCGCCGCCGCCACGGCATTGTACAAGGAGTCCTCATCATAGCCCAGCTTCAGCCCGTCGCGGCGGAGATAGTAAAAGCCCCATGCGATGGAAAGGGCCATGAGCACCCCGTACCAGCGGATGGCGAATGGACCGATGTGGACGATGACTGGGTCAAGCCCGGCGATCACCCGTCGTCACCCCTTTGTCGCGGCTGCGCCTCCACTTGTTGCTCGACGCCCCGAAGGGATTCCGTTTCGGCGAATGGATTCCTCCGCAGCCCCATGCCATCCAACCCGTCGAAGGAGGACCTTTGTCCCTTATTCCAGACCCGACCTTGATTCGCGCCGCGGCGGGATGCTATGCTAGGCTTGAGACACGGTATGCCTGCGACAACTTCATCTTGAGTTCGACCTTCGGGGCAGGGTGAGCCCTCGGCTGCAAGGCGCCGAGGCGCAATTCCCGACCGGTGGTAAAAAGCGGCTTCCCAAGAGCGCGCTTTGAGCCCACGAGCTCTCCTATCGGGAGGGCACGATCTGGTGAGATTCCAGAGCCGACGGTATAGTCCGGATGAAAGAAGGCGCCTTTCTACCGGTGGATGAGCATCTCCACGCGGCAAGTTGACGTCTGCAGGACGCATTGAAGTTCGCGGCCCGCACGCCCCGGGGCTTTTTGAAGCCCCGTTTTTCTTTGCCGCACGACGCTCCTCCCCTGCCCGCGAAGTAAGCGGGGTCATCTCCTTGCCAGATCCTTCAGACGTCACATACATGAAACAAGTGCTGGAACTCGCAGCCCTCGGGCGCGGGCACACCTCTCCCAATCCCATGGTGGGCGCCGTCGTCCTCGACGCCTACGGCCAAGTAGTGGGAACGGGATGGCACCAAGGGCCGGGACTTGCCCACGCGGAGGTCGTCGCCCTCGACCAGGCCGGCGAACGGGCGCGAGGCGGTACCCTCTACGTGAACCTTGAGCCTTGCTCCCACCACGGGCGAACGCCCCCGTGCGCCGACCGGGTGATCCGATCGGGCGTGAGGCGGGTCGTCGCCGCCATGACCGATCCGAATCCCCTGGTGTGCGGCCAAGGTTTTCGTCGCCTCCAGGCAGCAGGCGTCGAGGTGACCACAGGCGTGCTCGAAAAGGAGGCCCGCCTTCTCAACCGGGCGTTTGTCACCTGGATCACTCAAAAGAGGCCCTACGTTACGTTGAAGCTTGCTCAGAGCCTCGACGGCAAGGCAGCGACCCACGCCGGCGAAAGCCAATGGATCACCTCGGCCGAGGCCCGCGATCACGCCCACCGAGTCCGCTCACAGGTCGACGCCATCGCCGTCGGAATCGGCACCGCATTGGCCGACGATCCCCTCCTGACAGCAAGGCCCGGAGGGGCGCTGGCCGCTCGTCAGCCAGTGCGCCTCGTGATCGACAACCACGCGCGGCTTTCGACTTCCGCACGCTGCCTTTTCGCGCCGGGCGGGCCCACGTGGGTGGCGGTGAGCCGGCGCGCCCCGGCCGAGAGAATCAAGGCTTTGGAAACAGCCGGGGCCCAAGTTTGGGTTAACCCCGGGGACGACGATCGCGTCGACCTCGTCGCCCTTCTTCAGTACTTGGCCGCGCAGCAGATCACACACCTTCTCGTCGAGGGCGGTCCGACGCTGGCCGGCTCTTTCGTCGACCTGGGTCTGGTCGATGAAGTGCACGCCTACATCGCCCCGCTCTTGATCGGGGGTCGTGGTGCGCTTCCTTCCGTGGGCGGATCTGGCCGCCCCAGGCTCGACCAGGCTTTAACGCTGGTTGACACCGGTTGCGAGCGGGTCGGGCCCGACTTTTTCGTCTACGGCAGGACGCCCCGTCCTTACCTCGGGGACTGACGCCATGACGGGCACGTCGCACGGCGCCCAGTCCAAGCAAAGGCGGTGAACGAAACGATGTTCACAGGGATCGTGCAAGAGATAGGAAGAGTCGTTCGCCTGCAGATGAAAGCTGACGGAGCGCGGATAGAGATCGCCGCTCCGGCCATCGCCGGCTCCCTTGCCGTCGGTGACTCCGTCTGCACGCAAGGCGCATGCCTCACGTGCGTCACCTGCGACGAGAAGGGCTTTGCGGCCGACTTAAGCCGCGAGACGCTCGACCGTACGACGCTGGGAAGGCTTAAGCCTGGCGATCCGGTGAACCTCGAACCCGCACTGAGGCTTTCGGATCGACTCGGCGGGCATCTGGTGACGGGCCACGTCGACGGAGTAGGCAGCGTCGAAGCCGTGGAGACCAGCGGCGACGGCCGCGTCATCACCTTCCTCGCGCCAAGCCGCGTCATGCGCTACGTCATCGAAAAGGGGTCGATCGCGGTCGACGGCGTGAGCCTCACCGTCGCCGCCGTCCTGCCGGGTGGGTTCAAGGTGGCCCTGATCCCACACACGTTGAAGGTGACCACGCTGGGAACGCTCCGCCCGGGCGACCGCGTCAACCTAGAGGCCGACCTGATCGGCAAATACATCGAAAAACTCGCCGGCGGAGGCGAACGCCAAGGCCTGTGGGAGACGCTCGTGCGCTCGGGCTACGTCGATTCGCCGGCGGAAAGAACAGAGGGGGCATGACCATGCGCGACGCCCTGTTTGACACGGTCGAAGAAGCCATCGAAGAAATCCGCCAAGGCCGCATGGTCGTAGTGGCCGACGACGAGGATCGAGAAAACGAAGGCGACCTGGTGATGGCGGCCGAAAAGGTCGAGGCTTGGCACGTCAACTTCATGGCGATGCACGGCCGCGGCCTCATCTGCGTCCCGCTCACCGCCGAAAGGCTCAAGCAGCTCGGCATCCCGCTGATGACCGCCGAGAATTCGGACACCATGGGAACGGCGTTTACCGTCTCCGTCGACGCCGCGGACGTCCACACGGGCATCTCCGCCGCGGAGCGGGCAAGGACCATCCGGGCGCTGGTCGATCCCACGACGCGTCCGTCGGACCTGCGCCGGCCGGGCCACATCTTCCCGCTCATGGCCAAAGAGGGGGGCGTGTTGCGGCGAGCGGGGCACACGGAAGCCGCCGTAGACCTTGCGCGCCTTGCCGGGCTGTACCCGGCCGGAGTCATCTGCGAGATCATGAATCCGGACGGCTCGATGGCCCGCCTTCCGGAGCTCCGCCGCTTCGCTGACAGCCACGGCTTGAAGATGATCTCCGTCGCCGACTTGATCCGCTACCGACGCCAACACGAAAAGCTCGTCGAACGGGTCGCCGATGCGCTGCTGCCCACCCGCTACGGCGAGTTTCGCATCGTCGGCTACCGCAACGTCGTCACCGGCGCGGAGAGCGTAGCGCTGGTCAAAGGAGAGGTTCAAGGTGGAAAAGACATCCTCGTGCGAGTCCATTCGGGCTGCGTCACCGGGGACATCTTGGGGTCGCTCCGCTGCGATTGCGGCGATCAGCTCGAGGCGGCGCTGAGGCAGATTCAAGCGGAGGGGCGCGGCGTCCTCGTCTATCTTCCTGAGCATGAGGGGCGGGGCATCGGCCTCATCAACAAGATCAAAGCGTACGCCCTGCAGGATCAGGGACAAGACACCGTGCAGGCCAACGCGTCCTTGGGTTTTCCTCCCGACCTGCGCGACTACGGCACGGGGGCGCAGATCCTCGCAGACCTCGGCCTTTCCACCATCCGGCTGCTCACCAACAACCCAAGGAAGATCGTCGGGCTTGAGGCCTTCGGCTTGCAGGTGACCGAGCGCGTTCCCCTGCAAATGCAAGTGCGCGACGCAAACGAGCGCTACCTCAAGGCGAAGAAGGAGAAGCTCGGCCACTGGCTCGACGAACTTGAGCTGTTGAGCGCTCCCGTACATCCCGCACACCAGGAGGCGAATTGATCATGGCCACCATCATCGAAGGGCATCTCAGCGCGGCGGGGCTGAAGTTCGGCGTCGTCGTCGCCCGCTTCAACTCGTTTATCACGGAAAAGCTCCTCGACGGCTGTCTCGATGCGTTGCGGCGCCACGGGGCCAGCGACGACGCCATCGACATCGCATGGGTGCCCGGAAGCTTCGAAATCCCGCTGGTCGCGCTCAAGATGGCCAAGAGCCGCAAGTACGACGCCGTCATCTGCTTGGGCGCCGTCATCCGGGGGGCGACGCCGCACTTCGACTACGTCTGCGCCGAAAGCGCCAAAGGAATCGCGGCGGTAGGCTTTGAAACCGGGGTTCCCACGATTTTCGGCCTGATCACCGCCGACACCATCGAGCAGGCCGTCGAGCGCGCAGGAACCAAGGCGGGAAATAAGGGATGGGACGCAGCGCTCGGCGCCATCGAGATGGCAAATCTCCTTAAGAAACTGGGATGATCCCGACGGATCGGCGGCCTAGGTCGCCTATTCCGCCGGTTCCGGCATGACTTGCCGCAATCCTCTTCACTCGGGGCGCGGGCTCTTTCTCACTACGGTGGCAACCGCCCGCGCCTCGATCACTTGACCGAGGCCTACAGTGCCCACCCCTTCGCCTGTCCCCGCCTTGACGCTCACTTGCTCCATGTCGACGGCCATCGCCCTGGCCAAATTCGCCCGCATCGCGTCGATGTAGGGGCGTAGCTTAGGCGCCTCGGCGCTCACAAAGGCGTCAACGTGTACGATCCGGGCCGCTCGCGAGCGCAAGAGCTCACTTACGTGCTCGAGAAGCTTGAGGCTATCGGCCCCCCTGTAGGCCGGATCGGAGTCGGGAAAGTGCTGCCCGATATCGCCCAGAGCGCACGCGCCCAAGAGCGCGTCCATCACCGCGTGTGCCAGGACGTCGGCGTCCGAGTGGCCCGCAAGGCCCAACGAATGGGGAATTCTCACGCCTGCGAGGACCAGCGGCCGGCCTTCGACCAGCCGGTGGACGTCGAAGCCGAAGCCCGCCACCGTAACTTCGCCTCCCCCGTAGCGGCCGGCGAGGCGTTCCATGATCTCAAGATCCTCCTCCGTCGTGAGCTTCAGGTTCCGCCGAGAGCCGGGCACCACGGCGACGGGATGGCCGATCGCCTCGACGAGACCGCAGTCGTCGGTGGCCACAAGCCGGCCTGCCGCGGCGGCGTGCGCTTGCTCAAGGATCTCCCGAGCAAAGGCCTGGGGCGTCTGCACCGCCCAAAGCCCGGCGCGCTCGAGGGTTTGCTGGACGCACCCCGCCTGATCGACGCGTTTGATGGTGTCGACGACGGGGATCGCCGCCGTCGCCGCGCCGTGCTCCCGTGCGGCCCCAAGCACCCGTTCGACGAGCTCCGCTCCGGCGAACGGGCGGACGCCGTCGTGCACCACCACCCAGCGGATTTCGGGCGTGAGCGCGGCAAGCCCCATGGCCACTGACTCCTGCCGGGTCTCTCCTCCGGCCACGACGCTTCTCACTTTGGGAAAGTGCGGGGCGACCTCCCCGTTGACCCATGCCACGTCGTCGGCGTGTGTGACGACGACGACCTCATCGATGGAAGTCGCTTCTTGCATCGCTTCCAGCGACCAGTGGAGCACCGGTCGGCCTGCCAGCAGCCGAAACTGCTTTTTGATTCCCTTTCCCATCCGCTCGCCCTTGCCAGCGGCAACGACGATGGCGCCTGCGTGCGGCATCTGTGCGATCACCTCGACGCCCAACAAAAAATCGCCAGAGCCGTCCCGGCTCTGACGAACTGCGGATCTTGTGTCTCTTCCTTAAGCATTTCTGCGAGGATTCCTGCGTGTGCCCGTCGCAGGTGGGTGGCCAAAGCCCGGCGCTTCAACGCAGCAGGTCGTTGAGCGCCGTCTCTACCTGCTCCTCCGTGGTATCCTGGGCGAGGATCAGCTCGCTGATGAGGATCTGACGGGCGCTGTCCAGCATCTTGCGCTCGCCGGTCGAAAGTCCCTTCTCCCTGTCTCGGATGGCCAGGTTGCGCACCACCTCGGCCACCTCGAAGATGTCCCCGCTCTTGATCTTCTCCATGTTAGCCCGGTAGCGCCGATTCCAGTTTTGCGACATCGCGGTCTGCTCGCCCCGCAAGATATCGAACACCTTTTCGACGCCCTCATCGTCGATCACTTGCCGCAAACCCAGCTCGGCGACGTTGTCCACCGGGATCATCACTTTCATCTCCCCGATCGGGAGCTTCATCACATAGTACTTGTGCCGCTCGCCCAGCACTTCTTTCTCCTCAATGGCCTCGATGATCCCAGCGCCGTGCATCGGGTAGACAACTTTGTCTCCGATGTTAAACGTCACCGTGCGGTGCCCTCCAATCTGCGCCACCTGAGCACATTCCTTTAGATAATTTTATCATTTGGCGCAGGCGGCGTCAACGAGGCGCCCCGGCGCAAAGCCCGGGAGAAGGGCGGAAATCGCCTTGACAACGGCCTTCCGGCCAACCTATAATGATGACATCTGAGGTGGTCTGGTGCACCAGGGCCTTGGAGCAGATCATGCCGCATCTTCCTTCCAGCTTGATCCCTGTCCAAGGAGCGTGGTGTCTGTGAGCGCCAAATCGTCCCCGGAGACCGCACGTCCCAGCGACCTGACTTACGCCTCCTTCCAACAAGCCGTCTCCGAATGCCTCGTCCGCCATCGCAGCGTGCTGGACGTGATCTCCAAGTTCCAAGAGACGGGCGCTCGGGTCAACCGGGCTGTCGCCAAGGCCGTCACCTCGTGCGGCTGCGTCCAGGTGGAAGCCAGCAGGCAAAACATTCCCGCCAACATCAGCTACTGGGAAATGAAAGAGCACATGGCGACCCACGTGAAAGGCGACATGTGCGAGCATTGTCGTGAAGTGCTCGAGCAGGAGATCGGCCGCAATCTCTTTTACCTTGCGGCGCTGTGCGATATCTTCGGCCTCCAGCTCGACCAGCTCGTCGAGGACGAGCGCAAGCGAATCACCACTCTCGGCGTATTCAACCTGACCTAACCGTCAGGCTTTTTTTGTCCCCTCAAGCCTTTGCCGTTTCCGCTCAATCGCCTTACAGGTGCCGGTCAAGGAGCGCCTGTTCCCTGAGCCGGCGAAGTCCCTCCTTGATGGCCTTGGCCCGGACTTCGCCGATCCCCTCTACGTCGTCGAGCTCGTCGATGCTGGCTTCCATGATCTGAGGCAGAGTCTTAAAGACTTGCACGATGTTCTCGATCACCAGCGCGGGCAGCCTGGGAATCCGGTGCAGGACGCGATATCCCCGCGGTGTCACGGGCACCTCTAGGTTGTTCATGCTGCTTCCGTGCCCAAGGGCGCGGGCGATGAGCCCGAGGTCGAGGAGCTCATCGGACGACCAGCTCTCCAAGTGGTTGAGGACCTCCTGCGGCGAGCCCGTGGTCTCCAGGTTGCGATAGTCCTTGACGATCAAGAGCCCTACGTTTTCGATCCCGACCATCAGTTCGTCCAGCTGCATGCTGACGAGCCGTCCCTCCACGCCCAGTTCGACCACGTACCGCTCGATCTCCCGGGCGATGCGCGAGACGAGCTGGGCCCGCTGCAGACACGTGGTGACGTCGGTTAGGGTGACCAGGTCCTCGAACTCGAGGGCGCTCAAATTGGTGAGGGATTGCTCGAGCACGCTCTTATACCGCTCGAGCGTAGACAGAGCCTGGTTTGCCTTGGTGAGGAGTACACCCACGTCCTGAAGGACATAGCGCATCGTCCCCCGGTACAGGGTGATGACGTTTCGTCGCTGTGAGATAGAGATGACGAGCTCCCCCGTCTGACGGGCGACGCGCTCGGCCGTGCGATGCCTGGAACCGGTTTCGACGGTGGGGATCATAGGATCCGGCGTGAGATGGGCGTTGGCAAACAGGATGCGGCGAGCGTCCCGGCTCAGGATGAGAGCGCCGTCCATCTTGGCAAGCTCGTACAGCGCGGCGGGGTTGACTTCGGTGTCGATGCGGAACCCGCCGTTAACCAGCGCCAGCACCTCTTCGGAGTCGCCGACGACGATCAGTGCGCCGGTCCTCGCCCTGAGGATGTTCTCCAGCCCTTCGTACAGCACCGTGCCGGGCGAGACCAGACGGAGCGTTTCGCGGATCAACTGCTGGTTGTCCCTAGCCGCGTCCTTCATCCCCAAACCCCCTCCTTCTCACGCCGGCCAGCTCGAGGGAGATGGCCTCTTCGACACTCCTGACGCCTCTCACCTCCAGGCCGCCGGCCCTCTCATCCGCCACCCGCCGAGGGACTACGGCTCGCCGAAACCCAAGCCGCGCCGCCTCGGAGAGCCTTTCCGCCGCGTGCCCCACGCTCCGCACTTCTCCTCCGAGCCCGACTTCCCCGAAGGCGATGGTCGCAGGGTCGACCGGATGGCCATAGAAGCTCGAGGCAACAGCCAGAGCGATCGCCAAGTCGCACGCGGGCTCAAAGGCCTTCACCCCGCCGGCGACGTTGACGTAAACGTCCTGCGTCTGCAAGGGGATGCCGACGCGCCGCTCGAGCACAGCCAGGATGATCGAGACGCGGTTGTACTCGACGCCCGCCACCTGGCGCCGGGGCGTGCCGCCGAAGGCGGTCGGTGCCACGAGAGCCTGCACCTCAATGAGGAGCGGCCGGGTCCCCTCCCTCGACGCGGTCACCACGGATCCGGGGCTTTTTACCAGTCTCTCCGCTAAAAATAACTCGGACGGATTGTCCACCGGCTTAAGCCCGACCTTCGTCATCTCAAAGATGCCCACTTCTTGAGTGGAACCGAAGCGATTTTTCGCCGCTCTCAAGAACCGGATGGCTGTGTGCTCGTCCCCTTCGACGCTTAGAACCACGTCGACGGCGTGTTCGAGCACCTTGGGGCCCGCCAACGTTCCCTGCTTGGTGACGTGGCCGACGAAGAGCACGGAGATGCCCCGCTCCTTACCGATCCGCCCAAGGAACTGGCAGCACTCCCGGACCTGGGCGACGCTGCCCGCTCCCCCGTCGACGTCTGGATGGAGCATGGTCTGGATCGAGTCGATCACCACGAGCCGGGGTTCCTCGGCGGCGATCACCTCCTCGATCACCTCGACCCGGGACTCGCTCAAAAGCCGCAGGCGATCATGTAAAGCGCCGAGCCTGCGAGCCCTCATGGCCACTTGGGCCACCGACTCCTCCCCGCTCACGTACAACACGCTGCCGCAGCGCGCCGCATACAGCGAAGCAATCTGCAGCATGAGCGTGGATTTTCCCACGCCTGGCTCACCGCCGACGAGCACCAACGAGCCCCGGACGATGCCTCCCCCAAAGACCCGATCCAGCTCGCCGACACCTAGATGATGTCGCTCCTCCTCCAGCGTCACGGCAGCGGCGACCGCTACCGAGCGGGTGCCGGTACTCACCGCGGAGGCCGTCCGCCGCCGCTCGCTCCCGCGCGCTTCGATCTCCTCGACAAGAGTGTTCCACTCCCCGCACGAAGGGCACCGACCGAACCATTTAGAGCTCACTTCGCCGCACTGGCGGCAGACAAACCTGCTGCGCTGGGAGGGCAAGGGGATCGACTCCGTGAGAAAAATGGAAATGGGGATCGCCTCGATTATAGCAAGCATTGCGACGAGGTGACAACGGAAGCGTGGAACATGCAGGTGGACGAGGACGAGAAGGCGAAGGGACCAAGCTGGAGGTGAGAGCTTTGTTCGCGTTTCGCTGGATCGTGGCGATTCTTTCGGTCGCGTCGATCGCGACCTTCACCGTCCTGGCCAACCGTGCGGCCGCCGCGGCAGAAGGGGGCTTCCTCTCCCCCGGCGCCATCGGTAACTTGGCCTGGGTGCTGGCGACGTATTTGAGTGCGAACCTCTTGCTCAAGATCAAGAGATAGCCGGCTCCTCAAGGAGCGCCTGACGCGCGTGGGGAGGGGGTCATGCCCCCTCCCCACGACGCTTTTACTTCCTTGCTTCGGCAAGCTCCGCCTTGTGGAAGACGATCTCGTTGTTTTCGTTGGCGTCGACCACGATTCGGTCGCCTTCGCTGAAGGCGCCTTTGAGCATCTCCTCTGAGAGCGGGTTTTCGACGAGCCGCTGGATCGCACGGCGCAGCGGCCGCCCGCCGAAGTCGGGATCGTATCCCTTGTCGGCCAGGACCGACTTGGCCCGCTCGGTGAACTCCAGGTGGACGCCCCGCTCCTTGAGCTGTTTGATAAGGTAGCCCACCTCGATCTCTACGATCTGCTTGAGGTGCTCCTTGTTGAGGGCGTGGAAGACGATGACCTCGTCGATGCGGTTTAGGAACTCGGGCCGGAAGGTGCGCTTCAGCTCATCCATCACCTTTTTCTTCATCGACTGGTAACTTGCTTTCTCGTCCCGGTCGACCTGGAAGCCGATGCCGGCCTCTCTTTGAATCTCATGGGCGCCCACGTTGGACGTCATGATGATCACGGTGTTGCGGAAGTCGACCGTCCGGCCCTTCGCGTCGGTCAGGCGCCCGTCCTCCAGCACCTGAAGGAGGATGTTAAACACCTCAGGATGCGCCTTTTCGATCTCGTCGAGGAGGATGACCGAGTACGGCCGCCGCCGCACCTTTTCGGTCAGCTGGCCGCCCTCGTCGTAGCCGACGTATCCCGGAGGAGCGCCCACCAGCCGCGAGACCGTGTGCCGCTCCATGTACTCCGACATGTCGATGCGGATCATCGCGTCCTCGTCGCCGAAAAGGGCCTCCGCCAAAGCCTTGGCCAGCAGGCTCTTGCCCACGCCCGTCGGTCCGAGGAAGATGAACGAGCCGATAGGCCGCTTCGGATCCTTGAGCCCCGCCCGGGCCCGGCGGATCGCCCTGGCCGTCGCGCTGATTGCCTCGTCCTGGGCGACCACCCGCTTGTGGAGCACCTCCTCAAGATGGAGCAAGCGCTCCGTCTCCTCCTGGGCCAGCTTGGAGACGGGGATCCCCGTCCAGACCGAGACCACCTGGGCAATGTCCTCCGCCGTCACGACTCCCTCGGTGCGGCCTCGGTTGTTCTTCCATTCGGACCGCTCCCGCTCCAGCTGCTCCCGCATCCTCTGTTCCTTGTCCCTGAGGTCCGCCGCTTTTTCAAACTCTTCGTTTTTGATGGCGGCCTCCTTCTCCATGCGGGTCTCTTCGATCTGCTGCTCGAGCTCTTTCAGGTGCGGCGGCGCCACCAGGGCCTGGAGGCGGATCTTGGAGCCCGCTTCGTCGATCAGGTCGATCGCTTTATCGGGCAAGAACCGGTCGGTGACGTAACGATCGGAAAGGACGGCCGCCGCCCGCAGCGCCTCGTCGGTGATCTTCACCCGGTGGTGCGCCTCGTAGCGGTCACGAAGCCCCTCGAGGATCTTGATGGTCTCCTCCACCGTGGGCTCCTCGACCATGATAGGCTGGAAGCGGCGCTCAAGCGCGGCATCCTTCTCCACGTGCTTGCGGTACTCGTCGAGGGTCGTCGCTCCGATGGCCTGCAGCTCGCCCCGGGCCAGCGCGGGCTTAAGGATGTTGGACGCGTCGATGGCCCCTTCAGCCGCCCCGGCGCCGATGATGGTGTGCATCTCGTCGATGAAGAGAATGACGTCGCCGGAGGTGCGAATCTCCTCCATCACTTTCTTGAGACGCTCCTCAAACTCGCCCCGGAACTTCGAGCCGGCGACGAGGGCGCCGAGATCCAGGGTGACGACCCGCTTGTCGAGCAGTGTCTCGGGCACATCACCCTCTACGATCTTTTGCGCTAGACCTTCGGCGATAGCCGTCTTGCCCACTCCCGGCTCGCCGATGAGGCACGGGTTGTTCTTTGTCCGGCGAGAAAGGACCTGAATCACGCGCTGGATCTCCTTCTCCCGGCCGATGACCGGATCGAGCTTCCCTTCACGGGCAAGCTCGGTCAGATCGCGTCCAAACTGGTCCAGCGTCGGGGTCTTGCGCCCGCGGGACGATTTGGCCGTGGCCGGGGAGCCGCCGCCCAAGAGCTCTACCACCTGACGGCGCACTTTGTCCAGGTCGGCGCCCAAGTTCTTGAGGACCTGAGCGGCGACGCCCTCGCCCTCGCGGATCAGGCCCAGCAGAATGTGTTCGGTGCCGATGTAGGTGTGGCCGAGCTGGCGCGCCTCGTCAAAGGCCAGCTCCAGCACCCGCTTTGCCCTCGGGGTGAAGCCGATCTGGCCTTGCGGGGTGCCGTCGCCTCGCCCGATCACCTTCTCGACTTCGGACCTCACCTTGTCGAGGCTGATGTCCAGATTTTGCAAGGCGCGGGCTGCAACGCCCTCCCCTTCAGCCGCGAGGCCAAGGAGGATGTGCTCGGTGCCCACGACATTGTGCCCAAGCCGCCTCGCCTCTTCCTGGGAGAGGACCACGACCTTCTGCGCTCGTTCGGTAAACCTCCCAAACATCGATTTCACCGTCCTTTGGCAAAGTGTGACATCCGTCTCAGAACGCTCACACTCAAATCCCTTGGCAGTCCACGCAACACTTAGCTTCCCTCTTTTTCCGCCAGACGGAGCCTCTCCCTGATGAGCGCCGCCCGCTTTTCGTCGCGAGCGGGAGCGTCTAGCTCCTGGCCCATCAGCTTCTGCAGGTGCGCCGGGCGGATCATCACCATGAGCTCCTGCAAGATCCTGGGTTCAATCCCCTTGACGATGCCAAGATCGATGCCGAGGCGGACATCGGAGAGCCGCTGCATCGCCTCTTGCGTCGCGATCATCCGGGCATTCGCAAGGATTCCGTAGGAGCGGTAGATGCGATCCTCGAGCTTCATCCGGTCCTTGGCCAGCACGCTCTGGCGGGCCGCCCGCTCGTGCTCGATCACCTGCATCGTCACCTTTTGCAAGTGCTGGATGATCTCGTCTTCGGAGTGGCCGAGTGTAATCTGGTTGGAGAACTGGTAGATGTTGCCGAGCACCTCGGTCCCTTCGCCGTAAATTCCACGCACCGCGAGGCCGACCTTATTGACGGCGCCGATCATCTTGCGGATCTGATCGGTCATGGTGAGCGCCGGCAGATGCATCATGATCGAAGCGCGCATACCCGTGCCGACGTTGGTGGGACATGCGGTCAGGTATCCGTATCGTTCCCCATAGGCGAAGTCCAAGACCTCGCTGAAAGCGTCGTCAACGCTGGAGCAGAGTCTCCAGGCTTCCACCGGGGCAAGCCCGGGAAAGAGCGCTTGGATCCTAAAGTGGTCTTCTTCGTTAACCATGACGCTCACTGCTTCGTCGCTCCGCAGCATGACCGCCTTATGCTTGACGTCTTGGGTATGGGCGGGGCTGATCAAGTGCTTTTCGACGAGCAGCTGCCGCTCGAGCGGCGACACCTCCGCGAGAGGGATGAACTCGATCTCGCCCAAGGCGCCCCCCGTCTCCTTGAGCGCCCGCTTGGCCTCCTTGACGACGTGCGCTTTGTCCTCCTCGCCGGCGATAGAGGGAAACGGTACACCCGAGAGGTTGCGCGCCAAACGCACGCGGCTTCCGATGACGATGTCCCGCTCCGGACCCGTCCCCTTCATCCACTGACTCAACGTCTTGTTGATGATGTCCTTGAGGGACACGGCATCGATCCCTCCTTACAGGCCCTGCTCGAGGCTGCGGATCTGATCCCGGAGCCTTGCCGCCTCCTCGTAAGCTTCTCGCGCCACGGCGTCCGCCAGCTGCTGGCGGAGCCTTTCGATCTCCCGCCGCACATTGCGGCGGCCTTCGGCGACCTTCTTGGGGCTCTTGCCCATATGCTCGACGCTTTGGTGAATCCGCTTCAAGAGAGGTTCGAGTTCTCGCTCAAACTGCGCGTAACACTGGCTGCAACCAAGCTTTCCCAGGCGACGAAAGTCCGCAAGGCTAAGCCCGCAGTTGCTGCACCGGATCGCCGTCGGGCGCGCCGGATGGGAGGTGACGACCGCTTCAGGCTCAAAGAGGCCCGCTAGGATGTTGTGAAAGGCGAAACTGGGCTCAACGGTCATCTCAATCTCTCCTCGCTCTTTTGCACACTGGGCGCACAGGTGCATCTCGGTCTTCTGGTCGTTGACGATCCGGGTGACATGGACGGTCGCCGGTTCCTTATGGCAAGCCTCGCACATCACGGCGTCTTCACCCCGTTCTCAAACAAGCTACGCGTCAGCCGCCGTCGTGAAACACCAGCATCAACATGGACTTAAGGAGCTTGGCCCGGACCACGTCGTCCCAGGGCGGGCCGATCTCCGAGGTCTCATGGCGGAGCGCTCCCCGGATGAGCAACGCCCTCCTCGGGCTCAACGCGCCGATTTCCTCAAGGCGGGCGACCAGCGACTCGGCACGCTCCGCGCTGATGCGATTGCCGATCTCCTCGCACACCGATTCCCAGGCGGATTGCGACTGGCGGACGTAGATCTGCATGATCCGGATATAGCCGCCGCCCCCACGCCGGCTTTCGACGTAGTATCCCCTCTGGGGTGTAAATCGCGTCTCCAACACGTAGTTGATCTGCGAAGGGACGCAGTCAAACTGCTCCGCAACTTCCGAGCGGCGGATTTCGATCACGCCTTCGACGGCTCGGGAAAGACGCCCTTTAAGGTACTTCTCGATGCTGTCCGAAAGCGTGGCCACTCCAACTGGGACCTCCTTCGCGTCTCCTGGCTCAAAGCTCTACTGGCAATGGACCTTGACCTTATTTGACCTTTCGTCGCCATTATACCATGATCGAGGCATAGGTGCGCAAGTAGTCGGCTCCTCGAACGCGCCTTAGGCGCTTCTTGCGGCTTCGGCGACGGCGCTCACCAAAGCGTCGACGTCGCTTTCGTCGTTGAAAGCATGGAAAGACGCCCGCAGGGCCGCAGGACGTGGGATCGAGCGAATGACGATCCGCCGCTTTGCCCAAAGCTCCTTGACGATCCTCTCGGGCTCGGCGCCCACGACGGCGAACGTTAAAAGGCCAGAGCCGGCCCACGTGGGCGTGAGGACGCGCACTCCTTCTAGCTCAGAAAGCCCCTGAGCGGCGCGCCGGGCAAGGCTCTTTGCCCGCTCAAAGATGTTCGGCCATCCCAAGCCTTCGAGAGTCCTAATCGACTGCGCCAAAGCGGCAAAGGCCGGGGCGTGGACGGTCCCCGTCTCGTACCGGCGGGCGTCGGCATGCAATGCGATCCCGTCCGGTCCTTCCCCTTCGCCGGCGATGGAC
>NICF_comb_assmDRAFT_10000946_pt1 | contig 23501 bp, 27 predicted proteins | sample NewIslPassag4_SG_FD_11279 | JGI IMG/M metagenome (IMG submission 11279) | reverse complement strand
GCGTCTCCAGCTTCCGGGAGCTGGTCGCGGATTACGGCTTCAACGCCCGCAAAGATCTGCTGGACAAGCATCAGATCGATCTGAGCCAGGTCAAATCGTTCTGTAGCCGCGCAAAATTTTTGGCAAAACTTCTCAAGATTTTTGGCAAAAATGCGGTGGTTTTTCGGGGTTCCCCTTAGTGAAAACGACCCGCTCAAAAATACGTTTTCGGAGGTTGTACGTGTTCGCGTGTTTTAGGTATCCAATGTATGACTGAATCGCCGCGTCAACCTCTTCCAGCGTCTTGTCCCCTCTCGCATATGCCCGCTGCAAAAACTTCAATCCGCCTTTAATCTTCTTAACGGTTCCTTTCCTGATCTTTCTATGCGTAGCCCAAATCCTAAACCCGCAAAACTCCACGCCTGTATATGCTGGCCGAATGGCCGTCTTGTTGTTCAACGTCAGCCGAAGTTTCTCTTCGAGGAACCCTTCGATGTCCTGCCGGACCTGGTGCAAATGCCTTTTATCATGGTGCAGGACAACAATGTCGTCCATGTACCGAATGTAGTGTTTAAGGCCGAGTTGATGCTTTGCGTACTGGTCCAATTCGTTCAGATAAAGATTCGCGAACAATTGGCTCGATAAGTTCCCAATGGGCATTCCCATGCCTTCGATTCGACCTTGTTCAAACCCGTGGTCGCCGAGAGGGATTCCAAAGTTGGTACTCTCGGACCGTATGACTTTCTCGAAAATCCACATTAAATCAGGATCGTCAAACTTTCGCGCCAATATAGAAATCAGTATATCATGATCGACCCTATAAAAATATTTCGATATGTCAAGCTTCAGGTAATAAACCTGGTTGCCGTGTTGCCTCCAAAGGCGGCGCAGCCAGTATTGCATGCGATCAGCGGCTTTCTGAACGCCTTTTCCTTTTCGGCAGGCATATGAATCAAATATGAATTGTGCGTCCAGTAGCGGCTCGACAATGCGGTATACCGCCCACTGGACAACGCGATCCCGGAAGGGCAGCGCCATGATCAGCCGTTTCTTCGGCTCATATACATAAAATTCTCGATAGCGTCCGATCTCATACGTTTTATGGATCAGCTCATTTTGTAAGGTTATCAGATTTTCCTCGACGTTACGAGTAAATTTCAGTACGTCAGGACGATAACGTTTCAGCTTCGCGGCACTTCGGTAGGCCGCCTCCAAATTTTCAAAGGAAACAATTTGCTCAAACAAGCCGGTATACCTAGGAATGATAATCCCCCTCCTTGTTAGGAGATTGTCGAGCGTGTCACGCATGACTTCCCGACAATTCATGTATTTTGCCTTGACGGCAGGGGGACGGGTCCCTTTTCCCCGTGTACTGGATAATGCCCCTTGAGGCATTAACTTCTGACTTTCGGGAAGAGCGGAGCGGAAGCCGATGTCCGTCCCCGAGTTCGAGCGCGGGTTGTTCAGGTTGAGCGCGAACACGCCCGCGTTGGACCCATTGTTCCAGTTGCCGCCGCGATACGGAAGTTAACGACCCGACCCCCAATAAAGTCATTGTTTAATGCTCTTCTGCCAGCCGCCGATCATTCTGCCAATCTCGTTTAGCAGTTTCACCCAATTCTCGTACTTATTGAACGGAAGAAATCCCAAATCCTTCGCAAGTCGCACATAATAGCGGAGTGTATCCAGTTCAACGTCCAGGTCCTGAATCGTTGTTTTCTTGTAGTACCTTCTATTGGCCGTGATCATCAGCCTAATTAGACCAAGCATACACTGTTTCGTTTCCGCCGCCAGCGTGTGCTTCTCGGATTTTGGATACTGTCGCAAACAAATATAACCATACTTGACCATGTCGTAACATTTTTGAAGGATTTTCAACTCTTCCATAATGAATTTCAACCCCTCGAAAATGCAGGGGCCTGCTATCGCAGGCCCAATCAGATTTTCAGTTTTCCAGATTTCAGATCGCCGAAATAAAAGCGGAGCGGAAGCCGATGCCCGCCCCCGAGTACGAGCGCGGGGCGTACAGGTAGAGCGCGAACACGCCCGCGTAGGACCCACCGTCCCAGCTGCCGCCGCGAGACGGAAGTCGCTCGCCATAGTTCCGAACATACAGGCCATCCCCGCCATGCGCCGCGTCGATTGGTGCAAGTGCCAGATATTTGAGTATGTCAGGAACGGTAAACCCGGATTTCGGGGCCAGCGTTTCAAACGTTTGGTAGTTGTAAGCATAGCCAGGGTTTCCGGTCGGATCACCTGTATACATTGGATTCGTGCGCTCTGCCCCAAGTACGATATTTCCGCTGATGTCATGGGAAGATTGGTTATTGTCTCCGGGCGTGGAGTTGTCGTAATACGTCATGGTATCCACCCATCCATTGACTTGCCCAGCAGCTTCAGGCGTGTCGTAGTTGTTGTCTTGGTGTACATAGATTTTCCCTTCCAGCAACTTTAGGCCACCAACCCATTCCCAAACATTTCCGTTCAAGTCGTAGATACCAAACGGAGTCCCGTCGTGAGACCAGGAGGCCGGTCCAGAGCCAGTTGCGACACGATTTGTTTGCCCGGTGCTGTAGGATGTTTCTTTCCCGCGCTCATGTGGTGCCGAAACATCTTTTCCGTAATTGTTGTTGCCTCGCGGCATGGTGCCGTTTTTCTTGCACCATAAAGCAATCGCGGCCCACTCGGCGTTTGTCATCAGATGCCAGCCAGGACCCTTCGCGGCGCAATATGACTTTGCTTGGTCGTAAGTTACAGATGTTCTCGGGTCCATGCCCGGAATCGAATAGGCACGGCCATCATGCACGACATTCTGATATTTTGAAATCCAAATTTCTGACTTAACAGCGCCATTCACGACAAACGCCGGATGAGGTAGATTTGGCGCGCCGTCAATCACGTCGGACAAGTTGAATCTCGGGACCATGACCATGATCGAAGGATTGCCCTTGTCATCATACATAACGGTGTTTTTACCGCCGCTGGCAGACTCGACCGCTTGCCGGTATGCGTCTTTTACACTCAACACGAAAGGCATTATTCGTTCACCTCAACAGTCGTTTCTTCGTCACTTTCCTGGGAGAAATAGTTATGAGGCAATCCCCACAAGCGCAGCTCAACCCGGCTTATGTCCAAAGGCATATCCTGCTCCACCATGATCGGGTTGTCATTATCATCTAACTCGCCGGTGGGCAACAGTTGCCTTTGACGCGGAGGAATGACAATGGTCGCCACGTACCACGCCCCCAAACCTTCTGCCATCGTCTTCAGTTGATTGTCCAGGCAGATGTCGATTACATTCTGAACGGACTTCTGGCGCGTCTGAAGATCAATTGAGACGGTTCCGACCGTCAGCACGGTGCCTTCGACAGAGTATGGCGCTTTCGGCCCTTGCGAAACTTCGGAAATAATCATCGTTCAACCTCCTATACAATCGGATTGATTAGCGTCCACATGAACGTTACCGTCGATGCGGAGCCGGTCATTTTGACTTTGAATCCGTTTTGCGTTTTGTCGTAAGTGATCAATTCGCCAACCCTCCCTAGGTCGTCGGAGGAAAGAGGGGTGAGAAGTACGTCGTAGTTCGGCGCGTTGATCTGCGGAAACCCGTTCGGGCTAACTTCCACAAACGGTTCCACATCCCGGAAATATCCGTTCGACGGCGCTGCCGTGATCGTCGCTTGCCCTTGAAGAATTCGTTGTTTTTTCAACTTCTCCATTTCCTGACCGAGCGCACCGGCGAGCTGTAAAGCAGCCAGCGCCGCCGTCCCAACATCCAGGTGAGCGATTAGAATGCCGCTCTCCATACGGTTCAGGTTCGTTTCGTTGATCGGTGTTCCCGGAACGAGAACGTCGCCCGTCGCCTGGTCGATGACCCTGTCTTCCCATTCGAGCGGCTCATATGTTTCATCGCGTAAAGTTGACAATGGTTACACCTCCTGAATGGCAAACTTGAATTCTAGCAGCAAGCCTTTGTCGGCACTATGCTGCTGCGGATCGGTGCGCTCGGCAATCATTTCGCCCGAAGCACCCAGGAGCCGCGCGCGGGTGACGGTCCCGTATGGCCCTTTCGTCAAATAGATGTGCTTGCGCACCGTCGCACCTTCCAAGATGGACCGGCGGATTTTGGCCGGGTAAGTCACGCCGTTAATCGTGACATCCGCCGATACGATCCGCTTATCCAGGTAGTTGGCAAATTCTTGTAAGATAACCGGGTTCAGCAATTAAGCCACCTCCTCCCCGCAATGATAGACGCCGCAAGGGAACGAGGAGCTGTAACCGGTTTTCACGCCATAATCAGAATAAATGGCAAAATCTTGCCGACTGCCGTTATTTGTAACGACAGGGCGTTCGCCAGAACGGAAGGTTCCGGCGTTGAAATAGAGCGATTCTCCGGTCACTCGTTCCGAATTACTGGCGGGGGTGATCGTCACCGAAACACCTTCATTGACGCGCCTGCGCACCGGCCCGCTGTACAGCGTTCCGCTCGGCTCGTATATCCCGGCCCCTAACACCAGCACGGACTTGACGCCGATTTTTTCGCGCTGGATCAGCCCGGACGTACTCCACCACGGCCAGCGGCCAGCTCTTGCCGTTCCCGCCAGCAGCTCCATCCTGATCCGATTGCGCTGGTAATGGTTCGCATATACCGCATAGCCGGATTCAGGCAGGGAAGGGGTGACACAAAAAGAAAAACCCAAGTGCGCCGGTTTATGCCGTTCGAGCAGTACAATCAGCGGGCCAAAATCGTAACTGTCTGCCTCCGATTCGAGTGTGAACGGAAGGATCAGCCGCCCCCAGGCGAGCGATAAGGTCGGTTCGACCGCCTGAAGGATGCGCAGCAAGCCGTTTTTTCGGCCTTTGCGTTTTCGCGCCATGATCCGGCTTCGTCGGGTTTCAAGGTCCTGACCTTCATCGACCGGCAATCCATACTGTTCTTCGTACAGGTACAGCCCCCACGTCGCCCGCTGGATGAAGAATTGATCCAGGATTTCGTCCAGGGTCAGGTTCAGGTCGTCGATCTCGACGCCTTGCGTCTCATAGACGGCCAGCATCACTTTGTCGTTGTCGTATTGGCCTGGCTTCAAATACGAGAGCATGCGATCCTTTGCGCTCATGTGTAGGTCACACTCCCCAATTGCGCCAGTTCGTTGACTTCCAGCAAGATGTCGCTTCGAGCGCCTTCCAGCAGGATGTCGCCCACGTTATCCACACCAGGCGCTTGAATAACCCTGGCGTTGGCTTCCTGAATCTTAATCTTGCCGCCGGGGTTGATATAGAATAGGTAATCGTTCAGCGCCGCCTCGGCGTTCGTTCGAGCCTGTTCCATCGTGTAGCCCGGCGCTGGTTGCAGGCCGGGAATGACCGCGCTGATCGTGCGGGTTTCCGCAGTAAAGACGGACACCTTGCTGCCAGCCGGGGCCATTCCTTCGCCGCGTCCGCGACTTCCGGGGTCGAGATGTTCCTGTACGGCGTCAATCGTCGATTGCGGCGCAGCGCGGCCATCAGGGCCGAGAATGATCACCCGGACCGTGCCTTCACCTCGCCAAAGCGGTTCGACCAGCACATTGCCCACACCGGGCACTTGCTTGGACCAGGCGATGTAGTCGGAAATATTGCCGTCGCCTTCTTCCCGCTGGCTTTCTTCCAGGATGCGTGAGCGCAGGGTTTCGTCATCCTCTTCGTCTATGCCACCTTCCACCGGCGCGAGGTTTGTCACCGACTTGATGCCTTCTAGCCGCTCGGTCAAGTGCCGAATCGCCCCGATGGGCGCATTGCCGATGACGCCAGGTGTGAGCGCCTCGACCGCGACCCGTCCTTCTCCATTTTCGTCAAGGGTGACGGCGGCCAGTGTTTTGTAGAGTTTCGCAGGTGTGCTTTCCGTGCTTTCGGTGCTGACAATATATCCTTCAGGGACAACGGAACCGGGGTCGCCGGTAAACAGCACGTCATTGCCTTTTGTTTTGGCGGCAACGGCTGGCCGTTTGTCCAGGCCGTTCTCTTGCGCCTTATAGACCAGGTAATCCCCGAAAGTGGTCTGCACAAAAGCGCGCCGCAGCACTTCTTTGGCCCAGCCCGAAGCCAGCACCAACTCGATGGCGACCGGCGCGACGGCATCCCAGGGAATAGACCCTTCCGTCTTATCGAGGTCGGCGGGCATGCGGTCAAGCATACGCTGCCGAATTCCCTCTTCGGTTACATCTTCAAGAAAGGGGGGCAGTTCAACCACTCAACTTCACCTCCAGCCGCTGCGGATCGCCAATCACCGGCACGGCGGTGAACGATACATAAACCTCATCGCCTCGCCATTGAAAATCAAAGTCTCGGATCGCTTCGGTGCGCGGATCGACGATCAGCGCTTCGGTAATCGCGCGTTCCAGCGAAGATTCCACCGCCTTGCGGGTCGGCTCTCGCCGCGCAGCGTCGTATTCGCAGCCGTAATCCGGGCCATAGGCCAAATGGGCGAAGCGGAGCGTTGACGCCGCCTTGATGCACCATTGCGCCCAGGCCGTCAGTCCGTCGGCCATTACGACGCGGCCAGAACCGTCCACCACGACACGCCCTTTCTCGAAATCGTAAAGCCAGCTCTTCGGGTACTGGACGGTCGTTCGGGTTTCCGTTTCGACCAGCCCCGGAGCGTCAAATGTCGGGAACAGGTTAGGCATCGGCGGACACCACCTTGCTGATTACAACCGGATCGTCGCGCACCCATAGCACCAGCACCCGGTCACCTGGCCGAAGCGCCGGGGCAAGCCGCAGTTCCAAGTTTGGAAGCTGGTTGCTGTTTTCACCGCCGACAAAGTCCATTCTGGACAACGGGGAGTAGGTCGTTTCCGGTAAATCTTCGCCGAAAGCATCGACCGGCGACGCCGTGCGATAAACGCGGGATTCGGTCGGGATGACTGCGTCAACCATCCATTCCGCGACCAGGTACGCGCTGCGAGGCAAGGCAGGACCAAATTGATCCAACTTCAGGCTACCATCCTCACCAACGGTTCCGAGGTCCATCGACGGGGGCGCTGCCGTCTTTTTTGCTGTCCTGGCGTCAATGGCTTGCGCCAGGCGATTCACTCCTTTGCTCATAAATTCTCAACCTCCATGACCATGCTGCGGGAATCCGCATCATGTTGAATCCCGACGACGGCGAAATAACCTTCCAACGTCGCCGCCGATATATACACCCTGTCCCCTTTACGAAGAAAGGGAAGGTCGGGGGCGAATATGGTCCGCTGCTTGCGGGGCGCGCCACGCTCGGCCAACACTTCTGCCGCCGCTGCTTTTGCTGCCGCTGCGGTGTCGTATTGCTCACGATACAGCACGTCTTGCAATATGCCGAATTCCGTTCTGCCGTCCACCGTAGCGACAACCGGCGCGCGTCCTTCCTTGTTTTCTTTGCCAATTATTTTGACACGGGTAACGAGGTCCTCGATGTCTTGTTTGTCCGTCGCCCGGCGGACCAAATCCGCGCCGAACCGGTACACCGTTTTGTTCTGGCCTAGTGGCAGGACGTGAATTTTTCCTCCCTCGGCGCGGATAATGTGCTTGCCGCCGCCGCGCTTGCGGATTTGATCCAACACCTTGTCCAGCATCCCAGCCAGTGTATCGCCACGAAAAACCTGTTTCGACAGCGCCATGTCCGGGACGTTGATTTGCCCAATAGGGATTCGCCAGGCGTTCGCAATGTCTTCGATAATGACGCGGGCTTTCGTGCCATTCGGATAATACCGATCATCTTTGCTGCGCAGGAGGTAAATCAGGATGTCATAGGCTGTTACGGACAATACACCCACCGAATCATTCTCATATTCCCAATCGAAGATGATCCCCTGGAGGATGTCCTGCATGCCTTGGCCCCAGTCAGATCGGAGAATGACCCGCCCGCCGAGCGGTAACTTTTGATGCAACCAGCCTGAACCGAACTTTTGATTCAAAACCCGGAATTTCAGCCGCGCGGCCAACTCGCCGGATTGTTCTTCCCAGGAGAGTCCATTGACCACTCCAGATAATGAAAGCCGCTCTCCATCGGGTAAGAGAACGGCAATGTCGTATTTCACATCAGCCAGGTTGATCAAATGCGACACCTCCTAGCTGGGCAATCGCAGCACTTGTCCAGGTTTGATCTTGTTCGGATCGGGGCCTATCAACTTCTTGTTTTCAGGGATGTTGTAAATGTCCATGTACCGCGCCCCGTTATGCAAATACTTTTTGGCGATCCCGTAAAGGGTATCTCCCTTAACGACGGTGTGCGTCTTGGCTGCTGGCGGCAGCGAACGGGAGGCGGAAAGGATTTTCACTTCCCCTTTGGACTTGGCTTCGCCCTCGGCATGGATCAAAATGTCCCTGGCTTGCACTAGCTCCAGGGAATAACGCATATCGCCGTGCCCGCCCGACCAGGTATGTTCAAACGTCTGGATATACACGTCATGGTTGATCGGGGTTTCAGTGACCAAAAGCCGCAGCTTCGCGCCCTCGCTTCGCCAGGCGGATAAATCTCCGGCGATGGCGCGCGGATCGCGCCACGACTTGACCAGGACGGTATTTTTCCGAGGTTCGCCGGGCAAGAGGCCCTCAAACGTGAAGCGCACCAGCATGGAGCCGCGCGGGAGAGCGTATTCGCCCAGCTCGATTGCCTCGAACGTCTGAATACGGGCGGCGGTGGCGGCGGTGATGCGCTCCGGGTTCATTGGAAAATGCAGCCGTTTTCCATTTTCGTCGGTCAAATAAAAGTCCATGTTCCCACCACCTACACGCTGTTGCTGTTCGCGCTATCCAAACGCGCGCCGATAATGTCGGCGATCTCGTCGGCGATCTCGTCGGCGTGCTGACGGATCGCTTCGATGACTTCCTGGCCGTCGCCTTCCACCGTGATCGAGAAGTGAACACCGCCCAGGTTGATCGAAATTCCACCGAATCCCGACGGAGCAAGCGGCGCTACCGGAGCAAAAACTGGTGTTGATGGAGCGCCAACAATGCCGCCGAATGCGAAAGGACGAACGCCAAGCATTTGCCCGGCTTGTTCCCACAGTTCCCGGCCTCGGTTTCTCATTCCCGGAGAGAGGGGAATGATCGCTTCTGGCCCGGCCTCACCAACCAACCCGAAATGCGGGCGGGTGATGAAGCCGCCACGGGCGTAAGCCTTCACACCGGCAGCGGCTTGTCCAGCTTCCTTGCCTTCCTTGAACGCGCTGCTGACTTTATCCCAAAACTTGCCCCAGCCGCTCTTGATGCTCTCCCATGCGTTGGAAGCCCAGCTTCTGACATTGTCCCACTTCGCATTCCACCATTCGCTATTGAAGAGCGTATTTCCGATCGCTTCGCGGGTGTTGTTCCAGATCTCTTTGGCGTTCTCCCAGACGTTTGCGGCCCACTCCCTGACACCATTCCATTTTTCAGCCCACCATTCGCCGTTGAAGATCGTGTCCCCGATCGCTTCGCGGGTGTTGTTCCAGATCTCTTTGGCGTTCTCCCAGACGTTTGCGGCCCACTTCCTGACACCATTCCATTTTTCAGCCCACCATTCGCCGTTGAACAATGTCTCGCCAATATATCCGACGGCAAAGCCTATGCCTCTGGCAATCGCTTGTGGCGCTGTAACGCTGATCCAGTTCCAGGTCGCGGACGCCCCGGACTTGAGTGACGGCCAGAGTGTACCGCTGAACCATTGGGAGATTTCCTTACCTTTGCTGCCAATCCACTCACCGACCGCGCCGCCAGCGAGGCCCCCAACGATCCCGCCAATTGTGCCGCCGATTGCCGTGCCCAATCCCGGCACGACAGAACCGATGGCCGCACCAGCGGCAGCCCCGGCAGCGAAGCCACCCCAGCCGCCAACCGTTCCGCCGATTGCACGGTTGCGTTCAGTGCCTGGCGCGGCCGCCGCAATACTCGCCGTGTCCAACCCGAGGGACAGCGGGATGGCCAGCTTGCCAACGGTACGGGACAAGAATCCGAGTACCCGGCTGCCGCCGCCTTTCGGAATCAGCCTTTGCCACCAGCTCTTCTTCGGACCTCCGAACGCCTTCTCCAGATCGTTGAATCGCTGGAGTTGACCGGCGTTCGCCATCCGGACGATCTCATCGCGACTGTAGACGCGGTCGAGCGGGATATTCTCCCAAAATCTCGCTCCGGCCGGACGATAGCCTTGCGGAAAGATCGCCGCCGGGCCTGCGTTCGTCGTGGGAGGCAGCGGGGCGGGTAAGGAGCCTTTCAGACCGCTGAACCAACGCTGATACCACGGCGTTCGTTTAGCCATATCGGCTGCGGTCGCCGCTGATCTCGTTGCGGCTGCAGATGCGCCGGCAGCGGCCACGGCAGTCTCGGCGGCCGCACCGCCTTTCCACCAACGTGATGCCGTTCGAACCGTTTTGAACGGACCTTTCAGCAGCTTGCCGACCTTCGCGATCAACCAAGCGTCCAACAACAATGCCAGAGCTTGCCCGGTCGGGCTGCTCGTCTCGCCACCGAGCCATGTCGGCTGCATGTTCATGAAGGCGTCCGCAGCTTTTTTCGCAATTTTCGCCGCATCGAACGCTTCGAGGAAGGATTCCAGGAAAGCGTGTCCCGCCGTGGCACCGGCCTGGATAAACGGAGATTCGGCAATCTGGTTGTTTGGATCAGCCGCTCCCAGGGCCGTCATGATAAATCCGCCCAGCGCGCCTCCAAGAGCCGCGCCGATTTTTTCGGAAATGTTCTCGACCTGCTGCTGTCCTTTGGCCTGCCACCACTCCATGAATAGGCGATTCAGATCGTCGAAGATGAAGCGGATTTTCCCTCCAAAATCCAGCTTGTTGAACTCGGGATTATCCAGATATTGACGCCGGATATAGCCGAAGGCCTTTTCTAGTTTCCGAAGCACCCAGTCCGCGCCTTCCTGGGCCGCCTTCTGCAAAGACTCACCCCATCGTTCGATCTTGTCCTGGTTATTGTCCAGCCAATCCTTCACTTTTTCTAATCGAGGAAGGATTGCATCTCGCAAACCCGTCCCCCATTTCAGAAGAACATTTGTGCTGAACGCTTCCATGATTTGATCAGCAAGACCGCGAGCTGTCAGGTTCGCCGTCTTGCTCATCATGCCGTCGAACTGTTCCATACCCTTCAAGATGTGCTGGATGGCCTGATCAGCGGGGATCAATCCTTGCTCTGACAGCTTTCTGACCTGGGCGACAGACAATCCCATGCCTTGAGCAATGTATCGCCATGCATCAATGTTTGCATCAGTAAGCTGATTCATATCCTCAGCGGATACACGGCCCAGCGCGCGCATTTGGCCGAGCGCGTAGACGATCCGCTCGATGGTTTCCGAACCGCCCCCCATTGCCGCCGCCACATTGCCGATCCGTTCCAGCATCGGGATGATTTCGTTTGCGTCAAATCCGCGTACCAATAACCCTTTGGCTTGCTCAACAACGTCCCTTACGCCGAATGGAGTCTTCTCCGCGAACTTCATAACTTGGGCCATGAAATCTCGGGCCTTCTCTGCGCTCTTGAACATCGTTTCAAATGCAATTTGCGCATTGGTCATATCATCCGCCAAGCCAATTGGAATGATAATACCACCCAGACCACCCGCACCGAGACCCAGCAGGCCGAGCGTGGAGGTCATCCCTCGAACAATCGAACGAAGGGGGCTGGTGACAAGATCAACCACCCGCACCGTGATTCGGTAGGCACCGTTGGCCGTCCGGCGCGCCAGGCTGCCAATTTGCCGGATGGCCGCCGACGCGCGGTCAACTGCGTAGATGGCCAGTTGCCAACGGGTTCGGTTCATGCCGTTCAATCGGTTCCGGGTGCGCTCAACGGTCCGATCAAACCGGGATACCCGTTTTTCCGCATTGGAGAGGGAAGGTTCGGTATGATCTTCGACGGTGACCGGGATTTCGATTCGGTAGACTTCTTCCGCCACCGGCGATCACCCTTTCATTGATTGCTTCGCCAGGAGTGCGCGGCGTTCCTCGGCTTCCGCTTCCAGCGCGATTTTGGTTGAGGTAAACAAGAAGAGCCTCTCGCCTTCGGGCAGCTTGAGGACTTCGCTCGGAAGCAGGCCTTGGCGCTGGAAAATATGGTGCAGGAGGGAGGCCCTCCCTCCTGCCATAATCAGTTTTTTACGACTTCTTCCGCGTCGCCGGCCTCTTCATCGTCGAGATCGAATCCGGACAGCCGATCGATCTGCTCGATGATCGCTTCCTTTTCGCCCGGCAGCAGCACCTTGTCGATGAGCTGCACACCAGAGATCACGCCGAGCTGATCCCATGCCGTCTTGTTGTCCCAAACCTTCTTGCGGTCTTCCGGGTCGGTCGCTTCATAGATCAGGAGCGATCGATATCGGGCCGTATCGGTATCGTCCGGCATCTTGATTCCGCCGAGCCGCCGATTCTTCTTGTACTTCGTCGCCTTGTCCCGGCATGCGTTGTACTCCGCTTCGGACAGCGGGCGGATGCGGAACCGGAACAGCACCTTGCCCTTCCGGGCGATCTCGATCGTCTTCCGTTCCTCGGTTGCATCGGCGGCCGCCTCAAGCAACCCGCGCAGGATGTCCGCTTCGTTGTCGAGCAGCTCTTCCGGGTCCATACCCCTGTTGTTGTCTTCGTGTGCCATGGTAATCCCTACCTTCCAATGGATTATGAAGAAGGACCCGGAATTCCGGGTCCGATAGATCAGCTTCTTGCGGCGCGCAACACGCCCGTGAAATTGAACACGGGATCGGGAGCGCCCGGCCGCAGGCTGTCGGTCAGCTTCTTGAGCAGGATCGCATCGCGGATCACCGTCTCGGTGAACGTCAGCGTCACGCTGTAGCTCTGCATGATCGCCCACGTCAGTTTCTGGCCGGCAGGCTGATAGTCGCTGTTCGTGATGTTGATCTGCGCCTGCCAGGTGTTGACTTCGGCGAGGAAGTTCCCATCGCCGTCGTACAGCTCGCCGTTGTATCCGCGCAGGATGTTGCGGTAGTCGAGGTATCCCTGATCCAGCAGTTGTTGCAGGTCGGGCGGACTGTTCACCCGGAACGACCATGCGCGCTGCACGATATCGCCGACCTGAATGTTCGCCACGTCGATGGAGCCGTCCGGGACGCAATCCCGGAAGATATATCTGCCGTCAGCCATCGTTCATTCAACCTCCTTATACCGTCGGCGAGAACTGGAATCCGAAATCGAGATACAGCTTCTCGATGCTGTCCAGATCCACCAAATCCGTGAACCGGAACCATGCGGAGTCGCCCTGCGGCGGGTTGTCCGGGTCCACGATCAGTTGACCGGATTCCAGACCGCCTTCGCGGATCATCGTCTGGATGATACCGTTTGCGATCGTGATCACGAACGCGCGGCCGTCTTCGTTGTTGGTCCATTTGCCAAGGTACGGGTGGAGCGTGTACACAACCCGGTCGATCAGCTCAAACCGGGTGCGCGTGCGGCGGATCTTCTTCCAACCTTCATCCTCGTCGGCCAGCAGCGTCACTTTCGTGTTGATGCCGTAGTCGATTTGCGCCTGGCCGTCAGGGTTGAGGGAAAAGGTGAGCATGCCGGATTGGATCGCCTCTTTGTACTGTGCATTGGTCAGTTCGCCAACCACGCCGATGGAGCCGGTGATCGGCACATGCGTCATGCTGGCGTTGTACGGGCTGGCGGCGATGATGCCGGCCACCCGCGCCGCCGCTTTCGCGCCTCCCACCGGTCCGCTTGCGGTCTCGAAGCCGTTGCCCACATAGACGATGGCGAAGTCATTGAACCCTTTGGCGTTCGTCTTTCGGGTGCCGAACGGCACGCTGGTCGGCTCGCCGACCACGCCGATGATCCGGCCGCCGCCCTCCGAAATCATCCGGCCCACGAACGATTGGAGGGAAGCGTGGACGCCGGTGTCCTCCGAGTCCACGACAATCACATCGAAAAACTTGCGCTCAAGCTTTTCGAAGGCGTCCGCGTAATCCGAACCGGTGACGGTCGGATCGGCTCCGTCCGCGAGCGGCGCGTCGAGCGCCTCGGCCAGCGTGCCGCTGCCGTCGGCCAGTTTGACCGCCTTCAGGTACTTGCTGCCTGCGTTGACCGCTTCAACCAGTTGATCCGGTTCGTCCTCGCCCTTCGCGAACGTGATCCGCTCCAGTTGCCGCGTGTTCTCATGCAGGAGCAGCTCGCGCATCGCCGCGTCTTCCAGCGAATCGCGAATGGTGACTGTGAACGGTCTCGTCGTCGGATATTTCGTCAGCAGCCGCACGACTTTGACCGGTGTCGGATCGGCGTCGTCATCCAGTTCCACTTTAGCCTCGCTGCCGCCGGTTCCGGCCCTTACGGCCAGCACGGTGCTGGCACCGCCCATGAAAATTTCCCGAATCGTGTCCGGGCCGTCACCGCTGCCGAATTTGCCCGCGATGTCTCCGGGGGACTCCATGGTGATCACTTCACCGAGCGGTCCCCAGCTCGACTTGATGACCGCCGCCACGATTCCGACCGTTCCGGTCACGACACGGACGCCGCCGGCATTGTGCCAACGCACGTACACATCCGGCCGCACTTTTTGCTCACCGAGAACAAACGTTTCTCCCGGCATGGGTTACACCTGCCTTCTCCTGAAATCTTGAATGGCTTTCTCCACCTCGGCGCGGGTGAGCCGATCCTTCTCCACCCTGCGCAGGGCTCCCGCCATCACGTCCGGCGAGACGCCGAACCCGCCGGCTGCAGCCAGAATTTCCTTCTTGCTGTAGGTGGGTTCCAACTTCGCCTTCTTCGGCTTGACATCCGGCCTGACATCCTCCGGTTTCGCCATACTACACACCTCCGAATTGGATCTGATTGAGTTTCGGGAGATCGGGGATCGGGCGCAATACGCCGAATCGGACATCCACCGCGATTTGACCGACACGAAACGGGTCCTGCGAGCTGTCCGCGCTGACCCGCTGGATCGTCATGCGGGACTGGTCGAGCATCTCGACATGGCCGTCCATCGCGAGACGCCGAACGGTCCGTTCCAGCCACTCCTTCCGGGCGGGGGTGTGGGGGACAAGCATATGCCCCCGCAGCGTGGCATCGATCCAGGCTCCCCAGCTCATCGTCTGGACGCCACGGATCGCCGCGTTTCGCCAGTACAATGCGGGAGCATCATCCGAAGGGTTCCAGCTCTGCGGATCGGTCTGCATTTCCGGGAACCTTGCCGCCGTCCAGGCGGTCATCGCCGAAACCGGATCGGGTTCCAGCGGCGTGTGTGCCAGCCAGGCGATCGAAAACACTTCGAACTGGACGCCCCGCGTGATCGCCTGGAACTGTTCGTCCTGCATATCCGCGCTGGTACTCCCCGTGAACCTGCACAGGATGGTTTCGCCGGTCACGGGATCGGTAAGCAGTTGGTGATCCAGCGCCGCGATCACGGCGGAGACCAGGTCGTCCACGTACTTGAACCGGGTATGCGCCACATACGACCATACCTCGATCATCGTGCTGGAGCCCGCCCAGTCGTTCTCGTCGACTTCCGAACCCTTGGTCAGCACCAGATACGGCTTTTCCTCGCCCTCCGCCGCCGCGTCCGTCTCGAACACCCGCCCGCCGATTTCCGGGATTTGATCAATGAGCCGCTGACGAATGGTTTCGCGCATCACGAATCCCTCCAGACTTCACGCACCGCCCGGCGCAAGGTGTCGATATGCCGCTGGGCTGTCGGCTTGATCACCGGGCGAGGTCTCATCCCCTTGACCGATCTGGCGATCACATATTGACCGCCGCCGATCGGGAATCGCAGCGCCTTCTTGTTCTTCGGCCCGATCTTCCGCTTCTTCGGACCATACAGACCGGTCCCGATTTCCAGGTAGGTGCCGTACCGCATCGTATGGGCCAGATAGACGATGGCCTGACCGTCGTCGGCGCGGGAGGCGTTGCGCCGGATCACCGCACCGCCTTGAATCCCCTGGCGGGCGTGACCGGTCCGATCCTCCCAGGACGCGCGTTGTTTGGCGTCGGTCTCCATCAGTTTGCCGATTTGCTGGGCCACGGCAAATGTCGCCGCCTTGCGCCGTTCCAGTTTGGCGCGGACTTCATCCAGGGGAGCCAATTCAGCTCACCCTTTCGAGACCGGCCACATATCCGCAGATCTCGCCTTGCACGATTTGCGGATGGACGGACGTGATCCGGAATTTACCGTACGGGTACGCTTCGAACTCCATAGCGACATCCGGTCCGCTCGGAAGATTCGCCGTGTAATCAGCCAGCAGGGAATAGCTGTCGCTCACTTCCTTGCGGCCGGCGCGTTCGGATACGATATTCGCCTGTTCCCGCGATCCGGCGAAAATACGCACCGTCAGCGGCCCGATTTGCGACTTGACTTCCTCGAATCCGCCGCCCGACTTGATCTTCTGCGTGACGCGGATCGAGATTTCGGTCGGGTTCTGGCGAATGTTCCAGCCGATATTCGCTTTTCTGACCGATGCGTCGACCATCAGATCACCTCCGGACGCTTCACGGTAAGCATGAAGCTGCCCGCCGCGTTGGCTGGCGGCGTCCTGGCCATTTCGTCGAATGTCTCGGCCATTTTTAGCGCAGCAGCCAATGCTTTGGACAGATCAACGCGCTCGTACTGCTCGGTGCCTGTCTGATAGGATTGGATGTCGCCGAGCCGCTTCTGGATACGTGCCGCCTTACGCCGCCAGCCTTCTGCAGCGGCTGCATACAGGTTTGACGCCGACTGGATCAGCCGGTCCAACCGAGCGTCGGTGAAGGCGGTATCCCTGTCGGTACCGCCCTCGGGGATTTCTTCGTCGAGCAGCTCACGCAGCTCTTCGCGCAGCTCTGGAGTCGGCGTCACAAGCACCCCTCCCCATGACAAAGGGAGCCGAGAGGGACCCGGCTCCTTTGCCAATTATGTTGAGAATTCCGGTTATTGCAGCGAGATTTCCTGGACGTTCTCTTCGACGGCCGCGTAGACGCCACGATAGGCGTACCCGACCATTTGCGCCTGCACCAGGCGCGTCAGATCGCCTTGCGTCGTCTCGATTTGCAGGTCCCGTTTCAGCAGCTCCTTGAAGCCGCGCTTCGGCCGGATCAGATACGCCTTTCCGGACGTCACGCCCGGATAGCTGTATTCCTTCTTGCCGACCGTGACCGTGTAGCCGTCATAGTAGATGACGGTCGTGATGCCACTGATCGGCGGGTAGGTGGTGCCGTTGTGGGTGAAGCCCTTCAGCGCCATTTCGATGTCGGTCTGATCCGCGCTGCTGGCGAGCAGGACGCTGCCCTGGCGTTTAGCCTTTCCCGCGTCGGTGCGGGCGGCGGAAAGCGTTCGCCAGATGGAGACCCAGCGTTCTTCGCCTTCAGTGCCCTTGAATCCCGTCTGGTTCGCCGGCTTGTACGAGAACGAGATGATGGGGGAAAGGTGGATGTGGTTCAGCAGCGCGTTGTAACCTTCGCCCATCGCGCGGTTCAGGATGTCGATTTCAAACGTCCGGTTGAAATCGATCATCTGCTTCGTGTACTCGAAGGCCGCGCTGTACGTCACGATCCGGGCGGTCGGACCCTGCTCGGCGCGAAGGTTGCCGAATTTCACTTCCTGGCCTTCCATGTGCTCCGCGAAGATCACCGTGCCGGACAACGCCCATTTCGCATCCAGCAGCTCCGGGAAATTCGGATCGGAAACCAGCTCGTACACCTCTTTGTAGAGCAGCGGCACCCGTTCGCGGCCAAGCTCCACATCGAGCGTCACTTTGCCGAGCAGTTCCTTGTAGCTTTCGACGCTGCCGAGCGAAAGCATTTCGCCGATGGGCCTGCTCCAGCGCGGGATCGCCATTTCGCCGTTGACGATCTTCTTGACGGCCTCGTAGCGATGGCCGTCCAGCACGAACGACACCCGGCTTTCGATGGTGCCCTGACGGCGCTTGGCTTTCTCGCCTTCGAACGATATGACCTTGAACATGATTGATCAGCCTCCTTATGCCTGCGGACCGAGCAGGAACCAGATGACGTTGTTCGCGTCTTTGCCGCTGGTGACGATGCCGACCTTGCGGTGAGGGGCCGGCGGTTCTTCGCCGTCGTCCGCTGCTTCGGTGAATTTCTTCGTGGTCGCGTTGAAATAGATGACCGCGCCCTTGGCGAACGTATCGCCGGTCGTGATCTGGTCCGTCTCGTACTCCGCCTGCTCGATGTTGAGCACGATTTGCTTCGTCTCGTTCGCGCCGGTTTGGGCGCTCTGCATCGCCAGACCGAAGAATCCGTCCAGGAGCACCCATTCACCGGCATTGATGGTCGTGTTCTGCGGTACCGTGACCGTCACCGACTTGCCGTCGCTGATTTTTGCCCGCGCCAGCTGATGCGCCGTGACCGGTACCGGGCTGCCTTGGTACCTCGTATCCATCGCGTATCCCTCCCGAGATTCGTATTAGATGGGCACGCTGTCCATCTGTTGGGACGCGGCCCCGGACTGCTTGCGGTTGTCGCTGCCGATGCCGACGAAGGTCGGCAAATCGACCTGCATCCGGCTGATCATCGCCTTGATCGATTCGTCCGCGAGCAGACCGTCGATCTCGCCGGCGATGGTCTCCCTGGTTTGGCCCGCCTTCGGCGTGAGCAGCTTCAGAATCAGCGCCTGGGCCATTTCGCCGGACACTTTCTCCTTGACCACGTTCTGGACTTCCTGATCGAGCGCCGCTTTCTGCGCGTCGGCCAGAGCCTTGGCAGCCGCTTCCGCGCGGGCAACCAGCTCGGCGTCATTCGTCACCCCGAGCGCCGTCTTGACTTTATCCAGCAGCTCCAGAGAGTCGGACGCTTTCTTCGTGCCCTCGGGGTCCAGCTCGGCAAGCACATCCTTGAGCGTGACCGCGCCTTCTGCGATCTTGACCTTAAGCTGGGTGATCAGTTCTTTCCAGTCCATGTTCTGACCTCCTTCAGATTGTTCATCCGGGTCATCCATCTCGCCGAGCGCCACAATCCGCGTCGGCATGCCGGAGCGGTCGAGCGGCGTCCAGTCGATGGATAACGGCTTGTAATCCACCACATGGGTTTCTCCGGCCACCGTCTGCAATTTGGGCATGCCGAAGATGGAGACCTGCTTGATCCGGCCCGAACGAATCCACCGCTTGAGATTTCCGGCGGCGGCATCGACAATGCCGCGAAAGTACGCCTTGGTGCCTTCCATGCGCGCGCCGATCCAGTGCGTCACGGGCGGATCGAATTTGGTTGAGACTTCTTCCGGCTTCTGATGTCCGAGAAATCCGGAAAGCGTGTGCTGGTTGACGTGGTCCACGATCGCCTTCAGGCTCTCCGGCGTATAGGTCCAGCCTCGGGTCGATTTGCCCGCCGGAACTTCGACCACCACTTCGAGCGGATCATCGTCACCGGCTTTGATCGCCTCGATGTCGACGCCGGGAGCAGGAGGGATGTCCTGCGGCTTCATTTCCCCGGAGATCGATGCCGGAAGCAATACCCATTTTTCCTTCGCTTTCGCCATCCTGAAATCACCTCCTTGCCGGGCGGGATCGAGTCGACCTTCGGAAGCGTTCTGTGACCGCGTTATAACGCGTGATAACGGGGGTATGGACCGTCGGAGCAGTAAAGGGTAGGGTAAACCCCTGAAACGCCCCAGAAACGCTTCTAGGCCGTCGTCATGTATTCGGTCGCATACCAGGTGTTCAGTTTCGGGTGACTGGCCGGGTTGTCGATCCACTCCCGGAGCTGGCGGACGAAGGCGTCCGGGCTCGCATGCTGCTCGACCAGGTACGACAACGTGTTCGGATGGGCCGGATAGGGCGGGGGATCGTCCACCGGATAGACGCCCGGCCCGAGACCGACATCATGCCGCGCCAGCTCGTCGCAAACATCCCGTATGCGATGCGCGGGTGAGAGACAGAATTTGATGCCGACACAGGACGGCGAAGCCCGCGCGGAGCGGATACTGCCTTGGCCGAGGGCCGCCGTCGTTTCCGTCCGCGCCAGGCGCAGCGCCTGGTAGCTCAAATCCTCCGGCACGCGCCCTTTCATTCGGTCCATCATACCTTCGTAGTATTTGGCCATGACATTCGCCTCGCGCCGGACGTACTTCTCAAGCGTCCGTGCCGTTGTGATCGCATCCTGTCCGCTTGCGATCCCGTCCTGGATGATGTTGCGGATGACCTGCCCGGCTCCCTGGGCCGTGTCCCATATGCGATCCGACAACTTCATTCCGCGATTAGATCGCTCCCAGCATGCCCGGACGGCGGATTCGTTGACGCGCACGATCATTTGCTCCAGCCCTTCTCTGGTGACCCGAGGGATCTTGATTCGCCGCGTCATCAGATCGATGGTGACGGCTCGGTTAAAGCTGCTGCCGATTTCCACGGCGGCGGCGATGTATCGTTCCATCGCGCTTGTCAGATCCGCGCTTAGTTGGCCGGTCAGCTCGCGGAGCTGTTCTTCGACGTCGCTCAGGAGCCGGTCATCGACCGTGTCGCTTCCGCCCGTACGCAATCGTGCCGCGATGCCGTCAGCGACACGAACGAACAATTTCCGGATTTCCGGGTCCTGCTTCAGCCGCAGCTCCAAAAACGCTTTGCGGGCGGCGAGTGCCTCGGCGGCATATGGGCCAGCCACGCGCTTGATTTCCTCGATTTCCGTCCGCTTCATGGCCGGTCTGCCCTTTGCTCGATCTGCGCCATGAACATCGCTTTGTTTCCGGTTCGCAGCGCAAAGTCAATCAGCGATTCCTGGATCACCTTATCGCTTTCTTTGGCGATCCATTGCGACGCCGGTTCCAGATCGCATTCGGGAATCCAGTAGCCCTTTTGTTCGGACGGAACGCGAACATAATAGGGAACGCCGACGAACGGACGCGGATCAATGTCCGTGACATAACCAAGGGAACGGACCGGCAGGCCGAAGTTTAGCGTATCCGCGACAATGATGACCGGCTGCATCAAGTGATACTTCATACGGATTTCCCCTTTCTAAGCTCGTCTTCGATGGCCTTGATTTCACCCAGGCCGAGCGCCCCGTCGGCCAGCCGTTCTGATTCGATCCGGTTTTGGAGGATGCGTTGCCGTTCGGTATCGGCATCCGGGTCGTCGGAATCGTATTCGCGCATCGTCGGAATGTAAGCCCGTAGAAAGTCAGCAGCCGAATCCTTGCTCAAGAAACCGCCTTGCACCGCCGTGTTGAGGCCGGTCGTCAGCGCGTTGATCGTGTCGGCCAGTTCCTTCTCGTCGCGCGGATCGATTTCGTCCCATTCAAGCGTCGTGGCATATGTGCTGAACGTTTTTCCCGTCTCGGCATGCGTGATCGCCAGCACCATACGGGCGAGGCGTTGCCAGTTGTTCGCGAAGTCGGTGCGTTTGCGGGAAATGTTTCGCACGAAGACCGGCATTTGCTCTTTGACACTGGATAAGCTGCTAGGCGTATGGACACCCAGCACGAACTCGGGCGTTTCGGACACGGCCACAATGCAGTAAAAAATGAGCTTCAGCAGACTTTCGGCGTCGCCGGTGGAGCTCCTGACTTCGATGAACTCAGCGTCTTCACCTTCGGTAAAGATCAGGAAGTCCTTGCCCTCCAGCGAAATCGTGCGCCCTTCCTTGGCATATTTGGCCGGGTCCTCAATGCCGAAGTTGTTGCGCAGAAACGCAGCCACGTCCTTCAGCTTGAATTTCAGCCTCGGGGTCGAGTGCATCTTCGACCCTTGCAGCGCATGCAACATCACGTCATGGTACGCCTTGATGAACGGTTCAATCGGCTCTAGCTCACTTTGCCCAAACAGGCGGGTTTCGTCCTTCTCGTTTGCGAAATGCTCGATAGGGATGAAGCCCCACGGGTTCGGCTCTTCCATTTCCTGCGGAAAGCCGGGAATCGGATCACCTTCCAGGCGCACCTTGCGTCGTGCTGCGCTGATCCATTGGGTGACTTTGGTCTTCCGTTTACTCCCGTTCTCGTCGGTCCATTCCATGTTCGAGACGAGGACATATTCCTCGACCCGGCCCGTGATCGGGTTCCGGTTGATCGCGTCAACCTCTTCATTGGGGATGATCGTATATACGAGCCGCGTTTGCGTCTCGGGATATAGCACCGCATCCGTCGATTCGCGGGTGATCCAAACGAAACAATCTCCTTCGAGCAGCGCTTTTTTGTGGGTGCGGTGCATTCTGGAAGTCTGCTCCGAGAAAAAGGCGTTCACCACTTCCTTGGCTTTCTCGTCTTCCGAGTTGAAGGTGGGCACGCCCATAAACCCCGCCTTGACGTTGATGATCGGCTTGCAGAAGCCCGCACCGAGCTTGTAACTGTCCTCGGTGTTGTCGTACAAGCTGCGCGCCAGCCCATAGTCCACGCGGCGGCTGTCCAGCGTGTAACCGGAGAAACCCCGGCCAACCGTGGCGCTGACATATCGGCGCAGCTTAGAGATTTCACCGACGGCCCGTTTCATCCATGTGCCTAACCCCATATTCTCAACCCCTTGAACACACTGAGCAGCCCGCTGTCCAGCTTGCCCCCGTTTTTCGCCAATGTGCGGCACGCTTCCAGGGCGTCCGGCCCGTCGTCGTGCGCACCCATCGGAAATTGCTTGAGTTGCTCCAGCAGTTTTTTGTGCCGTGCGTCAAATTTCAAATACCGGTTTTTGACATCCGGCTGCAATGTCTGTATCCGCATCACCTTGTCGGCGTTCTGGTTCACTTCCTCGATAGGGAGGTAGAGGCCGACTTCGGCGGACTTTTCTGCCAACTTTTCTTTGAGGAACCACTGGAATTGGTTCGTCTCGCAGCCGAATTTCGTATACCCTTTGCCGAAGCTCATGCGCAGCCAGCGCTCTTTCTCCAGCACATCGTCGATAATCCGATCCGGGTGACGACGTTCGATGTCGGCGTCGATCACATACATGTAACCCGTCCGGTCTTCCTTGGCGATCGTGATGATCGCGGAGAAGTCACTTTTCTTCCTCTTGCCCAGGGACGGATCGACCCAGCCATAGAAGGTGAAGCCTTCCGCGAAATTCACGGCATACGGGTTGAAGTAGTCGAACCATTCTTCGTTGAACAGGCAGTCTTCCGGGTTGATCGGTTCGTTCTGTTCCTCCGAGTTGAAGGACGCTTCGCCCTCGATCACCTTCATGACCATCAGGTCGTAATAGGAGAGCTTGGCTTCCCACAGCACCTTTGTCCCGGCCAGCATGTCGTCCCGGCGTGCCTCGAAATAGGCGAAGGCATCCTTCTCCCGGTTCTCGTTGTCGAGATCCGTCAGGATTGCCTCCCATTCGTCCCACAGGTCCTTGCGGGGGGAGAAGGAGAGGACCGCCTTGTATTTGCGCGTCTGGTAGCCCGGATTGCGCAGGATGTTCGCCAGCAGACTGTCGTAATGCAGGATCGTGCCGATGTAGAAAATGTCCGTGTACGTGTCCCCGGCCTTGCTGACCGCCTTGAAATACCAGTCCGCCAGCTTCCGGCGCTGTTCCTGCGTGCGGACATTTTCGTCGTTTTCGATGTCATCCAGCACGATCAGATCGGGACGCCAGTTCTTGTGTTTCCGGCCCCGAACCTTCTTGCCGCTGCCGATCGCCTCGATTTTCACGCCGGTGCTGGTGACCAGCACATCGTTTCGCCA
>NICF_comb_assmDRAFT_10000943_pt1 | contig 23523 bp, 19 predicted proteins | sample NewIslPassag4_SG_FD_11279 | JGI IMG/M metagenome (IMG submission 11279) | reverse complement strand
GGCCATCATCATGGTGATTTCCGCCGCGATATCGGTGATGGGACGGACGCCACGGATCATGATTTTCGCGCCACACTCACGAACAAAATTGACGGCCAAACCGCGAAACGTGCGGATCTCGAGGTTGCTAAGATGGGGCGTGGATTGCCGTATGAGCTCCTCACGTTCTTTGGCATCGAACATCGGAAACTTATGGATGTTCACCCCAATCCCCACAATGAGCCGGTCGAACAATCGGCTGGCGCGTTCCATCACGTTGAGGTGGCCAAGAGTGATCGGGTCGAAAGACCCGGGGTAAACGGCGATCCGAGGATCGAGCTGCGACATGGCCGGTACTCCAATCAGACGATGGCGTGTTCGTTCCCAACCGATTATATTACGAAAAAACTTGCGTCGATGCACGCACGGCGCAGCCGTTGAAAGCTCGATCCAACCGTTTGCTGCGGAGGACTGACCATGACGATTTCACGCGTACCAGATGGCCGATGCCAGCCCCTTGGGCCCTGGTTGAATATGGCGGTTGGGGCCTTTGTTATCCTTGCCGGTGTTGCACCGGCTTACGGCCAGCGCCACATGGAGAAGCTGGACCGGGGATTTGTCGCTGTGCAGGCCGGGCCCCGTGCTGTTTATCTCACCTGGCGATTGCTTCGCGAGGACCCGCAGGACATTGCTTTCCATGTTTATCGCCAGAATCTGGAGGGTGGAGCCACCGTTCGACGCAACCAGGAACCCATCACTCGGACCTGCGACTTTGTGGACGAGGAAGTCGATCCGGGGAACTACCGGTATACTTTGCGGGCTGTCAGACAGGGGCAGGAGACGGGTGAGCACACCTCGTTTGTTGTGACGGTCGGGGAAAAAGCCCGGCCTTACCTGTCCATCAAGCTCGACGGAAATCATACGTTTCAAAAGGTCGGCATTGCCGATTTGGACGGAGATGGCCGTCTGGATGTTGTCATCAAACAACCGAACCAGAATATCGACCCCTATGAGGCCTATTGGAAGCCGAGTCCAGGCACTTACAAACTGGAAGCCTATACTTTAGCGGGCAAAATGTTGTGGCGATACGATCTTGGTTGGGCGATCGAACAGGGGATCTGGTACTCGCCCTATATCGTGTACGATCTGGATGGTGATGGAAAGGCCGAAGTAGCGGTGAAAACAGGTGAGGGGGATCCCCGCGGTCCCGATGGCCGCGTACAAAGTGGACCAGAGTATCTCACAATCCTCGACGGGCAAACCGGGAAGCCCGTCACCCGTGTGGCCTGGCCGGCTCGGGAAATGTTTCCCAGCTACAACTATGCCTCGAGGAATCAACTGGCGGTGGCGTACCTCGACGGGAAAAGGCCGGCTCTCATCGTGCTGCGCGGTACATACAACGTCATGGTGGCCGTCGCCTATCGGTACGAGAAAGGGCAGCTTACGGAAATCTGGCGGTGGGACAACCGAGGTCTGGAAAGAAAGTACCAGGGACAGGGAGCCCACTGGACGCAGGCTGCCGATGTCGATGGGGACGGCAAGGACGAGATCATTCTCGGGTCGCTTGTCCTGGACGACAACGGCAAACCCTTGTGGAGTACAGGACTTGGCCATCCCGACCATGCCTATGTCGGTGATCTGGACCCCGAACGGCCGGGAATGGAAATCTATTATGGAATGGAAACCCGCCAGCCGAAAAACGGCATGTGCATGGTGGATGCAAAAACGGGCGAGATCCTATGGGGATACGACGGTCCGACACGGCACGTTCACAGTCACGGCATGTGCAGCGATATTGATCCCCGCTATCCCGGCGCGGAGTGCTACAGTGCCGACACCGATCCGAAAAAGAACTTCGCCTGGGCCAAGCTGTGGAGTGCGCAGGGCAAGGTGATCAGCGAGGAAAACCTGGCGGGATTCGGTCCCTGGGTGGCATACTGGGACGCCGACCCCTACCGGGAACTCGTGATCGGGTCACGTATCCGTAAGTACTATCCGCCTCAAGAACTCGGTCCGCGGCTCGANGGAAGTTANATCGCCACAGTGGATCTGGTNGGCGACTGGCGGGAAGAAATTATCACCACGGTGCCAGGGGAAATCAGGATCTATGNGACAACNATACCGGCCGTGGACCGGCGCCCCACTCTGCTTCAGGATCCACTTTATCGATTGGATGTGGCGATGGCCGCGATGGGATACTATCAACCACCGTTGACCAGTTACGACCTTGCCTCCCAGAAATGATCACCGCCCGTCGGTCGTCACCGCCGGGTCCTCTGTGGAGCCCCGGTTCCCCAAAAAATTCGTCGTGCTGGGATGACGCGCCTGATACAATTCACCAGACTCCCAGCAGCGGGAGGGCTTAGGGCCATCAAGATTTCTCCCGTGGCCCGTTGAAGTGGTGGTGTCCGGGCGTAGATTAGCCGAGGCGAACAGGTGAAGCTCGGACCGGCGTTCTATCCCTGCGTTTGATCCCACAGGAGTGCGTGCAGATGATGCTCTCTATTAACGAACTGCGTCACCTTGCCCAGCAATTGAAGAGCGGTCAGCTCGATGTCGATCGTTTCGTCGAGGCATGCCAGAAATGGGGAATCGCCGATGTTGGCGAGGCCCAGGTCGATTTGGATCGGCAGCGAAGATGCGGCTTTCCCGAAGTGGTGTACGGACAGGGTAAAACCGTTGACGCGTTGCGAAAGATTTTCCACGCCCTCCTTGAAAACGGCGTCGATGTTTTTGCAACACGGATTTCGCCCGATAAGGCCGAGGTCTTGCTTCGGGAATTTCCTGCTGGACGGTACAACGCGGTGGCAGGTACGTTTCGCATCCCGAAACAGGAGCCGCCAACCGATACGGAGCCACGAGGCATTGTGACCGTGGTCACTGCCGGAACCAGCGATCTCCCCGTGGCCGAGGAAGCGCGAGAAACAGCTCTGTGGACAGGCGCCGAAGTTCGTCTGGTGCAGGACGTGGGTGTGGCGGGGCCTCACCGGCTGCGGGCCAATCTCCATCTCCTTGAGGATGCGGACGCCGTCGTGGTTGTGGCGGGAATGGAGGGAGCCCTCCCCAGCGTGGTAGGAGGGTTCGTGTCCTGTCCGGTCATCGGCGTGCCCACCAGCGTTGGATACGGGACCAGTTTTGGCGGTGTCTCGGCCTTGTTGAGCATGCTCAATAGCTGTGCGGCCAATGTGGTGGTTGTGAACATCGACGCGGGATTCAAGGGTGGCTATGTGGCTGGGTTGATTGCCAAAAACAGTGCTCGGCGGCGCGCTTTGCTGGGGTCTGCAAAACAATGATCGAAAACAGGATTGCCCAGAATCCCCCTTTGCCGATATTGCCGGTGCGCGCTCGGGATGCCCATAAGGGCCGGTTTGGGACGGTCCTCATTGTGGGCGGAAGTTTGGGCATGTCGGGGGCGGCAGGGCTTGCCGGTCTGGCGGCTCTCCGCGGAGGGGCGGGCCTCGTGAGAGTTGCAACACCGGCGCCCGTGCTTGCGATTGTTGCTTCCTACGAGCGCTCATACACCACAGTCCCCCTGGAAGCCGATAAGCACGGACGGATCTCGTACCGGGCCTTTGAGCGGGTCATGGAGGCCGCCGCTGAGGCCGACTGGATCGCATTGGGACCGGGACTTGGGCGATCTCTCGGGCTTTCCCGGCTTGTCACGCGGGTGTATTCGGAACTGAACAGACCGCTTGTCCTGGATGCAGACGGTCTGAACGCCCTTGCCCGGGAAAACGGCCAACTACCGCGACCGGGCGGTCCGCGGGTGCTGACGCCCCATCCGGGAGAATTCCGTCGGTTGGTCGGGCCCTCTGGCGACACACGCCGCCCCATTGAGGAACGCTGGCAGCTTGCCCAGCGGTGCGCGGCAGACTGGGGGGTGATTCTGGTCTATAAGGGCCATCCCACACTGGTGACGGATGGGGTTCGCCACTACTTCAATACGACCGGCAATCCAGGCATGGCAACCGGCGGCTCCGGAGATGTTCTCACGGGGCTGATTGCGGCCTTGGGGGCACAGGGGCTGGAGCCGTTCTCCGCCGCCCAACTCGCCGTGTATCTTCACGGTTTGGCAGGCGATCTGGCAGCCGCCGAACTGACCGAAGAGGCCATGATCGCTTCGGATTTGATCGACTACCTGCCCCGGGCTTTTCGGCAGTATCGCACCGTGCTCTCCAGCGCTCACGAACCATCACGTTGAAAAGGGTGTGCCAGGTAGCGGTATACTGTCAACGCGATCCCTGAGAGCGTTAGGTGCTCCACATATCGGGCTGAACCTCCCAGCAGATTTGCCAAAAGAGCGCCACCCCCGCCGGTCACGAAGACGTCTGGATGCTCCGAAAAGGAACAGGCTTGCCGGGAAATCAGTTCGCGAACGGTGCCCACCATACCCCAGAAGACACCCGCGGCCATGGCCTCCTGAGTGTTTCGGCCAATCGGTGGTGGGGGCGACGCCCAGTTGGTGTCGATCTGGGGGAGCAGGTCCGTGAACTCGTAGAGCGCCCGGGCAGCGATGCCCGGTCCGCAAGCGATGGCACCGCCCTCGAAACTGCCCTGGGGACTCAGCACGTCCACTGTGATGGCCGTGCCCACGTCCACAACAACGGCAGGATGTCCCGGCTGCCGCAGGACATCCGCTGCCACCGCCGCCGCAAGTCGGTCGATTCCCACCCGGTCGGGATGGGGCAGCGATACCGGTATCGGGATCTCCTGTGAAGTGACGAGAAACACTTTTTCGGATGCGCGACGGAGCCGCAAAAACTCGAGCAGCTCTGTCGTTGCTGGGCGGTTGACGCTGGCAATCCACCAGGTGATCGTTCCAGTTTGCTCGGGCAGCGACTTCAGGACATCCTCCAGCGCGGCCCACTCCCCCGTTTCTGGCAGGACGGACACGACCTGTTCAGGGACGGGCAACCCGCCGGTTGTTGATTGCCACGGAAAACGACCACACTTGATTCGTGTATTGCCGATATCCACGGCAAAGAAAAAGCGTCGATCCATCGATGGTGCGATCCCCAATCAGATGCCATGACAGCTCGATGTAAACTAATGAGAATTATGATTGACGCTGAGAGGCTTGTGCAAGCGTCTGCCTAACCGATGGGGATCTTAGGAAAAGTGGCGGGCTGCACAGACCGCTGATCCGTTAAAGTCTGCCAAATCGTTTCTGCCAGAACATTGAGGTTTTCACCGGTCACGGCCGAGATCTTGAGCACGGGTTTTTGCAGGACGTCCTGAAGCTCCTGCCGCACGCGCTCCGCGCTTGGCAGATCGGCCTTTGTCACAACGACGATTTCGGGTCTCGTGACAAGCCCAGGATCGAATTTTTCCAGTTCAAATCGGATATTGCGATAATTTGTGAGGGGGTCGCTGCCGTCATAGGGCTCCGGTTCCACAAGGTGAACGAGGATCCCGGACCGCTGAATGTGGCGGAGAAATTCGTGCCCCAGTCCTGCCCCCCGATGAGCCCCCTCGATCAGCCCGGGGATATCCGCCATGACAAAACTCCGCTCCATGTCGAGCATAACCCGGCCCAGGTGAGGATGTTTCGTGGTGAAAGGATAGTTGGCGACTTTGGGACGGGCCCGCGTCATTCGGCTGAGCAGGGTGCTTTTTCCGGCATTCGGTTTGCCGACCAATCCCACATCGGCGATCAGACGCAGCTCCAGACGGAGATGCCGGGCTTCGCCTTCACTTCCCGGCGTAGCTTCCCGCGGCGCACGGTTGGTGGGCGATTTGAAGGCGGCATTTCCTTTACCACCCTTCCCGCCCCGGGCCACCACGACGCGATCTCCCGGCCGGGCAAGATCCTTGAGAAGCAGATTGTGCGTTTTGTCGAAAACCAATGTTCCTGGCGGTACGGCGAGAATCAGATCGTTGCCTGACCGTCCGTGGCACAGAGCCGGGCCGCCACGCTCACCATCCTCGGCGATCCAGTGTTTCCGGTGAGCCAGTGCTGCCAGACTGTCCACGCCTTCCTGGGCCACCAGAATGACACTTCCCCCGTCGCCGCCGTCCCCTCCATCCGGCCCGCCCTTGGGAACGTATTTCTCCCGGCGGAAGCTAACGCACCCGTCTCCTCCGCGTCCACCTTTTACAAAGATTTCGACCTCATCTACGAACATGGGCCGCGTTAACTACTTCTGCCGAGGACAACGCCCGAGCAAAAACTTCGGTGCGGGCGCATCCCGTTATTCCCTGGCAACAGCGCACAAAAAAGGGACCACGATGCGGTCCCGGGCTAAAATTCAGCAAGTTTGGGGCCAGTGGTGACCACACTTTGACGGTATCACTTTTTTGACCGGTTTGCCTATCGTCAACTGTTCGGGCACGATCAGCCCATCAGTTCAACGCAGTGACGACATTGACCCGGCGGCCGCCGCGGTCAAATTTGACGTAACCGTCCACCAGGGCGTACAGCGTGTAATCACGCCCAACTCCCACGCCGTTGCCGGGATGAAATTTGGTGCCAAGTTGCCGGACCAAAATGGTTCCAGCCTTGACGAACTGTCCCCCGAAGAATTTTACCCCCCGGTATTGGGGGTTGGAATCCCGCCCGTTTCGGCTTGATCCTTGGCCTTTCTTGTGTGCCATGTTGCGACTATTTCCTTAACACGTACTAATGACCGGAAAACTTGCGTCTCAACAGACAATCGAGAACCATTATCCACTCATTGTTAACGATAAATCCACGCGTAGTCAACCGTCCCCGGCTGACCAAATCGGATCGTGTCTTCCCGGAGGATGAACTCGTCCCCCGGCCGCCAAAAGTTGAGCCGGAGCGTCTTTCGTTCAAATCGCCGCCCCTGGCCGATCGGGTCTCCCGGCTTATAGGCGCCTGGCGGATCCTGCCAGCGATAGGCGTTGGACAGTCCGACGACGAGAATCGAGAACTTGTCGATGGACGGATCGACATCCTCCCAGGTGGCCACCCCCCACATGGACTGGCCCACCGCCAACTCGCGTGTGGACACCTGGGTTGAATCGTAGAAGTTGATATTGGGGTCTTCCCGCATTTGGATAGGCTGCTTGGCGAGCGGGATGACACGGTCGGGATACCTTTTCATGCCGGACGACGTCTCCGCTTCCAGGTAAAAGATGGGAATGAACCTGACCGGCACGTCCACGGTATCGACGCGGTAGGTGCCGTCCTCTTCGGGCACCGGGCGGAGGGCCCCGCCGCGATTGGTGACCTTATAGACCAGGTACCAAATTGTTTTCCGCTGAAGTTTGCCACTGGGCTGGGGAAGATCGACCTGAATCAGCCGCGGTAGCTTGAACTGGAATTCCAGACAGTACACTTCCCGTCGGAAGTCCACCCCCTTTGCCCAATCCAATTGGGGGTCTGCTGCAACCAGCTCGACGATATCCTGGCGGTTGTGGGTTTCATCCACCTGAACGTCGGGCGGAATCGTGATCAAGACGCCAGGCGCCAGGCGGCGCGGCGGCCCCAGGATCTGCTCCGGAATCGGCATCGCCTCAACCTGCTTCTGCGCCGGTGAGGGTGTCAGCGATTGCGCCGGCTGAGTTCCCGCAGGCTGGGCAGCATTCTGCGGATTGGCGTTCTCTTCGGCTCGGACAACCGCGTCCAGTCCCGTAATCAAGAGCACACCCAGGACAAGAGCGAGCAAACGCCTGATAAGCCAACGGTGTCGATCATGCCAGCACATGCGAGGCGCCTCGTCAGACACACGAGCAGGTGGAGTTACCCGCCAGCTCAAAGAAATAATCACCCTTCACACACATCAACCGGCCCAACGCCCGCCTTTCGACACGGCTGCCGGATTGAGCACTCTACGGCCTTCTACTCCCTAGTGTAATCAACACTCAGGCGGTTGCCAAATCGCGGCCCGAAAGGTACAACGGACCGTTCAGCGGAGGTCGAAACGGAGCGCCACTTCGCCCGGACTCCCTCTCAGGTGCGAAGCGCTTCCAGCTCACGGAGGCGATTGAGCACCTTGTCTTCCGGTTCCTCCGCCCCTTCCGAGACGGCCGACATGTACTCGTCTTCCCACTTTTCCACGTAACCCCGCAATTCCAGTAATTCCGAGGGTTCGAGATGGTCAATGAAGAGAATCCCGTCAAGATGGTCGAGTTCGTGCTGGAAGGCTCGTGCCAGCAGGCCGGTGACTCGCCAGCAAATCTCCTCACCCTGCAAGTTGTAAGCGAGAATATCGATTTCTTTCGATCGTCGAACGGTTCCCCTCAAATCAGGGAGACTGAGACACCCCTCCTCGCCCTGCTCGAATCCTTTGCGCCGAAGTATGACAGGGTTCAAGAACACGAGTTCTTCCTGCTTCTCGTTGGGATCCGCTGTCACATTGATGACAAAAAGACGGTAAGGAAGGTTAACCTGGTTGGCGGCCAGCCCGATGCCATTCGCTTCGTACATCAGATCAAACATTTTCCGCACAATCTGGCCCAACTCCCGATCCACCCGTTTGACTGGTTTAGATTTGTACCGCAGAGCGGGGTGCGGATATTTCACGATTTTGAGTTGATTGACGAGTTCGCTCATCTCGACCGTTCACCTCGAATGAAATACGTGTCTGCCGCCGGCCTGAACCCTGTTGGGAGAGCTTCTTTTCCTCTGGATTCGCCACAGCGGACTTGCCAAACCGCGGTCAACATCATGGGGCACTTCCTATCCGATTTTGCAATTATATCTTTTTGGCCGCAAAACTGGGGAGATTTTCTGAGCTTTCGCCGATCCGCGTTATAATAGCATGGGAGCCGTAACAAGGTTATTTCGCGGACGATGGTCACACCCAAAACAGGTCTGAGAGAAGACACCGAAACCGTCAAATCCCCGGGTGGAAAAAGGGGTCATCCCCGCTTCTGGTATTCGTTTGTGATTTCCACAGCCTTCCACGCAATCCTTTTTGCTCTCCTTTTTTTCTTGTTTCGGCCTTCCACAATTCATGGTTTGACGGACGAAAACGTCCGCGAGGTGGGGATTGCGCTCAAGTACCAAGACGGACCGCGGGATTACTACGTGGACGAATCGGGACAGATTGGCGAGGAACGCCAAGCCGGGGCAGAGGCTGATGCGGGGCGCCCCACGCTGGACGAGATCCTGCCCTCCGTGCAGGAGGTGGACGCTCACGTCCTTCCGCGAAAAGGTTTTCAGATTTTGGGACCATCCGGCCTGCCGGAGACAGGAGCGGGTCAGTCAGGGGGGAAAGAGGGCCTTTTTGCCGGAGGCGGTGGTTTCGGACGGCAACCGGGCCCCCCAGGGACGGCTTCCTTATTTGGAATTCGATCGCCGGGTCATAAATTCGTTTACGTGTTTGACCGATCGGGCAGCATGGGAGGGCCGGGACGAACAGCCCTCAGCTTCGCCAAGCGCGAACTCATCGCAAGCATTCAGTCGCTCGACAAGACCCAACAGTTCCAAATCATCTTTTACAACGAGCGGCCCACGCTGTTCAATCCGGCCGGCCAGCCGGGACGGCTGTCCTTTGCCACAGATGAGAACAAGTCGCGGGCGATTCGTTTCATTCAGTCCATCACAGCAAGTGGGGGAACTCAGCATGATGCCGCACTCCTGGCCGCCATTCAACTCCGGCCGGATGTGATTTTCTTTCTGACCGACGCCGACGAGCCACGTCTATCGGAAGCAAAATTGGAACAGATTCATCGATGGGCGAATGGCATCGTCATTCACGCCATCGAATTCGGAACCGGTCCTGAGAGTACGTCAGACAATTTTCTAAAACGGATTGCCAGACAGAACGGCGGCCAGTATGTGNACATCAACATCACTGAGGCTCTCCGCTGAACATTTTGCCTGCGTGGAACGTTCTGAAAGGCTTTTGTCGCAATCCGCCCCGCGTGCTGAACACGTTGTCTAACAATTTGTTTCCGGATGCTCCGCCTGTCCGAACGATTGCGATGACCATCATGCCACAGCAAGTTTTCGCAAGAGAGACCATTTTCTGGTGTGCGCTCTTTACTTTATCGTTTAACGCAGTGGGAGTGGCGCACGGGCCGATTTTGCCTTCGGGATGGGAAAGTCCATCTGAAGTTCGCGCACAAGTCTGGCATGTCCTGCCCGTCGAAATGGAGACGGATTCCAGCACCGCCGAGAACACCGTGGAAGAATTTGTCGAGATCAGAGCAGGAGCAGGCCGGATTCAACGCTGGCGGGGAGAGATTGTCAATTTTTCGGGAACGGGCTTGATCCTCAGGCTCAGTGACGGCACGGAGAAGCACTTTCCGGTCGATAAAGTTGCCTCTTTTTCGCCTAACACCTCGTCGCTGTGCCAGCAGGCAATGGAGCGATTGTCGGAAGGTGCTGTCAGCGAAGCTTTGGCATTGTTTGCGCGGGCACGGTCGGTGGAACCGCGGGAGTGGCGGCGTCGCGAAATCACCGCCCATATCGTGCGATGTTACCATGCGTTGGGGGATTATGCCCGTGCCGCAGAAGAGTTCGTCGATCGGTTGATCGCGCTGGATCCCCAGTCGCCGTTTGTCTGGTGTATTCCCCTGGCATGGTTTCCCGAGGAGACTTTGTCATTGGCCGGCCCCCAGGCCAGAAATTGGCTGAACTCTGGTCCGGCATGGGTTCAACTGCTCGGAGCGAGTTACCTTCTCGATTCCCCTGCGTCTGCGCAAGCGGTGACAGTTCTCGAGAGACTGCGATCTGCAAGTGACAAAACTGTGGCCGTTCTTGCTTCGGCACAGTTGGGGCGGCGGGAATGGCAGGCTGTTCAGCCGGAGCAATTGCCTCAATGGGAAAATGCGATCGAAGGACTTCCCGACCGGTTGAAGGCCGGCCCATGCTATCTTTTGGGACTGGCCTGGAAGCAACAAAAGGCAATTGACAGGTCAATGGTGTGGTTTCTGAAGCCGCCCCTTTTGTGGCCGGATAACCGCCGCGTGGCGGCACGATGCCTGTGGGAAGCGGCCGAACTCGCCGGGAAACTGGCCGCGACCGTCCCCCCTGACTCGGGTGATGCGGCCGACTATCAGTACGAATATCAGACGCTTGTGAAAGAGCTTGTACGGCGGTTTCCGGAAGCCCCTTGGGCTGCACGAGCGCGGGCGGAAATCAGACCGAACGCCCCGAAAGATGGGTCGCGGTTGCCTGACGGATTATGAACGGTGTCGCACCCGCCACCAAAAGGCGAACGATTCTCACGTCCATTCTCCGCACCAGAGACCTTCTCCCGAGTCCCCAGGAGCTACGCATGAGCGGGTGTGGTGTGCGCGGGCTTGGCGTCCAGCGGAAGAGCCAAACTCGGTGGGGTGACGCTGGGCGACGATCCAAGTGCCGAACTGATCGCCGTGCCCGATTTGGCAAACTGCGGAGTATTTCCTAAAATGGAAGCTTTGGAACGAAACTTTTTCTCCGGACGTATCACACGGGCGGCCACCGGCGCTGGTCCTATTCGCGCGGGAGGGACGTGGGAAGCCTTTTCGGACCAATCCTGATCGGGGGAGCGGTGAGCGGGAATGGAAGGGATTGCGGTGCTCAACTAGCGGGGGTTTTGCCATGTCAATGTTCGAGGACAGCCGCTATCAATGGCGGGAAACGTGCTTCGTGTATTTTTCCCGACAGCGTCGGCCAACACTGGAAAGCGTGGTCAAAGCCCTCCAAGAGGTAGGCCCGCAGTATCAACTTCTCAACCCCCAGGCGGACGAAGAAGGCAGGTTCGAGTCCATTACGGTGGTGGCTCCGGACGCGTATTCCGCCATGGACATCTGCTACGTGGAGGGACCGGAGGTTCAGGAAGATGTCGAAAAACAGGTCAAGGAATTGAATTCCCCGGATCTGACACCGGAAGAAAAGCAACGTTTGGGAACACTGCGCCATTGTGACGCCCGGTTCGATATCCTCCACTTCGAACAGTTGGATGAAGAGTGGGGCGAAGATGAGGACGAGCCGGGCGACCTCTTCGATCCGAGTGCCCTCATCGTCGTCCTGGAGTTGCTCACCCGGATGACCTCAGGGGTTGCCATCGATCCACAGTCGGGGATGGTCATTTAATAAACTTTGATGGGGCAAGCTGAGACAGAAACGGTACAGGATTGTTGGTCGAACCTCGAATATCAGGGAATCAGTACTGCCTATGCCACTGGCCAAGGATATCAAACGCGGGATGATTGTTACTTATCAGGAGGCACCGTGCTTGATCGAATCGGTGCAGGTTCAAACGCCGAGCGCGCGGGGAGCGGCCACACTCTACAAGTTTCGCGCACGGAATTTAATCACCAAGCAAAAGGTGGATATTTCGCTCAAAGGCACGGAAGGGCTGGAAGAAGCGAACTTTGAACGCCGACCGGTCACCTACATGTATGCCGACGCCCAGGAAGTACATTTTCTCGATTCGCAAGATTTCAACGAGTATGTCCTCCCGCGTGAGGCGCTCGAGGAGGAGCTCAACTATCTCAAGGAGGGACTGGAGGGCCTTTTTGCCATGATTTACGAAGGCCAGTGCGTGGGAATCCAGTTGCCGGTAGCAGTGGAATTGAAGGTGGTGCAGTGCGATCCGTACGTGCGTGGGGCATCGGCTACGGGTCGCACGAAGCCGGCCGTTCTGGAGACCGGATTGGTCATCCAGGTGCCGGAGTATATCTCGGAAGGGGAAACTGTGAAAGTGGACACACGGAGCGGGGAATTTCTTTCCCGAGTGTAAAACTTCCCGAAAGTGCGCAGGCTTTTGGCGCGGGAGGTTCGGCCTCCTCGCGACCGACGTGTCCCACGACAGGTTTTGTCCCGTGCGAGTACCGGCCGGTATAGTCGCAAAGAACCAACGCACTACCGCCCTCGACTGCTTCTGCTGGGGGTGAATCCACGACTACCCGACGACGAGAATCCGCGATTGCCGAACGGTGAGAAGCCACCAAAGGGCGCACCTCCGAATCCGCGAAATCCCCCAAAACTGCTCGGGAATGGGAACTGGGGACGGTTTGAGGAAGAGGAGGAAGTGCTCGACGTACTCGAGGTGGTGGTTGCGCCGCGGCTTGAAGTTCCTCCCCGGATTTGGACACCGCTTCCGAGCAAAGCAGAAAGGGCAGCGCTGACCGATTCCGCACTCGTCCTATGGAGGGTCACTACCTCCGTGGTCTCCTCCGAGTCGGTCATGGCCTTTTGATCGAGTTGTTCTACGAGCTGGCGAACTTCGTTGAGAAGTCTCTCAGGTGCGGAGACAATCAGGGAGTTCGTTCGCGTATCGACGCCGATCGACATCTTTTCCTGTTCCTGCTGCGGCTGGCTCCGTCCGGCCGATCCACCACGACCGCCCCGGAGGAGCTGAATGATTTCCTGCGGGCTGGGTGGACGATTGGCCCCCCCTGCCGTCACCAGTCGGTCCTGGTAAACAGTCCGCAAGATTTGGGCGATCTCTTCCGCCTGAGTATTTTTGACTGGGATGATAACTGTTTTGGGTTGCACGGCAACATCCTGCGGACTATCCGGCTGATCCAGGACACGCAAAATCTCCTCGATCAATTGCAGGTCCTGGGGATAGCCCTGGACGATCAGGGCATTGAGTCTGGAATCCGGGGTGATCTGAACACGGGCGGTGGTCTGTGAACTGCTTGTCGAGGAACCGCTGGTACCCCCGGTATCGGCCCCGAGAAGGCTCCCCACCAGGCCTCCACCCAATTCTCCGAATGCAGCCCGGGCAATTTCGCCAATGAGCGAGCCGCCCGTGGAACCACTCGTGGTGAGCGTTCCTCCCCCGAGAATCTGATCGAGAGTGGAGGCGACGACCTCTGCCTTCGAATGTTTGAGATAGTACACCACAAGTTCAGGGGTCGTCTGTTGGGCAGCGGCCGTCTGGCTACTCACCATCCTTCGGACCAAATCTTCGAACTGATTGAGCGCTTCCGGATCCTGACTCGCAATCACCAGACCTTCCGGCGTCACCGCGACGATGATGGGCGGTGCGCCGGTCCCTGCCTGTGAACCAGGTGTGTTAGCACCAGATGGCCCGGAAGGTGTAGCAGGCCTGGACTGGGGCGCGGAACCGGGTGGAGGATTGTTGGCCGGGACTGAATGTTGTTCGCCAGCGGAAGCCGGTGGTTGGCCACTGCCGCTGGCCGGCTGTTCAGCCGGGGATGGCGATGCTGGCGTTGCTGACTGTTGCGGGGCCTGGGCAACCGATTCTGGCTGAACGGTGGTTTCAGCGGCGGAATCGCTCCCGGCCTCTTCAACAAGGGTCACTAATTGCGTTTTGATCCACGGTGTTGAGCGATACGGCCCTGTGACGGCCACGTCCGAGTCATCCCTCATATCAATTTCGTCCTGGTTCTGTTGCGGTCCTTCCCAAAAAGTAGATCTCGACCAATCACGATTTCTCTCCCGCTCTTCTCCACGATCTGGGCCGTCACCACGATCTCGATTCCAATCACCTCTTCGCTCGAAGAAGCCACCAGGCGGCCCCCAGCCCCAGGGACGGAAAAACGGCGGCGGCCCACCAGGTTGCCCCGGAGGCGCACTCCCCGGCTGGGGCTGAGATGACGGTGTACTGCTTCCGGACGAACCGGAACTCGACGACGTTGTGGCGCTGCTCGAGCTGGAGCTTTTGCCGCTACCCAATCCCAGCACCAGACGCCGGGCCGGCACGGCAGCTAAGGGGAGCGGTATCCGGGTCGATTCGATTCCGTTAGACTGGCTTGCCTCGCCACCGCTATTTGCCCCCGGGGTCGATCCCTGAGACGGGTTGCTGTTCGTTTCCGAAGGAACCACCGACCGGATGATTTGAAGGCGATTTCCGCGAAATTGCGGCCAAACCGTCTGTAACTGATCGAGAACGGCCTGAGCGGTGGCTGCATCCATCGGAATGGTGCGCATCAGGTTAACCGTGCCCGGCTGCCCATCCGCGCTCGGTTCGCCCATTTTGACCAGGAGTTGCTTGATTTGCTCAATCTGGGTCTTTGTGCCCCTTACGAGGAGCATTCGGGTGGTAATGTCGGCGTCCACAGTAGGGGCATTAGGGGCAGGAGATTCAGCACTGCCCCCGAAGAGTTTGTTGATGGCCAGAACGGCCAGTTGTGGATCGACGACGCGCAGGGGAATCACCTCGACCTGTCCCACTTCGCCCTGCATTTGCTGAAGCGTTGCCCGAATTGTCGCGTGTTGTGCCGGTCGCGCCCAGGCTACAAGCGCTCCCGTCTTCGGGTCGATGGCGATGCGCACATCCGGCATTCCCGCAAGCAGGGTTTGCAGCACCTGCAGAACCATCTGAGGATCGGCCGAGGTGATGGGATACACTTCCAGTTGAGGCGTGCTCTCCAACCGACTTGCCGGGCTTTCAGAGCTCGGATCCAATGCTTTCAGCACCTCCGCGAATCGGTCCAGCATTTCGGGAGTGCCTGTCACCAGGATTTTGCTGCCGCTGGGATCCAGCGCAAATCGCAGAGAACCATCGGGGACGGCCGTTTGGTCGGGAGGGATCTGGAACATCTGGCGGATGATACTCAACACCTGATCGACCGTGTAAGGATTGATCTTGAACGTCCGCACCGTTCCCGTGGCCGCATCGGGGTTTTCAATCGCCTCGATCATCCGTCGAATCGTTTTCAGTCGGCCGGCCGTCTCCGTGACGAGAATTTGCCGGGCTTTGGCCAGAACAACAACGGACCCCTGGGGCCCGAGTAGTTTTTTGACTTCCTGCTCGGCTTCTTCCGGCGTCATCTTGCGGAGCTGGAACAGGCAACTCACCATCTCGTAATCACCGCGGGAATCCAGTTCTTCTGGCGTGACGCGGTCAACGAGATTGGAAGGAACGCCGTCTTCAATGTTGAGAAGCATGAGCATCCGCTCCCGCCGGATGAGGACGTACCCTTTCGTCAAGAGCACACTGTTCAATAGATCAATGGCCTCGGCCGGGGTGAATTCGTGATCATCCACGTAGTTGAACGTGCCCGGCGGCGGAGCATCCATGACAAGGGACAAACCCGCCTGCTGGGCAAGCCACTCCAGGACGTCCTTCCACGGCTGGTAACGGAAATTGAATCGCAACTTCACGTCCCGCGGCGGCAATTGCGGGAATTGACTCTCCTGCGTCGGGGCAGGCGGCTTCGCTGCCGGGGGAGCCGCCTGCGTCTGCGCGCCGACCTGCGCTGGCATTGGCGGTCCAGGTGGTGGCGGTGACGGAGCCGGGGCTGGGGCAGATACCGCAGGGGTCGCATTGGGGCCGGCAGGAACCGGTGGGACCGAATTCTCCTCGGTTTGGGGAGATTGACTGCCTGTTTCCGGGGACGTCGCTTGATTCGCCGGTGTCGCGCTGACCGATGGCGGGGCCGAACTTCCGGCACTACCCTGCGGTTGGGCCGTCGGAGAGGCTGGCGTCTCTTGCGGACCGGGCTGAGCAGGTGCCGGCGGGGCTGGGGCCGCCGAGGGTGTGGCCTCCGAAGCGGGGGCTGCTGGCTGTGCGCCGGATGTCGCAGCGGGGGTGCTTTCGGGGGCGCCGGCCGGTGCCTCGGACTGGGACGCCTCACCGGCTGGCGGCGAAACCTTTGCAGGTCCCTCGGCAGGCATCTCGGCGGGATGTTCTCCCGCGCTTGCCGCCGGCGGCGTGCTCTCGGACGCGGGTGCCGCCGAGGGCTGCGGCGAAGAGCTTCCCTGTGGCTGACTTTCCGCAGGTTCCGACGAGGCCTGCGAGCCACTGCTTTCAGACTTCACAAGTTCTCCCAGCAGCATGGCTCGAAGCGTTTTTCGCTGGCTGTCGTTGAGCACGCTGAGCGCCGGGTTTTCCGATGCTCCTCCTGATCCCGAGTTGGCCGGTCGCTCGGCCAGCGCCTTGCTCAGCGCTGCCTTTTGCTCTTCCGTCAGACCCAGTTTTTCTGCTATAACGGGATCCGCAAAAAACTTCTCCCCCAGCCGCTTCAGCCGGATCTGTTCCAGTTTTGCCCGTTGCTGCACGCTTAACAGCGCAAGTCCCTGGTCCTCGATTCCCCGGCGGAATTGCGCAAGTTTAGCACTCCGTTCCTGGGGAGGCAGGTCTTTCAACTCGGAAAGCGTGGTGAGGATTTCGGCCTCTGCATTGTTGATGAGGTCGTTCAATTGCTTGAGCTGATTTTCGGTCAGCCCAATTTCCTTCGCTACGTCAGGTTCCACCGCATAAGCGAGCACCCCGACCACCTCATATTCAGCTGCCACAATAGGGGGAGCCTTGCTCCATACAAGTACCAGAAGCAGCCCGATGACCAGCGTCATCCGCTTTGTTAGGGCCCCACCGCGGACCCGCCATGACATGTCAGCGATCTGCATCGCCATATCCCCGATCCTGCACAGTATCGCAGCCGAAAGCCCGGCTCATTTCCGACATGGGCAGCGCACTTCTTGGAAAGCTGCCTCCCCTTTCCATGATACACAACCGGTCGCGAATCTTTGCTACGAAAAATCCCCGAGGTGCGCGTACTTTCCCTTTTGTGATGTCATCCCAAGACTGTAAACATCCTCGCGCCCGGAAAGTTCCGAAAAAGTGCTCGGGCTATCACCGAGACGGCCGAGCTTGCATCCTTCGGCCGACGGGAGACCCCGTCATATTGGGGGGTTCGTTGCGAGATGGTATCTGGATCCCCCTGACGGAGACCGCGCGAAAATCAAAATTCGAGGCGTTCGAAATGCCGCATCCCCACGTAAAGCGAGACGGCCATTGTGGCCAGGGTTATCAGCCCGGCCAGCGCCGGGCCATAAGTAAGCCAAGCCACCAGCAGCGGGTTGAGTGAGATTCTCGCGGTTACTGTGGGCAGCAGGAATGAACTCTCTGCAATCATGCGGATGTGGACTGGCAGCCCTGCCAGCACGAGGATCACAACGATAAAGACCGTGCTGAGGACGAGATTGACCGTCCCACCAAAGCCGGAGGCAATGCGAGCGGCGGAAAATGCACGAAAATTGGGGAACCGAGCGCCCAGCCCCACGGCGATGCCCGTCAGGCCCAAACAACACAGGAACATTGCCCATTGGTGAGCGAGGAACACATACGGTTCCACATTGAGCATAGCGTCACTGAGAAGGACGAGCAAAGCACAGGGGAGCGGGCAGAGAACGAGAGCAAATCCGAGTTTGCTCCACAGAATTGCCCGTCGCGAAATGGGCATCAGCCCCAGCACCCAAAAGCGCGGCCCTTCCAGACTGATCAGCGGGAACACAAACCGTGTGGTGAACGTGGTCAGAAGGAGGGCCACCACCGCCACGTTGAGAAAACTCACAAGATTGACCCACGCAAAGTAGAACTGCTCATAGTAAAAGCGGCGCAAATTCAGGAAGTAAAAGACCAAAAGCCCCACGAACACGAGCAACTGGGACCACTGTACGGGATCCCGGCGGAAAAGGCGGATGTCCTTCAGAATGAGCTGCCGCGCGAATGCGGGAATCCCGCGAAATTCTTCAAGAATCAGTCGGTCGAACAGATTCCGGCGTCTAATGGCGCGCTTTTCCAGGCGCGATGCTAAAGCCAGGTAGGCGGGCTGATAGATCTTTCCCGCCAACTGGACACAGCACCATTGAAGGAAAAGCGCGTTGGCCAGGATGAGGAGGAAAAACATCACGCCGTCTTTATAATTACCGGCCGCCATCGCCAGCAGACCGGTAGCCAGCCACCAACTGGGCAGCAACCGAAATTGGGTGATACTCAGCCTGTCAAGGGTTCTTTCAAGCCACTGAACATTCAAAAACTGGTTACGGGGAAGCCAACTGATCCACTGAAAGAGGATGAAAAGTCCTGCCACGGCAACCACCACGGTCACGACAACCAGCATTCTTCGCAATCTGGGAACAAACCGAGCAAGGAGCAGACAGACGCCAGCTCCTCCGGCCGCCGGGATGTAAACAAAGCTCACCAAATAAGGCACCATTGCCACGTAAAAGGGCCAGTCCGCTTTCACGACCTGGGCATAGCCCAAAAGAAGGGGAGTGGACAAGATGATGAAGGCCCAACTGCTGAGTAAGACAGTTTCCGAATATTTGATCAGAAAAATTCGTTCCAGACGGACGGGCTGGGTCATCAGGAAGGCGGTGTCCGGAGCACGAAACAATCCGCCGTGCAGCAAAATCGCCCCGGAGATCATCAGCATGATCGTGAGGGCCATGAAAAACGTGCCAAACACATACCGGACCGTCTGTTCGACCAGGTCTGCGTAAGGGATCGTCGTTTCCAGGAATTGAAACCCCTCCGCAAAAAGCCCCAGCAACCCCAGCCAGAGTCCGCCACCCAAAATGACGACCAGCCACACTCGAAACCACGCCTGACTTAGCGTTTGCCTGACCAGTGTCCGCGCCGTCAGGAACAGGACCTTGCGGAATAAGGCCGCTTCCCGTCGCGGCGAAATAAGGGTTACTGGGATTTCCCCTGATTTGTCGGTGGGGCGCATTCCCTCGGCCATCGGTGCCAATCGATTTTCAGAGATACTCACGCCACCCATCGGCAACAGGCCTCACTGCTGGTCTGGACGCGTCTTGGCTGCGAGCAGATGGCTCTCGTTTGGGGACTCGTGCAACGGCCGATTCACTTCGTGGGGGGAGTCGCCGTGCTCCTCCCGGGAAGAACTGCCGTGATGCGGGTTACCGACTGCCGACCGCGTCATATCGAGGTCGCCCACCGACGTTTCGGTGGCCGGGGCGGAATGAGAATTGGTCCCCTGCTGCTCTTCCGCCGTGAGCTGGAGAAATATCTCTTCCAGCGAAGCGTGGTCGCTGGCTCGGGCTGAGCGCAGCTCCTCGACTGTCCCAACGAAAATCAATTTCCCATGGTGGATGATTCCGATGCGGTCGGCAATTTCTTCGGCAATGCTCAATGTATGGGTGGACATGAACACCGCCGTGCCGGCCGCCGCACGCTCGCGGAGCAGATCTTTCACCAGTTTGGTGCTTCGCGGGTCAAGCCCCACGGTGGGTTCGTCGAGCACGATGACCTGAGGATCGTGGAGGACGGCTGCCGCGAAGACAACCCTTTGCCGCATGCCGTGCGAATACGTCTCGGTCAGTTCATCGAGAAAATCGCCAATTTCAAAACGCGCCACTTCCCGCTCGATTCGTGCCGCCAGTTCGCGACGCGATAATCCGCGGAGCTGCCCTACAAATTCCAGGAATTCCCGGCCGGTCAGTTTGTCATAAAGGTAGGGCTGGTCGGGCACATAACCGATACATTGGGCTGCCAGCCGGTCTCGCCCGGTGGCATCATACCCGCACACCGAGACCCGTCCTTCCGTGGGCCGAAGGAGACCCACCAGCATGCGAATGGTCGTCGTTTTGCCCGCCCCATTAGGTCCCAGAAACGCAAAGACTTCTCCCGGGGGGATATGGAGATCAAGATGGGAGACAGCGAGCTTTTCACCGTAGCGCTTGCTGACGTTCCAGAAGTCAATCATGCGATTTGCTTTCCTCCGCAGCTTGTGCATTTTCCAGTCGCTGGGCCAGTGTCCTGGCTTGCGCGTCACCCAGTCGGACGAGAACGAGGTAACTATCGCCCACCTTTGCCTCCTGTCGGAGAACCCTTCCGGAGGGATCCACCCATAACCGACCCCGCGGTGAAGAGTGTGAACTCACAGTTTGTGCGGGGTCATTCCGATAAACCACCACCCAGCATGGCCGTCGGCTTCCTTCCCACAGAATCATGTCGCGCCCTTCCACCTTGGCGTGGATAACATCAAGGGGCTTTCCCGAGACAGCTTGATGAGGCAAGGGAACAGGGCTGTATATTTCCACGGTCCACTGCTGCCCCTCCCGCAACCCCGGCAGGCTTGCCTGAGGGGAAAAAGAATCGGTAAGGATTGCATCATTTCGAAAGGGAAGTTCCGTCGTATACATGAAGCTTCCGCTTTGCAGGACCAGTTGGATCTGGCCCTTGTCTACCGTACCCCGGACAATCGCCAGCGATTCGGTCGCCCCAGGGGTTCGCAAGCGCGTCTGGAACGAGGAGAGTCGTTTGAGAGGGTCGAAGAAAAGGGTCGTCTCCACCTCCAGCCGCATCTTGAGACCGGCGCTCGGGCCACCCAGCGCCTGCCAAACGACCGGGAAAATCTCGTGAATGGGCAGTTCCCGAAACCGCACGAGGTGACGCAATTCAGTCACCTGCTCGTCGGAAACCGTGGTCTTGCTCACTGCCCAACCGATTTCCCGCTCTCTCCAGAGGATCTTCCATCCCACCAGGCGATCCTGCTGATAAGCGTCCACAATCTCCTGCGACTTGGGCGGCGATCCCAGGAGAAGAGTCGGGAGGATCTTATCATGGATGAGCCAGCCCATGGTGGTCAGCCAGAAGCCGACCACCACGACAGCATACCACCGACTGAAAATCATACAGCGTCAACTCTCCCGCAGAATCAGTTTTACCGGCTTACCATCCCTTTATGATTTTACCAGTACAGGGCGGGAAAGCATACGCGAGAACCCTCCGGGGCGTCGTACCGACGCCAACCTATGTGAACGTCCGCACCCCATCACCACAGGAAAACCGGGGACGTCGCAGGGGAACATGCTGAAGCCGCCGAAAAACCGCCAGGCGCGATCCGCAACTTCCTGGAACAAGGAACCGCTCGCAATATTCAGAATTCAGACGGCTCCGAATTGGCGCGGCCGCCGATCTGGGGGTAAATGAGAAATAGGAAAGCTGAGGCGGTGGCAGAAGGGCGTCTCAGCGACGTTGGTAGGTTCTATTGAGGAAGAGCAGTCTGATGGCAAACAGCGTCGATTCGGTGGCTGTGGTCACAGGTGGTGGAAGCGGAATTGGTCTGGCCATTGCGGAAGGCCTGGCTGGGGAGGGCTTTCGAGTGGCCATTCTGGGCCGCAATCCAGCTCGGCTGGAAAGTGCTGTCAAGAATTCGCGGTTTGCCGATCGATTGACGGCATTTCCGTGTGACGTGGTCGATCGGCAGCGGGTCAACACGACATTCTCCACAATCCGCGAGCAACTGGGGGCCCCCAAGGTCCTGGTCAATTCGGCAGGGATTAATGTCGTCAACCGAAGCATGGCGGTCCTTTCTCCAGAGGATTGGGATCGCATTCTCGCCGTTCATGCAACCGGGACATTCAACTGCATGCACGCGGTTCTGCCGATGATGCGCGAGCAGGGAGATGGACTGATCATCAACATTTCCTCCATCGCGGGAAAGCGGGCCTTGGAACTGGCCGGTCCTGCCTATTGTGCGGGCAAATTTGCAATGACGGCATTAGGCATGGCTGCAGGACTGGAGGAACGACACAACGGCATTCGGATTACGAACATCTATCCGGGGGAAGTCAACACGCCCATTTTGGAACAGCGCCCNACGCCGGTCCCCGAGGAACAGCGGCGCCGCATGTTGCANCCGGAAGATGTGGCCCAGGTGGTGCTCACTATTGTCCGTCTGCCACCGCGGGCCCATGTTTGGGAGGTGGTCCTGACCCCGCTGTACCAGGCCTATGCGTAACCCGCGTGGTTTCGCCGGCGAAAGTGGAGAGCTCCCTAAACCGGTGCGGTCTGAACAATGATGGCAACTTTGAGGTGCCCTATTTGCGGCAAACAATTCGATCCGGAAACCACGGATGCCATGCCGTTTTGCAGCCGCCGCTGCAAGCTCATCGACCTCCGCCGCTGGCTCGATGAGGAGTACGGATTGCCAATGCCGCGCGATGCCGATGAAGACGAGGAAGATGAGTGGAAGGTCCCGGACGACGAGGAATAGGGCAAGCGTTAAGGCTCTCGGCAGTCCGGTTCTGCCACGGTGGCCGCGAGGGTTTAATGTGATGTCTCGGTGGCTGGTGCCGGAAGTTGAATGAGTCTCGCCAGCCAAACACCTTGGCAGGCAAGTTCACTGACGACTGGCCGTTGGCGCACTGGCTCGGGAATTTGATCAAGGTCTGCCCGGCGATGATATATGACCATCCACCTGGCATTTTTGGGTGGTGTCTTCGCCCCTGCTGGCCAGCCTACCACTACAATCTCTTTCTCTGCCAGGGAAGGTGAGCCGAGCAGGATTCCGGCTGCCTGATAGGGAGCCAGACTCGGCCCAAACACAAGCGTTTCTCCTTTATCGGCGCGGTGGGCGGCAGCAGCCAGCAGCGGTTCCGTGAGGGCGTCGCCCCAGTAATTGACCTCAAATCCCAGCCGCTCAGCACCAGCCAGACCGCCGACCAGCAGGTTGTAGTAACTCAACCAGACTGGTCTGAACGACACCACACCTACCGCCTGGAGCGCGAACAGGCCGCCCAGCACAATATGCGGACCATAACGGATGGCAAGCCTCACCCGCGAAAGCCATCCCCAGATCAATTGCGTGCCTCTCCCCACCAGCAGGGCCCACATAGCGTGCACTGGGAGAAAGAGCCGAACTCCATCATAGACGGGCACCCTGGGGCCTGTAAAAATCGCCAGGAAAAACACCATCGTGCCCAAAAAAAGGAAATCCGCGGCATCCATTCGGGGCACGGGGGGCGAGGCGTTGCTTTCAGGCGTCCGAAAACACCATTTCGAAAAGATCGCCACACCACCGGCGACAAGCAAACCCATCGGCATCGTCACGAGAAACATCACCCACGCGTAGTGTCTGGGAACGAGCGTATCGTCCCACACCCGGCCAAGGTAGAAAACGTGGATCGGGGTCCGC
>NICF_comb_assmDRAFT_10000941_pt1 | contig 23535 bp, 25 predicted proteins | sample NewIslPassag4_SG_FD_11279 | JGI IMG/M metagenome (IMG submission 11279) | reverse complement strand
GTTTCCTCGGTTTCCTTTTCTTTTTTTGGGTGGTTTTCTTTCCGCTCTTCCTCCTCCGAAAGATCTTCTTCCTCTTCCCAATCGACTTCCTCTTCAGAAGTTTCTTCTTCCTCAGTATTTTCGGATCCGGCACTTAACCCTTTATAAATTTTCCAAAGGGAGGGCAAGTTTTTGATTAATGGTCCGTATTGTTGGATCATTGGTCCAACTTGCTGGACTGTCCGCAATACTTGCTGGGTTTGGCCGAGCAGTCGGGATAGGTTCCCCGGGGATAGGAAACTGGGAAGAGAAGGCTGATTTCCAATAGGGGAAGGGGATGGACCAAATTGAAAGGGATTTTGGTATCTTTGAACTGGACTTCTTCCAAGTAATCTGGCTAACAAGTCTACCGGTCGCTGTTGCGGTAAAAATCTCCCTTGGGGATAATAAAACGGAGGAGCGCTGGGGCGAAACCCGGGTCGCATTCCCCATGGTTGATTAAATCTAGGTGGACCTTGTCGAAATCCCTGCAATCGATTCCCCTCCTTTTCTGGATTCCCTAGCAATTATCTTCTATTAGAATATGCAATCTTTCGTGATTGGTTATAAAATAAAGAAAGGTGGTTTTTACCCATTTTTTTCTGTATAATACGAAAATGACCGAGATTTACAAAAACTAAGGAGTTTTGACAATGAATCAAATGAAATTTAGTCAATATCCATTGAAACCATTTTTGCTTAGGGCATTGGAAAATATTGGATTTATCGAACCTACAGAGATTCAGGAAAGAATTTTGCCAAAGGCTTTAAAGGGCATGAGTGTCGTCGGACAATCCCAAACAGGAACCGGGAAAACCCACGCATTCTTGCTTCCGATTCTTTCCAAAATCGATCCCGCTGAAGAAAATGTTCAAGCAGTCATTACCGCTCCGACTCGGGAACTGGCTAGCCAAATATACCATGAAATCTTGAAGCTTTTGGAATATGCGAAGCCTGAAGAAAGACTGGTCGCTAGATTATTCATTGGCGGACAGGATAAATCGAAGGCGATCGAAAAATTAAAAAGCCAGCCCCATCTTGTTGTGGGCACTCCCGGTCGCATCTATGACCTCGTTAAAGAAGGAGCCCTTTTGATCCATACCGCAGATATGATGGTGGTGGATGAAGCAGACCTGATGCTGGAAATGGGCTTTATCGAGGAAGTGGATAAAATTGCCGGAAAACTTCCCGAAAATGCCCAAATGTACGTTTTTTCTGCGACAATCCCGGAAAATCTCCGGCCTTTCCTGAAAAAGTATATGGACAATCCACTTTTTGTCCAGGTAAATCCAAAGCAAAAAACGTCCAAAAATATCGATCACTGGCTCTTGCCGGTACGTCACCGTAATAAACTGGAACTTCTTACGGAAATTTTATTGGCCTTTAATCCGTTTTTGGCAATCGTGTTTTGCAATACGAAACAGCAAGCCGATGAAGTGGCGGAGGGGCTGGCAAAGAAGGGACTTCAATGTGCCTTGATCCATGGTGATGTTTCTCCCAGGGAACGGAAAAAGGTAATGAACCAAATCCGACGCCTGGAATACCAGTATATTGTGGCCACTGACCTCGCTTCCCGAGGAATCGATATTGAAGGTGTCAGCCATGTGATCAACTATGAACTTCCGTCCGACTTGAATTTCTATATTCACCGTTCCGGTCGGACAGGCAGGGCGGATCTTACAGGCACTTCCTTAATTTTATATAATCCGGAAGATGAGCTGGCCGTACAGAAGCTTGAGAAGATGGGCATTGAGTTTAAAAATGTCGACTTGAAAGATGGAGAGTGGAGAGAGATTTCCGACCGTAACGAACGGGTAAAAAGGAAAAAAACAGTCGCTTCTCCTGTCAACAATATCCCGAAAGTGAAAAAACCGAAGAAAGTAAAACCCGGCTATAAAAAGAAACTTCAGGAAGAAATCGAAAGAAAAAGACGTCAAGAAAAGAGACGAGGAAGGTAAATCCTTTGCGCAAAAGGGCTTGCCTTGGTATGATTTGGTAAGATGAAAAAAAACAAAGAGGGGATAATGATGTTAAAAATTGGGTCCCATGTTTCAATGAGTGGCGATAAAATGCTGCTTGCCGCCAGTGAAGAAGCTGTATCCTATGGTTCTACCACCTTTATGATATATACCGGTGCTCCGCAAAATACCCGCCGGAAAAAAATTGAAGACCTTAATATAGAAGCGGGTCAAAGGCATATGCGGGAACACGGCATTGAAGAAATTGTCGTCCATGCTCCCTATATCATCAATATCGGAAATACGACAAACCCGGCGACCTTTGAACTTGGCGTGAACTTCCTGCAAACGGAGATTGAGCGGACAGAAGCCATTGGTGCAAAGCAAATCGTCCTTCATCCTGGAGCCCATGTCGGTGCGGGAGCGGAAGCAGGAATTAAGAAAATCATTGAAGGCTTGAATGAAGTCCTGTCCATGGACACGGATGTGCAAATTGCCCTAGAAACTATGGCAGGAAAAGGGTCAGAATGTGGAAGAAGCTTTGAAGAATTGGCAATGATCATCGATGGGGTTAAATATAATGAAAAACTGTCCGTCTGCTTTGATACTTGCCATACTCATGATGCCGGGTATAATATTGTCGAAGATTTTGACGGAGTTTTGGAAGAATTCGATCGGATCATTGGGCTTGACCGCCTGAAAGTGTTGCATATTAACGACAGCAAAAATCCGCGGGGTTCAAGAAAAGACCGTCATGAAAATATCGGCTTTGGGCATATTGGTTTTAAAGCGTTAAACTATATTGTCCACCACCCGCAATTGACAGAAATACCAAAAATCCTTGAAACGCCATATGTAGGTGCTTCAAAAGACAACAAAAAGCCGCCTTATAAATTTGAAATTGAAATGCTAAAAAGCCAAACTTTCGATGAACAATTGCTGGAAAAAATTATGGCGGCCGAGTAAAAATGTACAAAAATGTACGTTCATCAAAGGGCGTTCCATGTTGATAAAACGTGGGATCGCCCCTTTTCTTTGTTATTTTGTTAGTTTGAGAAATAGTTGGTTCACTTTTTTTGCCGTATCGGCTCCCGCCACTAGGGCAATTTCCTTGATAATTCTGGCCCGGTCCCGATTGTTGAAAATGTCGAAGTTTTTCCCCCGCACAAAGCTGCTGATGGCTTCTGCTTGTTTTTTTGTAATATGAATATCGAACTGTTTTCCATATTTGATGAGTTCATTTGCGGTAATGCCATTTACTTTCATATTGATAATATTTTCAAGAAATTTCACGATCATCCCCTCCATAACTAGCGTATGAGCGTAAGTGGGGATTGTGTATAGAAAAAACATCATGATAAAAAACTTTACACTTGATAGTGAAAAGGGTATACTTTGAAACGTAAATCGGAATCATTCTTAATAACAATGGAAAATCGGAATCAACTAACTAGGTGATACAAATGGAACAAAAACCAATTATTGAATTGAAAAATATCAGTTATCAATACCATCGGGAACAGGTACTGTCAGATATAAATTTGACCATCCAAAAAGGTGAATTTTGGGCCGTTATTGGTCCAAATGGATCCGGAAAATCTACCCTTTTGAAGCTTATGCTTCGACTTTTGGCCCTCCAAGAGGGGAGTATTTTTTTGTTTGGTCAAGATATTCGGAACTTTGACCAATGGGAAAAAATCGGCTATGTATCGCAAAAGGCGAATTCCTTTAATAGCGGATTTCCGGCAACGGTCTTTGAAGTGGTACGAAGTGGACTTACAAAACAAACCGGGCTTTTTCGTCCCTATCCAAAGAATGTACGGGAGCGGGTAAGGAAAGTTTTGGAAATGGTCGGGTTGGAAAATATGATAGATCGGACGATTGGTGATTTATCGGGGGGTCAGCAACAGCGGGTGTTTATTGCCAGGGCTTTGATCAATGAACCGGAAATTTTGATTTTGGATGAGCCGACTGTCGGGCTTGATGTCGAGCGAGTACAGGCTTTCTATGATTTATTGAGCCGTCTCAATCGGGAAAAAGGATTGACTATCGTGATAGTCACCCATGATGTATCGATTTTCTCTGAGAAGGTAACCCATATTGCTTACCTCCAGCGTTCCTTGAAATTTAAAGGATGTGCTGCTGATTTCAATAGAACAGGTGAACTTAACCATCCTCATTTATATGCTCTAGAAGGTTGGGCATTTCATCAGCAAGGAATAGGAGGGGAAGGGGATGCTTGATAGCATTTTCCGCTACGAGTTTTTGCAGAATTCCTTTTTGACCGGTATGATCATCGGGGTGATTGCACCGCTTCTTGGTGTGTTTATCGTCATCCGGAAACAGGCTTTGATCGCCGATGCCTTAAGTCATGTGACTTTGGCCGGAATTTCGGGGGGGATTTTATTGCAATCCTTCCTTCCTTCTTTTGCAGGATTCAATCCGCTATATGGGGGATTGATCTTTTCCATTGGAGGGGCACTGCTAATTGAAAAATTGCGGAGTTTTTATAAACATTATGAGGAATTAGCCATCCCTATTATTATGTCCCTCGGGATGGGGCTTGCTGTGGTAATGATATCTTTGACGAGCGGAACGAATGTGGACCGTTTTGTTGGTTATCTTTTTGGGAGCATCAGTGCCGTAAGCCGGGAAGATCTGTATGTGGTAATCGGAATCAGCTTGTTTGTGCTTGTATTGATCTTCCTCATTTTTAAGGAATTGTTTGCTTTATCCTTTGATGAAGATTACGGAAAGGCCCAAGGACTGCCGGTTAAATATATCCATTTTGCCTTTATTTTGACCGTTGCCTTAACAATTGCCATCTCCATGCGCATCGTCGGGATTTTGCTTGTTTCATCATTGATTACATTGCCGGTTGCAGCTAGTATCCGGATTGCGAAAAGCTTCAAGCAATCAGTCATTTTTTCAGTGATATTTGGGGAAATATCCGTGATTGGCGGACTTATTATTGCCTTTTACTTGGATTTGGCACCGGGGGGAACCATAGTCATTTTAGCTAGTTTTATCTTGCTTTTTACCATTTTGATCAATAAGTTCCAGCGGAAAAGATCGGTTTTTACAAAGAAGGGGTGACAGGGATGAATGTAAATAAAGCTATTGAGATATTAAAGGAACATGGGTATAAATATACGGGAAAAAGGGTGGAAATCCTTGATTTTTTCTCACAGCAAGATAAGTATTTAACCGCTAAAGATGTTCTTGAATATTTAAAAAAGGATTACCCCAATATTAGCTTTGATACTGTTTATCGCAATCTTTCGCTATTTTCCGAGTTGGGGATATTGGAAACAACGGAGCTTTCGGGGGAAAAGCATTTCCGGTTTTCCTGCGGAGTGGATAATCATCATCATCATTTTATTTGCCTCGATTGCGGGAAAACAAAGGAAATTGAACTATGCCCGATGAACCAAATTTATGAGGAACTCAAGGATTGCACCATATCCGGGCATAAATTTGAGATATACGGATATTGTCGGGATTGCAGTTCATAAGAATTGGGGAAGTTGTTCTATTTAGAGCTGGAGAGTTTGAGCATTCTTTACAAACTCTCCAGTTTCTTTTTTGAACTTAGGTTTAAAGGATGTTATGCGTCCAATAAGTGGTTCTCCCCGCCTAAGGATGTTTTTTCACGTCATCCTGAGAGGATTTCACGTCTTCATGAAGGCTTCTCCCGTCTTCGTAAGGGTATTTCNCGTCTTCAGGAGGTATTTCACGTCTTTATGAGTTTTTTTACGTCTTCGTGAGAGGATCTCACGTCTTCATGAAGGCTTCTCCCGTCTTCGTAAGGGTATTTCCCGTCTTCAGGAGGTATCTCCCGTCTTTATGAGGTTTTTCCCGTCTTCGCGAGAGTATATCACGTCTTCATGAGGGCTTCTCCCGTCTTCAAGAGGTTTTTCACGTCTTCATGAGAGGATCTCCCGTCTTTATGAGGTTTTTCCCGTCTTCGTGAGAGGATCTCCCGTCTTCATGAAGGCTTCTCCCGTCTTCAAGAGGTCATTTCACGTCTTTTCGAGGGTTTCTCCCGTCTTCGTAAAGGTATTTTACGTCTTCATGAAGGCTTCTCCCGTCTTCACAAGATTTCTTATATCATTTTTGCTTCTCATTATTATTTTTTGTGAAAGACCTGATCTAGAATCAAGGTTCTTTCATATTTAACGGGAAAAGCTATGCTTTTTCATCCATTCTTTGACCCAGGCATTTGCTTCCTTCCAAGAATAAATACGGATCACCCCTTCGGGAATGGGTTTACGATTATATGGGGTGTCAAATAATAAAACTGGGATTCCGCATTCCTCATGGATATTCACTGCATTATCATGTTTATCTTCGAGAAAAATATCGACTTTCAAATCTTTAGCGGCTTGAACCTTATCATGACTTCCAAGGAGTTCAATACGGTTAAAAGGAATATCATGGCGATGAAACCATTCCTTTGTAACATCAAGCATTTTTGCTGTCCTTGCGCTTATATAAACCAGTTCGTTTTGCAGGCTCCATTCCTTAAGCACTTCGGTGGCTCCTTCAGCAACCGGCGAGCTTTGATAAATTTCTGTTTCCCTTTCGAAATACCATTTGTATAGTTCTTTTCTATCCACATTCATTAGAGGAGCCCAATAATATTCGGTAAAATCCTCTAAAGTTAATTGCACTTGAAAATCCTGGTTAACGAAAGGAATGAATGCATCAGGTGTCGTTACTGTCCCGTCAATATCGATTCCAAATCTCTTTTTCATATAATTCCCCCCTATTACCTTTTAATATCAGTTTACCATATGCTTCTTTCTAAGACAGAAAAATGATGTTCGGAAAGTAAAGGAAGGGTTGACAATCTTTAAACGGTGTCAAAGCGGGTGCATAATCGCATAATAAAAATGCTCCCCCCCATATCGAAAGCGAGGGATCTTAATGGCCGAAGAAAAGAACAAAGAGTGGGAAAGGGAAGAAAACTTTGACCTTTATGATGAAGAAACGGCTGCAGAAATAGCTCCTCCTCTTGATTATGAAGTAAGAGACTCAGACACTGAAACAGGGGGAAGAGGCGTAGGCTATGCCGCCTTGATATTGGCTATTTTATCGCTTTTTATGGTACCTGTTTGGTTTGGAATCGCAGGGATCATTCTGGGGATAATAGCAAGAGCTCGGGGAGCAACCAGCTTAGGTAACTGGGCAATTGGAATCAGTATCGTTTCCTTGGTAATATCCATCTTATTCGCTCCTTTATTTTAACCGATAAAAAAACGGTCGCAAGGATCATTCTTGCGACCGCTTTCCTTATTGGACAGGTTGCTTTTGTTTTTCGTAATATTCTTGGGCGAGGATATCGATTTCTTTCTTCAGTTCTTCTACCATCGTTGCTTCTGGCACTTTCCGGATGATTTTCCCTTTTCGGAACAAAAGACCTTCTCCACGGGCCCCGGCAATGCCAATATCCGCTTCCCGGGCTTCTCCGGGACCGTTTACTGCACATCCTAAAACCGACACTTTTATGGGCGCTTTTATTTTTTGAATATATTCTTCCACTTCATTGGCGATTTTAATTAGGTCAATTTCTATCCGACCACAAGTTGGACAGGAAACAAGAGTAGCCGCATTGGAAATCAAACCGAAGGCCTTTAACAATTCCCTTGCCACTTTCACTTCTTCCACCGGATCGGCGCTAAGGGAGATCCGGATGGTGTTTCCGATTCCTTCGTTCAACAAAACGCCAAGCCCGGCAGCACTTTTCACCGTTCCGGCAAAAAGGGTACCGGATTCCGTTATTCCTAAATGTAACGGGTAGGAAAAGGCTTGAGCCGCTTTTTTGTATGCTTCTATTGCTAAAGGAACGTTGGATGCTTTCATGGAAACGATGATATCATGGAAGTCCAATTCTTCTAAAATTTGGATGTGATATAGGGCACTTTCCACCATTCCATCTGCCGTAGGGTATCCATATTTATCTAAAATTCTTTTTTCCAAAGAACCGGCATTCACCCCGATCCGGATGGGGATTCCCCTTTCCTTCGCCGCTTTAACCACCACTTCTACTTTTTCCCTTTTTCCAATATTTCCTGGATTGATTCGAATCTTATCAGCTCCGCCTTCAATCGCTTTTAAGGCTAAACGATAGTCAAAATGTATATCGACGACTAAGGGGATGTTGATCCGCTTTTTGATTTCAGGGATTGCTTCTGCAGCACGCATATCCGGGCAAGCAACCCGAACCAATTGGCATCCAGCTTCTTCCAATTGGTGAATCTGTCTAACTGTTGCATCTACATCATGGGTTTTCGTAGTTGTCATACTTTGAATATAAACGTAATTATTACCGCCGATGGTCAGATTGCCAACCTTAACCGGTCTTGTTTTTGTACGATGAATCAATTCAGCCAATATTCTTCTCTCCCTTTTCAAATTTCTGGGATGATTTTGATTTTATTCATCAATTCATTTTATCAATGAAAAGAATGGTTAATCAAGAGAATGAATCTTTTTGGAGAGAAGTTTACAAGAATGTAAAAAGTTAAAAATCTTCCTTATGATAAACCGGGATTTTGTAGGATTTTCCAGGTTGGATTTGCTCAGGGAAGATCCCATTTAGATCGACAAAATCCTCAATCATCTTTTCGATTGAAACCCCAATCGGAAATCCTCCCAACTCTTCAATGATGGACAAAACCGTATCTCCCGGTTGGACTGTCACAACCACATATTCTATCCCTAAATCCATATCCTTTTTTTCCGCCTTCGGAAGGGTACCGATGGAAAGATCAAAATAGATGGCATAGATACAAATGGCAACGAACATTAATCCGATCATTCTTTTCATTCTTATCACCCTCTAGTTTTGGGCAATCTTCTATCAACCCTTTTACCCAATATATATTAGCGATTCTAGCGATTTATTCTTTTAATAGAGTTAAAAAAAGAGAAAAAACATTTTTGTAACAATTGTAATGTATTTGTAATAATAATCCTGAATGTAAAGCCTTTGTAAATTTCCGTTCAGAAATATTTACAAAATTCGCCGCTATCAAGATAATAGAAGTTGGTTTTGGACTATAAATATAAAGGGTTGAGGTAGAAAAGCATGAATGTTCTTCAACAGATGATTTTTGAATTTGCCGGAGGATTAGGTTTTTTCTTATTCGGCATGAAAATGATGGGCGAGGGACTGCAAAATTCTGCAGGGGATCGCTTAAGGGATATCTTAGATAAATATACTTCAAACCCATTTTTAGGGGTTCTTTCGGGGATGCTCGTCACCATGCTGATCCAAAGTAGTTCGGGAACCACCGTAATTACGGTTGGTTTGGTCAGTGCAGGATTCATGACTCTCCGCCAAGCGATCGGAGTCATTATGGGGGCAAATATCGGGACAACGATAACGGCTTTTATCATCGGGATCGATATCGGTGAATATGCCCTTCCGATTCTTGCACTTGGATCTTTTTTGATCTTTTTCTTTAAATCAAAACGCATCCATTATGTTGGACAAGTATTGTTTGGATTTGGGGGTCTGTTTTTTGGTCTGGAGTTAATGTCGAATGGAATGGCTCCCCTTCGTGAAGTGGACTTTTTCCTCGATATGATGGTCAGTTTAAGTGAAAATCGGCTACTCGGGGTTTTGGCCGGAACAGTCTTTACATTAGTTGTACAGAGTTCCAGTGCAACCGTAGGGATTTTACAAGGGCTTTATGCAGATGGTTTGGTCGATTTAAAAACCGCCCTTCCAGTATTGTTCGGAGATAACATCGGGACAACCATCACGGCCATTTTAGCCTCGATCGGGGCCTCCGTCGTTGCAAAACGGGCAGCCTTAAGCCATGTGTTATTCAATGTGATTGGGACGATCATCTTTATGTTGATTTTTCCGGTTTTCTACGGATTCATGGATTTCCTGAAGGATTTCCTCTCCCTCAATGAAAAGATGACGATCGCCTTTGCCCACGGTGTTTTCAACATAACAAACACTTTAATTCAATTGCCCTTTATCGGCGTTTTAGCATTTCTCGTAACGAAACTGATTCCTGGGGAAGATTCCTTTATTGATTATAAAGGAAAACAATTGGATCCGATGTTTATTGAAAAATCACCGTCCATTGCTCTTGGGGCAGCGAAAGAAGAAGTGGTTCGGATGGGACAATTGGCACTTAAGGGTTTGGAAGAATCGCAAAATTTCCTTCATACGAAGCAACAAAAACACGGTCAAAGCGCGTTGCAATTGGAAGATGCCATCAACAATATCGATCAGAAAATTACAAAATATTTGATCGAATTGTCTTCCGCCCCATTATTGCCTCATGAATCCGAAATGCACACGACCTTGATGGATACGGTGCGGGATATTGAGCGGATTGGAGATCATTTTGAAAACATGGTGGAACTTACCGAATATCAAATCAACAATAAAGTCAAGCTTTCGGAATATGCGATCCAGGATATAGAGGAAATGTTTGAATTGGTTGTATCTACCTTCAAGGATACGATTGATGCGCTTGACCAAAATGACCTCGATAAAGCAAGAAAGGTCCTTGAAAAGGAAGAGGAAATCGACCAGATGGAAAGAAAATTAAGGAAAAAACATATCCTTCGGGTTAATGAAGGTCTCTGTTCCGGTGATGCGGGGATTGTTTTTGTCGATTTAATCATTAACCTGGAGCGGATTGGGGATCATTCCGTCAATATTGCCGAAGCGATTTTAGGCACAAAGGATGCGGAACTAGTTTAAATAAACATGTTGGCGGAGAGTACTCTCCGTCTTTTTTCTGTTTTCCTAATCATTTTGTTAAGATTTTTCGGAAGTCGAAATGTCAATGGGTATTTTCGAACTTTTTTAGGCAGGAAATTTGAATCGGGGCAGGAAATTTGCTAATCTTAATGATAGCAAGGCTTGTTCTTGCCAGAAAATACATATTCAAAGGAGGAATGTTCAATGGCTTTTGAATTACCTCAATTGCCCTATGCTTATGATGCCCTCGAGCCTCATATTGACAAAGAAACGATGAATATTCACCATACGAAACATCATAATACGTATGTTACGAATCTAAACAAAGCTTTGGAAGGTCATGAAGATCTCCAAGGGAAATCTTTGGAAGAATTGATTTCCAACTTGGATGCTCTACCGGAATCCATCCGTACCGCTGTCCGCAACAATGGTGGGGGACATGCAAACCACTCCTTGTTCTGGACGATTCTTTCCCCGAACGGTGGTGGAACTCCTTCCGGTGAATTGCTTGAAGCCATCAATAAAAAATTTGGTAGTTTCGATGCCTTCAAAGAAGAATTTACAAAGGCTGCTACAGGACGTTTCGGTTCCGGTTGGGCTTGGCTCGTTGTCAATAACGGTGAACTTGAAGTAACCAGCACACCGAACCAAGATTCCCCGATTATGGAAGGCAAAACCCCGATTCTCGGTTTGGACGTTTGGGAACATGCCTACTATTTGAAATATCAAAACCGCCGTCCGGACTACATCGCCGCTTTCTGGAATGTCGTCAATTGGGACGAAGTGGCTAAATTATACAGCCAAGCAAAATAATCATACGTACCTATTGAAAGATTTCCGCACACTTCTTGTCGAAAGGGTGTGCGGTTTTTTATGTTTTTTCCCCTTGAATACTTCCGTCCCTTTTACAAAGAATAAGGACTGTAAAGGGGAGTGTTTCATGGAAAAAACGATAAAGAAAAAATGGCTTGGCGATATAGCCCTTACGAAGGATTTGGTGTTATTGCTGTTGATCGGTGGGCTTTATTCTTTAAGTATCGCCTTATCTAACACTTTTGTGAACGTGTTTTTATGGAAACAGACTGGGGATTTTTTTCAATTAGGTCTATATAATTTCATGATTGCCATAACCCAGCCGATCATGTTTATTTTGGCTGGACGAATTGCGAAGAAAGTGGATCGGATCATTGTACTTAGAATTGGGGTATTCATCCTGGCCCTATACTATTCAGTGGTTGTTATGAGTGGAGCAAACGCAGCCAACTACTTATTGGTTTTGGGAGCACTCATTGGAGCTGGTTACGGTTTTTATTGGCTCGCATATAACGTTCTTACTTTTGAGATTACTGACCCTCATAACCGGGACTTTTTTAACGGGTTTTTAGGGGTTTTAAATTCATTGGGGGGGATTTTTGCCCCGCTTTTTGCAGCCTTTATGATTTCCAAATTTATCGGCTTTTCGGGTTATATCCTTATCTTTTCCATATCTCTCGGATGTTTTGCGGTTTGTGCTGTCCTGAGTTTTTTTATGAAACGTCGTCCTGCGAAAGGTCATTATTTTTTTGTCCAAATTCTTAAAGAAAGAAGGAATAACCCGGACTGGAGAAGAATAACCAATGCCCATCTTTTCCAGGGCTTAAGAGAAGGGATTTTTGCCTTTGTTATAAATGTGTATGTGTACATATCGACGGGAAGTGAAATGGCGCTAGGTACCTTTGCCTTCCTAAATTCTACTGTATCCTTTATTTCCTATTATTTGGCTAGCCGTTTTATCAAAAAGAAAGACCGGAAAAAGGCCATTTTCCTAGGCGGCCTTTTCTTGTTTTTATCCATCTTTATCATTGTTTATAAAGTAACCTACCCTTTCTTTTTGCTTTATTCGGTCATCATTGCCATTAGCTATCCGATGGTTCTTGTACCCTTCTTATCCATGACCTATGATGTCATTGGGCAGGCCCGGGAAGCAGGTGAATTGAGAATAGAATATGTCGTTGTCCGGGAATTGTTTTTAAATGTAGGGCGTATCCTTTCAGTGAGTCTATTTTTGTTCGTGGTTTCCTTTTTTCCGGGGGAAGGAACCCTTTCCCTTTTGCTTATTTTCCTCGGTGCGGGGTATTTGGCCATCTATACTTGCATCAGGCATATCCAGATCCACGAACATGCATCCCTTTAAGCTTATGATTTAACTCTAGAAATTTAAGGATAACTTTAATACAATGGTTATTGAATGGTAAAGGGGTACAAACCCTAAAGGAAGAGGTAGGTTCCAATGAAGGAAAAGAAAAAGAAGAAGAAAAAGAGCCATATACCAGTTCGTATGAATATATTGTTTTTCACCGTTTTTCTTATGTTTTCCATCCTTATCTTGCGCCTTGGCATAATGCAAATCGTTCACGGGGAAGAATATCGACTTGAAGTGGAGAAAAAGAATGTGGAATCGGTGGACTTTTCGGTTCCACGGGGAGAATTTTATGATCGGAATTATAAAAAGGTCGTATCCAATATCCCCCTTAAGGCTGTTACCTATACTCCTCCGGCCAATCCCCAACCTCTGGATTTGTTGGAAACGGCAGAAAAACTGGCCCAATATATACAAATGAGTGATGAAGATAAGAAAAAGGTCACTACCCGGGACAAAAAGGATTTATGGCTTCTAATGAATGACAACGGAAGCAGCTTGGTTACGGAAAGCGAAGCCAAAAATCTGAAGGATGCCGAACTCTACCAACTAAAACTGGAACGGATCACGGATCAGCAACTAGAAAAAATTGATATGAATGTCGCAGCAATTTATATCAAACTGTACCGGGCGATTGCCCTAACTCCGACCATCGTGAAAAAGGGGGTAACGGAAAAGGAATTCGCCTTAATCAGTGAGCATAAAGAGGAGTTGCCCGGGGTCGATGTTACTACCGATTGGGATCGGGAAAAAGTATATGGAAAAGTGTTAGCTTCCGTCCTTGGCACTTTCGGCGATATCCCAGCGGAAAAGAAGGAATATTACTTGAGCAAGGGATATAACTTAAGTGATCGGGTTGGAACAAGTTACCTTGAGGAACTGTATGAAGATGTTTTACGCGGAACAAAATCCGTCGTTCGCACGATTACCGATAAATCCGGGAAGGTCATTGAATCTAATGTGATCTCGGAAGGACGAAGTGGTTATGATGTAGTCTTGACCATCGATATGGAATTCCAAGCGATGGTGGAACAAATCATCGAAGAGGAAATTAAAACGATGAAAACTTATCCGGCCACTGATACGTTAGATAAGGCATTTGTTGTGGCCATGAATCCAAAGACCGGTGAAATTCTCGCTTTAGCTGGCAAACAATATGATAAAGAAAAAGACGAATTTTGGGAGTTTTCCCAAGGGACCTTTACCCAAGCCTTTGAAATGGGTTCCGTTGTCAAGGGAGCGACCTTGTTGGCAGGTTATGGGTCCGGTGTCATCAATATCGGTTCGGTTCTAAACGACGAAAGAATGGTTCTCCCTGGGGGCTACAGGAAAGAGACCCTCGACGGAGCGCTAGGGCCGGTCAATGATTTGACAGCCCTCGAACGTTCCGCCAACGTTTATATGATCAAAATTATTCTAGAAATTATGAATGGAAGATATGTGCCGAATAGGTTATTGTATGTGGATAGGGATCGGATTGATCTCGTCCGAAGCTATTATGCCCAGTTTGGCCTCGGGATTGAGACAGGGATCGGTTTTCCCAATGAAATCACCGGGCTTAAGAAAGACCTGGATTATAATGAAGCGGGGAACTATCTTGATATCGCCATCGGTCAGTTGGATACTTATACCCCTCTTCAGCTTGCCCAATATATATCAACCATTGCCAATGGCGGTTATCGGATGAGACCAATGCTTGTGAAGGAAATCCGTTCACCGGATCCCGAAGGCATCGGCAATATCGTTTATCAAATACAGCCGGAGGTTTTAAATCGGTTGACGATGGATGAGGAGTTTATTAAACGGACTCAGGAAGGACTTTGGCAAGTAACCCATGGTTCCCGTGGGACCGGTCGTGGATTTTTTGGCAATGAACCCTATAACCCAGCGGGTAAAACGGGTTCCGCCGAATCCTTTCTTAATGGAAAATCAACGGTTAACTCCACTTTCGTAGCCTTTGCTCCCTATGAAAATCCGGAAATTGCGATTGCGGTAGTCGTTCCCAATGCTTACACCACGAAAAAATCGCCCTATTATATTAACCAACAAATCGCTCGTCGCGTCTTAAGGGCTTACTTCGATTTAAAGGAACAAAATCCGGATACGGATGATTTTCTCGAAAATTATGAGCCGGAAGTGGAAGACGACAGGCAAGAACAAGAGGAGAACATGGAGAGTCCGATTACGGAAGATATGGAAGCGGGAGGAACTCCGGAAATTGAAGAATAGAGAAAATGCATGCCTAATTATGGGCATGCATTTTTTATGGTTTTGAAATCAGTTTTCCTATCGTTTCGTATGGTGTATTTGGATACAGTTCATATTGACCGACCTGGATGGAACGATCCAGTCCGTGATCGATCATATATTTGGCAAAGGCTTCCCGATCATCAATAATATGGACATTTTCCAATAGAGAAGCAATTTCCTCCAACGTCATTTTACTTTTAATTTCAATGATTAACGGTTCCTTTGTATCATCCCCAGATTCCTTTAGCTGGTCCTTTAAACTGGCAATCTCTTCCTCCAATGTTTGATTTTTCTCCCTTAAAACAGCCAGTTCTTTTTCGGTTGATTGGAGTTTTTCCCATTCTTCTGAAGAAAGGACAATCTTACCTTTTTCTTCGGCATTTTCCTTATTGATGTCCGGAAAGAAGAAACGGTAACCCCAAAGGACGCAAGCAACAATGAAAATCCCCAGACTGAAGGCACGCACGGTCTCTTTATTCATCGTAGCCTGTCTCCTTTAAAAGAATTGATCATTCCATCGATATCGGGAGATTCTGCATTAGAAAATCCTTGCTTATGGAGAAGTTCCCGTTGCCGAGCTTGCTGTCCTTCAATTTGGGAATAAGGGTCCAAGCTATCCACGCTTGTCGGCAAAAGCAATTCTTCCTCCAGAACTTTTAAACGTTTTTCCGTTTTGAAACTATCCTGGTAAACCTTTAAAGATAACTGTTCAATTTCCTCCTTTAGCTCCTTTGTCGCATCGGGAAGGAAAAAGGAAATTAGAAAAAGGACCAATGAAATGGCAATTAGGATGATGATTAATGTTTCCATGATGACCACTCCTCTTTACAAAGTTTAGCATAATCCTCCATAAAAATAGAGGGGAATTTCGGATTTCGGGAAAGGTTTGATAAAAACTTGCAAGATTTTTGGCAGGGATAGACAATTTGCATATATTGTTTGAAAATTCTATGAATGATATGATAAAAATAACCAATTGGACAAGACCTCACGCTTCAATAAGATGGCAAATAGGAAAGAAGGGATGAGAATGAAAAGCCATGGTGCTGCCGATACTAGGACAAAGGAAAACGAAAAGGTTCCGCTATTCCAAATGCATCATTATCTGTACTTGAACGGAAAATATACGAATATCGAACCCGAAAAAATGGAATCTTTTGATTGCGGACTGGAAGTCAGGTTGCAGCCTTACCAACGGGATGAAGATACATTAGTTATGAAGGCCCACTTTTATAACCTTAGTGAATCATCCATGAATATTAAACTGTTTGTGGAAAACCGTATATATGGGATGGATCACCGTTACGGTTTTATTTCCCCGAAAAGGGATGTACTTTTTTTTACCGATGAGAACAGTTTATGTATAGCTTCTGGAGTTTTCCGGGAAAAATCCCTTTGCCAATACGGAATTATTGAAAGAAAGAGACGCTGGTCTTGGATCCGAAAAGCGCAAATTCCCTTCAGTCCCTTTGGTCTAGGTGAAGTCTCCGGAATCTATACCCTAGAGAAGGTTCTTGCGCCTAAGGAAATGGCTTCCGCCTATACTTGGATGATATATTCCGACTCCATGGCCGAACAGGAACTTTTACTTCAAGACCAACAACTAAAAACAGCACTAGCTTTTTTATAAAAATGATGGTATTATAGAAAGGTCGTAATCGTAATCAGAGTAAGACTGGAGGGATTCAGATGCGTGTAAACATTACGTTAGCTTGCACAGAATGCGGTGAGCGCAATTATATTTCCACAAAAAATAAACGTAATAATCCAGATCGTTTGGAATTGAAAAAATATTGTCCTCGTGATAAAAAGACCACTCTTCATCGGGAGACAAAGTAAGCAGCAGGATTTTTCCTGCTGTTTTTCTTTATCAAGGGGTGAACTTCGTGAAAGCGTTGAAACAATCGTTGCGAAGGGAAATGAAACAGCGACTGTTGTCAATCCCTGAAGAAGAATACGAAGAAAAATCCCGAGAAATTCGGGAGATCCTTTTCAAGCAACCGGAATGGCAAAATGCAAAAACCGTTGGTATCACCCTTTCCAACTTCCCCGAAGCAGATACCCGGATGATTATTCAAAGGGGATGGGAGGAAGGAAAAAGGATTGCCGTTCCGAAATGTGTGCCGGAGACAAAAGCAATGGATTTTTATCAAATCCAATCTTTCCATGATGTGGAAAAGGGTTTTTTCGGTCTTCTGGAACCGCTCCCGGAAAAGACCAAGTGGGTTTCTAAAGAAGAAATCGATCTATTGATCGTACCCGGATTGATTTTTTCCAAAAAGGGCTACCGGATTGGGTTTGGCGGCGGCTATTATGACCGGTATTTGTCCGACTTTAAAGGCTTAACCCTTGCACTTTCCTTCCATGAACAGATAGTCGAGAATATCCCGGTAGAAGATCATGATTTGCCCGTCAGAAAGATTGTTACAGATAAAGGGGTCATCCTTGCAGATGCTGATTGATCTACTCTTTGTAATTGGAATCAGTATATTTAGCTTTTTTGCCATCCTATTAGGCGCATTGACTAAGGGAGGTGGACTTACCGCCAGTTTGGTCGGAATCGCCATTTATTTTGGTATTGGAGCGAAAGGCCTTGTCCTTTTAGGCTGTTTCTTTCTAAGCTCCACCCTTTGGTCAAGGTTCAGGGCTATGGAAAAAGAACCTGCCCAGAGTCTGGCTGAGAAAGGGGATCGGAGGGACACCTTCCAGGTTTTAGCTAACGGCGGAATTGCGTCCATCTGTGCGATCATGTATGGGGTGATAAAAGAACCCCTTTGGATCGTTGCCTTTTCCATTTCCCTTGCTTCTTCCAATGCAGATACGTGGGCTTCGGAAATCGGGGTTTTATCGAAAAGACCGCCCCTTTTGCTTTCGACCTTGAAACGGGTAGAGCCGGGAACCTCCGGTGCCGTGTCGCTCCTCGGAACGGTATCTGGCTTTTTCGGTGCCCTTTTCATTGCGATTAGTGCCTATATGCTTTGGTGGAATAGTTTTTCATGGAAGGAAATGATTTTCATATCCCTTGCAGGCTTTCTCGGGATGCTGATAGATACCTGGCTTGGCAGCTTCTGGCAAAAGAAGACAAAGTGTCTAGTGTGCGGAAAAATAACAGAACAGACGGTTCATTGCGGCAAAAAGGCGGCGAAAATATCCGGTTTTACATACGTAAATAATGATGGGGTAAACCTATTATCCAATATTTTTGCCACGATTTTCGGTATCGTTGCCTACCTTTTTCTCCGCTAGGCGCATAAATAATGAAAATTGACGGAAACTACCAACGTAGGAGGTAGATGTCCATGTTTTCAGGGCTAATGCGAACCGTCATGATCTCGGTTTTGGCTTATTTTCTTTTTAAAAATCGGGGCAGGCTCATAAATGCCCTGTTAGGGAACGAAAAAATCCGGGAAATGGCGGTCAGGGCATTTATGAACATGCCGGGGGTAAAGAAAGCTATATAAAGAATGATTGGAAGTTCGACAGGCGGGCCAAATGGGGTCCGCCTTTTCCTTTTGAACAGTTGTAAATCCGCGGGGTAATGTGGGCATGACATCCTTGGGGAAAGTTTTTCTTTTTTTAACGGGGATGGTTATAGTACAATTAACGGTAAAGATAGAAATAGCGGTTTGAGAAAGTAGGGAATAGATTGGGTGCAAAAGAAGATTTTATATTCTGGCAAATCGTGAACTATTTTTTAGTGGAAAAAAAGTATCATATTATAAGTATGGCTCAAGACCAGTCGGAAATCTGGCTGGAAAATTTTAGTGAAAAGACACATCCGGTCGTACGGCTAAAACGGAAGGATATTGACTGGTCCAATTGGGTACGGAGAGATCTGGAAATTACGGTTCATAATGGTTTGCGGGTAAAAAAAGCTTTTTACCGTAGGAATTTACATATTTTAAATATTTACGTGTCCCAATTTCCACCGGTGGATGAAGGAAATGTGCCGATCGAAGGGGAATTTCCCTTTGCTAAAGAAAAACTTTTCCTTCAAAGTTTGCTGATTAATGGGGCAGATCTTCCAAGATCCCTCCTCAAACTTTCCCAAACATTGGAATTGGAGCAATGGCCTTATCCGATGAAAGAGGAATACGATCCGATGGAGGTTGAAGCATTTAAAGGCTATCTTCTCCATAAAGCCCTTACAGAAGCGAAAAAGGAAAAAGGCCTTTTGCAAAGGGCAACCCCCATATTTACGTACATTTTTCTCGGCCTTCAAGTATTATTGTTCTTGCTGATGGAATTGTATGGTCTTGGCTATGGAGGAAGCCAAAACCTGTTTGTCCTCGATCTATTCGGGGCAAAAATCAATGGGAGGATTTTGGCCGGGGAATGGTGGCGCTTCATCACTCCCATGTTTCTCCATATCGGTTTTTTCCATCTGTTTATGAATAGCCTTTCCCTTTATTATTTGGGTACTACGGTGGAACGGATATACGGGAACGGACGTTTCCTATTTATTTATCTTTTCTCTGGCTTTTTCGGTACATTGGCGAGTTTCATTTTTACCGTCAATCCTTCAGCCGGTGCCAGTGGCGCCATTTTCGGATGTTTTGGAGCCCTTGTTTACTTCGGAATAAGAAAACCAGGCACTTTCCAAAGGATGGCTGGTTCGAACATCATTGGACTTCTCATTTTTAACCTTGTATTAGGGTTCATTGTTCCAACGATAGATAATGCCGGGCATGTCGGGGGGCTGGTCGGTGGGTTTTTGGCTTCCTGCATTATGGATCTGCCAAAAACGAAAAATTGGAAAACCCAAATTCCCGCATTAATTTTTACGATAATTTTCACCCTTTTTGCCCTTTATTATGGCTTTAACATTGCCAATGCCTAATGGGGGATCTTTTGGATTAACCGGATTCCTTCCCCATCGGCCGTTTGAAAAATAACATATAGATGGTCTTTGCTTTTCGAAAACAGAATGATGGGCATGGTGCTCCCAATCGGACTTGTGGTGGTACCATCCCCTTTTTTTATGGTAAGAAAATAATTTTTATACAATCCTTCCCACAACTGCCCTATAACTTCTCTTGTTTTTCCTTTGGACAGGGAAGGAAGGGGACTTGTTTCGAAATCAGGGAGCTTTGAGAGGGGGAAAATATGATAGTTTTCCAGATTCAGTTGGAACTGTTCCTCGGCAATTTGCACATTCCTTTTTATGGCCTCATCGAGTTTTTCATCAAGGATCTCCTGAAAACCTGTTTCATCCTCTGAATCCGCATCCCGGAAATAGGTAAGGCCCATGGGGGTCGGAATGATGTATAAAAAATCCTGGGACATCTTCTGGGCGCTTGTTATCGTCTTTCCTTGATGCAATTCCCCGTAATGAAAGGAGATTGCCTGCAGAAGTTGACCGCCTTTTAATGTAAACCTTGCCTCATCTTCAAGAAAATCCGTATCCTTTTCCCATTTCCCAAACTTCCCGACGAAAATTCCGTTGGAAAAAAGGAGAGTAATATCCTGCCGTAAATAGGCTTTTTCACTCAAACGGGAAGTGCTTTTTACAGGTATGATGAAGTCCGAATTTCCTTTTTCCTTCGGCTTTCCGATGGTCGTTTCCGCACTTAAGAATTCCGCCCTTTCATTGAGAGGGAAATAAATGATGCTTTCTTTTACAGGGGGTTCATAAAAAAAGTAGGTTAGAACCAAGAGAAAGGTGGAGACCACTAGCAGGGATAAATAAAATTTTTGCATCGTACATATCCTCACTTTTATCGGTTTGCGAAAAAAGACATCCTTTTGACTCATTTATATGAGCCTGTCCCTTTTCCTATGCAGAAGCCATTAAAAAAGGTATGAACTCAAACCCTTGTGACAAAGATGTTAGTGGATTTGGACAGGAAAAAGATGGCAGGTGAAAGAGAAATGCGTGAGGAAGAATATCTTCCCATATCGGTGCGGATTGAGGATAATATCGAAAAAATGAAGGATTTGCTTGGGGTTGGAAAAAGTTTTGATGTCATTCACTTGGATCTGGTTTATGCCGGGCGGAAAATGGCAATCTTTTTCCTCGATGGGTTCATCAAGGACGATGTCTTTACCCAAATCATGAAATTGTTGGCGAATCTTGAAGAACAGGATTTGAAGGATCATTCAATTGAACGTCTTTTGAAAACGTACTTGCCTTATGTGGAACTGGAAGCGACAGGAAATTTGATGAAAGCGATCGACAGTGTCCTGGCTGGTCCAACCGTCCTTTTTGTGGATGGGGAAAGCCAGGCGATCATTATTGATGCGAGAACATATCCTGCCAGAGGACCGGAGGAGCCGGATACCGAGCGGGTGGTGAGAGGCTCTCGGGACGGTTATGTGGAAACCCTCGTGTTTAACACGGCACTAACAAGAAGACGGATCCGCGATCGTTCGCTGAGGATGGAATTTTTGCAAGTTGGAAGGCGGTCCAAAACGGATATCGTCATCTGTTACTTGGAGGATATTGCTGACCATGAACTGGTGGAAAAAATAAAGGAATCCTTAATGGCGATTGACACCGATGGCTTGCCGATGGCAGAAAAAACGATTGAAGAATTTATTTCCGGAAAGCACTGGAATCCGTACCCGACTGTACGTTATACGGAACGGCCGGATACGGCGGCAAGTCATTTGTATGAAGGTCATGTTTGTATCATTGTCGATGGATCCCCAAGTGTCATCATCGCACCGACTACCTTTTGGCATCATCTGCAGCATGCTGAAGAATATCGAAATAAACCTGTAGTGGGGGCATACTTGCGGCTTGTCCGGTTTTTGGGGGTATGGGCATCCATTTTTCTTTTGCCCCTATGGTATTTATTTGCGATTGAACCGAGCCTGCTTCCGGAAAGCCTAAAATTTATCGGACCTAATGATCATGGACAAATTCCATTGTTTTTGCAATTTCTTTTGATTGAAATCGGGATCGATATGCTGAGGATGGCGGCGATCCATACGCCGACCTCCCTCGCTACCGCCCTTGGCCTTGTTGCGGCATTAATGATCGGTCAGGTGGCGGTGGAAGTGGGGCTTTTTACAAATGAAGTGATATTATATTTGGCCATTGCGGCGATCGGCACCTTCTCCACACCGAGCTATGAAATGGGACTGGCCAATCGGCTGTTTCGCTTGTTACTTCTGGCTGCCACCGCCATGTTTAAAGTGTACGGTTTCGTAATTGGCGTGTTTCTTTGGATGCTGCTGCTCGTGAAGATGAAGTCTTACAATGTTCCATATCTTTGGCCATTTATTCCATTGGACGTTAAGGCCTTCCGGGACATTTTAATCCGCGCACCCATTCCTTTAAAAAGAAGACGTCCGAAGATTTTACATCCTAAGGATCGAGATCGATGAAATTTGATGGGAAGCTGACAATAAAAACCTAAGCAAGAATTTTCTCTCATGCGTTGCCAGAAGCTGATAGGCATAGTAAAGGGCTTGAACCTTTTTATGGAAGGATGTAGGAAATGATAGTCGCCCTTTGTACCTATTCACGTTACCAGGAATTCAAAGATGGAGGAAATGATAGCCGAAAAACATCATTGTAGACCGCCGATTAATACAGGAAATAGTTTTGCAATAGAACCCCTGCATTTGAATAATTGTCGTCGATCCCTCTCACAACACTAAACCCGGGGGATCGACGACAAATCTTGCAAAGGGCTACCACCGAACAAATCCAGCAATATCAACGGTTTATAAAAAAATGACCCCAAAAACATAATTGAATAAACGAATTTTACAGATTATAATAATAGTTGATATATCAACATTTTTTGGGGTTTTGATCTTACCTATGAGGGATTGAAATTTCTATAAGTCGCTTCAAAATTGTTATCAATCCTTGTTTTGATCTTACCTATGAGGGATTGAAATCTGACGCTGACTATTTCAACGAATGCTACCAACTTGCGTTTTGATCTTACCTATGAGGGATTGAAATACGATCACGGAAATATAATAAACGAATGGCGACCAGTTTTGATCTTACCTATGAGGGATTGAAATGGGGTCGTCGAGCGGTAGCGTGAAACTCGCTGACCAAACGGTTTTGATCTTACCTATGAGGGATTGAAATAACACCAGACAGCCCTTCTGGCATGGCTCCAGTAGGTTTTGATCTTACCTATGAGGGATTGAAATCCTTCAAAATCAAGCCAACTAGTTCCGTTCCACCAGTTTTGATCTTACCTATGAGGGATTGAAATTCCAGTTGCCGAAAGCTTCGAGTGTTGTCGAGCCGCGTTTTGATCTTACCTATGAGGGATTGAAATAAAATGATTTTTTCCATTTTTTCATCTTTCCTTTCCTTGTTTTGATCTTACCTATGAGGGATTGAAATATCCATTCACAAAAAATAATAATTTTGTCTATAGCTTGTTTTGATCTTACCTATGAGGGATTGAAATTTGCAGTTT
>NICF_comb_assmDRAFT_10000935_pt1 | contig 23651 bp, 18 predicted proteins | sample NewIslPassag4_SG_FD_11279 | JGI IMG/M metagenome (IMG submission 11279) | reverse complement strand
CGCAGGCGGGCGAGCGCGTCTTCGGGCGTGACGAGCTCGTGGTCGCCCGTGATACCCGCCGCCGCGTACGCTGAGAGGCGGTCGTCGGGGGACCAGGTGTAGTGCCCGTCGACGATTCTCCCCGCCTTGAGGGCGGCCCGGATCTCTTCGATCATGCGGGGGTCGCCGTACACGACGCCGGGGAAGTTCATCACCTCGCCGAGGGCGATCACGTCCGGGCCCCAGCTCAGGGCTTCCGCAACCTCTTCGGCGCCGATCACCGCGCCCGGCGTTTCGAGGTCGAGGCTGCTCGCCGGCACGCACGATGCGACCTGCATGTAGGCCGCCATCGGCGTCGTCCGGGCCTCCTCGAGCATGAGGCGGAGACCTTTCAGGCCAAGCACGTTCGTGATCTCGTGTGCGTCGAAAAAGCCCGCCGTCGTGCCCATAGGCAGGACCGCCCTGGCGAACTGCCCGACGGTGAGCTGGGTGCTTTCGATATGGCAGTGGCCGTCGATCAGCCCGGGCGCGACGAACCTGCCGCCTGCCTCGACGATCTCGGTGTTTTCGTCGGTGGCGTACGGCTCGTTCGGCCCGACATAGGCGATCCGGGAGCCGCGGACCGCAACGTTGATCCCGTCTTGAATTTCGCCGGTGCACACGTTCACGAGGCGCCCGCCGCGAATGACGAGCGTCGCCGGCAAATCCCCACGGGCGGTCGCAATCAGCTCATGAAACACCTCGTGCAGGGGCTCGCGGCGAAACACAGCCCCGGCCGGGGGCGCGCTGCGGACGGTCGACTTGCTCATCGCACATCTCTCCCGGTATGACCTGCCTCGTTCTTCTATCCGGGAGGAAGTTATCCTTGTTACTTCCAAGCCGAGGAACCAGGAAGATCACAGGTGTAGTAAGAATGAGGCAGCGAGGTGATCCGTCATGGGCGCAGCAAAAAGTGCACCGGTGCAGAGAGGCGCATTAGACCGCTACTTCAAGCTGCAGGAAAATGGCACGACGGTTCGCAAGGAGCTGTTGGCGGGCCTCACGACGTTCCTGGCCCTTGCCTACATCGTGCCCACCAACAGCGGCATCTTGGGGGATGCCGGCATGCCCAGGGATGCGGTCGTGATTGCGACGTGCGTGAGCGCATTCTTCGCGACTTTGGTGATGGGGTTGTACGCGAACTTCCCGTTCGCGCTTGCGCCGGGGATGGGCCTGAATGCGTACCTCGCCTACACCGTCGTCGGCCGCATGGGCGTTCCGTGGCAGACTGCGCTGGGAGCGGTCTTCCTTTCGGGCGTGCTCTTTTTGCTCTTATCCGTCAGCACGTTGCGTGAGCGCATGATCAACGCCGTGCCCCTGCCGCTCAAGCACGCGATTGCGGCGGGCATCGGGCTGTTTCTCGCCTTTATCGGGCTTATGAACGCGGGAATCGTGGTCGCAAACCCGGCGACGCTCGTCGCCATGGGCGACTTCGGCACAAGGTCGACGCTCCTTGCGACCATCGGACTTTTCATCACCGTGGCCCTCTTGGTGCGGCGCGTGCGGGGCGCCATCCTGCTCGGCATCATCGTGACCACGGTGATTGGAATCCCGCTCGGCGTCACGACTGCGCCCGAGCGGCTCCTCAGCTGGCCGAGCCTCAGCACCTGGGCGCCGGTTCTGGGCCAGCTCGACATCGGTGGCGCCTTGAACCTGGGGATCACTACGGTCATCTTCGCCTTGTTCTTTTTTGACCTGTTCGATTCGGCGGGGACTTTCATCGGCCTGGCGGACAAGGCGGGTTACCTCGACGAGCAGGGGAATCTGCCCCGCGTCGGGAAGGCGTTTGTTTCCGACTCGATCGGCACGATGGCGGGCGCGGTTTTCGGTACGTCGACGGTGACGACGTTTATGGAAAGCTCGGCGGGCATGGCCGAAGGCGGCCGGACCGGGCTCACGGCCGTCACCGTGGCGGCGCTCTTCCTGCTCGCCCCGTTCTTCACGCCGGTGATCGCGATCATTCCGGCAGCGGCGACCGCGCCGGCCTTGATCCTCGTCGGCGTCATGATGGTCACAAGTCTCGGCAAGATTCCTTGGGACGATATTCGGGTCGCCATCCCGGGCTTCCTCGGGATGATCGTTATGCCGCTGACCTCTTCGATCGCCAACGGGATCTACGCCTCGATCATCGCTTATTCGTTCATCACCGTCGTGACGGGAAAGGCCCGGGAGGCCGGCCTCATCATCCACCTTCTGGCCGCCCTGTTCATCGTGAAGTTCATCCTCGTGGGCGAGTGAGGGGCGCGGCGGGTGAGGACATGGTCGGCGAACAGGGCTTTCACATGACGCCCGGCGAGTTCCGCAAGTACGGGCGCGCCGTCGTTGATTGGATCGCGGACTATTACGAAAGGATCGAGGAGTTTCCGGTCCTCTCCAAGGCCGAGCCGGGCTCGATCCGAAAGAGCCTGCCGGATCGGCCGCCGGTGGATCCGGAGCCCTTCGAGGCGATGCTCGCCGACGTGAGCCGGGTGATTCTGCCCGGGATCACGCACTGGCAGTCGCCCAACTTCTTCGCTTACTTTCCCGCCAACGCCTCGGGGCCGTCGATCCTCGGGGAGCTGCTTGCAGCGGGACTCGGCGTCCAAGGCATGCTCTGGGCGACGAGCCCGGCCTGCACGGAGCTCGAAACTCACGTGCTCGATTGGCTCGTGGACATGCTCGGCCTGCCCGAGAAGTTTCGCTCGTGCGGCCCGGGCGGGGGCGTCATTCAGGACAGTGCGTCGAGCGCCGCCCTGTGCGCCATGGTCGCGGCGCGGGAGCGGGCGACGGGGTTCGCGTCCAACGCCCGGGGGGCTACGGGCCGCCTGGTGGCTTACGCGTCGACGCAGACCCACTCCTCGGTCGAGAAGGCGGCGATGATCGCAGGCATCGGCCGGGAGAACCTGCGCAAGATCGAAGTCGACGAGGCCTTCGCGATGCGGCCGGACTGCCTTGCGGAAAGAATCGCGGCCGATCGGGAGCAGGGCCTCGTGCCGTTTTTCGTCGCCGCGACCGTGGGAACGACCGCATCCCATGCGGTCGACCCGCTTCGCCGGATCGGCGAGGTGTGCCGCAAGGAGGGCCTTTGGCTGCACGTCGACGCGGCGATGGCAGGGACGGCCGCGATCTGTCCCGAGTTCCGCCACTTGCAAGACGGCCTGGAGCTCGCCGATAGCTACTGTTTCAACCCGCACAAGTGGATGTTTACCAACTTCGACTGCGACTGCTTTTACGTCGCCGACCGGCGGGCGCTCACCGGGGCGCTCAGCATTCTCCCCGAGTACCTGCGCAACGAGGCGAGCGAATCCGGGGCCGTGATCGATTACCGGGACTGGCAGGTGTCGCTCGGCCGCCGGATGCGCTCGCTGAAGCTGTGGTTTGTGATCCGCTACTACGGGGTGAAGGGGCTGCAGCACCACATCCGGCGGCACGTCGCGCTGGCGCAGGCGTTCGCTTCGTGGGTGCGGGAGTCAGGCGAATTCGAGCTTGCGGTGGAGCCGCCGCTCAACCTCGTTTGCTTCCGCCACAAGGGCGGAGACGAAGTGAACAAGGAACTGCTTTCCCGGCTCAACAAGGGCGGCGAGCTGTTCATGTCCCACGCCGTCCTGGGGGACCGCTTTACGCTGCGGTTTTGTGTGGGGCAGACGCACACGGAGGAGCGCCACGTGCGCAAGGCCTGGGAGCGCATCCGGGCGGCCGCCCGCGAGCTCGCTCCGTAGCCTGCAGCGCCGTGGTCCCGGTGCCTTGCGAGCCGGGCCAGCCCCAGGGCGACCCGGCGGAGTGTCGCAAGGCGGGCGCGCGTACGCATAGGCCCGGCGCTTCACAAAGCGGCAGCCGCGCCCGTCAACGTCCCGAGTATTTGACGGGCTCGGGGTACTCGACGCCGAACTGTTCGACTGTCACCTTCGCCATGCGCTGGTCTACGATGGGACGGTCCGCTGTCGTGCGGCGCACCGAGACGATGCGGTCGACGACGTCCATGCCCGAGATCACCCGGCCGAACGCTGCGTACTGCCCGTCCAGGTGCGGGGCCGCGGCGACCATGATGAAAAACTGGGAGCCCGCCGAGTTTGGATCGGGCGTGCGGGCCATGGAGATCACGCCGCGCTCGTGCTTGAGGTCGTTGCGAAACCCGTTCGCCGTGAACTCGCCGGCGATCGTATAGCCGGGCCCGCCCCTGCCGGTCCCTTCCGGGTCGCCGCCTTGGATCATGAAGCCGGGGATCACCCGGTGAAAGATCGTGCCGTCGTAAAAGCCCGAACGGGCCAGGTGCAGGAAGTTGTTCACCGTGTTCGGGGCGACGTCGGGGTAGAGCTCGATCTTGATCTCCCCGCCGTCTTGCATCTGGATCGTCACAATTGGATTTCTCTTCGCAGCCGCTTGCGCGGAGGCTTGCTCGCCCGGCGCGCTGCCGGCGCCGCTCGTTTGGCTGTCGGTCCTGTCTTGCTTCACTGCGTTATCATCTCTCCCGCCATCCTGGGTCGCAGGGTTTTGCGCCCACGCCCATACCGCAACAGCCGCCGCAAGCACGACGATGGCGAAGAGGTAGACGCGTGATCGCTTCATGCATGAGTAGCTCCCCATGGTGTGTTTGGGTATGCGTTCCCCGCGGGGGAGAGTCTCTCCTTTCAAAATCAGGACCATCCCGCCTGCGAGCCGAACGACGTGCCGTACGGCGTTCCCGGGAGAGCCGGTGAAGGCGGCCCTGGGCGCGCGTGTTCAAGAAGCGATCGCGCGGGCAAGGGGAAGCCCAAACGGACCGAGAACCTCTACCGCAACCACGAGGGCGACGGTTACCGGCCCGAAGAGGCGATGAAAGCGGCCGCCGCACTGCCCTCGCCGGGTTTTCTTTGCTTACGAAAGGATCGGAGACTCGTGCAACAATACCTCGACCTTTGCCGCCACATCCTCGCGAACGGCGTCAAAAAGAACGATCGCACCGGGACCGGGACGATCAGCGTGTTCGGTTACCAGATGCGCTTCGATCTGAGCCAAGGTTTTCCGCTGCTCACGACGAAGCGCCTGCACTTCAAGTCGATCGTCTACGAATTGCTGTGGTTTCTACGAGGGGACACCAACGTCAAGTACCTGCAAGAAAACGGCGTCCGCATCTGGAACGAATGGGCCGACGAAAACGGCGACCTCGGCCGCATCTACGGCGCGCAGTGGCGGAGCTGGCGGCTTCCTCTTACGCCGGAGCGGATCGAAGAGTGGCAGCGCACGGGACGCCCGCCCCGGGTCGAAACGATCGACCAGATCCAGGCCGTGATCGAGCAGATCCGCACGAATCCCGACTCCCGCCGGCTGATCGTGAGCGCCTGGAACGTGGGCGAGCTCGACGAAATGCGGCTTCCCCCGTGCCACATCCTCTTCCAGTTCTACGTCGCGAACGGGCGACTCTCGTGCCAGCTCTACCAGCGCTCGGTCGACGTATTCCTCGGGCTTCCGTTCAACATCGCTTCGTATGCCCTCCTCACGTCGATGGTGGCGCAGGTGACGGGACTCGAGCCGGGCGAGTTCATTCACACGTCGGGGGACGCGCATATCTACAACAACCACATCGAGCAGGTGAAAGAGCAGCTCACCCGGGATCCCCGGCCGCTTCCTACGCTCAGGCTGAACCCCGAGGTCAAAAACATCTTCGATTTTAAGTTTGAAGACATCGCCGTCGAAAACTACGACCCGCACCCGCACATCAAAGGAATCGTCAGCGTATGACCCAGCAAACGCCCCGGCCGGCGCACCGGCCCATCCCCGTGAAACTGATCGCCGCGCAAAGCCTGAACGGCGTGATCGGCAACCAGGGGCGCATTCCCTGGCGGCTCCCCACGGATATGGCGTTTTTCAAGAGAACGACGTCGGGCCAGGTCGTGGTCATGGGGCGCAAGACGTTCGAGAGCATCGGGAAACCGCTCCCCAACCGGCGCAACGTGGTGCTCAGCCGCAGCCTGCAGGCCTTGTGTGGGGCGGAACGGGGCGATACGGAACTGGGCGGAACGAGGTTCGCCGGCAGTGCTCCAACGCCCGGCGGTATCGAAGTGTATGCTTCGATACCGGAGTTCCTCGATGCGCTCGCGAAGACCAAGCCCCCGGAGCAGGACGTTTTCGTGATCGGCGGCGAGGAGGTTTACCGGGCGTTTCTGCCGATGGCGGAGGCGGTGTACCTGACCGTCGTGGAGGCGGTTGTAGCCGGCGACGCTTATTTTCCCCGCATTGAGGGCGACTGGAGCGTAACGCTCCTCGAGGCGCACGACGAGAGGCGGGCGGGTGCTCCGGCCGGGGCAGGCGGTGCTCCCTGGTACCCGCACCGGATTTACGAGATCCGGCGCTCGGGGTGACGGGGGCGGACGAGCGATGCGCGAGCGACATCCAGGCGACGCACGAGCCGTGCGCCGGAGCGTCGTATGAAAGCAAAGGCCCCGGCAAGCGCCGGGGCGCTTTTGAATCTTTAGCTTCCACCCGCTCGCAAGGCCTGGCGCACGGCCGGGGCGCTGCTAGTTTTGCCGGTTCAACTCCCACCGGGCGGGGATGTATCCAGCCTGGGAGAGTGAAAGTATGAGCGCATCCCAGGAGACGACCACACTCTTGCCGACGACCACGAAATCCCGCGTCCAAAACGTGAGCCCGATGCGCGACGAATGAATCACAGCTTGCCCGAACTCATTGAGCTCTAGCCGGTCGATCACATGGTGCACGGCGATCACGTCCTTCGGTTGGAATATCCGGCCGGTGGCGTCGCCTCGCTCGAGGGGTGTGGTGTGCTTGTCCATTTCCCGTAGGGGCTCCCGTTCGCCTGCAGCGTTTACAATATATTTACAAGTGCGCATTCTGTAACGCCGCGGCCATCTTGTGAAAGGAAGCGGGCGGACGAGCGGGTAATAATCCCATGTTTGAACATTGCGCATGGGGGTTCCGCATAGATTGGGCGGCAAAGCGAAGTACAAGCAATCCATCTGTCTTTGGGCGTTCGCCAAGGCTGCTTCCGTCGACGAGCTCATCGAAGAGGCGGTCCGGCTGGGGATCAAGGGGATCGAGCTGGCTCCGGAGGAGCTTTGGCCTAAGATCAAGGCCGCGGGCCTGAACATCTCGACCGTCGCCGGGCACAAGTCGCTCACGGACGGCCTCAACAAGCGAGAAAACCACGACCGCATCGAGGCCGAGTTGAAGGAGAACATCAAGAAGGCGTCGGAGTACGGGATTCCCTCCCTGATTGTCTTCAGCGGCAACCGGAACGGTCTCGGAGACGACGAGGGGATCGAGATTTGCGCCGCCGGGATCAAGCGGGTGATCAAGGTGGCCGAGGACTACGGGATCACCCTCGTCATGGAGCTCCTGAACAGCAAGGTGAACCATCCCGACTACCAGTGCGACCACACGGCCTGGGGCGTCAAGCTGTGCCAGGCGGTCGATTCGCCGCGCCTTAAGCTCCTTTACGACATCTACCACATGCAGATCATGGAAGGGGACTTGATCCGCACGATCAAGGAGAACATCCAGTACATCGGCCACTTCCATACGGCAGGCAACCCGGGCCGGCGCGACCTCGACGACGAGCAGGAGATCAACTACCCGGCCGTCATGCGCGCCATCGCGGAGACGGGCTACGACGGGTATATCGGCCACGAGTTCGTTCCCAAAGGGGACTGGAGGGCGGCCCTCAAGCAGGCCTACGACGCGTGCGACGTGTAAAGCACATGTAACGGGGGAGCGCGTCACGCAAGCGCGTCAAGCGCAAGGCCGAATAGCCCGGATCGTCTCGAACTACTCAAAGAGGAGATAGAAGCATGAGCGGAAGCTTGAAACTGGGCCTGGTGACATACCAGCTCGCGGCAGAGTGGGATCTCGATACGCTAATCGCCAACTGTGAACAGACGGGCTGGGAGGCCGTCGAACTTCGCACGGAGCACGCCCACCGCGTCGAACCCGAGCTCGACGCAAGCGCCCGGGCGGAGGTCCGCCGGCGCTTCGAGAGTTCTAAGGTGCGCCTGCTCTCCTTTGGGACGACGTGCGAGTATCACAGTCCCGACCCGGACGTGTTGCGGCAAAACATCGAGCGCACCAAGGCGTTCGTCGATCTTGCGGCCGACGTAGGCGCCGTAGGGGTGAAGGTGCGCCCGAACGGCCTCGCCGTCAACAAGGGAGTGCCGGAAGAGGTGACGCTCAAGCAGATCGGCGACGCTCTGCGGGAATGCGGTGAAGCGGCAAGCGCGAAAGGCGTCGAGATCTGGCTCGAGGTCCACGGCAAGGAAACGAGCGAACCGAGCCGCATTCGCACGATCATGCAGCACTGCGGCCACCCGTCCGTCGGCGTGACGTGGAATTGCAACCACCAGGACGTAAAGAACGGGTCCATCAAGGAGAGCTACGACCTGCTCGCGCCGTGGGTGCGGGTGCTGCACATCCACGACCTGTGGGATCCGGCGTACCCGTACCAAGAGCTCTTCGATAACCTGCTCGAGCGGGGATTCAACGGGTATGCGCTCGCGGAAATCCCGGCAAGTCCGGATCCGATCCGGCTCATGCGGTTCTACAAGGCCCTCTTTGAAGCGATGGTCGAGCTCGCCCGAAGAAAGGCATAAAGCCCCGGGTGCCGCCGGGCGGGTCGCTTGACCGCCGGCGCGATCGGGATGCGTGCCGGGACGCTCAATAAGGCGCTCCCGGGTCGGAGCCGGAGAATAGTTTCCGGCCGCATGCGGGAAAAATAGAGTCGCCCACGGGACGGATCACGAACATCTCGTCTATGTAACGGGATCAGAAACGTAGTCTCGTGGGCGCTTTGCGTTCTTGCGACTGTTTGCCGGCCTTCTGCATGCCGGCCTTGCACTTTCCGCCACCGCCGCCTCCGGCGCGTCCGGAAAATGCACGCAACGCGCCTTCCCGGCGCGGCTCGCCCGCAATGCCACACTTTCCCATTTCCGGCTTTGCCCCCAAGCCCAGCTCAAGGTAATACCACGCGCGCACAGGCTATGCTCGCCCCTGCACGCATGGACTTTCAGATCAAGTCGGCGGGCGATGAGTGCATTTTCCGGACGCCGGCACCCCGTGTCTGTTCGAACGTATGTGCATTACCATAGAACAAACGTTACGAATTTGGCCGCGCGATGTAGATTTCCGAGGCTACCTCTGATAAAATCTGCAGTAGGAACGCACAGTCGGGCGTGTGTCCGGGCGGTAGGTGTAACGCATGAAAAATGGCTTTGATCAAACGTTCGAAGACGCGCTCAAAGTGGCGCGCATGTACTACCACCTGGACATGACGACCGGCCAGATTGCATCCCAGCTCGGGTTCTCGCGGCCGAAAGTTTCGCGGCTGCTCACGTGGGCCAAGGAGAACGGTATCGTCGAGTTTCGGATCATCGACCACCGCGAGCGACAGCTACAGATCGAGCGGGAGCTCGAAGAGAAGTTCGGCATCCGGGACGTGAAAGTCGTGCCGGTTTCCCCGATCGACGGTCCCGAACGCCGCCTCGAACAGGTGGTCGCGTTTGCGGCGCACTACCTGAACAGCATCGTTCAGCCGAACATGATTCTCACGCTCGCATGGGGGAATACGATCGCGAAGCTGTCGCGAGCCCTGATTCCAAAGCCCCTGGCGGACGCCCACGTCGTCCAGATGAACGGATCGGGGAACAGCGCGAGCGGCACGACATACGCTGCGGAGATCGTGGCGGCTTTCGCCGCCAACTACAACGCCACCCCGCACCTTCTACCTGTTCCGGCGTACTTCGATAATCCCGCGACGCGGGAGGCGATGTTCGCAGAGCGGATGATCCGGCGGGCGCGTGAAATGGCCGCCCGGGCGGACATTGCGATTTACGGCATCGGGGTGCCGAGCGCGGATTCGTACATTTACAAGGCCGGGTACGTCGAGCGGCGCGAGCTCGACGACCTCATGGTCAAAGGGGTTGTCGGCGACATAGGGACGATGTTCTTCCGCATCGACGGCAGCTACCAGGACTTGGAGATCAACAGGCGTTCGAGCGGACCCGACCTGGCGACGCTCGCCGATCACCCGCACGCGATCTGCGTCGTGGAAGGGACGTACAAGCGGCAAGGCATCCTCGGGGCGCTCGCCGGGCGCTTCATGAACACGCTGATCATCGACGAACCGACTGCAAAGAGCCTGCTGTAACGGGGAGTGCTTGACATGGACCGGGACCTTGGGAGCATGGAACAGCAAGTATTCGACGTCGTCGTCATCGGAGGCGGGATCAACGGGGCGGCGGCCGCCCGGGACGCGGCGCTGCGGGGCCTTTCCGTGGCCCTTGTGGAGAAGCACGATTTGGGCTGGGGGACGACGGCGGCCTCGACGCGCCTGATCCACGGCGGCCTGCGCTACCTTGAACTGTACGACTTCGGTCTCGTGCGCGAGTCGCTCCGGGAGCGGGAGGTGCTGCTGCGCCAAGCACCGCACCTCGTCCGCCCGCTTCCCTTCGTGGTGCCGGTCTACCGCAATTCCCGCCGCGGCCCCTTCATGATCAAAATCGGCATGATTCTCTACGACCTCCTCAGCTACGACAAGTCGATCCCTTCGCACAAGTGGTACCGGGTGGACAAATTGCTTGAGCTGGAGCCCAAGCTGCGCCGGGAGGGCTTGCGCGGCGGCGCGATCTACTACGACGCGCAGGTGAGTTTCCCCGAACGCCTTTGCGTCGAGCACGCTCGAGGCGCTGCGGCCCTCGGCGCCCGGATCGCCAATTACGCGGAAGTGGCTGCAATCGATACGCATCCGGAGGATGCTCCCTCGGGTGCAGGCGGTGCGGGCGCCGCGCACACCGTGCACGTGCGCGACCGGCTGACCGGGAGGAATTATCGCCTCCGCTGCCGGGTGGTCATCAACGCGGCGGGCCCGTGGGCGGACGCCGTTCCGGAGCCGTCGCCCCAGCTGCGCAAGACGAAGGGCGTGCACCTTGTGGTACCGTCGTTCACGAATCACGCTGTGCTGCAGATCGCAGAGAGCGACGGCCGGGTCTTTTTCGCCATCCCGTGGGAAGGGTACACGCTGGTCGGTACGACGGACACCGACTACCACGGCGACCCGGGCGAGGCGACGGCCGATTCCGATGACCTCACGTACCTGCTGCGGGAGACGCAGCGGTACTTCCCCGGGGTGAAACTCGACCCCGTCTACCTGACGATGGCCGGCGTCCGGCCGCTCGTCAAAGCCGGAGCAGGCAAGAGCGAATCCCAGGTCTCCCGCAAGCACCTGATCACGGACTCCCAGCCGGGCAAGGCGTATGGAGTCGTCAGCATTCTCGGGGGCAAGATCACCAACCACCGGTCGACCGTCGAAGAGGCCGTCGACGTGGTTTGTAAAAAGCTCGGCGTAAAGGCACATGCCCGCACACGCGAGACGCCGTTCATCGGAGGCGAGTTCGACCGGGGAGTTACGGTCGAGAAAGCGGCGGAAAAGTGGGCGAAAGAGTACGCTTCGCTCAAACTGCCCGAAGGAACGGTGCAGCATCTGGCCAGGATTTACGGCTCCGAAGCGCCCAAGGTGTTGGAGCTGTGCGTGGCGGACCCGTCGCTTGCCAAGCCGCTTGTGCAGGGCAGGCCCGATATCGCCGCACAGGTGGTGTTCGGTATTACGCACGAAATGTGCCGCCGCACCACCGATTTTCTGCTGCGCAGGTCGGGAATGGGGCTGCTCCCGCGCGGGCTCGAGGCTGAGTCGGCCGTGCGGGAGCTCCTCGTGCGACATGCCGGCCTAAGCGCGGAGGAGGTGGAAGCCGACAGGGCTCAGGCTGCGTTCGAGGCTTCACGTCTCGCGGTGCCTGCGCTGAAGCCGGCGTCGTGAGCTTTCGCTGCGGCCCGCGATGCTCCTCTTGCGCACGCCTGTTTTTCATTCCGAGCCTGCGCTGTGCGTGCGCGGTGGGCGAACGTCGCGGGCGGAGTGAACGTGCGGCTTCGGATCGGCGCTGCAAGCCGGCGGCTGGTATTCCAGGCCGCAAGCCTAGAGGCTGCGGACCCGGGGAAATGAGCCGGCGGCTGCGGGGCCCACGTAAGACTACGGACAAGACAAGAAGGCGATAAAAGCAGGGCCGCCGGACGCTTCCGGCGGCCCTACCGTCATTAGCGGGCATTTGCGGTTGGAGTGGCGTTCGCCCTGCTTCCTGCCGGCGGTCATCGCGCCTTTCCGGCTTGCTCGAGCATCGCCGTCACGAGCCGATCCATCGTTGCGATGGCGCTTTCGACGGGTTGCTGGCCCCAGAACGCCTTGAACGCTTCGTCGTTCATCACATTGAACAGGTCGCCGTTGAGCGGCCACGGGGAACGGGCGTGGCTGATCTCGTCCAAGAGCAGGTGGCGGCTCGCCGGGCGCTCGAGACCGGGAAGCCAGACGGACGTCATGACGCCGAGGCTCGGGGGCATGTTCCCGGTGATTTCGACGCGCCTGGCCAGGGCTTCCGGCGATGTCATGAACTTGAGCAGCTCCCACGCCTCCGCCTTATGATCAGACGATTCGAACATGAACCAGCCGATGGCGTTGATGAAACCTGCTCGCCCGGTCGGCCCTTTCGGCAGGGGCGCCACGTCCCAAGCGAAGTCGGTGATGCTGTAAAACGCGGCCATTGAGATGGTGTTCGACTGGATGATTCCCACGTGCTGGGCTGGAAAAGCCTGGGCGAACGGAATCCGGCTGTTGCTCACCCGGTCCTGTGCAGCGCCGATCGTGACCAGGTTCTGCAGATAACGAAGGGCCTCGGCCGTTTCGGGCGTGTTTCCGGTAAAGCGAGTCGGATCGCTCCAATCGTCGACGAGATCACCGCCGAACGCCCAGACAACCGGGATCCAGTTGCGCGATGCAGGAAGCCGCAGCCCCCATCGGGTGACTGCACCGTCGGGCCCGATGATCCGCAGGCGGCGGCTCATATCCTCGAGGTCGGCGTAGGTCCATTCGGCGTCCGGCAGTCGGACCCCGGCGCTTTCAAACATGTCGATGTTATAGAACATTCCCCCGACCTGCAGGTCCTGGGGGATTCCGTACAGGCCGTCGCCCGTCTGATAGAATGCGAAAACCGGGTCGGGCCAGTCGGCGAAGTGTTCGCGCTCACGTTCGATGTAGGGAGCAAGGTCGACCAGGATGCCCGACTTGCCCCACTCCACGACGAGCCAAGGATCCATGTATCCGATGTCCAGGGGAACGCCGCCGGCCAGCATCGCCTGCATCTTGGGAACGAGGCCCACGCCGGCGGTGTCGACGAGCTCGACCCGAATGTCCGGGTGCAGCTTTTGGAACGCTTCGACTATTTCGCGCTGCCAAGCGAGGTGGGTGTCCCGGGTCTCGGCAATCATCGTGACGGTGACCGCGTCTGCGGCCGAGCCGCCCCAGAGCAGCGCGGCCGCGAGCAATGCGAAGACCGCGCCGCAGCACTTCCACGATACCCGTCGCAGGTGGATCGACATTTCTCCAACGTCCCTTCTCTACAGAGTTCTCCGGCTTTTCAGTTCAGTTGGGCCTACTTTGCTCCGTTGGCTCACGGGTGCGTCGCCGTTCCGTTCAACTGAGAGTGTGCGATCGCTTGAGAGTTTGCGATCGCTGTGTGCGCCGCGCGCGTTACATGTCTACGCCCCCTTCGGTGTCGTAACTTGCCTTTCTAAGGCCGCCGCACGAGGCGCGCACGACCAGGCGGCAGGGGAGCGTGACACTCTTCACGCTCTTGTCCCCGGCGATGGCGGCTTGCAGAATATGCGCCGCCGAGACGCCCGCATCGTACATGGGTTGCTCGACCGTCGTGAGGCGGGGAATCGAAAACCGGGAGAGGACGCTGTTGTCATGGCCGATCACCGCCATGTCGTCGGGCACCTTGACGCCCGCCTCCTGCAAGGCGGCGACCGCACCGAGGGCGAGGTAATCGTTGGCGCAGACGAGCGCCGTGGGGCGCTCGCTCAATTCCAGGATCCGGCGTGCCGTGAGGTAGCCTGCATTCCAGCCCCCGTCTTTGGCGTAGCTCCCTTCAAAGACGATGGCCGGATCCTCGGGGACGCCGGCCTCTTTCAAGGCGCGGCGGTATCCGTTGTAGCGCTCGATGGCGGATTTGATGGCGTACGGGCCTTCGATGTAGGCACGAATGCAGCCGATGCGCCGGTGCCCGAGGCGGATGAGGTGGAGGGTGGACTCGTAAGCGCCGCTTTCGTTGTCAATGGAAATCGCGCTGATGTGGCGCGGGTCGTGCGAAAGTGGGTTGATCGCTACGACCGGCATGCCATCCTTGGCGAATTCGGTCACGTGATCGCCGACCGGGCGGCCGGATTGGGAAACGATGATGATCCCGTCGACTTGACGGTCGGCTAGAACGCGCATGAGCGCCTTTTCCTTCTCCGGGTTGTTGTCGTGGCTCGAAAGCAGGATGTTCCCTCCGAGCCTGCTCACCGTGTCGTCGATTCCACGCACGGCCGCGGGATACGGCTCGCGGTTGATGTTCGCCACCAGAACGCCGATCACGCCCGTGCGCCTGCGCACGAGGCTGCGCGCAACCTCGTTAGGGCTGTACCCGAGCGCTCGCATCGAAGCGTACACCCGCTCGCGGGTCGCGTCGGAGACCCGCTTGAACCGGCCGTTCAGCACGTTGGACACCGTTGACGTGGAGACTCCGGCGTGGGCGGCGACATCTTTTATGGTGACGCGCAATGCGCGGGCCACTCCTTTCCCGTAGGCGATCGATCGCAGTGTGTTTGGTAGAACGTTACACCTAGCGTGAACTTTGACATCGGTCACGCGTTTACCTCCGGAAATGTGAAGTGCGTGGCATTCGAGCGAGCTAGGCAGTCAAGGCGTGGTGTTGCGCGTGCTGCGCGTGCGGGCTCGGGGAGGGGAGCACGGTGTAGCGAAGGTGCAGCGTGGCGAAGTGAAACCGGCCCGAGGGGGCGCCGCGTGTCCCGCGAACCGTCCGAAACGTGCCTGCAACGGGTGCGAGGGCGCCCGGATCGCGAGCGCCGGCGATGCGAACCGGGAGTGAGCAGGCGTTTGTGAATCGGGTTGTGGGGCGAAGGCCCCGCCCTCGAGCTTCGGAGCAGATTCCGGACGAGTGTGCCCGGTAGCGATCAGCGGGGAGTGGGCAGGTGCTTGAACGGGGGGGCGGGTAGTGCTCGCAATGAATGGTTTTGCACCTGGCGTTCCGGGGTGCCTCGTCCGGTCCCGTTCGATACTCCCCTGGCCCAACGTAAACTTCTCGCTGTTACATAACCATCGGACGCTGGCGCGAGAAGGTCTGCGCCTGATGGCGAACAATTGTTCCCGTGTGAGTCCGTCACGGTATGGGCACGGGAAAAGCCCGGGGACCGATCGACAGAAAGGGCGGGGACGTGGTCGCTGTGGCCCAGTGGAAACACCAGCTGAAACGGGGCCAAACGAAACGGCAACCGGCGGTGCGGGCGATTGAGGTTCCGCTTTCGCTGCTGCTGGCACGTGACTTGACCCCGGCGGCCAAGCTCCTTTGGATCAGGCTTCGCTTCGACGCATTGCACCCGCGCAGGCGTTCTTGCCATCCGAGGCAGCTCGCCAAGCGCACGTGCCTTTCCCGCTCCACCGTCTACGAGGTCCTGCGGCGAGCGTCGGCCGCGGGATGGCTCGTTCCGCAACGGGACCGCACGACCGGAAAAGCCCGCTGGAGGGCCGCCTGTCCGGTCCGAGATGTGAGCGCAGTGGTGCGGATTCCCGTCGACCTAATCCGTGCGGCGCACGCCCTGCGTCCCCAGGAGATCCTGTGCTATGGGTTCTTGCAGGCGACGCCGGGGTTTAGTGCGAGTACAAGGACCGGGACGTTCAAGTGGGCGGAGCTTCACGAGATGACGGGCTTGCATCTGAGGACGGTGAAGCGCGCCGTGCGGGCGCTTGCGGAGGCCCGGTGGATCGCGATGGCGCAGGAAAACCGGCGGGCGCGCATTTGGTTTCGCCTGCAGTTCGCAGACGAGGCGTACCGAGAAGAAGTGAAAAGAACCCTGGAGCAGGCGGAGTATCGGGGGGAGGCGTTGATGCGCTCGTTTCTCTCGATTATCACCGATACCAGGGAATGCGAGGACGGGGCTCGGCCCGAGTTTCTCGTCAACCCGGCGAGCGGCGAAAGGATGGAACTCGACCGGTACTACCCGGTGCACAAGGTGGCGTTTGAATTCAACGGTAGGCAGCACTACGCTCCCACAGGGCGATTCAGCAGGCGGGATGTCGCCGCCCAGCGAAAGCGGGACCGGCTCAAGCGGCGGATCTGCGAAGAGCGCGGCGTCAAGCTCATAGTGGTCCACGCGGAGGACCTTTCCTTTTCGAGAATGCTCGAGCTCGTGGGCGCGCTGCTACCTCGAAGGGCATTGCGGGGGTTCAGGCGGACGATCAAGTTTCTCGACCAGTGCGGCTTGCGGTACCGGAAGGCCGCCGCATGGGGGTGACGCCGGTGCCGCGATTGTTACGGCCGGCGCCGGTTGACGCCGTCGCCGTCGCCTCCGTTCGCTGCCGCCGGCGGCGCTGGCGGGCGGTTCAGATCTCGTTTTCGATCTTCGCCCGGCTGGCCGGGTCGAGCGCTGCGACGTCGCGAATCTCGAAGCGGTTGCCGTCGATGTCGCGGATCAGGTAGCGGCCGGGCCCGACGGGGCGGATGTCGTGGCGCGACTGCACCTCGAAGGTCCTGGGGCCGCGGTCGGTGCGCACCTTCCAGCGGGTGACGCCGTACTCTTCTTTGATCTCGTCGACGCCGGTGATCTTCGGAATGAAGTATGTAAAGCTCAGAGCGTCGCTCAGAGCCTTGGCGGAGTTGGCTTCGAGGTTCTCTGCGTCGACGAGCACGCCGATCTCCTCGCCTTCTTCGGTGCAAAAGGAGACCGACGCCAGTTCGTCGCTCAGGGGGAAGCCCACTTTCACCTGGACGTGGGGGACGGTTTTGATGTGGCCGTCCTCGCGGAGCTTGAGTTCGAGCAGTCCAAAGGACTCGAGCGTGAGGGTGACGTCTTTGGAGTTGAGGCACCGTGTCGCCATGGCGAACGCCTCCAGGGGTGTTGTCTTCAGTATTGTCTGCCGGCGGCGGGGCGCCGCCGCAAAGAACTCAAAGCACGGCCTCGGGCGCCATCGGCAGCGTGGGCAGCCCGAGCGTCGTCAGCTTCAACATGGACCGCATCGACCGCAAAGGCGCACCAGTCACCAATCAGCAAGCCTGGCCGCTCACGACGGCAAGCTCACGTGGGTTGCCAGGGGCCTGGACTTTGCGATTTCGTTTTGCATGTTGACAAGGCGGCGGAACACACCGTTCGGCATGGCGAGCAGCTCGTCGTGGGTCCCGGATTCCACGACTTTGCCGTCCTGCAAGACGATGAGCCGGTCCGCGTTCTGCAGCGTCGAGAGCCGGTGGGCGATCGCGATCGTGGTGCGCCCGGTCGTAAGCCGATCGATCGCCTCCTGGATCAGGCGCTCGGTCTCCGTGTCGACCGCCGACGTCGCTTCGTCGAGGATCAGGATCTTCGGGTTCTTGAGAATGGCCCTTGCGATCGAGATGCGCTGCTTTTCGCCTCCGGAAAGGCCGACGCCGCGCTCGCCGATGCGGGTGTCGTATCCGTCGGGCAAGTTCATGATGAACTTGTGGGCGTTGGCGAGCCGGGCCGCCTCGACGATTTCGTCGAAGGTCGCATCGGGCCGCCCATACCGGATGTTTTCGGCGATCGTGCCGTGGAAGAGGAACGGCTCCTGGAGAACGATGCCGATATGGCTGCGCAGGGAGGAGAGCTTGATGTCGTTGATGTTGATGCCGTCGATGAGCAGTTCGCCCTCCGTCACCTTGTAAAACCGGGCGATCAGGTTGATCAGCGTGCTCTTGCCGGAGCCGCTCGCGCCGACGAGGCCGATCATTTGGCCGGGTTCGATCACAAAGCTCACGTTTTGGAGCACGGGATCGCCCTTCTCATAGTGGAAGGAAACGTTGCGAAACTCGATCCGGCCCGACACCTCGGCGAGCTCGATCTTGCCGTCCTCTTCGCCGGTTTCGGGCTTGGTGTCCATGATTTCGAAGAGGCGCTCAGCGGCGGTCACTGCGCCTTGCACCTGCTCGCTCGAGCGGCTGAGGGCCTGGATCGGATTGTACAGCATCATCGCGTAGCCGATGAAAGCGATCAGTTCGCCGGGAAGAATGTCGCCGACGACGATGACCCGGTAACCGCCGACGGCCCACAGGACGATGGCGCCCGTGGCCATCGTAAAACTCATCGCCGGGAAAAAGAATGAGGAAATGCGTATCGCGCGCATGTTCTCGACGAAGACGTCTTCGTTTTTCCGCACGAAGCGATCGATTTCGCCCGCCTCTTGGGTGAACGCCTTGACGACGCGGATTCCAGGTATCGTGTCGCCGAGCGTGGCGTGCATGTTCGACACCCGGCGCCAGATCCTGTGATAGACGCCGTGCATCCGCCGGGAGAACCATATGGTGCCGAAAGCGACGAGGGGGAGGGGGACGAGCGTCATGAGGGCGAGTCTCCAGTTCATGACGAAGACGACGACGGCGATGCCGGCGATCATCAGAATGTGCATGACGATCTGATGCATGCCTTGCACCATGAAGTGCTGGAGGAAGCTCGTGTCGTTGGTCACGCGCGACATGATCCAGCCGGTCTGGCGCTTGTCGAAGAAGGAGAGCGTGAGCTGTTGCAGCTTGGAGTAGATCTCCGTCCGCAGGTCGACGATGACCCGGTTGCCGAGCCAGTGCAGGGAGTAGATGTGAAGGCCCTGCAAGATCGCCAGCACGGCGTGGACGGCGAGGATCGCCGCGATCACGATCCAGAGCGCGTCCAAGTTGCCGGGGTTGAGCACGTCGTCGATCATCACCTTGGTAAGGTACGTCGGGACGAGCTGGAGTCCGGTGATAGCCAAGGTGACGCCGAACGACAAGGCCGTCGCCGCCGGATACTTGCGCAAGTACCGGAACGAGCGGGCGGCCAGCTTGCGCTTGTCGACGCACGAGGGGCAGATGGTCTGGCCGTCGGGCAGGCGGCGGCCGCAAGAGCGGCAACGGCCGCCTTGCGCGCCGGCGTGCTTTTCGTGCGAACCCGCCTGCGCGCCTGCTTTCCCCGGCGAAAGCCGCTCCCGGATCCGGTCCGCGAATTCCTGGGCCTCGTCGTCGAGCGACCGGGAAAACCGCAGGATCTCGAAGAGTCGCTCGGGCTCGCTCATTTTGCGCAGGCGGAGCACGCTGTTGCCGTAGAGCGTATGCACCTTTACCTCGGCGATTTCGGAAAGCGGCAGGGAGATGTGGCCGCCGTCGTACACTTCGTCGACGACGATGAGCCGGCGGTCCGTAAGGGCCGCACCGGAGGAGCGATCAAAGAAGCCTGATAGCGAGAGGTCGCTGACGAACGTCTCGATCAGCGTTTCATCCTGAGCGATCAGCGTTCGAAACAGTGCGTGCGAGTCGGCACGGTCATCCATGGTTACCCTCCTAGGCAGCGCGCCTTCGGGCATGGTCTAATGCTGCGTGCGCTATCGCAAGTCACGCCTTCGGCCGCTTTGGACCGTTTAGGACCGTTTGGGCCGTGGATGAACGCTAAACGCTCTGCAAGCGCAAGTACGACCGGTCTCGGTCAATGCCGATCACCGCCTGTCACGGGAATGACATTTGGCCCGGTGACTTCTCTGATTGTAGCAGCGCGGGAAAGGCCTGGCAACTTAGCAGCTAAAGAAGGCCCACGGTTTCCTAGAACCTCGTCGGCGCTCCCCGAGTCCGCGGGAGCAAGTCACACTAAATCGCGCTCGATCTCGTTCTTTCTCTTTGTTTCGCCCTCGTTTGTTTTTGCCGCGCCCATGGCAAAAATAGCAACGCACGAGGGGGTGATCGCATGGACCGATTCCTGCGCGCCTGCCGGAGGGAGCCCGTCGACGTCACGCCGGTCTGGTTTATGCGGCAGGCCGGACGGTATCAGCCGGAGTACAGGCGAATCCGGGAAAAGTACTCGCTGCTTGAGATTTGCACAATCCCGGAGCTCGCGGCCGAAGTGACGATCCTGCCCGTGAAACAGCTCGGTGTCGATGCCGCGATCCTCTTTTCCGACATCATGATTCCGATCCGCCAAATCGGCATCCCCGTCGAGTTGGAACCCGACGTCGGGCCGGTCCTCGAGCGGCCTGTCAGGACTGCGAGTGACCTGAAGGCGCTGCGGCCGCTCGTTCCGGGGGAGGACGTGCCGTTCGTGCTCGAGGCGATCCGGATCTTGCGCCGGGAGCTCGACGTGCCGCTCATCGGTTTTGCAGGCGGGCCGTTCACCCTGGCCAGCTACCTGGTCGAGGGCCGGCCGACCCGCAAATTCACCGAGGTGAAGCGGATGATGTTCGGGGCGCCTCTTATCTTCCACGAACTGATGGAGCGGATTTCCCTCATCGTGACGGAGTACTTGCTCGCCCAGGCCGAAGCGGGCGCCCAGGCCCTGCAACTCTTCGACAGCTGGATCGGGGCTTTGAGCCCGCAGGATTACGAGGCGTTCGTCTACCCCTACAGCCGGAAAATCTTGTCGGCGCTCGAGGAGACGGGGCTGCCGCGGATTCACTTCGGCGTCGGAACCGGCGAACTGCTCCCCCTCATGCGCGACGCCGGCGCGGACGTGGTGGGCGTCGATTGGCTGGTGCCGATCGACGTGGCGTGGGATCGCGTGGGGCATGCGACGGCCGTTCAGGGCAACCTCGAACCCGCCCTGCTCCTCGGGCACGAAGCGCTCGCGCTGGAACGAACGAGGGACATCCTGAGGCGAGCTGGCGGCCGGCCGGGGCACATTTTCAACTTGGGGCACGGTGTGCTGCCGCAGACGAAAGTCGGAACGCTGCAGCGGGTGGTTGAAGCGGTTCACACGGCGGCGCTCCCGGGGCGTGAGGGTTGAGCGGCGTGCGTTTGCGCGACACTAGCGGGAGTGGTGCAAGCGGATGCCGCAGGCGAAAGCGGCGGCAAGCCAAAGCCAGGCGGCCAGCCGAAGTTGGGTGACTTGTGACGATGAGCCGGATCGGCGTTTTGGTGATGGCGTACGGCAGCCCGGAGAGGACGAGCGACATCGAGGCGTACTACACGCACATCCGACGGGGGCGGCGCCCCGATCCTGAGCGCCTCGCCGAACTCGAAGCCAAGTACGAACGGATCGGCGGTTCTCCGTTGAACAGGATCACTGAAGAGGTCGCCGGTAAGCTTGAAGCCCGGCTCAACGCCGGAACTGCCCGCGCGGTTTTCCGCACGTACGTCGGCATGAAGCACTGGCGGCCGTACATCGCCGACGCCGTGGACCGGATGGCAAGCGACGGCATACGGGAAGGGGTGCTGCTCGTGCTTGCGCCCCAATACTCCCGCATGAGCGTCGCCGAGTACCTCAAGACAGCCCGGGAGCGGGGAGGGGAGCGCGGGGTCGAATTTGTCGAGATCGAAAGTTGGCACCTCGAGCCGGGGTACATCGCGCTCATGGCCCGGCGCGCCCGGGAAGCGCTGAACCGGTTCCCCGATCAGGGAAGGTCCGCCTACGCCCTGTTCACCGCACACAGCCTGCCCGAGCGCATTCTCCAATGGGACGACCCCTACCCCCGCCAGCTCATGGAGACCGCAGCCGCCGTCGCGAGCCAAGCCGGAATCGCCCGCTGGCGCTTCGCCTACCAGAGCGCAAGTCAAACCGGCGAACCATGGCTCGGGCCCGACATCCTCGACGTCCTCGACGAGCTCGGTCGAGGCGGCGAAAAGCAGGTGCTGGTGGTGCCGGTCGGCTTTGTCAGCGATCACCTCGAGATTTTGCATGACATCGACATCGAGGCGAAAGAGAAGGCCGAAAGCCTTGGGATCGAGCTGCGCAGGACCGAATCGCCGAACGCCGACGACGAGTTCGTAGGGGCCCTGGCGCACGTGGTGAGGCGGTCCATCTCCCGGCTTTCCGACTCTCCGATCGGCGCGGGCGGCAGCGGAAGCGCGGGCCGGAGCGGGAGCGGGAGTGGGAGCGAGAACGAGAGCGCAAGCGGGGGAGCGAGCGGGGGCGAGGGCGGGGAACACGCGTGAGTAGGTCGCTTCGCGTCGCCGTCGTGGGCGGCGGCGTGACGGGGCTCGCCGCGGCGCACCGCCTCGTGGCCGAGGCCGGAAAGAGGGGTGTGCCGCTCGACTGCGTCGTGATCGAGCGTGACGGGCGCTGGGGCGGCAAGGTGAAGACCGTCCGTCCGGGCGGTCTCGTTGTGGAAGAGGGACCCGATTCCATCTTGACCCGCAAGCCGGCCGCCGTGGAGCTCTGCCTTGAGCTCGGCCTCGGCGATCGCCTCGTCACCATGGCCCGCAGGGGCTCCTTCGTCCGCCTCAATGGCCGGTTGCGGCCCCTGCCCGAAGGGCTATCGGGGTTGATTCCGACGAGGTTTGGGCCATTCCTGCGGAGCAGCCTCCTCACGACGGCAGGAAAGGCAAGAATGGCGTGGGAGCGCTTCGTCCCGCCGAGGGAAGACGACGGGGACGAGTCCCTCGGGAGCTTCGTCCGCAGGCGGCTCGGGAATGAGGCGCTCGAGCGGCTCGCGGAGCCCCTTCTTTCCGGAATCTACGCAGCCGACGTCGACGAACTGAGCATCATGGCCTCGTTTCCACAATTCCGCAAGATGGAGCGGGAATATGGCAGCTTGATCCGGGCCGTGCTCGACTCCCGCAAGGCGGAGCGGCGTGGTCCCGGCAGAAGCGGCGGCCACGGAGCGGAAAAGCGCGCCGCCGGAGCGGGGACCGGCGCACGGGGCGCGGCTCCGGCCGCCGGAACCGGGGGNGGAGACGGCGCCCCGGGGCGGGCCGGGCCGAGGGGGGCCGCATTCGTGTCGCTCGAGGGCGGGCTTGCGACTCTCATCGAAGCGCTGGTCGAGCGGCTCAAGGTCCATCCCCGCGTCACGATGGTCCGCGGGGCGGGCGCAGTTTTGATCCAACCGGCGACGCCCCGGGCTCCCCGATCGACCGGCGCGCCCGGAACGGCGAGCGAAATCGGGCGCGCAAGCGCCTACGAAGCCCCCGGCGCCGCGGACGGCTACGCGATAACCCTCGACGACGGCCGCACGTTCGAAGTCGACGGCGTCATTCTCACGGCGCCGGCAGAGGTGCAGGGCGCACTGCTCCGGGAGATCGCGCCCCGGGCGGCGGCCCTGTTGTCCGGCATTTACTCCGTCTCCGTGGCGGGCGTCGTCCTGGAGTACCGGAGAAGCGATGTCGCACACCCGCTGAACGGAACGGGCTACCTCAACCCCCGGATCGAACGGCGGGCGGTCACGGCGTGCACCTGGGCGAGCGCGAAATGGCCGCATGTGGCCCCGCCTGATCGGGCTCTCATCCGCTGCCACTTCGGAAAGGGAGGGGCCGAGGAGGCGGCGTTTTGGGACGACGACCGTCTGATCCGGGCGGCGCAAGACGAGGTGCGGCCGGTGCTCGGCATCCGCGGCAAGCCGCTCGGGGTTTGGGTGTACCGCTGGGAGAAGGGAATGCCCCAGTACCGCGTCGGCCACCTCGACCGTCTCCGGCGGATCGAGGAGGAACTCGCCCGCTCGTGCCCGGGCATCGTCGCGACCGGCGCGGCGTTCCGGGGGGTGGGCCTGCCCGACTGCGTGCGGCAGGGTGAAGAAGCGGCCCGGGCGATTTTGGCGACGTTGTCATAAACCGGCGCAAGGCGAACCGGCCGCCCCGGGAGCCGTATCTTGTGGCGGACGTCACCCC
>NICF_comb_assmDRAFT_10000934_pt1 | contig 23657 bp, 18 predicted proteins | sample NewIslPassag4_SG_FD_11279 | JGI IMG/M metagenome (IMG submission 11279) | reverse complement strand
GCCCGGGAGTGGGAGGAGCGGCTTTCGGCAGGCGAGCCGATCTTTACAGGCCTGGTGATCAACGCGAAAGGGACGGATCTTCAGCGCGGCATGAGCCCCCGGATCTGGGACGAAGACGGTCAGCTGGTCTTTGCCGGGATCGAGGCAGGCCATGAGCAGATGTTCGCCGAGGGTTTGGTGGCGTATGCGACGGAGCTGCGAGACGGGGTCTCCCACCCACGCCTTAGGGTGAGCGATGTCTACCCGTTCCGCCTGCCTTTGGTGATCGACGCTCAGGGGACGAGGGGGTTTCCCCGGACCGACGTAGTGATCGGCCGGGCCGACGCCCAGCGCATTCGCGAGGCGGTGCAGTTCTACGACTTCCTCGGCCGGTTTGCGGTCGTCATCGTCCTCGACCCGCTCTCGGGGCTCTGAGCGGTCATTCCCCTCCCTTCTGTATGGCGGCGATGGCGTCGTTGATCTCCTGGACCACAAGGGGATCTCTCTCCCCGTCAAGGGCGGCGAAAAGTCCCCTCAGGGCTTCGTCGCCGCCGATCTCGCCCAAAGCCCAGGCGGCGCTCGCCCGTACCACCGCCTTCTCGTCGCGGTGGAGCCGCTCGACGAGGGCCGGGACGGCCCCGGGATCCTTGATGTTTCCCAGGCAGATGCAGGCGTTGCGCTGGATGATCTTCTTGCCTCTCCAACCCATGGCTGTGGGGCCGAAGCGGCGGCGAAACTCGGCGTTGGTCATGGTGAGCAGGGGAATGAGCTCCGGCCGGGAAGCCAAGGGGTCGCTCGGGACAAGCTCGGGGGCGGCCCCGGTCTCGGCCTCCCAGTTCCACGGGCAGACGATCTGGCAGATGTCGCAGCCCCAAAGGTGCCGTCCCATGGCTTTGCGGTACTCTTTGGGGATCATGCCCGGCATTTGGGTGATATAGGAAAGGCACTTGTGGGGGTTGACCCAGAAGGGCCGCTCGATCGCGCCCGTGGGACAAGCCCGGATGCAACGGTCGCACGTCCCGCACGAGCGGCTCACCGGCGGGTCGGGCTCGAGTTCGACGTCGGTTGCGACCTGCGCCAGAAAGATCCACGAGCCGTGGCGCGGCGTGTAGATGCAGGCGTTCTTGCCGAACCAGCCGATGCCGCAGCGGACGGCGACTGCCCGCTCGATCGGGGGACCGGTGTCGACGAACGAGGCGAACGCCACGGGACGGCCGAGGCGGCGGCTCAGAAAGCCGGCGATCGCGTCGAGCTTCTCTTTGAGAATCGGGTGGTAGTCTGCGCCCCAGGCGTAGCGGGAGACGATGCCTCTCGGCTCGCCTTTCACTTTGGGGTGGTGGTGCTCGCCCGTATGGTACGAGACCGCGACGGCGATGATGCTCTTGACCTCGGCGAGCCAGCGCTTGGGACAGGTACGCAGCGGCACGTCGCGCTGGGTAAAGGCGGGATACGTTCCCTCCTCGTACATGGCCGAAAGGAGCTGGGCCTCGTTGAGGAAAGGAGCTGCGTCGCCGATTCCTAGATAGTGGATGCCGATGGAGCGAGCGTAATCTTTGAGCTCATCTTCAAGCCTCATGGTCGCACCTCAACCCAAGTATAGCAGTGGCCCGGCGTGTCGCAAACGACTTGCTGCTTCGGCGAGCTTGCCGCCGCCTGGAACGGCTCGGCAACGCAGATGACTGCAGGGAGTGCGGGCGGCGGCGGGGAAGTCACGTGCGTCAGCCAACGCGCACGCATAAAGAGAGGTCTAACGATGGAGATCAAGGAGATGCAGCGGGAGGTCGACCGGTGGATCTCCCAGTTTAAGGAAGGTTACTGGCAGCCTCTGTCGATGCTCGCGCGGCTCACCGAGGAGCTGGGCGAACTCGCGCGCGAGGTGAACCACCTGTTCGGCGAAAAGCCCAAGAAGCCGGGGGAACCCGAGACGGACCTGGCCCTGGAGATCGGCGATCTCCTGTTCATCATCTGCGCCTTCGCCAACTCGCAAGGGATCGACCTGGAGGCCGCTTTCTCCCGCGTGATGCAAAAGTACCGCTCCCGGGACAAGGATCGCTGGACTCCGAAGGAGCCTTCCGGTCAAGGGGAGCGAAATGAGCATTCGGACTCGGCCCGGGCCTCCTTGAAAGAGGAGGCGGAGAAGCTGCTCAAAGCGCGGGGCATCGAGCTCGACAGTCTTGCCGAGCTGGTCCTCCAGTTGCAGTTGCCGTACAATCCCGGCATCACCTTGAGCCAGTGCCGCGAGAGCCTCGAGATGATCCTCGCCAAGCGAGAAGTGCAGCATGCGATCATCACGGGCCTGACGTTGGACATGATGGCAGAGGCGGGGGTTCTGTGGGAGCCCCTAGGGGAGATCATCCGCCGCGATCAGCGGCTCTATGCCATCGACCAAGTGCTAGCCACCTCGATCATCAACATCTACGGTTCCATCGGCATGTCGAACTTCGGCTACCTCGGCGTCGAGCGGCCGGGAGTTTTGGCCAAGCTAAGCCAGGGAGATCAGGTCAACACCTTCCTCGACGACCTGGTCGCGGCGATGGTCGCGGCGGCGTGTGCGCGGATCGCGCACAATGCGGCGCGCTGAGCGCGGCCGATTCTGGCGGTGAAGGAGTGGCGCCTTCCGTGCTGCAGCAGGAGACGACGACGTATCGCGGGTACACGCTGGACGCCTTTCAACGTGAGGCCATCGAGGCGTTGATGGCGGGGGAATCCGTCCTGGTCTCGGCCCCGACGGGCACGGGTAAGACCTTGATCGCCGATTACCTGACGGAGGCAGCCTTTAAGGCAGGCCGGCGGGTGGTCTACACCGCTCCCATCAAGGCGCTCAGCAACCAGAAGTTCAAGGAGTTCAAAGCTCTTTTGGGCGAAGAGCACGTGGGAATCCTGACCGGCGACATCGTCGTCAATTCGCAGGCGACGGTGCTTATCATGACCACGGAGATCTTTCGCAATCTCCTCCATACCGACCGGGAACGGCTCGCCGACGTAAGCCACGTCATCTTCGATGAGATCCACTACATCGACGACCGAGAGCGTGGCAGCGTCTGGGAAGAAAGCTTGATCTTCATGCCGCCGCAGATGCGATTTTTGGGCTTGTCGGCCACGGTGCCCAACATCGGCGAGCTTGCTCGCTGGATCGAGGGGATCCACGGGCGCAAAGTGCGGGTGATCACCCACCATACGCGCGCCGTGCCGCTGGAGCACCGCCTGTTTGAGCGCACTCTCGGGGAGTGCACCCGCCAGCAGCTGGAAAAACGGTACCGGCGCTATGCGGCCCGGTTTGGCACCAATCCGTCGGGAAGCATCAACGCGGAGTTTGAGCCCACGCGCCACATCGATCTTGTGCGCCACATCGCTCCGGACCTGTTGCCCTGCCTCTTTTTCACCTTCTCGCGCCGCAAATGCGAGCAAAACGCACGGGAGCTCGCGGAGATCGCGAATTGGATCACCAAAGAGGAACAGGAGCAGGTGCTGGATGTAGTCGAGCGGGCGCTCAAGCGCTATGACGGCGCCGGCGAAAAGAGCCTCCGGGAGATCCAGCCCGTTTTGTTGCGGGGCGTCGCCTATCACCATGCCGGCCTCTTGCCCGTGGTCAAGGACGCAGTGGAGGAGCTCTTCGAACGGCGGCTGATCAAGGTGCTCTACTGTACCGAGACCTTTGCCGTCGGGCTCAACTTTCCGTGCCGGACGGTCTGCTTTGACTCGGTGACCAAGTGGGACGGCTCCCGCTTTCGCTCGCTCACCAACCGCGAGTACTTTCAGATGGCGGGCCGTGCAGGAAGGCGCGGCATCGACGAAAAGGGGTACGTCTTTAGCGCCGTCGACTTCAACTTCTTTAACCCGCGGGAGTTCCCGTCGATGAGGGAGGATGAGGTAGAACCCGTCGAAAGCCGTTTCACCCTCTCCTATAACACGGTGCTCAACCTCGTGAAGAACTACGACCGGGAGGAGATCTACTCCATCCTCCTTCGAAACTTTGCAAGCTTTCAGTTGGCCGAAACGAAGCGAAAGCGGCGAAGCGAGTTAGAACGGCTCGCCAAGGAAAGGGAGCAGCTTTTGGGACCGCTATCGGCCGGCGACGCTGAGAAGCTTTTCGCGCGCCTCGAGCATGAAGCGGCGCTGGCTCGCCTCGGGCGTGAGCTCTCGCGCAAGGAAGCGGTAGGAGATCGAAGGGGGCTGAAGTCGCTTCGCCGAGAGATGCGGGAGCGCAGGCGCCTCCTGGAACAGCTGAGGGAGGGGACCTCAGACGAGCAGCTCGCTAGGTTTCGCAAGGTGGCAAGAGACTACCATTCCCTTACGAAGCGAATCGAACGGCTCGAAAAAGCCCTGGCGGAGCTTCCGGCCGACGACGCCTTTATCCAGGAGTTCGAAGAGAAGCTCGCTCTCCTTAAGGCGTTGGATTACGTGCGTGACGACGGGCTTACGGCCCGGGGAATCTTTGCTGCCGAGATCAACGGAAGCGAGCTGTTGGTGACGGAGCTCTTCTTTAGAGGCGTCTTTCACGATTGGGACGAGGATGCCGTCAATGCGCTCGCAGCATCGTTGGATTATGACCCGCGCAAAGGGGAAGAGCGGCGTCGGCACAAAGCTTTTGACGTGGGCCTCGTCAAGAGGACCATCGACCTGATCTCCCGGATGGAAAGGCTGTACCTGGGATACTCCCACACCGAACTCAACGATCACCTGGCCGAGGCAGCCTCCATGTGGAGCCGAGGGGCCTCCTTCAGCGAGGTGGTGCGGATCAGCGGCGCCGACGAGGGGGACGTCGTCTTCGCCTTTCGCAGGGCCATCGACGTGCTGCGGCAGGTGCGCCAGGCGGCGCGCCAGGACGAGGCGCTGGCGGCGAAACTCTCTCGCTGTATCGAGAAGATGGACCGGGACGAAGTGTCAATATTGCTTTAGGAAAGCCTTCGTTCCCGGGCGGGAGCGGCGAAGGCTTCCGGTCTTATCGGAGCGGCGCACAACAAGCACGCGTGCCGAACGAGAGGAAGGCGAACGGCTCTTGACGGAGATGTGGAATCTGAAATGGCCGGAAGGCCCCCAAGTCGCCGTCGGTTCAACCAACCGGGCCAAAGTAGAAGCGGTGCGCGCTGTCTTTTCCCGGGTCTGGCCCAACCTTGCGGTGCGGCCGGTCCCCGTCACGATGCCGCCCGAGATCGGCGAGATGCCGGTGGGCGAGAACGTCAAAGCGGGAGCCATCCACAGGGCGAAGGCCGCATTGGCCTCCGGCGCCGACTTTGGAGTGGGCCTCGAGGGGGGTGTCGACTTCGAGGGCGAGACCTGCTACCTGTTCAACTGGGTGGCGATCGCCGGCAAAGGCGGCTTTCTATCTGCCGCTCCGTCGGGGAGGCTGCGCCTTCCCGCGTCCTACGCCCGGGCGATCCGAGCGGGCAAGGTGCTGGGCGATCTGATGGTCGAGAAAGTGGGGCGGGCGGACGTCAACGCGCAAGAGGGCGCCGTCGGCTACTTGACCAAAGGGCTAGTCAGCCGGCAGCGCTTCTTTGAAGAGTGCCTGGCCCTGGCCCTCGCTCCTTATCTCTCCGCGGACGAATACCAAGACGAAGCCGAGATGTAGCAACTGCCGATGACCGGCGGTAGGGCGCCCGGACGGGGTCGCACCGCCATCGATCGCTGAGAACCCAAAGAGCCCGGAGAAGACGGAGGAAGGAACATGCTCGCTCTAGGAGAAGGCCCAGAAATAGCTCCCGGAAACCAGACGCAGCCCGCTCGCCACCCGTTCCTCGCCGTCGGGCTCGCGAGCGCGGTCGCCGCGATGTCGACCGCGGCGATCCTCGTTCGCTTTTCCAGCAGCCCGCCTACGCTCCTTGCCGCGTACCGCTTGGCCCTCAGCGCCGCACTCCTTTGGCCGCTGGCCCTCTTTGCTTCATCCAAACCCCGCACGCTCGGACGCCGTGAAAGGCTCTTGGCCCTGCTCTCCGGAGCGCTTCTGGGAAGCCACTACGCCTTGTGGTTCGCTTCCCTGGAGCGGACCAGCGTCGCGAGCTCGGCGGTTCTGGTAACAAGCCATCCGCTGTTGATCGTCCCCGCCGGCTACCTCCTGTGGCGGGAGCGGGTGAGCTTCGCCTCGCTCGTAGGGATGGCGATGGCCCTGGCGGGAGGCGTGATGATCGGGGCCGGCGACCTTGAGCTGGGCGGAGAGCATCTTGTCGGCGATCTCCTCGCGGTCTTGGCGGCGGCGGCGATGGGGGGACATCTCATGCTGGGAAGGGCGCTGCGCGCGAAGATCTCCCTGTTTCCGTATCTCGCCTTGGTCAACAGCTTCGGCGCGGTGGTCGTCTTTCTGTTTGCCTGGTTCAGCGGAACCGATCTGTGGCCTTTGCCCCCCAGAGAGTGGCTGATCGCGGGCCTGCTCGCGCTGATTCCGACGCTCATCGGCCACACCTTGCTCAACTGGGCGCTCCGCCACACCCAGGCCGCGGTCGTCTCGGTCAGCACCTTGGGGGAGCCGGTCGGCGCTTCGATCCTCGCCTTCTTCCTGTTCGGCGAAGCGCCGGGGGTGTGGCAGGCGGCGGGAAGCCTGTTGATCCTTGTGGGAGTCTTCCTTTTCTCCCGGCAGCAGCAAGGGGTGGGAAAGTGACGGCAAAGGAGCAAAAAAGAGCGCTGCGCAAGGAGCTTCTTTCCCAAAGGTTGGCACTGAGTTGCAAGCAGCGCGCCCAAAGCAGCGAGCTCATCTGCCGGCGATTGGCCGAAATCTTGCCCGAGCCCCCTGGGATTGTGATGGCGTACGCTCCCGCCAGAAACGAAGTCGACCCAATGCCGTTCGTCCGCAGCCTCTGGCGGCGGGCCCTTCCCGTGGCCTTTCCGGCGGTGGAGGACCGCGAGATCGTGCCGCGGCTTGCCGCGAAGGAAGAGGATCTGGTGCCGGGCCCTTTCGGCATCCTGCAGCCCCGGACCGGGGCAGCTCCCGTCGACCCGCAAGAGCTCTCCGTGGTCCTCGTCCCTGCCATCGCCTACGACCGTAGAGGCTATCGCCTGGGTTACGGTGGCGGCTACTATGACCGTTTCTTGCCGCGGCTTGGGCGGGCGGCGGTGACGGCCGGTCTCGTGTACGATGCGCTCCTCCTTGCCGAGCTCCCCGCCGAAGGCCACGACCGTCCCGTACAATGGGTGCTCACGGAGACGAGGCGGCTCGGCCCGTTCTCCCCGTGGAAGGAGCCGGTGTGACGGAGATGACCGTTATTCGCGAGGAGTTTCAGAACGACATGGGCGGGGCCTTAGTGCTCACGCGGCGAATCCCCGAGGGTCCCCGCGGCTTGCACGCTCTCGAGGAGGAGCCGTTGGAAAAGCGCCTTGAGTTTGTAAAAGGCGTCGGGCCCCAAATGCGTGGGCGCCTGAACGCGTCCGGCTACCAGACGCTGCTCGACCTCGCCCGCCACCCCCGCTTCGGCAAAGGGGCGACACGGGTGTGGGCCGCCCTGGCCAAGCGAGACGCCCGGGCGCTGCTTTNGGCGGGCGCCCGGGACATCGAGCTCATGCCCCTCTTTCGCCGGGAGGAGACGGTCGTGGTCGACATCGAGACCACGGGGCTTGCCCAGAGTTTGCCCGTCTTTCTCATCGGTGTCGCATACGGGGCCCGGGACTGCTGGGAGGTTCGGCAGTATCTCGCCCGGGGGTTTGAAGAGGAGGCCGCCATCCTGAGGCAAGTTGCCCTCGAGATGCAGGGGCGCAAGGCCTGCGTCAGCTACAACGGGAAGGCCTTCGACGAGCCGTTCGTCAAGGCGCGGTTTCGCTTTCACGGCCTTTCGCCGCTGGTCTTTACCCTCCACGTCGACCTCTTGCACACCTGCCGGAGAAGGTTCGGAGCGATGTATCCCAACTGCCGTTTGACGACGATGGCTGAGGGGCTGCTCGGCCTCGTCCGCCACCACGACGTGAGCGGTGAGGAGGTGCCTGACCTCTATTACCGCTTCGTGCGGGACGGCGACGAGGAGGCGATCGCCCCCGTCATCGAGCATAACGCCGCGGACTTGAAGGCCTTGGCATGGCTTTTGGACTCGTTCACCGTGGACGTGTCCGGGGGCAGCGAGGAGAACGGCGCAGCGGAAGGCAAGGCCGCGGCGGCTTGGGACCAGCCGGAAGGAGGAGAAAGGGGTGCCGGATAACGCCGATCACTACTTCTCAAGCGATCCCCGGGCCGCTCACGACGTGCGGGAGATCCGGGAGGAGATTCGCGGCCTTTCGTTAAGGTTTCTGACGGATTCCGGGGTGTTTTCGAAAGCGCGGGTCGACCGCGGCACGTGCATCTTGCTGGAGGCACTCCCCCTGGCGGAACTGACCCGGGGAGAAGGAGCCCTCCTCGACCTGGGCTGTGGTTATGGGCCGATCGGGATCGTGTTGGCCAAGCTCCTGCCGGATCGCACTGTCTACATGACCGACCCCAACCAGAGGGCGGTTGATCTGGCCCGGCGCAACGCCGAAATCAACGGCGTGGCCAACGTCCACATCCTGGTGGGAGAAGGATACGACCCCCTTCCCCCGGGGCTCAAGTTGGCCGCGATCGTCACCAACCCCCCGATCAGGGCGGGAAAGGGCGTGGTCTATGGCCTGGTGGACCAGGCCCCGGCCCGCTTGCGGCCGGGAGGAAGCTTCACCTGCGTCGCCCAGACCAAACAAGGGGCGAAAAGCCTTAAGGCCCGCATCGAGTCGGTCTTTGGCAACGTGCGGGAGCTGGAAAGGGAAGGGGGATTTCGCGTCCTCCACGCGACGGCGGCGAATACAGCGCCTTGAAAGCTTGAACGGATCAGCAAGAGGAGCCGGCTATCCGGCGGTGAGCGTCCGGGATATTGCATTTTTATTCATCCGGAGTTATAATTCATTCATTCCCGCCGGCCAGTCGGCTTTTTGGAAAACGCGAAAGGGAGCGCATGTGATGAAGGTTGGGATCGTGGGCACGTCGGGGTATGCGGGCAGCGAGCTGCTTCGGCTTCTCCTCTCTCATCCCCAGGCGAAGGTCGAATACGTCGCCTCTACCTCCAAGGTGGGCCAGCCGGTGGCCGAGGCGCTGCCGAACTTTGCGGGACTTTACGATTTGGTCTTTGAGCCGGTGGACGCGGCCGAGATGGGGCAGCGCTGCGACGTGGTCTTTACGGCCACGCCCCACGGAGTGGCCATGGAACTGGCAGGCGAGATCCTTAACAAGGGCGCGGTGCTGATCGATATCGGCTCCGATTTTCGCTTCCGGGACGCCACGGTATACGAGGCCTGGTACAAGCAGCCGCACGCCCGTCCTGACCTCGCGGCCAAAGCCGCATACGGCCTTGTCGAGCTGTTTGGGCAGAAGGTAAAAGAGGCGGACATCATCGCGAATCCGGGGTGCTATCCCACATCGGCACTGCTTGCACTGGCGCCGGTGGCGAGTGCCGGCTGGATCGACCTGGAGACGATCTCCATCGTCTCGATGTCGGGCGTGTCGGGCGCGGGGGCAGCTCCCAAGCCGATGTACCATTTTCCGCATTGCGTCGAGAACGTGCAAGCATACGGGTATCCGGGCCACAGGCACACGCCTGAGATCGAGCAAGGGCTTTCGCTTCTCTTGGGGAAAGAAGTGCCGCCCGTGAGCTTTAGCCCGCACCTCGTGCCGATGAGCCGGGGAATCCTCACCCACGCGAGCGCCCGGGCGGCGGCGCGGGTAGACCAAGGAAGCCTTGTCGAGCTGTACCGGGAGTTTTACCGCAGCTCGCCGTTCGTGCGTGTCCTCGCAGATCGCCTGCCCGATACCAAGAGCGTTGCCGGCAGCAACTTCTGCGACCTTGCTCCGCGCTATGACGAGCGCACCCGGAGGATCCAGGTGACCAGCGTCATCGACAACCTGGTGAAGGGCGCGGCGGGGCAAGCGATTCAAAACATGAACCTGAAATTTGGTCTGCCGGAGACTGCGGGCCTTTGGTCAGCGGGGTTTTCTCCGTGAGAGAGTCTTGTGCGAAATCGCAAGCCGTCCCTAAGGTTGAACGGCATTATAGCCTACAGTTATAATCGAAAACAGTGTGCTTAAGAGCCGGCAAAGCCGTGGGCGTCTCCCAAGCGGCTCGCAAGATAGGGGCGCGCGGCTGGATCGTTGGACAGATCGAGCGGCCAGGGGCGTTGCCGCTATGAGAGAGGATGATCAGACGTGTCGACCGCAGTCAAGGTGAGTGAAGAGATCCACGCGATCGAAGGCGGGATCACGGCACCGCGGGGATTTCTTGCGGCGGGCGTCCACGCGGGGATCAAACGGCAAAAGAAAGATATCGCCATCGTCTATTCGGAAAGGCCGTGCAGCGCCGCAGGCATGTTCACGACGAACCGGGTGAAAGCCGCGCCCCTCTTGGTCACCAAGGAGCGTTTGAACGGCGGGCCGATCCGCGCCATCGTAGTCAACAGCGGGAACGCCAACGCCTGCACGGGCGAGCGCGGGCTCGAGGACGCCCGGGCGATGGCCTCACTTTGCGCTCGGGCCCTGGGCGTGGGCGAGGCCGAGGTGCTGGTGGCATCGACGGGCGTTATCGGCGTCCCCTTGCCGATGGAGAAGATTGCGGCGGGGATTGACCAGGCCGCGCGGGCGCTCAGCGTCGAGGGTGCGCACGACGCGGCGCTGGGTATCCTTACCACTGATACCCGCACTAAGGAGGTCGCCGTCCAATGCGACGTTGACGGCGTCACGTTTCGCATCGGTGGCATGGCCAAAGGGTCGGGTATGATTCATCCCAACATGGCGACGATGCTGGCGTTTTTGAGCACTGATGCCGCGGTGGCCCCGGAGTTTCTCGATGAGCAGCTTCGGGCGGCGGTCGACGTCACGTTTAACATGATCACCGTCGACGGGGATACGAGCACCAACGACATGGTGCTCATCCTGGCCAACGGCGCGGAGGAGAGGGCCAGGATCGAGCCCGGCACTCCGTTGGCCGCAGCGTTTTCCCGGGCTTTGAGACTCGTCTGTACTGAGCTGGCCAAGATGATCGCCGCCGACGGTGAGGGCGCGACCAAGCTCATCGAGGTGCGAGTCAGAGGAGCGCGCACGGAGCGGGACGCGCGCCTCGTGGTGAAGGCTGTCTCCGGCTCCTCCCTCGTCAAGACCGCTGTCTACGGCGAAGACGCCAATTGGGGCAGGATCCTCTGCGCCACGGGGTACTCCGGCGCGGAGTTTGATCCCGAGCGGACCACGGTGTACCTGGGCGACGTGAAGGTGTTTGAACACGGCGTTCCCGTCGCCTTCGACGAGGCCGAGGCGAAGCGGGCCTTGTCCGGGAGCTCCGTGACGATCACCGTCGATCTGGGCGAAGGCGAGGCCGAGGCGACGGGGTGGACCTGCGACCTGACGTACGACTATGTGAAGATCAACGCGAGCTACCGGACGTGAAGCGGGCGCCGCTTTGGACGCGGGGCGCCTTACGATGCGTCGAGGAGGGAGCATGGTGAACGGATTAATCCATAAGGCAGAGGTGCTCATCGAAGCGCTGCCGTACATCCGGACGTTTTTCGGCAAGACCTTCGTCATTAAATACGGCGGCAGCGCCATGAAAGACCCCGAACTGAAAAAGGCCGTGATGCTCGATGTCATCCTCCTCAAGTACGTCGGGCTCAACCCGGTGATCGTGCACGGCGGCGGCCCCGAGATCAACCGCGCCATGGAGCGCATCGGCAAAGAGCCCGTCTTTGTGGGTGGCCACCGGGTGACGGACGCCGAGACGATGGAGATTGTCCAGATGGTCTTGGTCGGCAAGATCAATCAGGAGATCGTCTCGCTGATCAACAAGTACGGCGGCAAAGCTGTGGGGCTTTCCGGCAAGGACGGAAACTTGATCGTCGCCCGCAAGCGAAAGGGGATCGTGCCGGCGCTGAACGGCGGCGGCGAGGTCGACCTGGGTTACGTAGGCGACGTGGAGAGCATTAACCCCGAGCCGATCCGCCTGCTTTCCGAAAAAGGGTACATTCCTGTCGTCGCTCCCGTCGGCGTCGGCCTCGAGGGTGAAAGCTACAACATCAACGCCGACGCGGTGGCCGGCCATCTGGCTGCGGCGCTCAAGGCCGACAAGCTGATCATGCTGACGGACGTCGAAGGGATCTTCGCCGATCCGGCCGACCGGAGCACCTTGATCTCGGCCCTGGGGACCGAGCAGGCGCAGCGCATGATTCACGAAGGCCAGATCTCCGGCGGAATGATCCCCAAGGTGGAGGCGTGCATCCGGGCGCTGGAGGCGGGCGTTGCCCGCACCCACATCATCGACGGCCGCACGATGCACTCGCTGCTCCTTGAGATCTTCACCGACCAGGGTATCGGCACCATGGTGGTCCACTAAAAAGGAGGCGGGCACCGTTGGAAGTAGGCTCCCAGACCATCTTTGAGATGAGCGACCGGGCCGTCATGCGAACGTACGGCCGTCTAAAGCTGGCCTTTGCACGCGGTCAGGGCGCCTGGCTCTATGACGTTTCGGGCCGGGCGTACCTCGATTTCGTAAGCGGCCTTGCGGTCACTGCCTTAGGCCACAGCCATCCCAAGCTCAAAGCGGCCATCGTCGAGGCGGCCGAGACGCTCTTGCATACTTCCAACCTTTACTATATACCCCCTCAAGCGGAGCTGGCCGACCGGCTCACGAGGGCGACCGGCTTTGACCGGGTCTTTTTCTGCAACAGCGGCGCCGAGGCCAACGAGGCGGCGATCAAGCTCGCCCGGCGCTACCACGTCACGTCGGGCCGCAGCGGCCGCTACGAGGTGATCACGGCCCTCAACTCGTTTCACGGCCGGACCTTGGCGACCGTGACGGCCACGGGGCAACCCAAGTACCAGGCGGGATTCGAGCCGCTGCCGCCCGGCTTCCGGTATGTTCCCCTCAACGATCTCGAGGCGTTGAGAAGGGCCATCACGCCGCAGACGGCCGCCGTGATGCTGGAGCCGATCCAGGGGGAGGGCGGCGTCAACCCCTGCACCCGGGAGTATCTCCAGGGCGTGCGCGCCCTCTGCGACGAGCACGGGATCCTTCTCATCCTCGACGAGGTGCAGACGGGCGTGGGCAGGACCGGGAAGTTCCTTGCCGCCGAGCATTACGGCGTCAAGGCGGACATTTGCACTTTGGCCAAAGGCCTCGGGGGAGGCGTGCCCATCGGTGCGATGCTCGCAACGGAGGAAGTCTCCCGGGGGTTTGAGCCGGGAAGCCACGCGTCGACCTTTGGCGGCAACTTTCTCGCGTGTCGGGCGGCGCTCACGGTCCTAGAGGTGCTCTTGGATGACGGGGTGCTCGAACGGGTGGCGCCTGCGGGAGAGAAGCTCCGGCAGGGCCTCGTCGAGCTCAGCCGCCGGCATCCCCAAGTGCTGGGAGACGTGCGAGGCCTTGGGCTCATGCTCGGCGTGGAGCTNAAGGTGGCGGGCAGCCGGTTTCTTGCGGCATGCCTCGACAAGGGGATTCTCGTCAACGTCATCGGCGACAAGGTGCTCCGGCTCTTGCCGCCGCTCATCGTGGCCGATTCCGAGATCGACGAGGCGCTTCGCCTGCTCGAGCTCGCAAGTGAGGAGTGTGCATCGGAGTGCCAAAGCAGCGCGAGTTGAAAAGGGTGATGGTGATCGGGTCGGGCCCCATCATCATCGGCCAGGCGGCGGAGTTTGACTACGCCGGCACGCAGGCCTGCAAAGCCTTGCACGAGGAGGGCGTGGAAGTCATCCTCGTCAACTCCAACCCCGCGACGATCATGACGGATACCCATATCGCCGACAAGGTGTACCTTGAGCCTTTGACGCTCGAGTTCGCAGCCAAAGTGATCGAGCGGGAAAAGCCCGACGGCCTTTTGCCTACGCTCGGCGGCCAGACGGGGCTCAACCTTGCCGTCGCCCTTTCCGAAGCCGGCGTTCTCCAACGGCACGGCGTGCGCCTGCTCGGCACCCCTCTCTCGGCCATCCAGATGGCGGAAGACCGCAAACTCTTTAAAGAAGCGATGCAGTCCATCGGCGAACCGGTGCCAGAAAGCGCTATTGTCCACAGCGTCAAAGAGGCCGTAGAGTTCGCCAGGGAAATCGGCTATCCCATCATCGTCCGGCCCGCATACACCATGGGCGGCAGCGGGGGCGGGTTTGCTCACGACGAGGAGCGGCTGATCGAGATCGTCGCGAGAGGACTCAAGAGCAGCCCTGTCGGCCAAGTCCTGTTGGATCGAAGCGTCGCCGGGTGGAAAGAGATCGAGTTTGAAGTGATGCGAGACGCCGCGGACAACTGCATCGCCGTCTGCAGCATGGAGAACGTGGATCCCATCGGCATTCACACAGGGGACTCCATCGTCGTCGCACCGTGCCAGACCCTGACCGACAAAGAGTACCAGATGCTGCGGTCGGCGGCCTTGCGCATCATCCGGCGCCTTGGGATCGAAGGCGGCTGCAACGTCCAGTTTGCGCTGGATCCCCACAGTATGCAGTACTACGTCATCGAGGTCAACCCGAGAGTGAGCCGCTCATCGGCGCTGGCCTCTAAGGCGACGGGATACCCCATCGCCCGCGTGGCGGCCAAGATCGCCATCGGACTTACGCTGGACGAGATCGAAAACGCGGTGACCAGGAAGACCACCGCCTGTTTTGAGCCGGTCGTCGACTACTGCGTTGTCAAGTTCCCGCGGTGGCCCTTTGATAAGTTCCAGACGGCGGACCGGATCCTGGGCACCCAGATGAAGGCGACCGGTGAAGTGATGGCCATCGACCGGACGTTTGAAGGGGCATTGCAAAAGGCGGTCCGGTCTCTTGAGATCGGAATGGCTTCGCTTTCCCACAAAGCAATCGCCTCCGAGAGCGACGAGGCGGTGCGAAGGAGGCTGCGGCAAGCCGACGACGTGCGGCTTTTCACCATCGCCGAGGCCCTGCGCAGAAGGATCGCCACCATCGACGAGATCTACGAGATCACCAAGATCGACCGGTGGTTCTTGCAAAAGATCGCCCGCATCGTCGAGATGGAGGAGCGCCTCGCGGCGAAGAAAGGCCGCCCGTGGGACGAGGAGCTCGAGGCTCTGGTGTCTCAGGCCAAGGAGATGGGCTTTGCCGACGCCCGGCTGGCGGAGCTCCTTGGGACCAGCTGGCAAGAGGTGCGCAAGGCGCGCCTTGGGGCGGGCATCACGCCGGTCTACAAGGTGGTCGACACCTGCGCTGCGGAGTTTGAGGCGTCGACGCCCTACTTTTACTCGACTTACGGCACGGAGGACGAAGCGAGGCCGAGCGACAGGCGAAAAGTGTTGGTCCTCGGCTCAGGACCGATCAGGATCGGCCAGGGCGTCGAATTCGACTACTGTTCCGTCCATTCGGTGTGGGCCTTAAAAGAGGCGGGCGTCGAGGCGGTCATCGTCAACAACAATCCCGAGACCGTATCCACCGACTTTGACACGTCGGATAGGCTCTACTTTGAGCCCTTGACCATCGAGGACGTGCTCAACATCGTCGACAAGGAGAAGCCCGAGGGCGTCGTCGTCCAGTTTGGCGGGCAGACCGCCATCAACCTCGCCATCCCCCTGCATCGGGCGGGGGTCAAGATCCTCGGCACGCCGGTCGAGTCGATCGACTTGGCCGAGGACAGGGAGAAGTTTGGGCGCTTTCTCGATGCCATCGGCGTCCCCCAGACCGAGGGAAAAGCGGTCACCTCGGTGGAGGAGGCGATGGGAGTCGCACTCAAGATCGGCTTTCCCGTCGTCGTGCGCCCCTCCTATGTCCTCGGCGGCCGGGCGATGGAGATCGTCCACAACGAGACGGAGCTCTACGAATACATGAAATTCGCCGTGGACGTCAGCCCCGAACACCCTGTCTTGGTCGATCGCTACATCGGGGGTAAGGAGATCGAGGTCGACGCGATCGCAGACGGGGAGACGGTGCTGATCCCAGGCATCATGGAGCATATCGAGCGAGCCGGCGTCCACTCGGGCGATTCGACCGCGGTCTTTCCCCCGCAGAGCCTGACGGAGGACGAAATGCGCCAGATCGTCGATTACACTGTGCGAATCGCCAAGGGCCTCGGCGTCGTTGGCCTCGTCAACGTGCAGTACGTGGTGGACAAGGGCAAGGTCTATGTCCTTGAGGTCAACCCTCGGGCGAGCCGCACGGTGCCGTTCCTCTCCAAGGTGACGGGGATCCCTATGGTGGCGCTCGCGACCAAAGCGATGCTGGGGCATAAGCTCTCCCAATACGGCTACCGGGAAGGGCTCGTCCCGCCGCCGCCCTTCGTGACCGTGAAGGCGCCGGTCTTCTCCTTTGAGAAGCTGGGCTCCGTCGACGTCTTCCTAGGTCCGGAGATGAAGTCGACGGGAGAGGTGCTCGGTCTCGATCTGGATTACCCCAAGGCGCTTTACAAGGCCATCGCGGCCACGGGCGCCGTGCTGCCGCTGTCGGGACAGATCCTGGCGACGGTGGCCGACAAGGACAAGGCGGAAGCCGTCGAGATCCTGGCCGCGTTTCATGCGTTGGGTTACCGGTTCCTGGCCACGGAGGGGACGGCGAAGCTCCTTGAATCAGCGGGGCTTCCGGTCCAAAAGGTCTACAAGATCGGCGACGGCCGGCCCGACGTGCTGGACGTCATCAAAGGCGGGCAAGTCGACCTGTTGCTCAATACGCCGACGAGGGGCAAGATCCCCAAGCGAAACGGCTTTCAGATGCGCAGGGCCGCGGTGGAGTTTCGCGTGCCGGTCCTCACCTCGCTCGACACGGCCAAAGCCCTGTTGGAAGTGCTGAAAGACCGGCACGGCGGAGAGGAGCTCTCCGCCCGGCCGCTCGATGAATACCTGCAGATGATCGCAGACGGGGCCGGCCAACCGGTGCCGGCGAAAGGAGTATGAACGATGGGAAAGGCGTATCGGAAGGTTGTCCTTGCATATTCAGGCGGCCTCGACACCTCGGTGATCATCCCCTGGCTGAAGGAGAAGTACGGCTGCGAAGTGATCGCTTTTGTCGCCGACGTGGGCCAGGGCGACGAGCTTGAGGGCATCAGGGAAAAGGCGCTGGCGAGCGGCGCCTCCAAGGTGTACGTCGAAGATCTGCGCGACGAGTTTTTGAGAGAGTACGTCTTTCCCACGCTCCGGGCCGGAGCGATCTACGAGCGCAAATACCTTTTGGGCACCTCCATGGCAAGGCCTGTCATCGCCAAGCATCAGGTGCAGGTGGCGCTGGCCGAAGGGGCCGACGCCCTCGCCCACGGTTGTACGGGGAAAGGGAACGACCAGGTGCGCTTTGAGCTGGCATACAAGGCCTTGGCGCCGCACCTTGGAGTGATCGCTCCCTGGCGTGAGTGGGAGTTTCGCTCCCGGGAGGACGAGATCGCCTACGCCGAAAAGCACGGCATCCCCGTCCCCGTCACCCGGGAGAAGCCGTACAGCATGGACCGCAACCTCTGGCACATCAGCTACGAAGGGGGCGTCTTGGAGGATCCGGCGCAAAGCTATGATGAGGCGATGTTCCGCTGGACGGTCTCGCCTGAGAACGCCCCCGACGAGCCCGAGTACGTCACCGTCCATTTCGAAGCCGGCTATCCGGTGGCGCTCGGCGGAGAGCGCCTTGACCCCGTCTCTTTGGTGCAGCGTCTAAACGAGCTCGGCAGCCGGCACGGCATCGGGCGGGTTGACATCGTCGAGAACCGGCTGGTGGGGATGAAATCCCGGGGCGTTTACGAGACTCCAGGCGGTACGATCCTTTATGCTGCGCACGAGGCGGTGGAAGAGCTGACGCTTGACCGAGAGACGCTCCACTTCAAGTTGATGATCGCAGGCAAGTACGCCGAGCTCGTCTACAACGGCCAGTGGTTCACCCCGCTCAGAGAGAGCCTTGACGCCTTTGTGGACGTGACGCAGCAGTGGGTGAACGGCTGGGCCAAGGTGCGGCTCTATAAGGGAAGGGCTGACGTAGTGGCGAGGGACGCCTCGACGTCGCTCTACGATCCGGAGCTTGCCACTTTCGGTGAAGACTCGGTCTACGACCAAAAGGACGCCGAAGGGTTTATCAACCTCTTCGGCCTGCCCGTGAAGGCGCAGGCAAGGCTAAGAGAGAGACTGCGGCAAGTCGAGAAGGGACGGGCCCTCTCGTGAAGCTTTGGGGCGGGCGGTTTGCCAAAGAGACAGACCGCTTGATGGACGAGTTTCACGCCTCCGTCTACTTCGATTGGCGGCTCTTGCCCTACGACGTGCGGGGCAGTAAGGCCCACGCCCGCATGCTCGCCCGCTGCGGGATTATCACGGCTGAGGAGGCCGAGCAGATCTGCCGGGGGCTTGACCAAGTGCTGGCCGACATCGAGGCGGGCCGGGCCGAGCTCTTGCCGGAGTTCGAGGACGTGCACATGAACGTCGAGCGGCTGCTCATCGAGCGCATCGGCGATGTGGGAAAGAAGCTGCACACCGCCCGCAGCCGCAACGACCAGGTGGCGCTCGACACCCGGATGTACGTCAAAGACGCCTTGCGCCGCGTCGAGGACGGGATTATCGAACTGGAGAAAGCGCTGATCGAAAAGGCGGAGGAGCACTGGCAGGTGCCGATGCCGGGATACACTCACCTGCAGCGGGCGCAGCCTGTGCTCTTTGCCCACCATCTCCTCGCCTACGTTGAGATGCTGGAGCGGGACCGGGAGCGGCTTGCCGACTGTTACCGGCGGGCGGACGTGTGTCCTTTGGGCTCGGGCGCCATCGCCGGCGTCACGTACGCGATCGACCGGGAGTTTGTCCGCAAAGAGCTCGGCTTCTCCCGGATCAGCCAAAACAGCATGGATGCCGTCTCCGACCGGGATTTTATCATCGAGTTCTTGAGTGCGGCGGCCATCCTCATGATGCACTTGAGCCGGCTGTCCGAGGAGCTCGTCTTGTGGAGTTCGCAGGAGTTTGGCTTTGTCGAACTTGATGACGCCTACACCACGGGAAGCAGCATGATGCCGCAGAAGAAGAACCCGGACGTTCCGGAGCTCGTCCGGGGAAAGAGCGGAAGGGTGGTAGGGGACCTCGTCGCGCTGCTCACCGTCATGAAGGGGTTGCCGCTGGCGTATAACAAGGACATGCAGGAAGACAAGGAACCGCTCTTTGACGCAGTGGACACGGTGATCGGATGCCTCGCGCTCATGGCACCTCTGATCCGGACGATGAGGGCGCGCCCCGAAAAGATGCTGGCCGCTCTAGACGGGGGATTCGTCAGCGCGACCGACCTCGCCGATTACCTGGTGCGCCGGGGCGTGCCGTTCCGTTCGGCCCACGAAAAGGTGGGAAGAGCCGTCCGACACTGCGTCGAAAGAGGCATCGACCTCTCGGAGCTTGGGCCAGAGGATTTCCGTGAGCTTGGGATTGACGTGGGTGACGACGTCCGGGAGGCTCTTTCGGTGCACGGGATGCTCAAGCGCCGGGACGCTGTGGGCGGCACGGCTCCCTCGCAAGTGCGAGAGCGGCTTGACGAGGCGAGGCGGCTTGTGGACGCGAAGTACGTGCCCCGGGAAGGCTTGCCAAACGGTTGACACACGCGGAAGACGGTGGTAGTATACCCGTATACACCATCGTTCTAAAGGCGATGACGAGGAGAGAAGCGGGCCGAAAACCGGCTGCGAGAGAGCCGCCGAGGGTGGAAAGGTGGTGCCGGAGGTCCGTGGATAGCCACCTCCGAGCCGTTGCGGGGAAAGGGGCAACGTTCCTCGAGTATCCGCAGCCGGCCGATGCGGCCGTCGGCCGCAGGGGAGCCGTTAATTCCCTCGTCCGGCTACACGCCTGATGCGGGGCGTGGGGCGCGGGCGGCAGAGGCTCGCTTCTTGGGCGAGCGAACGTAGGTGGTACCGCGAAGCCTTGAGCTTTCGCCCTACAAGGGCGAAAGCTTTTTTTGTTGCCGGCGGTGCCGGAAGTATCGACGTCCGATCCGCTGGCCGTTCCGGCATTTGCCGGGGACCGGCGAGAAAAGCGTCTACGAGCAACTGTGAGCATTTCGATGAGTGATGACGAAGAAGAAGCACGAAGGGACGGCGCTCCAGAGAGAGATCCCAGGGGCTGGAAGGATCTTGCGCTCGTCTCCGTGCGAGCCGTCTTCCGAGCTCTCCGCGACGAGCGGACGGCAGGGCGCCGTTAGCTGCCCAGTCGAGGGATCGGATCGTTGGATCCGGTAAGCAGAGTGGTACCGCGGGATCGGCTCCCGTCTCTGAACGAGACCGGGAGCGTTTTTCATTGATGGGAGCGTTTACAGGACCGAGTAAAGGACGCCAGGCGGCGATGAGGGTGACGACGAATGAGCCTGTGGCAAGAGCTTTTTTCTAGAAGGACCCAGAGGATGAAGGCATCCGACATCCGCGAGGCTTTCAAGCTTGCGGAACGGGGCGATATCATCTCGTTCGCCGGAGGATTTCCTTCGCCTGAGACGTTTCCCACGGAAGCGGTGGGCGCTATAGCGGAGGAGGTCGCAAAGGACATGGGGGCGACGAGCCTCCAGTACGGCCCGACCGAAGGCCTTTACGAGCTGAGAGCGATTATCGCCCGGCGCATGAGCGCCCAGGGGGTGCCTTGCCAGCCGGAGGAGGTGCTGCTTACCAACGGGTCACAGCAGGCCTTGGACTTGATCGCCAAGGTGACGGTCGATCCCGGCGATGTCGTCATCGTCGAAAAGCCGGGTTACATCGGGGGGATCTCCGCCTTCGGCAATTACGAGGCGGAGTTTATGGGCATCCTCCTCGACGACGACGGCCTGCGCACCGATCTTTTGGAGGCAGAGCTCAGAGCGCGCCAAGGCCGCGCCAACGGCAAGCCGTCCGGGAAAGTGAAGCTCTGTTACGTCGTGCCCAACTTCCAGAACCCCTCGGGGGTGACCTTGTCGGAAGAACGGCGCCGCCACCTGGTCGAGCTCGCGGCGGAGTACGGCTTTGCGGTGATTGAAGACAATCCTTACGGGGAGATCCGGTTTGAAGGAAGTCATCGCCCGCACATCAAGAGCTTCGACGCCGACGGACACGTCCTCTATCTGGGAAGCTTTTCGAAGGTGGCCTTTCCGGGCTTGAGAGTGGGATACGTCGTGGGCCCGGAGGAGATGGTCCGCAAGATGGCCATCGCGAAGCAGGGGACGGATCTTTGCTCGAGCTCCTTCGGGCAGAAACTCCTCGTCGAATGCGAAAAGCGGGGGCTTTTGCAAAGCCACCTCCAGTCGATCATCGAGGTCTACCGGAGAAAACGGGACTTGATGATCGAGGCGCTGAACGAGTACTTCCCTAAGGAGACGCACTGGACGTATCCTGAGGGCGGCTTCTTCATCTGGGTGACGCTGCCTGAGTGGATGGACGCCAAGGAGATGCTGCCCAGAGCGGTCGCTGAAGAGCGAGTCGCCTACGTGAGCGGAGGAGCGTTCTTCACCGACGGAACGGGCAAGAACACCATTCGCCTCGCCTATAGTCAAGCGCCGGACGACTGGATCGTCGAGGGGATCAAAAGGCTTGGCACCTTTTTGAAAAAGGAGATCAGCCGCCGTAAGAGCGCGGTCTCGGTGGTATGAACCCGGGCGAAAGAGAGGCCGGAGCAGGAGTTCAGGCCGGTCGGTCGAATCAATCGAAGGATAAGGCCGCGGTGTGGCAAGTGAGCGTGAACATCCAGGTCGGGGAATCGGGGTGAGCGCGGCTTTGAGAGCTCTGATCCTATACTCCAAGAGCGGTGGCTTGAAGCCGTTGGCCGAGGCCGTCGCCTCCGGCCTTAGCGAACGATCCGTGCACGTCGACCTAAAAGAGGCCGACGACCGCGCAGGCGGCCCGATCACCGTCGCCCCGTACGATGTGATCTGCGTCGGGAGTCCCGTCCTGGGGTTGTGGGGCGGGCAGGTGGCGAGCGACGTCGACGAGGTGATTCGCCGCTGCACCCGCCTAGAGGGAAAGCAGGCGGCCGCCTTTGTGAAGCCTAAGGCCTTCGGGACCACCAAGGCGCTCCGGAGGCTGATGGGGATCCTCGAGCGGCAAGGAGCGCTGGTGCAAGATTTCGCCGCGGTCCGGGGCGTGCCCGACGCTCAGGCTTTTGGCCGCCGGCTGGAGAATCTGGTCCGAAAAAAGGCTTGACAAGGACCTATGGGCTGGTTATTCTATAACCAATTCGTAGGAAAAGGCACTTGAGATAAAGGTGATGACGAAGAGCAGTAGACGAGCGGCCGGGCCGAGAGAGCCGGCGGCCGGTGTGAGCCGGTGCCTGCGAGCCGTCGTCGAACTCGCTTCCGAACCGCTCGCTGAAAGCGCCTTTCGCATTGGGGAAAGGCAGCCGGGTAGGCGGAGCCGGGGCCCGGTATCCGGGCGCCCGTTAGCGCAAAAGGACTTAAGGCTAGGGCTTTAAGTCGTCGAGACCGCCGTCGCGAGGCGGCGGTGAAGTCGGGTGGTACCGCGAGAAGGGCATCCTCTCGTCCCTGACATCCACCAACGGTGATGTGGGACGATGAGGTTTTTTTGTTCCGTTGGGAATCGGCTTTATCGGTTTTGAATAGGAGTCGCAAAAGATCGTTTGGAGGGATCGGCGTGGCGGCAGTGGATCTGGCACATAAGGAGACCGAGCGCCGCGGTCAGCCCGGGCGCCGGATGAAGGCGACCCAGGCGTTCGTCGAATGCCTCTTGGCCGAAGGAGTGGAGGTCGTCTTCGGCTATCCCGGAGGGGCCGTCCTTCCTATATACGATGCGCTCTACGACGCAAAAATCCGTCACGTCCTGGTGCGGCACGAGCAGGGTGCCGCGCACATGGCCGATGGCTATGCGCGCGCGACGGGTAAGCCCGGTGTTTGCCTCGCCACGTCGGGACCGGGGGCGACCAACCTGGTCACCGGTCTCGCGACGGCTTGGATGGATTCCATTCCACTGGTGGCTTTCACCGGCAACGTCGCCCGCAGCGCCATCGGGACCGACGCTTTCCAGGAGGCGGACATCACCGGCATCACGCTTCCGGTGACCAAGCACAACTTCCTCGTCCGCCGTTCGGAGGATTTGCCGCGGGTGATCAAGGAGGCGTTTCACATCGCCTCGACGGGCCGGCCTGGGCCCGTCCTGGTCGACCTCCCCAAGGACGTTACGACCGAGGAGATCGTCTTTGAGTATCCGCAGACGGTCAACCTCCCGGGTTACCGGCCCACCGTCAAGGGACACGTCAAGCAAATCCTCGAAGCGGCTAAAGCCATCGCCGTCGCCAAGCGGCCCGTCCTCTACATCGGCGGCGGGGTGATCTCGAGCGGCGCCCACAAAGAGGTGCTGGCCCTGGCCGAAAAGGCCAATCTCCCGACCACCTACACGCTGATGGGCATCGGCGGCTTCCCCGGCGATCACCCGCTCTCCTTGGGGATGCTCGGCATGCACGGGACTGTGTATGCCAACTACGCCGTCAACGAGGCGGATCTCCTCATCGCTGTGGGCGCCCGCTTCGACGACCGTGTGACAGGCGACCTCAGCCGCTTTGCTCCCCACGCGAAGGTGATCCACATCGATATCGACCCGGCCGAGATCGGCAAGAACGTCCCGGCGGACATCCCCATCGTGGGCGATTGCAAGGCCGTCCTCTCGGTCCTGGTGGAGAAGGTGCGGGAAAAGCGCGAGCAGGAGTGGCTTGACACCATCGAGGCCTGGAAGCGCGAGTATCCCCTCGCCTACGAGGAGAAGCCGGGCGTCATCGCCCCGCAGCGGGTGATCCGGGAGATCTACGAGGTGACGGGCGGCAACGCGATCTGCACGGCCGACGTCGGCCAGCACCAGATGTGGCTCGCCCAGTATTATCCT
>NICF_comb_assmDRAFT_10000933_pt1 | contig 23717 bp, 18 predicted proteins | sample NewIslPassag4_SG_FD_11279 | JGI IMG/M metagenome (IMG submission 11279) | reverse complement strand
ACTACAGCAGGCGGACCAGCGCCTCGCTGACCTGTCGCAGAGGGAGAAGGCCACCGCATGAGCCAGACCACTTTTTACAGACAGAATGGGACTTGACCCGAGTAGCAGGCATTCCCCTCCCCCGGCGGCAGGACGAGCTCGTAATCGGGGTTGGGCGCGCCGAGTTGCAGGTAGCCGTTGCCGAAGTCGATGTCGGCGTGAACGATCGTCTTGTTTTCACCGTCGCCGAAGGCCGTCACGCTCTTCGCCTTGGCTCCGAAGACGGTCTCGTAAAAGGCGATCGCCTCGGCCGGCCGGCTCACGACGATGAACGGCGTGATCGTGGTGTACCCGAGGGGCGTTCCATTCTTGGTGTACTTCCCGGTGAGGCCCGGGCGGCTTGTGCGGTTCGTCACGGCGGTTCCTCCCGTTCTCTTGGCGTTCCGTCACCGCGACATGATAGAGTGCGAGCCACCCGCTGTATTGAAAATAAGCGACAGATTAGGACCGCCTTCCCACGGTCATGAAATGCGGGCTGATTCCGAGAAGCGGGAGGTCCTGTACTACCTTCCGGATCGCGGCAAGCAGGAGTTCACGGTACTCGGGATTTGCGAGCTTGCCGCCGAGTTCCGGCAACCAGGCGGCGAAACTTTCGACCGCGAACGTGCCGGCCACGTCGAAGCCAGCGTCGCGCGGATCCACAGGCGTCCCGCCCTGATGCATGATCGCTGAAAGCGCGAGGTCCACCCGCGGGCGCAGCCTTTCGACGGCGCCCACGGATGGACCTCTGCGCTGAATCAACGTGCATGCCGTGCGGACGGCTTACTTTGAGCCGAAGTAGTTGGCGAGCCGGGCGTCCACCTCGATGGCGTAGTCGTTCAGGATTTGGGAGGGGCTCGTCCCTGGATTCCTTGCGATGCGCTGCACCACGAGCCCGGGCCTCGGGAAGTTGATCACAGCCTGGAGGTAATCCACGGCGAACGGATACTCGCTCACAGCGCGGATGTTGGCTTCGATCACGGGTACCTGGGCCAGCAAATCGGGCGGATAAGCGCCGGGACCGGGAGCGAGGCCGACGATCCAGGTTCCGCCGTTCTCAAGGAGGTGCTTCTGCTGGTTCTCCGGATTGCTGACCCATTCGAGGAAGCGCCACGCCGCCTCCTTGTTCGGGCTGTCCTTCAGCATGACCCATTGATTCAGGATCATGATGCGGATCCGGGAACCCTCGTCGTGCCGGGGCACGGCCGAGGCGTAGATGGGATCGGTGTTTCCTGCCCCCCGGATTCTGCCCAGGGTGTAGACGGCGCTCTCGATGTAAATCGGCGCATTCTCAGCCAAGTGGCCCACATCGCGGTTGATCGAAGCGTACTGCGACTGGTGGAATGCATCGTACCAGAAGTCGATGAGCCATTCGGCCGCGGGATTGCCCGGCCGCACCGTGGTCCTTTGGTTCTCGACGTCGATATACTCGTGCGTACTGTTGAACGACCACAGCTGCTCACGCACGTGATCGCCGTCGAGATATCCGGAAAGGCCCCAGCGCGTCACGCCCTCGCCGCCGCGCCGGGTGAGCTTCTGGGCGAGCGCTCGTAGTTCGCTCCACGTGTCAGCGATCGTAGGAACGCGGGGGTCGACCCCGGACTCTTCGAGCAGGCGCCCGTTCCACATCATCAGGTAGTCCTCGAGCGCCATCGGCAAGCCGAGCTGCCGCCCGTCCGGGTGCCGCAGCGCCTCGAGCGTACCCGGGAGGAAGCCTACCACGTTCGACCGGTTGAGATACGGCGTAAGGTCCTCCAGGTAATCCTCAATCCCGGTGAGTCCAAGCCCGAACGTGCCCGGCGAAGCGACGGTCTCCACCATGATGTCGGGAATCTCGCCCGTAACGAAAGCGAGCATGTACTTCTCGATCGTCTGGGCGCGGGACCCATGCGGGACGAGCTCCACCTGGACATCGGGGACCTCGGCGTTGAATCGCGCGACGAGCTTATTCAGTTCCGTGAACCAGGCGCCCCTCGTCCACACCGTGACCCTCGTCACCTGTGCGGCTACCGGTGCACTCAGCGCCATGATCAGGGCGACGCCCATCGCAAGCAGGCTGTTCAGTCTGGATCGCATCGACCTTTCTCCTCTCTTTTATCTTTGTTCCAAGAAACCGTTCACGCCCCGGGCTTTCGCCGCCCGGCATCACCTCCCGAATTCGGCCAATCGATCGGTCTCGAGCGTCCGGGTGATCTCAAAGATTCCGCTCGGACCCTGCCCGAAACCGAGGTAGACATAAATGCGCTGCACACCGTTCTTCTCGTCGATGACCGCCGCCCCGGGGTGCATGCCGTCGACGCCGGGTACATCGTCCCGCCTACGCCGGAGCAGGGTCGCCTCAAACCGCCACTCGGCGCTGCCGGCGAGCAGCTCGGCCGGGTCGATGCTCCAGAGGTTGAGCGTTTGATACTTCGGATCGTGCTCCTTGCCGGGCTCGCCGCCGGTTCTGTTCGTCACGACGGCCTCGAGGCGCCCGGTGACGGGGTTCAAGGCGAGGTCGACCGTATCCTGAGACCACGGCCCCGACGCGCCCGAACGGTGCGTCGCCGGGATGTTGGTGAGCCGGACGTCCTCGACCTCGAGGTCTTCGTCCAGCACGATCTGCACGTACCGCCAGGTGTTCGTGGCGGCATGGTACCCGCCGTGCGCACGGGCCAGCACCACGGTCTTTCCTTGCAGGTAGACGCCGGTGGGTTCGACGGGCTTCGCAAAAGGCGGCAGGTCCGTGCGCACGACCTCCTCCCAGCTCTTCCCCCCGTCGGCCGAATACCTGATCCAAATCTCGTCCTTGAAGAGCGCTACCTCGTCCGTGCCGAAGCCCATTGTCCCGAGGACGATCGGGCCGTACCGGGGGTGATCGACGACTTTAGGCCCGTTGTTCGTCTGGGGGCCGCTCAACTGGCGGTCGGTGAAGGCTTGAGGATAGTGGACCCAGCTCGCGCCGCCGTCCGGCGAGACGTAGGCACCGTAGGCCGTCACGAGAAGCATCTCGCCGTCCCGGATGGTGCCGATGGCGTTGCCGAACCCCACTCTGCTCGGCACCTCGGGCCAGCCGAAAGTGCGCATATCGACGGGAGCGGACCACGTTTCGCCGCCGTCCGTCGAGCGCACCATCATGGCGCTGCTCCGCTTGCCCGGAGCGATCGAGGGGCCGTTACGCAGCTCACCGCCGTAGTGGTACTGGCGAACGTAGTAGACGACCACGATGCTATCGCCCGACATCGCCGCGACCGGGTGGCCCAGGTGGATGTTCTCGCCGAGGGCAGGGTCGCCGGGAATGACGACGGGCCGGATTTTAAGCAAGCCCCTCGCTTCCATTTCGCGGAGCCGTTCATCTTCGGCCGCATCCGTATGGAGCAGCGCCTCGGGGAACGTGATGAACCAGTCCAAAGCCTTTCCGGCGACGCGCACCCTCGACGCGTCGGCCCGCACGCGGGGGACGACGCGCACGAGCGGCGCTCCGTCTAGAGCCGCCTTGTCGACGAACGCTCCTTCGGAGAGTGAAACCGAGAACTCGTGTGTGTGCCGGCCGCTGCGAAGTGAAACCGGCCCGGTAAGGACGGGCACGTCGCCCGCCACCTGTTGCCAGTCCCGGCGGAACGGCGCCGTGTACAAGTCCGCAGCGATAACTAAGCCCAGTTCCTCGACGTCAGCGGAAGACTCGATCGTCATAACGCCCGCCAGAGAGCCGTCGACGAATTCGAGCCGGTCGAGAAAAACGCCGATGGTCGCCTCAGCCATGTCGATGTAGGTCACTCCCAGCTGCCAGGTGCCGTCCGCATGCGCGTATTGCAGCGTGATCTTGTTCCGCCCGGGGAGGAGCTCATCGGACGGGATCGGCACGACGTGCGTGCCCTCGCTTGCGGGAAATTCGAGAAGTTTCCGCTCGTCCAGGCCGTTTGCAGTGAAAAGCCTAAAGAAGCTGCCCGGCGCTCCGTACCCGCCGCGCACCCTGAGTGCGATCTCCTCCGCCGTCTTTGTGGCGCCGGTGAGGCAAGCGGCGGGCGCTGCGGAATCCACCATGCACCAGTCGATGCCCACCGGCACGAAGGCGTGGTGCACCTCGAGCACTTGGGTGCGGACGAGGGGCGAACCGCCGGTCGTACCTTGTCGTCCGGCGACCGCTCGCAGCGTCCCGAAGGCGGGTTCCGATGCGCTGCTGCCCAACCCCACGTGGCCGCGGTAGACCGCCCGCTCGTCCGGAAGCTCGGTCAACGCCACGGAGACGGCACCCGAGGAGGGGTCGTAGCTGAGAGCAGCACGATAGCGTGTTCCAGGCCGCGGCGTCACAAGCGCAAGCCGCAGAGGCGCCGCTGCGTTGCTCCGGGCCGCCGGCTGGCCGGTGCGGGCAACCGCCTCTCCGCTCAAGCCGAGGATCCACGATTCGAAGAATGAAGACCGGTCTTTGCTCCAACCGAGATTCAGCACAACTTCGTTTGAATCAAGGTCCACGAGTGAAACAAGGGGAAGTTCATCGACGGCGCCCAACTGCAGGGCGGGATCGACCGCGATCTCCGCCTGCACAAGGATGGGTCCTGTTGCACTGGGCTCGGCCGTTACGGCGAGGACCGGAGCCCTACCGGCGAGATTCACGGAGAGCACGGCCGCAAGAAGCCCGAGCGCGGCCGAGCTCCACGCCCTGTTCCCATCGAACCGCATGGGCTGCACCTCCGTATCCCGACCGCCAAAGTTCACCAATATTGCTCCCTAACTTGATCGTGTCGGGAAACCCCCGCCATCGCACCTTGAACCTTCAGGCCAGGATTTCCGGCGTCAAGAGCCAAGAACTTACCGTTGAATTCCCCGGCGACCCCGGTGGACCTAGCATCATCCTTGCGATCGTATGAACCCATGTTGCTATTCAAGGGTCGCTATTCAAGGCCGGCAGGGGAGGCGACTGCGGGTGGCACTCAACGTGCTCCTGGATACACAGATCGGCGACAACGTCGACGATGCCTTCGCGTTGGCCTTGGCGTGCTGCTCGGAAGAGATCAAACTCGTGGGCGTGACAACGACCTACTACGGCGCCGCGCACCGGGCACTGCTCGCCCGGCAGTTGCTCGGCGCGTACGGCAAGCTGGACGTGCCGGTCGCGGCCGGCGAAGAGCGCCTCTACCGCTCCCCGAACCGCGGCATCGTGTACCCGGTCGCCGACATTGGGCCGGAAACACCGCTCGCACCTCCCGCGGAACACGGGGCCGTCGATTTCATCGCGCAGAAGGCGGCCGAATTCCCGGGACTCACCGTGGTCTGCACCGGCCCCCTCACGAACGTCGGTTCGGCCCTCCAGAAGTACCCGTCCATCGAAGGGTCCATCGGCAGGATCGTCTTCATGGGCGGCTGGACGGACCAAGCGATGCCCGAATTCAACTTGGGCCAGGATCCCGACGCCGTCGCCCGGGTCTTTCGCTCTTCCATTCCACTCCTTGCGATCGATTTCGAGACCACGTTGACGTGCGTCGTACGGGAACCCCACAGAGTCCAGCTCGAGCTTTCGTCGGGCGAAGGGCCGCGCCTTTTGCGCCAGTTCTACAAGGCGTGGCTGCACCGGAGCCGGCGCCCCGTCGTCCTGCACGACCCGCTCACCGTGGCGGCGCTGTGTGAACCGGCGATGCTGCGGATCGTGCGCAAGCGCCTTTCGCTCCGTGAAACCGGCCCCGGTGCGGGCGGCGTGTACGCGGACGCCGAGGGCGGCCGGTGGGTGGAAGTGGCGACGGAGGTGGACGCAGCCCGGTTCATTCCTTGGCTCATGGATCGCGTCGCCCCGCCGAGTTCGACGGGGAGCCTCCTCAACGTGACGTACGGCTCCCGCTTCGAACTGCGCACGCACGGCGCCTACCGGCTCCCCCCCTACGCGGGCTGGGCGATCAAAAGCGGAAGCCGCGAGCACGAAACGGTGGCTACCGTCGAGAGCGGCAAGTGCCGTCTCGCATTGGACGCCCGCTGCGCCGAGCTCGAGGAGGGCGCCGTTTTCTACATCCCTAGAAACCGCACGTTCTCCATCGAATCGCCGTCGGGAATGAAGGCCTTGTGGCTGCACTTCGACGCAGAATTCTACGAAGGTGCGGGCCGCGTCACGCACCTTAGCGAAATGCCGGGTGTACGCAGCGGTCGAATGCCCCCGCAGGCCGAGGTGACCTTACGCCCCCTCCTGGCGAAGGCCGTGCAGCACTGCGGCCTTCCCCACATGGAAGGCGTGCTTCTCGGCGAGGCGGCGGCGCACGAAATCGTTTCGGTGATCCTTGTCGCCTCGCGCGAACCCGAGCCCGAGCCGCCCAACCGTGCGGCAGCGAGCCTGCAGGCGGCCAAGCGGTACATCGAGTCGCACGTGACGCTCCCACTCACGCTGGACGATCTCAGCCGGCACGTGTTCTTGAGCAAGTACCACTTGGCGCGCCTCTTCAAGCAGGCCTACGGGATGTCGCCGATCGAGTACCACAATGTCCTGCGCCTGCAGAGGGCCGAGTCGCTCCTTCGCATCCACCGCTTCACGGTCAACGAAGTGGCCCGGAGCCTTGGTTACGAATCGGTCCAGGGATTCTGCCGCGCCTTTCGCAAGGCGTACGGAATCTCACCCGGGCAGTACAGGGCGCGGTTCGCGGCGGAAGGTTAGCGCGACGCCTGCCTGCAGCGATGCCGGCCGCCGGTGACGGCCGGTTGCATGTCGCTACGCGCCCTTGGCGTCGCGGGCGGCCGCCGTAGGGCTTTCCGCACCGGCTTCGCCGGCGACGTGCCGCTCCAGGCACGCGACGAAATCCGCGAGGATCGGATCGCGACGTACGTCTACGGCGACCCGGTTCACGGGCCGCGACGTGTCCGAATGGTCCCACGTGAAATCATCGAGCAGCCGCGGAGTTGGAGCGACCTTGGTCGCCACCCACGCCGGGTTGACGAGCCACGCCAACGGAGCCAGGTCCCAGATCGCCTTCGATCTCAGCCGACCTGGAATGTGCTCGGCGAAGATGCGGCTGAGGTAAGCGCCGATCTCCCCGCACGGTGCCACGTATTGTTCGATTTCCGAGGGCGTCGACATGAGGAGCTCGGCAACCGCCTTGCACGGGACGCGCACGAGGGGCACGCCGCTGTCGAGGACGATTTGGGCCGCTTTCAGATCGCCCCGGACGTTGAACTCCCGGTTGTGCGGCCAGTAGTCGGGGTGGCCGCCCAGCCAGACGACGACGAGCTTATCCGCGATCGACGGCTCAAGCGAGAGCGCCGAGGCGATGTTCGTGAGCGCGCCGATGGCGACAACGCGAACGAGCCTTTCCGACGCACACCGGTTGATGAGGTCTTCCACGGCGGGCGAGGGCGACGCCTGGCCGCGCTCGGCGATGAAGTAGTCGGATCCCTTCAGAATCGGCGGCCGGTGCTTGGGCCTCAGCAATTCCGTAACCCTCACGGCCTCATCGTAGCTTGCGGCCATGCCCTCGGCCGCCGAAGGAAACTGCTGCGTTTTGAACGGCGCAGCGTACACGGCGGCGCAGTGAATGCGCGGCGAGGTGAGCGCGTAGGCCAGCGCAAACTGGTCGTCGATCTCGTTTTTTGTGTCGGTGTCCAAAACGATGGCGATCGGGTCTTCCTGCGGCGGTTCGATCCTGGCCAGCCGCACATCCTCCGCAATCCGGCTCAGCAATACAAGCGAACTCCTTTCAAATTTCAAAGGCAGACAAACGTTCTAACGACGGCCCGGCCGAAGCCCGGCGCGGCGTCCGGGGGAGACTTGCCCGCGCCCGCCTCGGACGCGAACTTCCATTTCGCGCCGCATTGCCCTTTAGCCGCGCTTGCCGCGCTATTGTCCCGCGTTGCTAAGTTTCGGTCCTGGACAACACCTTGCGCAATGTCCCGGACAAAATGCGAGGCCCGTCGCCCCGGGCTAAAGCACCTGGAAGATGAAGCACTTCAAGTACGCCGTTTCCGGGGTGCCGGCCAGCACAGGATGGTCTTTCGCCTGCCCCCTCGACTCCACGAGGCGGAGCGGCCGGCGGGCGTCGGCGGCCGCGTCGAGCACGAGCCCGTAGAATGCGTCGGCCGGCATGTGGTGGGAACACGAACACGTGACGAGGAAGCCTCCGGGCCGCACAATCTTGATGGCTCGGAGGTTCACTTCTTTGTAACCGCGCGCCGCAGCTTCAACGTGCGACTTTCCCTTGGCGAAAGCCGGAGGATCGAGAATCACGACGTCAAACCACTCCGAAGCCCGGTCGAGCTCCCTCAAGAAGTCGAAGGCGTTCGCCACCTCAAAGCGCGCCGCCCCTTCGCACCCATTGAGCGCCGCGTTCCTCCTTGCCGCCTCGACCGCCGCCTCCGAGCTGTCGAAGCCGATCACTTCCCGGGCCCCGTATCGCAGTGCGTGCACCGAAAACGACCCGTTGTGGCAAAACGCGTCGAGCACCCTCGCTCCCGGAACGAGCGGGGCGAGACTCCTCCGGTTCTCCTTCTGATCGAGAAAATAACCGGTCTTCTGCCCGCCGGCTACGTCGATCTCAAAGGCGAACCCGTTCTCCCTGATCACCATCGGCTGCGGCGGGAGTTCGCCCCAAAGGAGCCCCCTGCTAAGGTCGAGCCCCTCGTAGCGCCTGCTCGGCACGTCACTGCGCTCATACACCGCCCGGGGCCGGACAGCTTCCACCAAGGCCTCGACGATCAACTCCCGGCGCGCGTCCATTCCGAGCGTGAGGAACTGCACCACCAGCACGTCCTCGTACTGGTCCACGATCAAGCCCGGAAGCAGGTCGCCCTCCGAATAGACGAGCCGAAACGAGGTCGCGTCCGGCAGAAAGCGGGCGCGCAAGGCCCGCGCCGCTTCGATCCTTTCGGCGAAAAAGTCCTTGTCGATCGGCCGGTTCTCCCGGGTGAGCATGCGGATCGCAATCTGCGAATGCGGGTTGAAGTATCCCCGGCCCAAAAACTCGCCGTTTGCGGCGCGCACGTCGACGATGTCGCCGGGCGACGGATCGCCTTCGACCTTTGCGAGATTTCCCCGGTACAGCCAAAGGTGGCCTTCGATGACGCGATGCTCGTGCTTCGGCTTGAGCGTTGCAGATGCCATGGAAACCCGTCCTTTACCATTCACTCAAACCAGCATACCGCGATGCTCGTCCGCCGGGAAGCGTGCGGCCGCCTTTCTCCCGGCTACGTGCTCTAACTTCCAGATTTTGCTTCGCCCCGCGAGGACCTCCCCCTTGGGTGCGCCCAACTCTTCTTTCGGCACAACGTAATCTGCGTAACAAGCTTGCACGAATTACGCCGTAACTCGAATTACGTTCCCACGACATGTGGGGACGGCGCGCACCCATCTCGACGGCGCCCGGCGAAAGAGCCGGGAATCGCCGGGAGCGATCCGGAGCGACCCCGGGCGTGCAACGGGTAGAGGAGGACAGAAAATGCGGGACACGGTTGTGGCGGTACGGCTCGACCCGGGAAGCGTGGCGGTCCTGGACATGCTCGTCGAGTCCGGCGTTGCAAAAAGCCGATCGGAGGCGACGGCGCGCCTTGTACAGATTGGAATCAGCGCTTCGGGCAGCCTTCTCGAAAGCGTGCGGGAAGCATGCCTGCGCGCTCGCTCACTGCGCGAAGCGTTTGGCGTTCCCAAAGGGGCGTCGGACGAGGCCGGCGCCGCAATTCATGCGGAAACCCGCGGCGAGGCGCCGGCCGCGCAAACCGAGACAAGCAAAGAAGAGCGCGATCCAGGCGAATCGCCCGACGATGTGCTCCTTCGCTACCGAGAGGCCTTCAGGACAGGCCGGCGAGAGATTCCTGAAAAGGTACGGGAGCTCTTGGATGCCGCCACGACCCGAGACAGAGAGCGGTTTGAATCGCTCCTTGCGGAGGACCCCGAGCTACTTTCGCGGTACGACGAGAACGGGTGGACGCCCCTTCATGTCGCCGCGCTCTCCAATGACTACCTTCCTGCACTCTACCTGCTATCGTCGGAAGCGAACCCGTCGGCCAAGTCGGCGAACGCCTTAGGCACTACGCCGCTCCACGCCGCCGCCTTCGTGCACAACGACTCCACGGCCGAAATGCTGATCCGATATGAAGCAGACGTCAATGTCCAGGACGCGCACGGCTGGACTCCCCTCCATCTTGCGGCGTACATGGGGGATCCGAAGGTAGCGATGATGTTACTTCGCAGCGGGGCGGATCTATCGCTCAAGACGCACCGGGGAGAGACGGCCTTTGACTTCGCGATGATGAGCGGGCGGGACGATATCGCGCGATGGATCGCCGACGCCCAGACCCGCCGGAACCGGCTCAGGCGCCGGTAGGGACGCTTCGCGGTGGGTTTGGGCGGCAGAGCGGATCGACCTCATTCTCGCCGGCATCAATAGGCGCTTACCCGCAGCACCACTTTGCCCCGGCCATGGCCGGTGTCCAGGCGGCGGTGCGCCTCCCGGACGTTCTCTAGCGGCAGCACTCTGTCGACGATCGGCCGGATGCGTCCTTGGTCGATCAGGCGCCCCACTGCTTCGAGGCGCCGGGCGTCCGGGGTGATCAAAATGCCGAAGAGCGTGAGGTTTTTCAAGGCGAACCGCTCGATCGCCCCCTTCGGATCGAGCACCGTCGCCAAGCGGCCGAAGGGTTTCGTGGCCCGGATGCTCCGGGCGACGAGCTCCCCGCCCACGGAGTCGAAAACGGCGTCGACGCCCTCGCCGCCCGTCGCCTCGAGGGCCGCCTCAATGGGGTCTTCGCGGGTGTAGTCGACGGCGACGTCGACCCCGAGGCTCTTTAGAGTTTCTTGATTTTCGCCGCCGGCGGTCGCGATCACCCGGGCGCCGCACACCTTGGCGAGCTGCACGGCGAACGACCCCACCCCGCCCGCGCCCCCGTGTATGAGTACCGTTTCGCCGGGCCGCACGTCCAGCCGCCGCACGATCCCCTCCCACGCCGTGCCGCAGGCGAGGGGAACGGCGGCGGCCTCTTCGTGCGTGAGCGACACCGGCTTGCGCGCGACGATCGCCTCGGGAACCGCGTTGTACTCCGCATACGACCCGATGCGCCGGCCGTACACTTCGTGCATGTAGTACACTTCATCCCCCGGCTGGAACCGGGTTACCCCGGGACCGACCGCCTCCACCACGCCCGATGCGTCGTACCCGAGCACCACGGGCGCGGTCACCCTCCGGCCGCCGCCGAACCGGCGAAGCTTGGCGTCGACGGGGTTCGTTCCGGCGCAAACTACCCGGACGAGGAGTTCCCCCGGCCCCGGCTCGGGCCGGTCGATCTGCTTCAATTCGAGCACATCGGGATCGCCGAAACGCTCGACCACGATCGCACGCACGCCGCGTCGCCTCCCGTTCATTCACATTTGCGAGGCAAGCCCGTCAAGGCGGGCCGGCAAAACCGGGCCCGCCCGCGGCGCCTCATACTCAAGACCGGCCTTGAACTTGGGCAAGGCGCTCCTCCAGGCGATCCCAGGTCTGGGTCACGCCCTCGACGAGGCCCATGTCCATCACGGACTTCAAGGCCTCCGGGGACACGTACTCCGCCCGGCTGACGATCTTCGTCTTCCCGCCGAGGTCGATGAAGAGCACCGTCGCCTCGGTGGCCGGCATGCTTTCGTTTACGTTGCCTTCCGCGTCCGAAAAATAATCGATATAGACGAGCTTCTCCGGCTCAATGATCTCCTTGTAGACGACCTTGCCCCAGGACTCCATCCCGAAGTACTCGCCCGGCGCGGTGCATTTCATGCAAAAGTGCCACACGCCGCCGGGCCGGAAATCGATGTTGCAGACGGGAAGATCCCAGCCCCTTGGGCCCCACCAGTTCTTGAGGTGCTCCGCTTCCTTGAACATCGCGAACACGAGCTCGCGCGGGGCGTCGAAGACTCGCTCCAGCACCAGCACCTTCCCGTTTTCCACCCGCGTAACCATCTTGCTCTCAGACATTGATGCGCCTCCTCATGTTGGGCCCTCGGGGCTCTCCTTGCTTTGGAGCTCCCGCAGGTAAGCGTCGAGCCTGTCGAATCGATCCTCCATGGCCTGGCGTACCGAGCGCAGCCACGCGTCGAGCTCCCGAAACGGCTCGGGCCGGAGGGCGTAGATTCGGCGATTGCCCTCTGCTCTCACTTCCAGGATCCCGTGTTCGCACAACACCTTTAGGTGCTTCGAGGCTTGCGGCTGCCTGAGCTCCAGCCGGCGTGCAATCTCCCCCACCGAGAGCGGACCGGCGCTGAGGAGCTCGACGATCCCCAGGCGGTTCGGTTCGGCTAGAGCGATCAGCGTTTTCATGTGGGAGGCCGGACTCTTCCCTGCCATCGCCGTCACCCCGCGCGATTCCGATTCCGGGCGGACTCGTCAACCCCTTTGAACGTGGTAGTCGGGCCGGGCGTGCGCTCCGGGCTGCAAGAGGCCCCAATGCGCCCGCCGCTCTCCCAAGGCCAAATATAACCTACGGGGAATATTCCTGTCAAGGAATATTTTAGGGACATCGTGGGAAAGACGGTTTCCGAAGGCGATCAAAGCCGCCCGCACGCACCAGCTTCAGTTTCCGGACCCGGGCCACACGAGCTCGACGATGGTAGGCCGGTGATCCGAGTTCGCCCAGCTGCGGCCGGAGGAGCCGTCGTTTACGAACCCGGGGCCCGACTCCACCCAACCTGCAACCACCCTGCCCGCCAGGTCCCGGCTGACGTAGATGTGGTCGATAGCCGGTTTGCCGCCGGTGATCCAGTCGAGGTACATGGCGTTGACCAGCCCCCGCTCACGCAAGGCCCGGTCGATCGCGGCGCCCGGGCCCGAGTTGAAGTCGCCCAGAACGATCAAGTGCGGCGTGACGGCCGCCAACTGGTCGAGCTGCCGGCCGAGGACCTGGGCCTCTCTCGCGCGCATCTCTTCGTCGTGCGGCCAGGCATGGAAGTTGACGAGCCAGACGAGTTCGCCCTCGATCTCGAGGAGGCTCGCGCCGCCGAAGCGGCTGAACGGCATATTCTGGTTGGCGACTCCCGCGTGATTGAACATGCGGCTTTCGAGGATCGCAAACCGGGTGAGCGTTCCGCCGGGAAAGCGCGTGGACGAGGCGAACGGCGCGACGTTCAGGCCGAGCCGGTGTCCCACGGTGCGCATGACGTCCACCGAATACCCTTCCTGAATGCCGATGATGTCGCAATCGAGGCCCCGGATCACCTGTGTGAAGTAGTCGATGCGCCGCGGGTCGGCCGGGCCTCCGAGGTCCTTCCTCGCTTCCTCCTGCGGCCATCCTTCGAAGTTGAGCATGTTGTACGTGCAGACCCGCACGGTCCGGGCGTCGCCCGTCCTTGCGCCCAGCACCGCCCCCAGCTCCGTTGAGACGGTGAGCGACGAGGGCTCGAGCGACGCGGCGACTTCGGGCGCCGCGTCGAATCTCAGGTCCAGGCGCCACAGGCCGGGCTCGGCAGGCAGCGGGATGCGCACGAGCGCCCGGCTCTCGTTCGATTCCACGCCGGCCAGCTCCCCCTCACGCACACCGTAGGGCCTCCCGGCGAAGCCGCTCGCCTGCCCGTCCCACGTGCGCTGCACGAGTTCGGCCACCCAGCGCAAGGTGATGCCCTCGAGGGGGCGGTCGGCGCTCAGGGCGACGCTCAGGTCCACTGCGTTCTCCTCACGGTTGAACGCGGCTTGCTCGATGCGGCCCGACACCCGGCCGACGACAATTCGCTTCTCCACGCTCTCCCATACCACCGTCTCGTTCAGGATGTACTGCAGGGCGACCGACACGGGCCCGGCGGGCAGCCGGGACACGTCGATCGGGATGAATTCGACGCCCGGTGCGCTCTCGAGCAGCGCGTAAACCTTTCCGCCGGCCCGGACGACCATCCGCAGCGCTCCTTTCACCGGGCCGCTCGATACGAGGCGGAGCCCCGCGTCGTCGCCCAAGGCGACCTGCCGCTTGGGAATAAAGCCGCCGTGGGATCGCTCGACGACGTCCCATCGCATCCCCACCGGGGCGTACCACGGAACCAGCGCCTCCCCCTCCCGCCGCAGCGCGTGGAGGCGGACGCCGGGAGCGATAGCGATCGGCCATTCCCCGGTTTCAAGGACCCTCCCGTCCGTAACGTCACTGAGCGAGAGTGCAAGCAGCCCCTCTTCGTACGAGTAACTCAGCGCCACCTCGTACTCGTGCCCCGTCACGGGGGTGACGGGCCCTTGGAGAAGGATGCGTTCTCCCGGCGAGCCGCTCCCGGCCTGTCCCAAGTGAACGCTCACCTTGAGGTTCCAGATCGGAAACCAACCGCTTTCGTCCACCGCCCAATCGGCACTGACTAAGGGCGCGCCTCCGCCCGGCTCTGCATAAAGTGCGAGCAAAGGGATCCTTCTCGCGTCGATTTCGGGCTTCCCGACGACCACCCGGCGGATCACCGTCAGCCCGTCGCCGACGTCCGCTCCGGCCAAGCCCGGCCCCGCGGCGCCGGCCGGTAAAGGCCCGGCGGCCGTGCCGGCAAGCAGGCACACGGCAAGCCCGAGCGCGATGACTGCAGTTCGTGCCGGATTCACACTCACGAAACGGTCCTCCTCACGCCCCACACGGCCCTCACACCCCGAATGCGCAGCGGTTCGCCGCCTCCTGCGCCGCAGCGCCGGGCGGGCGCCCGCCCGGCGTCCGGAGAGGCGCCCGCCGCTACCGCGCATCCGCTCAGTCGGTGCTGAACGGCGTCCAGGCGGCCGCTGCGTTCTCAAGCGCCTGTTGGGCGGTCCAGCGGTCGGAGAGCATCCTGCGCAGGGCGCTCGCTACCGCGGAATTCGCGGCCGCGGCACTCGTCGGGTTGACCACCCCGTGCGGGATGACCAGTTCAATGGCACGGCGCACGTACGGATTTTCCTGGACGTACTCCGAAGCGACCGCCGACCTCCTCGGGGGGATGTACGAGAGAGCGCGGTTGTACTCCGTGATGTTCTCCGGTTTCGCGAACCACTTCAGGAACTCCCAAACCTCGTCGGGATGTTTGGTTTGCGACGATATGAACAAGGAGTCCGTGAAGATCCCAGAAGCCCTGCGGGCGCTGCCCAACATCGGCGGGCCCACTTGCACGTCGTCGACCGAAAGTCGCGGGTTGGCGCGCAGCGCGTCGGAGGCCGCCTTGGTGCTGTTGTACTCCATGGCGAATGCGCCGCCGGCGAGTCCGCCCGACGGCAGGGGCCCGATCGCCGATTGCTCCATGTAAAACTCGTAGTTGAACTCCGCCGCGGCCCATCCCGCCGGCGTGTTGAACAGCGGCGTGTTGCCGTCCGGAGTCACATAATCGCCGCCGGCCTGCCAAAGCAGCGGTTGGAAGAACGCCACGTCCCCGATGGGAACCCGGAACCCCCAGCGGATGCCCGAACCGCCCGGTTCGCCTTTCGTCAACTTGCGGGCGACCGAGCGGACTTCGTCCCACGCCATCGTGAGCGACGCGGGGTCAATGCCCATTTCGTTGAAGAAGTCGGCGCGATAGATCACGGTGCGCGGGGCGGTCACGGTCGGGATGCCGTAGTCCTCGCCCTTCCAGTGAACAGCCGCCCACGATACAGGGAAGAAGTCGCCCTTATCCTCCCAGGCCTCCGTGTATTTGGTGATCGGCATCCCGAAGCCCGAGCCGGCCACCCCCCGGAAGGAGGAACCGCCTTGGAACGCGTCGGGCGCCACCCCGGCCGCGAACGCGGCGTAGAGCTTGTCGTAAAACTCGGACCAGCTTACGTAAAGGACGTTGACCTTGATATGGGGATACGCAGCCTCAAACTCCGGGACCACCCGCTCGTCGATGAACCGCCGGGCGTCCGCATTGAAGTCGGAAATCCACACTTCGATTTCTGTCCTGGCCGACACGGGAGCTGTGCTTAAGATCGCGATCAAGATTGCCGCCAGCCCGAGACGGATTGACACTCGCATGCACATCGTCCTTTCGGTGGAGTTTGGGATGCCTCAAATCATGATCCGGCATCTATCAACGACAGGCGCACGGATGATAGAGCCGGCCGTCTGCGCCCGACCGGCATTCCCTGGTACAGGCGCATGCTTACGTCTCAATTTACTCACCGGCCCCCACGCTGTCAATCAATATTCAAACAATTGTGATCGCATGTGCATCGCAACTTCACGATTGGACGATAGCAAGTCAGCGACCGGGATGCGGCGGAGCTGTGCCCGGCGGGTCGTTCGATACTGATATTACAACTTTCTGACTTCCAAGCGGCGGATAGGGATTCGGGGCGTAGCGGACGAACTGAGCCCTCGTGGAGCCGCACAGCCATACAAGAGGGGACATCGCATGGAGAACAAAGCGGCGCTCATCCACCGCATCGAGCGGATGAAGCCGGAATTCAGCCCGTCCGAACTCCGCGTGGCGGAGTACATCCTCGAGCGGCAAACCATGGAGCCCACCGCGTCGGTGAAGGACATCGCCGCGGCAGCCGGCGTGAGCGAGGCGACGGTCACCCGCTTTTGCAAGCGCATTGGCCTGAAGGGTTTTTCGCGCTTGCGCGAGATCATGAGCGCCTACGCTGTGACGATCGCCCCCAACCCCGTCGTCGCGATCGAACCGGGCGACTCGCTCGACGACATCATCGCCAAGACGTTCGAAGTGTTCCGCACGACGCTCGAGGACACCCGGGCGACGCTCGCTCCCGACCGGGTCATGGCGGCGGCGAAGTGCATCGCGGAGGCCCGCCGCGTCGAATTCTTCGCGAACGGGGTGTCGAACTACCTCGCCCGCCACGCCGCGGTCCGCCTCATGGCCCTGGGCGTCCCCTGCGGCACGCACGACCTGCACGTGGCCCAGTTGGCATCGGCGCGGATGTTGCAAGAGACCGACGTGGCGTTCATGGTGACGCACAGCGGCGAAAACCCCGACATACTCCGGCTCACGTCGATCGCCATGGAACAGAAGGCGACGATCATAGCGCTGACGGGCAACCGCCGCTCCCGTATGGCCAAGCGGGCGGACATCGCCTTGGTCACGTCGGAGCGCGACCTCGTACAAGCTCCGGAGGCCGGCCCCTCCCGGCTTTCGCAGCTCCTCGGCCTCGAGACCGTCGTCAGCGCGGTCACATGGTACCTCAAGGCGTGCGGCCGCAGCAGGCTGCAAACCTAAAACCCTCAGCCTCAGCCGCACGCCGCAGCGCGAGGACGCTCCCCGTCATTGATCCCGTCCACGCGAGGAAATGCCGATGTCTGAATAGTGAGACTTCAGTAATTCGAGAAGGTTTCCCTTGCTGCGCAAAGAACCATCCCCGCGGCGGCGGACACCGCCGCCTGAATCCATATTCGAGGAGGCAGGCAGATCGTGCGTGCAAGGGTTTTTCTCGCGTGTCTCGCAAGTGTGACCCTCTTCCTCAACGTCGCCGCCGCAACGCAGGCGGCGCGGGTCACGCTCGAGGTGATGTACACCCACCGGGATCCCAATGTCAACCTGGTCCAGGACTACGGGAGCATCAGCTGGACGGAGATCCTGGCCGAAGAGTTCAAGAAGCGCCACCCCGACATCGACGTCGTGTTCCGCTCGGGAACGCTCGAGCAGGCGACCGTGCTCATGGCGGCCGGGACGGGCCCTGACATCTTGAGCAGCGCCGCGAGCGGCTTCGTCAACCTCGGGCGGCAAGGCGCCTTCGTCGACCTCAAGCCGCTCTTCGAGCGCGACGGGATCGACTTTATGGCAAGCCAGACGTACTGGCCCCCGCAGTGGGAGGCGTACAGCCACAAGGGCCAGCACTTCGCCCTCCCGCAGTATCTGGGGACGATCGCCATCTATTACAATGCCGACATGTTCGCCGCTGCCGGCCTTCCCGACCCGGACCCCAACGTGAGCACGAACACGATGGACTGGGAAGAGTTCGAAGACATCGCGAAGATGCTCACGCGGGACCGCGACGGCGACGGGATCGTCGACGTCTGGGGCTTTACGAAGACGATGCGCACGAACCGCATCTACTACTGGCTCAAGGCGGCCGGAGCTGAGTTTTACGGCAACGAGGAGCGGACCGTGAGCGCGCTGGACAGCCCCCAGGCCATCCAGGCGCTCGAGTACCTCCAGTCCCTGCGATGGGACGCCCAGGTGATCCCGCCGCCGGGCGTCTCCCCCAACTGGCGGCAGGGCCAAGCCGCGATGTACGAGGACGGCTCCTGGGCCTTGGTGAACGCCCTCGGCCTGGGCGGCGACGGGCGGCCCAAGGTCTCCTTCGACTGGAACGTCATGCCGATGCCGATCGGCCCGTCGGGGCAGCGGGCTACGATGGCGACGATCGACGGCTACGCCATCAACAAGAACACGCAGCACCTCGAAGAGGCGTTTCAACTCCTCCTGTTCCTGGCCGGACCCGAAGCCAACGCCATCAAGGCGAAGTACCTCGGGCTGCAGCCCGCCCACCGGGACGTGGTTCCCGAATACATCGGGCTGATGCAGGAGCTGAACCGCGACGTCTCCAATGTCAACGTCCACGTCTTCACGGACGCCGGGCCGTACGCCTACCCGCAAACCCTCTACGCGCAGCAGGACGTCGCGAGCAATCTCCTGAATGAGGCGTACACCCGGATCTTCGACAACCGCGAGGCTGCGGCCGCCGTCTGGCCGGACATGGTGCGCCGGCTCAACCTGGTGCTCGCCGCGACCGGCGATATGTCCAGCCTCGAGCTGGTTTCGTGGCAGGGGCGGGAGTGGCGCACCCGCGACTTCGGCACCGCGGCCGGCGGCTCGGCCTCGGTACGGGACGGGAGGCTTACGATCTCGGCAAGCGGGAACGACATCTGGGGCGCCCGGGACGGCTTCCGCTACGTGTATCAACCCGTGAAGGGCGATTTCACGGCCACCGTCCGCCTCGACGCCGTACCCGGGACCGATCCCTGGTCCAAGGCAGGCATCATGCTGCGGGTGAACGAGTCGCCCGACTCCGCGAACGTGGCCGTCCTCGGCACGAGGAACAACGGCGTCGTCCTGCAGGAACGGCTGCACAGCGGCGCCTCCTCCAGGACCGCCGGCCGCACCTCGTGGACGAGCGGCTCCCCGGTCTACCTGCGGCTTGTGCGCCGCGGCAACCAGGTGACCGGCTCGATGTCGACCGACGGATCACGGTGGAACAACCTGGGGACGATCACGATCGATTTGCCCGAGGAAGTGTGGATCGGCGTCGCCGCCACCTCGCACTCGGCCGGCCGGCTCGGCGAAGCGGTCTTTTCCAATTGGAGCCTTCAGTGACCGCCGCCGGATTCACCGGCATTGCATCCGCAGGCGCCGCGGGAACGTATCGCTGTAGCATGAATCCACGGCTCCTGCTCAATTCCCCACCGGGAGTGAGTCGCATGGCAATCCGCAGGAGGCCCGCCCCGGGCCCGAAGTATGAGAATCAATTGCATCGCCCACAGCCGGGCCTGCCGGTCCTCCTGCTGATTGCGCTTCCTTGGTTCACCCTGTCCGTGTGGGCCGCCGGCGCCGCAGCGGCGACCGATGCCGCTCCGGGCGCCGGCGCGCTCACCGTGTGGACACAAACGCGCGTCCACGAAAACTGGAGCGCGAGCGTGCACGCGGAGCCGATTTGGCTTGCGGCGTTCACGGCCGAAAGTGAACCCGGCAGGGTCATTCTGGGCCTCGTTTGGCGGCGGGAGGACGTGGGCTGGTTTCCGGTTTGGAAACTGCAGCTCTACAGCGAGACGGGTGCGCTCTCTGGGCCGGCCGCGAGCGCGTCGTCCGGCGCGGTCGATCTTGCAGTTGCAAGCCCGTCCCGGGGGCGGGAGTACGGCGCCTCCCTCAGCTTCGATCCTGAAACCGGGGCGTACTCGGCACTGGTGACGGATCTTGCAACCGGCAGGCGGATCGCCGGCCGGGGAGGTTACGTCCAGGTCTTCGGCCCCGAACGTGGCCCGGCCCTCGACCCGGACATCGAGGTAGGGCCTGCTCCGCGCGCAGGCGGCGCGCCGCCGCCCCCGGCGTCGCCGGACCAGTCGCCGCGTCCAAGAATCCAGCCGCTCGTCCGGAACGGCGCGGCGTACGCGTCCGACGTCGCGGGCGTCGAGCGCGCGTACATACCTGTGGCCGCCGAACTGCGCATCAGCGCGAGTCCTCCGCCGGGGAGCGCCTCGCCCGCACTCCTCGAGCCGGGCGAGCGCCTCACGGCGAGCGTCGACACCCAAGGCAGTCCCGCGCCGGGCACATTCCGCTTCTATGTGGCCGGCGGCGTGGCGGACGGCCCCGGAGGCGGCGAGCACAGCGAGATCGCCGCTGTAACCGCCGGGACCGGGGAAGTCGCCCGGATCACAGTCCCGGAACCGTATCCCGCCGGCTTGTTCACGGTCGAGATGGAGTACGCGGACGACGGCCGCACGTTTCTCGCTCAATCTGTCGCTGTGTCGCACGGGCAGGTGGAGTTCCGCCTGGCGGGCGTGCGCGCCGACGCCGCCACCGGGCTGTTGAGCGGCGAGCTGGAAGTGACCAGCCCCTTCGACTTGCCACCGGCGTCGCTGCGCGTCGGCGGCAAGCTTTGGGCCCTTGAATGGGACGGCTCGGCAAGCAGGTACATCGAGCGCTTTGCGGTGCCGGTTCCGCCTTTCGACGTCACCATAGCGCTGAGCAGAGGCACCAGCCGGATTCCCTTCAGCCTGCCGGTGCCCCCGGGGACGCCGCCGGCGGGTCCGGATCCAAATTCACTACCTGCGGCTCCCGGATTGCCGTTCGAGGCGCCGGAGGCGGCAAGGCTCCTGTGGCGGCTCAACGTCGAGCCTGAGCTGTCGTTCCCCATTTACGCGGCGGTGGAACGGAACTCGGCTACCTTCGCGTTGCGGCCCCAGGCGTGCACGCTCGACGTGATGAGCTTCAACATCCGCGTGCCCTCGAGCGACGGCGTAAACACGTGGTCCAACCGGGAGCCGCTCGTCCGGAGCCTATTCGCCGAGGTCGCCCCGGCGATCGCCGCGCTGCAGGAGCCTTCGGTCGAGCAGCTCTACGACCTCGACCGGATGCTGGCCGGTTACCGCAGCGTCCGGGTGCGGCCCGACGCCCGCGCCCGCGTGCACAACGCCCTCTACTACCGGCCCGATATCGTCGAACTCGCGGCCTGGGGCACCTTTTGGCTCTCGGACACGCCCGAGACGCCGCAGAGCTCCACGTGGGGCAACTCGGAGGCGCGGGCGCTCCTGTGGGCGCGCTTTCGCCTGCTCGCCACCGGGCAAGAGTTTTACGTAATGAACACCCACTTTCACCACATCGACCCCGGAGAGGAGATTCGCACGCGGTCGGCCCGGTTGGTAGCCGAGCGCGTGAGGGCGATGGCCGGCGGGCTCCCGGTGCTTCTGATGGGCGACTTCAATACGACGCCCGGCTCCCCGGCTTACACGCTCCTGGTGTCGGGCGACAATGCGCTCTTCCTCGACGCCTGGAGCATCGCAGCGCAGCGCTCGGGGCCGGAAGGAACGTTCCACGGCTTCCGTGGGGGCGCCGGCGGGAGCCGCATCGATTGGCTTCTTGTCACACCGGGGGTGGACGTGATCCGGGCCGAGCACGTCGGGATGCACGACGGCGCGCTCTACCCGTCGGACCACTACCCGGTCCTTGTTTCCGTGTGCCTGCCCGGATAACCGGCTACACGGAATCGACTACTTTCGGAGCCGCGCTGAGTCTCCGCAAGGTTTGTCAAGGAGTGACGTGATGTGACGGTGTACACCAAAGCGGTCGGAACGAAGTTTCACGCGGACGGGAGCCTGAGGCGCTTCCCGGGCAACACGATCGTCTGCCACACGGCGCACCTCGAGCCTTTGCAGTCCCACCTTGTGTGGGTGCAGAGCGAGTATAAGAAGCTCTCGTTTGCAAACTCCAAGCTCGCGTTCCTGCCGCCCTCGTCCTTCCACATGACCTTCTTCGAGCTCCTGTGCGACGAGGTGCGCAGACCCGAACTCTGGTCCAGCAAGCTCGCGCTCGACGCCCCGCTCGAGGAGACCGACCGCTTCTTCGCGCAGGTCTTGCGCGGCTTCGACTTCCCTCAAGAAATCCACATGCGCGTCGACGACCTCCACGTTTCGACGATCCGCCTGCGCCCCAAGTCCGAGGAGCACGAAGCCTACCTGCGCGCAAAGCGGGACGAACTCGCCGAGATCACGGGCGTGCGCCAGCCGAACCACGACCGGTACGGCTTTCACATCAGTCTCGCGTACCTGCTCATCCAGCTCACCCCGGAGGAGAAGGACGAGTTCGAGGCCTTCCGCCGCCGCCTCCTGCCGCTGGTCCAGGAGCGCCTGGGGATCTTCGCGCTCGAAAAGCCGGAGTACGTCCTTTTTCAAGACATGGGAGCGTTTCGTGCGGACCTCGTGAGGTGAAAGGCACAAGCGGTGCAGCTCCATGTTGCACGACAGCTAGGATGTTGCGATCACGCGCGCCTTGCGACGGTGACGATCGACCGGCTTTCCGGCTGCAGCGGGCCCCGGCCCCAGTCACCGTACGTGATCCAGCGGACGTTTCCCGCGCCCGGGCCCCGTTGCGCCACGGCAAGCATCGCCGGCGACGGGTCGACGCCGATCACCTCGCGGCCTTCACCGGCAAGCGCCCTTGTCAAAAGGCCGGTGCCGCAGCCCAGGTCGATGACGAGACGTGCCCCCAGTTCACCGGCGAGTTCCAAACGCATGCACCTCGTCACGTCGCCGGCGGGTGCGGCTCACTCCCCCGGCTCAAGGCGCGCCCGCAAATGTGAGGGCGCCCGCGCTCTAGGCGGGCGCCCCCGGATCGCGCATTTCCCGCTGTTCGTGCTTGCTTGGCTTGTTTTTTTATGATTCCCCGGGCCTTCGCCTACCGCGCCCCGACCTGAGCGTAGAACTCGTTCAAGATCGCGTTGCCCTTGCGCGTCAGGTCGTCCAGGATCGGCTTGACCGGCTCACCCCGGCGGTACAGCGGATCGAGGAAGTCGGCCCGGTCCTCCCACAGCGCCTGAATCCTGCCCCACTCGGGAGCCTGGGTCTCCGGGTGTGCAACCGAGAGCTGCTCGTACGTGACGAGGAACTCGGGGTGATCCTCGAACACGTCCTGCAGATAGCTCGACTGCGTCGAGCTCCTGCGGCCTGCCATGTAGCCGGAACCGGCGGCGTAACGCGCCAGGACGTCAGGCCGCACGATGTAGCTCAGGAACGCGTACGCCGCATCCCGCTCGGCGGCGCTGCCCGTGTCCATGGCGTAGAACGCGCCGCCGCCGATGGGCACGTAGCACTGCTTGTGGCACGGCATCGGCGCCACCGAGAGCGGGTGCCCGGCCTGGATCGCGTTCTCGAGGTAGCTGCGCAAGTTCGCGGTCGAGCGGAACGACCAACCGGCGCGGCCACCGTAGAAGTCCGCGTTCGGATAGCCCGTGTAGCGCGAGACCCCGTGGAAGTGGATGAGTCCCTGGAGGAATTCCCACGTCTCGACGGCTTCCGGCGAGTTCAAGAGCAGTTCGGTCTTGGCCTCGTTGATCGTCCTGCCCCCCGCTTGGCCGAGGAAGGCCTCCTGAATCCAGCCCGGGCTGGTGGCGATGTCCATCGCCCAGATGTCGGGCGTACCGTCGCCGTTTTCGTCCCGCACGATCTTGCGGCCCAGTTCGACCATCTCGTCCCACGTGGCCGGTGGCCGGGCCTCGAGGCCGGACAGCTCGAAGCGCTCGGGGCTGTAGTACATGAGCGGCGTGCTCAAATTGTACGGGACGCCGTAGATCTTGCCGCCGAGGCTCACCGCTTCGAGGAACGGCGGGTAGAAATCGCTGAGATCAATGTTGGGATCGTTCGCGATCCGGTCGTTCAGCTCC
>NICF_comb_assmDRAFT_10000932_pt1 | contig 23754 bp, 19 predicted proteins | sample NewIslPassag4_SG_FD_11279 | JGI IMG/M metagenome (IMG submission 11279) | reverse complement strand
CAGGCTTTGCGCAGCGAAGTTATCGCCAAAATACTGAAAGCCGATAACATTAAGCCTAGCCGCGCCGAGGTGGAGCGCGCTGCGAAAAGGTTGGCTAAGGAGGGCAACTATGTTGCGGTGCGCCTAAAAGACGGACGGCGCTTTACTGCAACACGCCGTGAGTTGGGCCGGTTGCGGAAAGGTAGCCCGTTTGCCGGCAGTCGGGTGGTTGCTATTCGCCCTACTCGACCCTCGCGTGCGCGCCTGCTGGCGGAGGCAGCAGCCCAGCTGCGGCAGGAGCGCCAGGCCGCTATTGTGCAGCGTTACGCCAACACACTACGTAAGTATTGGCGTAAACGTACAGCTTGTCGTTTCAGAATTAAAGACATTTGCGGCAACTAACCGCCCCAAGACTAAAGCCGGTGAGATTGTCGAAATGAACACTGAGCGGCTCATAGCATGGCTGATTTGTTGCTGCTCCTAGGTGTCGTGCTTGGTCGGCGGGCGCTTTTCGTTTTGGGTTCTGTGTTGTGGTATACTGGTCACTCAAACTTTGTGGTTCTTTGTGCCGCTCTTTTTGCCTGGCACACAAAAGCTTTGAACCATGGGATCTACTACTGGACTAGTGTGGCTTCCAGACGCAGACCGCGATATTCGACAACGATCGCTGCGTTTTGGGGATCACAGAATTGGGGATCACAGAGCAGCATGGGCAGCTTGATGCGTTGACCGTTCAGTCGGGAGCCAGTGGCGTCGATCGAATGTATCAAACTCGGCGGCTGGTTTAAACCCTCCAGCAAAATGGTCTTCGTTGACCGTTGTTGCCAAGAGAGGTTTTTGGTTTACATGCTTTGTTTTCTATCTAGTTATATGCAATTTAGTGGAACGTCTGCAGGAACGGTGGTGGGTAGGCGTAAGTAGCGTTGGGCACAAGGCTGTTGTACCAACGAACATGGAAGTGGTCGCTGTGGTTGGTACCGACATCGGAAAATAGCGGCGGCCTGTTAGGCCAGTGGTTTGGCTTCAGGCGCGCAATGTCGTCGCGTTCATCAGGCCTTGGGTTTCGCCACATTTTGGCGATCTTCTTTTGCACATAGGGATCGTCATAGAAGATCCAGTATGCGCCGTGCTGGAAGAAAAGCGTTGCCAGCGTTACTGCTTTTTCACGATCGTAGTCCGGCAAAGACATGGTAGCCCCAACCACCGCAACGTCAACATCACCGCCGTTGCGGTGTGATTTGTGTCCCGGCTCATTCCACGCCGTGATCTGCAAGGCGCGCCAGTTACTGCGATAAGACGGGTAGCACCTTTGAAAGTCTTCGAGCGCCGCTGCGGTTGCGGCGACCGCAGCCTTCGCACCCTTTTCTGGACGCAACACCACATACTTACCGGGCTTAGTACGATCGACAACCAGCCGCGCGTTGGTATCCGGTTCGGCGCTGGTGGCGGGCGGGGCCAAACGGTCGCCACAGCGCCCCTGGGCGTCAGCTGATTCATTGGTCGAAGCCTTCGGATCGTGGTAGCGACGGTAAATCTTTTGATATAGTTGGGCGATGCAGCCAGCATACGTCTTGGCTTCTGGACAAAGGCGACGATTAATTATGAAATCGCGCGCCGCTACAGCCTTGCTAGCGGGGTCCTCAGCCATATGCAGAATATCTGGGTCGTAAATGCCCATGTAGCGGGCAGCAAAAGCCAGCAGCGCCAGCGTTCTCTTGTCGTCGCCGGCGATCTTGCGCACAACTTCTGTCGGGGTATCGCCGATAAAGCGCGCTAGATAGCGAGCGGCAGAGAAGCTTGCGTCAACGGGGTCGTCTTGCTTATAACCATCGCCACGAAAATCAACCGCGGCGTCGCCGTTATAGAGGGCAAAACGGTCGGAATCGCTGCAGCCAAACTGACTGCCCGCATAGGCCAACGCACCGACCATGCGCCAATCAACGCCTGGGAAGGCTGAGGCTGCCGCTTTGAAGAGCGCCAGTTGATACTTGCTGGGCTGAGGGTTGTCTGTGGTGCAAATACCCACTGCTGTTAGGTCGCTGGCGCTCTTATTGACCTTCTTGTCTCTAAAGTGACCGTGCCATTCAATCGTATCTTTGTCTTTGATTTGATCGAGGCGCTTATTGAGGCTAGGAATGCCCAATGGCATCCAGCTGCGCGGCGGGGCGGCGGTTTCTTCGGTGTCGCCGACGTCGCCCCCAACGGCTTTGCGAACTTTGTTGCTGCCGCGATCGCCTTTGTCTTTGCTTAGCAGCTCTAGCCTGATAAAGGCGGAGATGTTGCGGTCGTTAACGTTTCGCTGTACGCGAGCTACACGATTAGACCAGTTGCCGTCGATGGTGGTAAACCTATCGCCTTTGACATCTTCAACAAGCGCTGCGTGGCTGCCATTACCTGTCACTAAAATATCTCCCGGCTTCGGCTTGTCGACTATTAGCCGCTCGCTGCGCGCCCAACTAAGCAGAGCGGCCGCCGACCCAAGGCCCGTGCCGCCGGGTCCGATTGGTTGTCCCGCGCGCGCTGTCACCCAAGAGAGGAAGTAGACACACCACGGACCAGGGCCGGGGTTGCCCGCAACTGCTTTACGATACTCAGCGATACGCGTGCCGTTGTTAGACCCGGGTGGCTCCTCTTTTACACCGGCGCGCAGTTCTTTGCGAGCGATCGCCACCATGCGCTCCGCCAGCGAACCAGCGACATCACTGTCCCTACCCACAACCGATTCGATTGCTGACCCAATGCCGCCATACCAAATGGTGCCCTGCATGCCGTGCTCGGAAAGGAAGCGCGCCAAGGCGAAAATGCTGTCGACGGGATCACAAACATCTTTCTCGCCGTCTTCGCGGAAGGTGAAATCGACCTCGCCGATCATACCGCCGGGCCCAGCGGCGGTGAGCGGATTGAAGTTGCGCGGTCTTCCTGACCATTTTACGACGTTTTCTACGTAACGCAGTGTCTCGGCGTACGGCGGAACACCACCTGCTGCGGCAACCGCGCCAGGGCCAGCGTTGTAAGCAGCGAGCGTGAGATCGAGCCGCTTGTTCTGCTTGGCTAGGCTTACAAGGTACTTGACGCCGGCTTCGGCCGAGTATTCAGCGTCATGGAGAAGGCGGTTTACATCACCGTAACCAATACTTGCTGCTGTGCTCGGGAGGGTTTGAAAAAGACCGACTGCGCCCGCCGGGCTTGTAAGCCCCGTTCTAAACCCGGATTCTTGATAGGCGACGGCGAGGGCGACATTTAAATCGAAGCCGAACTTTTGTGTGGCGCGCACAATGGCGCGATAAATGTGCGGCGGCGGCTTTGCCGGCAGGTTCGGCGGGATATTCAGGGGTAGCGACCCGGCTTGACCGGATTGGGAAAGAGGAATCGGGCAATAGGCGTTTGGGGACGCGTCGAATACCGACTGGAGGGCGCTCTTCTCGAACACCCTGGCGTTGAAGTAGGGGGCAGCATTACCGCTATCAACGCCATACTTATCCCATTCATCTTTATTGAAAGGAATCCAGCCCACACGATTTTTGCCTTCCCCGCCGCGCTCCAACTGCCAGCTGAAATAGAGGCCTATTGTGGAGCGCGCCGCTTGACGCTGGAATTCCTTCATTTTTCCGTCATCAGCGGGTAAGTCGTCAGGATTGTTGGTTGCTAGCAGGCGCGCTGCGCGCTCGCGGTCTCCTAAGGGGGCGTACACCGCTGCAACGAGACCGACGCTGCGCCGCGGACCATAAGACCTTTGGCCACGCGCCTGATAAATTGCCGCTTCCGGTAAGCGGTTCTTGGCCAACAAGTTATCGATGCTAAGTTTGCCTTGTTGCAACAAGGACAGGTCCCCTAGGGCGTCTCGGACGTAATCGCGGGCTGTTTGTTCACCCACTAGCCCCGCGTTGCCGTATTCGGTGTCGTTCCAGTTGATGGCCGCTAGCACTTCCCACGGAACCTTATAGCGTGCAGCTGCTTCTTGATAAATCGTGATCAGCCAATCCGGCACCTCGCCATCTTTGAAGTCGTTCTTATACTCTTCTTCTAAGCACCACACTGGACGGTTCGTTTCGGGATCGCGGAGAATAAACTCGTTGTTACGAACAGCTAGTTGGCAGCTTAGCCCGGCTTTGAGTGCGGCCTTGACGCCGGGGTTTTCGCTCAACAAGGTATCTAGGGCCTGAGCAAGCATGCCGTTGCTATCGCAAAGATCTTTGCGGGCCTTCGCGGGGATTTCTAAAGACTGGCCCGGCAATTGAAACGCTAGCCCAACGATGCCCGCGGTACCTTCGCGAACGGCTTTGGCGTACTCCAGCGTTGTGTTGCTGCCAGAGCTGGTCACTCTACCGATGTTTTCGAGGAGTTTTACGTGAGTTGCCGAACCGAAGTTTTTAAGGCCATCGCCGAACAACCGCAGACCACTTGCACCCAAAGTAATTGGGGCCTGGATAAGCCTAATAGCGTTTTCGACTACAAAGTGAAGTGCATTGCCTACTAACTTAAGTGCTTTGCCGACAATACTCAGGCCGCCGACCAACAAACCTCCACCGCCGGAGCAGTAGAGATTAACGAGCAGGCGAAAGCTTGCTTTGACGCCCGGCAAATCGAAAAGCTTACCAGCCCAATAAAAGCCTGCTGCTAGGATGATGATGTAGGGGATTAGCTGGATAACCAAAAAGGCGAAACCGCCAAATAGGCCTATCAAAGCTAAGCCGAGCTTCCAGTTGCCACGGATTTGCAGCGGCCCGGCCCGGACAGCACCCGAACGCGCCGACCAAATTAAGGCAATACGGACAAAAATTCCGCGTGCATCTAGATACTCAGAAGCAATGGGCCGCGGCGCCTTCCTGCGCACGCGCGCGTAGCCGCGCCGGCAATAAGCCCGCAGGCGCTCGACGGACATGCGAATGCGGCGTAGGTTAGTGTACTTGACCCAGGCGCGTTTACGCACCCAGAGCAAATAAGTTTCCCAAAGCTTTCGTAAACAATTTCGCACCTCTTACTACATTGTGCCTTGATCCTTAGCTTTGTCCAGCCTTATTTGCAGGCACGACGCAAGTGCCCTGTCGAAAAGGATGTGTGGAGAGGAGTATCGAGAATGATTGGTAGTAGCTAAAGACACAGGTATTGGTGCGCAATGTTATAGGCCCCCGCCGTCGGCCGGGGGCCCTTAGCTGGCCTGTAAGCCGGATTCTGTCGAGAGCGGCCATCTATCTCGCCCGCGCCGATCCCTGCGGATCACCGCGGACGGGGCCCCAAAGGGCCCTGCGGCCTACCTGGGGCTCGGCGGGCAGCGTCAACGCCCCTGCTTGGCCTTGCACCGGGTGGGGTTTGCCCAGCCTGCGTGTCGCCACGCAGCTGGTGCGCTCTTACCGCACCTTTTCACCCTTGCCGGCAGCGGGTAAAAGGTCCCCGCTGCTTAGGCGGTTTCGTTTCTGTGGCACTTTCCCGCGGGTTTCCCCGGGTCGGGTTCCCGACCACCCTGCCCTGCGGTGTCCGGACTTTCCTCGGAAGGACCGGTTTTCTCCCCGGCCTCTCCCGCGGCCGCTCGGCCAGCAGTCGGGAGGGCAGGATTCGAACCTGCGTAGGCACGCAGCCACCAGGTTTACAGCCTGGCCCCTTTAACCGCTCGGGCACCTCCCGCCGCAACCTGTATTATGGTCATTATAGCGCATATGGCGTTGAATAGACTGTCCGCCACATTGTCTGCTTTACAGAGCATAGCATACTATTGAACAACAGTCATTCAAGAGCGCGAGCCGGGGGGGTCGTCAGCCGCGCTTAGCCCCCCCGCCAGAAGACCCTCTGCTGGAAGACCCTTTACTAGAAGACCCTCCACTCGAAGACCTTCCGCCTCGCGAAGCACGTTTACCGGACTCAGATGAGCTCTTGGAATCAGAGGTATTCTTAGAACGAGGCCCCTTTTCAGGACCGCGCCCCTTGTTCTCCGTACGATATCTCCGGCGGCGATCATCATTGGCTTTTCTACTCTCGTTTTTAGAAGAGCTCGCCTCTTCTTTTGTGTCATCGAGCTTTACGCCATATTCTTTGAACAGCTTTTGTCTGACATAATCAGCCGAATCTCTGTGACCCTCTTTCATCCACGAAGTATCATACTTATTAGCTAGAATAGTGCGGCGCCTCTTTTTCAACTCTTCCCTGGCTCCCTTAAAAGGCGTGGCCGCCACCATGGCCGCCGTAAGCGCGGTTTTTTTCATTTCCCTTTCGGCAATCGCAACATTAGTGCCATACAGAGAGGAAAGTTCTTTTTCTGCCACCTCCGCTAATTTCTCGGGGCCCTCTTTCAGCAACAAATCTTCTAGCATAGGACTTATTTCTCGCGCACGGCGCCCAACTTCGCGATCGTTGAGGTCGCCGGTTCCCAACATATTGGCTGCCATAACCTTCGCTATCATGAACGGGCTGCCATAGTAATTAGAGCTTGTTTGCATTCGTTTGAACTGGTGGTGCTTTTCAGCGGCAGCCTGTATGCCAGACCTACCTAACACCAATTCTCCCCCTAGGAAACGCGCACCTCTTTTTCGGGCTTGCTCAGCCTCTTTACTGTTAGCCCATTCTAGCGCTTTATTTGTCTTACTAAGAACCCATGAGCCAGCCGTTGGCCCCATTAGCTTGCCCGCAACCTTGGCCCCCAGTAACCCTCCAACGCCTATAAACTGACTGGCAACTGGTAGCTGATATCCAGAGATAGCCCCTAACAATCCCACCAACCGCGAGGCAAAGATTACTGCCACGATAAGCAGCAACAGCGGCGTCATTAAACGACCAAGGCCAGCAATAGTATTGCTGCCGTTCGCAAAAAGATTGTGTTGGATGGCTAAGGTAATAGCAAAGACAACGGAAACTGTCACAGGAATTACGAAGACTAACTGAACGAAAGATGATAGCCACTTCTTGAAAAAGAATGGTTGCTGCTTAATTACGATCGAGAAGATCGCTATCGGCGCAAGGATAATAAACACAATGAGAGCGATTTGCCTTAAAGCGCCGACAACAGATAAGATAAGAGTCATAAGGGCCAGCATAATAGAATTCAAAACAGTCAAAATCATCTCTAGTATGGCTCCGAATCCGCCGTTCTCGGTTAGCCCAGCGGTATAGCCAACAATCGATTGTGTTAATTCGAAAGGAATGCTATTTCCAAATCGTGAAAACAGTGAGTTAATCAGTTGATTAGATATGGTAATTAGCGCCCCTGCCAAAAACGGGAAGGCGGCCATCGCAAGCACTGAGAGGATAATCTTTGGAAAGACCTGTCTTATATCAAATTGTCCTTCTCGACCGCGCCTAATAAGATATAGGGCGAGAGCTGCAAAAAATGCAACACCATAAAAGATACTTACAAGATAGCGTAAGGCTATTGCTGTTGCTATCCAGATATTGTCACGGTTCGCTGTATCGTGGAATTCCTTGACTGCTCTGCCACTACTATCGACGATAATCACCCTTCCTTTTTCGCTTTTACCTTGCGCGAGCTTGACATCAAAACCTAGGCTCTTACTACTTTTAGCTCCACCCGGGGGTTGGCCTAAGCCGACATTCGAAAGAAGAGACTCTCCACGTTCGACATGTGGCGTGCTAAAGAATACTGGGAAAGCGAAATCTGCTGTCAAATCGTAAATAAAAGCGAATGGTAAGCCAAAAATACCGGCAAGAATTCTTACAAATGTGAGCAACGGGTCCTTAAAAAAGGCCCCAATGCTTATGCCGTCTAAATAACGACCGACAGCCTTCACCGCAGAGGGCTCGGGCACGCATCCCTTTGATGCATCGTTAACTGCCGCCACAAGGTCGTTGTAGTCGTTGATTTCATTGACACGGATGGAGTTTAGTGCAGTGCGCAATCGGTTGGGCAAGTCCACCTTAGCCGACGCCTTATCGAGGGCCGGCGTGTTGGCCGCTTCTCCGGTCCTAATTCTCGACCTTATGTCTTGCTGCCAAGCCCTCTGGCGTTGTCTACCGGTTTTGTATTCGTCGGAGGAGCGGATCCTATTCCAGTCATCACCCATGGTTAACAGAAAGTCTCTAAGTGCAGAGCGAATTGCATTTACCTCTTCCTGTGTCGAAGCTAGGTTACAGGCAGACAGTATCCGTTCCGGGGCGCTGGTGTTAAAAGCGCCCCAGGAACCATCCCAAGGCATGCTTTTAGGAATCCAGGGTTTTAAGAGAAGCTCATCCCCTGAAGGAGCCGCAAAAGCGGTTACGGGGTGCAGGGCTAGCAACAAAACGGCTAGCAAGCTGATTTTGGCCCCTAAGCGCCTTAGCTTACACGATACGAACATATCTCTGTTTACAGTATGCGTCCAGTTTTATCGCTCGCTACCCGATCACAGTCTCTCTGAACTAAGTGCGCTATGCCAACACGGGGTTTTGATTGTTGTAAAAGTAACATTCATCACACACGGGCACAAAGAAGCGAAAATGAAGCAAAAGCAGCCTAGACACACCGCCGCTTCGCTACACTGGAGAACAGCAAGGCGCCGAACTTCAAGTCAAAGCGGAGCGTTTAGGATCGGTGAACGAGCTGAGGGATAAAATAGCGAGTTTACGAGAGCGTCTGTTGTGGGACGATCGCTACATCATTGTTGCTGGCCTGGTGCTCTTGGCTCTTATTGCGGGCGGCATCGTATTGCGTGCTGTGCTCAATAAAACCGCGCGCGGAGGGGATTTCGGAATCACCAAAGAGGAGATTGCTTCTGCCTACGTTCCTTTGCGTCCCTCGATAGAAAAACGGTCGCCCGTTAAAGATAGTGGCGCTGCAAGAACGGTCAACGTCGAGGGTGTCTATCGCAAAGACACGAACTCTGTAAGCTTTGGCAAGGCTACGTATGGTGATGCCATTTTTAGGTACACAGACAGCTCGATTGTTGCGCAGCCTTCTTACGATCCGAGTGATGTGGTCACCGATATCTCTCTTTACAACGGCCCGGCACCTAACAGTAGCGGTTCGGAAGGCGTTTACGCGGTTCCTGGCCCAGGTCGCATTGTTATCAGTTACCCCAGCGGAAAGGTCGATGTCGACGTTGCGCAAACAATTGCACGCAAGATCCTTATTGACCCAGACCTGAAGCTAAAGAAAGAGGGGGACGGCGAGTATCGTCTAGAAAGCAACTATATTGTTTCTAGCCCATGGCGTGTAGTCGGTGGCAACAAGCTGGTTGGCACTAACCTTTTCTTGCGCAAATATTGCCAAAAGAAGGACTCAGGGTTTTCGCCCTACAACTCCTTGCCCATTCCCTGCAGTAGTAAGTGAGCTTGATAGGCATATGTGTTTAGCTTTAGGTTTTGGTTAGCTTTACGTTTTTAGCTTTGCTTTGATCGCTCGGCAAAGCCCCTCTTGGTCGTTGGTAGCTATAGGTACGGGCATTGCCCCGGGGGCTTAAACGGTTATCGAGTTTAGTGCATTCGGTCGACAATGGGTTTGTTGCGCCCCCGCCGCGCACTATGACGGTGGTTGCTGGCACCTGACTGAACGGTCGGCGCACCAAGCCGCCAGTATTGCTCTGTGATCCCAGTACGCACATAGGCTAATAACCAACAGCTGACCGCGCCAAAGACTGCGGCACGGTTGTGGGCGTGCGTCGCAAAGGCACGGGGCCTGTGCCGGAATAGCACTGGGATATTAGCAAGATTAGCGTTGACAAGATTAAGATGAAAACCTTTGGCGTCGCTTCACTGCCTTGATAATGGTAAGAGAGGATCACCATTTGTATGGACATACCCATGGTGTTAGAAATGGCGGCAATCGATGTAGCAGGATTTTCTGGGCCAAAGCTATACGCTCTAGCAGCGGGTTTATATCTTTTGTTTGTATTTAGTGCTTATGTTTTGAGCACCCAACTTTTAACTAAGAAGCTGAATGCATTGTGGTTCTTGCTCGGGCCGCTCAGTCTTCTGGTTTTGGCGCTACGCGTGGTAAGAGAAAACGGTGGAGGAGAGGGCGGTAAAGAAAAGAAGAACTTACCGGGTTATACTGCCCCCAGCCATAGCGCGCACGAGTATATTGAGGAAAGCGAAGACATCAACAAGATTGGCTTGGCGCCGGTTGATGATCATGTATTGCATGAGGCGGGCGCCGGGGTTGGGGTGGGCACTACAGACAGTTCTAATCCTACTGATGCTGGTGTTGTGCTAACGGAATCAAGCGCAACACCTCTAACAAACTCACATTCTGAGAATATGGTGCAATACGAAACTCAGCCGCTACAAGACAAGAGTGATGCAGACCACCAATCGCTCTCTGAGGTTGGTCCGGGCACAACGCTCGCCGAAGAAGGGCCGGCAGCAAGCGGACTTTCGTCTGTGGAGGCATCGGCAAATGAACATCGGAGCGGCGAGAATATGGGTGCCCATGCCGCCACTACAACCACCGATGCGGTAGAGATGCTGAGTTTGGCGCCCCAGCACCTTGTCGATCGTCAGGAGGTCTTTGCCGCCCCCACCATCGTACCGGAGACCCTTTATGATATCCCGGCAAATCCACAACGTGTCCGTGTGACTTGCGTAGCCTGCGGAACTAAAACGCTTCACGGTGAGGATGGGCGCTGTAAGCGCTGCGGCTTGCTGTCCACAATGCTTGCTGATCGCTGGGGGCTTGAAATCACCGAGCAAGACCGGGCTACTATCAATTCGCTCAACTCCGCTTTGGTGGCAGTCCGGTTTAGAGTCTTGCGCAACCTTTGCGAGGCCTGTGGGTCGCCCCTTGCCAAAGACTCTTCCGGAGCTTGCGTTATTTGCAAGGCTCGCAGCCACAACGTGGCCTAGTGCATGCTGTCCGCCCTCATAACGCTGCTCCGCAGCTATACAGTTGGAGATAGCTCAGACGCAAGCCAATTTTCGTCGTCCCCGGAGCGGATTGCCACCAGGGTTGGTTTAGCGCACCAGGGGATGCTCTCGCGCTCCCAAGCCAAAAGCCTTTGTGTGATAAGCGCATCTTCCCAGGAAGGTTGCGCGAAGATCATAAAAGATAGTTGCTGCGCTGTCTCGCGGCGCTCAGTAGCGGAGCGGAGGGCGCTGGAAAGCCAGGTGCGCGTCTGTTCGATTTTGGCGCCCCTTTCATCGAGGCGCTCAACTTCGTCTGCGCGATCGGCGGCTGCCCCTGCCCGTTCTGCGCCAAAAGAGCGGCCACAAACGGAGTAATAGGCGGCAACTGTTGCCGAAACATCCGGGACGACCAGTGGCCTGGCGGGGAGTATTGCAAGCGCTTCCATTGGCAGAGACCGCGCCAATATATGTGTCGGGAGCCCACCTACGTCGATTTCTGTGCTTGCCTTGTTACGATTACGCGTGACGGCCTTAGCCTTAATGAGCTCCGAAAGTTGCGTAAGCACATTTCTTGTGCGGAGCAGCGTAACGCTGTCGATGCTGCTATCGGCAGCCAACTCTTTGAGACGGGCAACCACTAACGCTGCGCTGTCGGCAAGCTCGACCAGGGAAAGCTGTTGACGCGAGGCAGCTGCGATGTTGCGCTCGATAAGGTCGAGGATCGCATGGATGGCCGCTGTCTCTGCCAACTTGTCTTGAATGCGGCGACTGTAGGGAAGAAGTGATAGGGCGCCGTCGATTGCTTGGAGCGGCGGTTCGGCAACTGCTAAACAGAGCAAGGCAAGCGGCAGGAGGTTGTTTTGCGGAATGTAGAAGGCTTGATGCGTATCGTCGAAGTTGATCGCCCCACAGCGACGAAGGTCGCGTAGTTCGGCGCGCAGATCAGCTAATGGCTCGTTGGGCTCCGCAACATCTTCTGCTCGAAAGTAAAAGCGGCTACTAGCAAGGAGACGTTCGATAAGTGCGATGCGCCGGCTGGCTCGCTTATAGCCGCCACGTGCTAGCTTTGACCAAAGAGCGAGGGTGTGGCTATTGGTGGGCATTGAGCCTTCGTCGGTCCTGTCCTTTACCGGTGAACCCTTGACAAAGAACTGGAAAGGTAGCTAATAGGAACACCTACAGGCGTAAAGGGGGTCCGAGGCTGCAAGGAGCGGGTGGTTCTAGATTAATTGATGCACCATCTGCCAGATCTCGTCAGCGGTTTGCGGGCCCGCCTCAAGAAGGCCGTTGAGGTAGCGGCTGACCGTCGCTTCGCTGTGACCGGCAATGCGCATGTTTTCGAGGGCTGTGATAAGCAGAGAGCCGGTCTCCCAGGGTACGCGCGCCAACACGTGTACCCGCTTTTCGGAGCGGTAGCGCTGTTCCGCAGCCCTTGCGAAATCTAGGGTCTGACGCACTCCATCATCACTAAGATCGGCGCCAGCGATTAACTCGGTGACCACCAATGTGAGGGGTACTCGTGCGCGTTGCTGTAGGCGCACTTCTAGCAGAAGCTCGCGGTAGCGGCGGTAAATAGTACTGAAGACGCGGCCCTGTAGCTCAACCGTTTCTCCACTAAGCGGTATTTGGTTGAGAGCTGTCGTTGCTGATGACAGATGCCCTGATGCAGATCGCTTTACTCCCGCGGGCCGCTTCCATACAGTTCTTTCTACTTCGTTGGCGGCATTGTTTTCTAGAGAAGCGGTGTATGGGTCACTGGCAGCGCTCGTCATAAAAACGCTGTCGCTCTGTATGCCGCTATCTAGTTTTGGGTCTTGTTTTGTATCATGCTCTGTGAGGCTTGCGGCAGGGGGCGGGGTGTCGATCGCGATTTGTCCGATGCCGCTCTCTTTTTCAGCGCCGCCTTCCCCCTCCCTCAGCAGAAATGGCGGCAAAGGGGTGCGATCATCATCAAGTGTGGCTCCCTCCTCTGGGCGTAAATGCGGGGGTTTTGTGTAGTCGATTTTGTTTTTGGTTCTGCTCATCGTCGCACCTCTTCGTCTACGACGGCTTAGTTACAGTGACAACGTGGGCCATGGAGTCAATGGACACCGCGCGTTGGACGGTGGTGGAAAGCAAAGCTTTACTGGGTACAGAGGTAGCCCCGCTGTCCCCAGGGGCGCTTCTTAAAGGAGTTGCATCAGATGTTCCGCTAAATAGAGCCTTGGCACAATCATGGTAAACCAGGGATGCAGGGTTGTCCGGCGCGATTTCTACGACCGGGCGCCCGCTTACAGCTGCGTCAGCGACAATTTGTAGGGCCGGAACGGCAAACGGCAGAACTGGCACAGCGTCCTCTTCGGCCCAGCGACGGAAAGAGTCGGTAATTTTGCGGTTTCGATGAACCTTGCTCAGCATAAGGCCAAGGAAGTTTGGTTTTTTGTTGTCGCTATGTAGTTGGGCAACCGAGCTAATAAGGCGCTGAAGATCGGCGATCGTGGCGTAGTTGAGGGCAGAAGGCTCCGCAGCGCCGAGGATGCCGTCGGCCGCCACGCAGGCCGTGTAGGTGAGGGCGCCGGCGCTGGGCGGGGTATCGATTACCACGACGTCCGGCGGGCGGCTCTCCCTGATTGCGGCCAACGTGTTACTTAGGCGGCGGTGCGCAGCGAAGGTTACGGTCAGCTCATGCTCGACGGCGAGAAGTCGTGAACGACGGCCGGCTGGTATGAGCCCGTTACACGGGAGCTCCGGCGCCCGTTCAACCGCATCATCCCCTAAGAGGTCCGCAGCAGTGACCGCGCTGCCACAAGGCGGAACCAGCTCGCTCGCAGCAAGCGCACAGGAAAGTCCGCCCTGTGGGTCGAGGTCGATCGCCAGCACCCGCCTGCCCATTCGCGCTGCGGCAGCCGCGAGGTTCGCCGCATGCGTCGTTTTGCCCGCCCCGCCTTTGAGCGCTACGACAGTGAGTACGTACATCGCGGCGCCAGTTTATCACGTAGGTTGGACGGGCCGCTGTCACGTTGGATCAGCGCGAGTCAGGTGCAGCGACTCGCTGTCGGTGCGGACGTGCAACGGCCTGCCCCATCGATAGCTGGTCTGGTAAAGCGCACAGATGCGCGGTTGGTCAGCTGGCGTTACGGCTAGACCCGCATGTGTCGCACACGCGCACTGCGCGCTCGTAGATCTGGGTGTCGGGTCGAGCAGATTGCTGGGCGAATGCCGCGCCAGACGCCTCTGTGGGCGACGCGGTGGCTACACGCGCGGCGGGCTGGCCGGCGGCCGCGTAGTTGACCTAGGCGTGCCGCTGGCGGGGCGAATGCGGGGTTGGGCCCAGGGAGCGCAGTGTGTAGGGAGAAGCGGCTGTTGGAGCAGAGAGTGGATGGAGCGCGCAGGTGCGCGCGCGTGTGGTCGTAGGTGCAGCAGAGGGGGCGGCAGCTTCGACGCGCGCGCGGCGAGCGCGCGGGCTGTGCAGTTGTGCAGCTGTGCAGCGGGCCGGTTGGGCGCTTGGTCAGGGGTGCGCCATCCGTTGTGCGGGGCGAGCGCGGGGCCCCGCAGCAGAAAGGGCAGCCTTTGCCGGCGCCCCCGCAAGGAAACCAAGGGGGCCACCGGCAAAGGCGCGGTAGGCCCACCGCACAGACGGTTTCGCAACCCCTCACGCACGGGCACGGAACCTCAATAAGCGCGCGAACACCTGATAAGGGCTCGATCTGGCCATTTCACAGCAGTAAGTTGCCTGGTACTGGAAGTTAGCGGGAAGCTGTCGCTCGTGCCGTGTTGTTGGGGGCCTGGCGCCGTGTTAAACGCGCTAGTTTCCACGTAGTTGGCGCTCCCAAAAACTGCAACAACCATTAGCTGAAAGGTACGGAGTACGGAGCTTGCTGTTGTTCCCCCGACATTGCAAACGCCGGCTTTGTAGCTGTGTGACAAGCGCCCGGGGAGAGATTCGAACTCTCACGCCCCTTCGGGCAGGGGATTTTGAGTCCCCCGCGTCTACCAGTTCCGCCACCCGGGCCTGTTACAGACCGTGTTAACAACCTTCATTTTAAGAACTTGCAATCAAGCTCTCCAACTTGCAGGTCTAAGCGAGGTCGCTCAGAAGCGCGACCTGGTGCAGCGGCGGCTCTGTGTACCGATGCTTCGACGCTAATTGTGAGACCTTGTCAATGATTGACTCGCGTGCTGCTTTTGTGCGCCGCAGCCACATTCCAAAAGGGTCAAGAGCCCGATGCGAGCATCAATAAGGTCTTGAGTCTTTGGTTTGCCGTCTTCGGACCAAAGCCTCGCGATAGCCTCGGCGGCTGTCCGTGTGTCGCTTAGCTTCACCTTGTTTGGCAAATAGGGAAGTGTGCAAGCGACGCGACAGGCCGCCGACCAATCATAAGCTTCGCCGATTACCGGCCACATATGTTCTACGACAGTTTCTGGAAAACGTCTGTAAAACGGCATCCGTGCCCCTCCTTATAAACCGAATCAACACCTAAGAAAGATTTCTTTGAAAAGATAGTAGGGCCGCGTATAAAACCCCTGCCGCCAAGGCCATTGCAATGTTTCCTCCAGCGATTTACAATGTTTCCTTCAGCGATGATTGCCTCTAATAAGGAGGCGCTACATCGCCCACCACACTATCGCTACCCACCGTCACACCCACCGACGCATACCCATATCAAAACACTGCCCACCAGGGCAAAATTAGCGTTACCCATGCCTCTGAGCCATCCCGGTTATCGCTCGCAACACAGCTCATAACATGGCTCGTAAGACGGCTCGTAAGACGGCATCCCAAAGCCGTAAAGCGACCTACTTGGCTGCAAAGGTAATTTAGATCGCTCAGCGGCACGGACGCGAGAGCAGCAAGTTCTTCGACCATTAGAGGGCGTTGCGAAGGTAACAGAGAGCGCTCAAAAGCAATGGATTGGCCGAAACCGGTTGCAAAGGTAATATACACCGCTACAAAGCCAATATACACCAATACACACCACTCAAAAGCACGAGAATAGCGTCATACTGAGAATGTAAATTATGATGCAGGGCAGAGGTTGGAGAGAACTTTCGCGCGCATGGCTTTTACGGGTCAGTAGCGCGGCAGCACGCTTGTTTGCTTTCGGTAGTTGGCGCGATATTTCTCGCGAGGCTTGGAAAACTAGCAACGCTCCGCCACCCACCGCTCGTGCAGCGATGTTCGGTCAAGTAGCCGCGCGTAGGTCGCTGCCCGCTTTACGTCTTTGGTGGCTGTTTCGCGGTGAGCGCAAGGATAAAAAGGCCCTTCTGCAAGAAGAGCGCCTACAAAAACAAGCCGTCCGTGCGCTGTGTGAACTTTTGGCGGGCGAAGAGCCCAGCGCGCAGAGGTTAAATGCACTTGCGCTGTTGTACAACAACAACATTCGACGGTGTATTGCCGCATTTTCTTCCCAGGGCTTGGCGTCGGCGCTGCTGGCGTTAGACAAGCAGGGCGGAGATGTTGATACTTTTTACCGCGTTTTAGCTGAGCGTGTTGCCGGCACAAAACGTGTTCGTTGGAAGGGCCGCGAAGCGCTAATAAAAGCGACGCTGCTTAGGGCCGTTGCAGACACCCACTGTCAACTGCTTGGCTATGAAGCCAAGGACGCACACCAAAGAGACCGTGCCCGCCGCAGCGCTAGCCGTATCTTGGTGCTTTTGCCACCCCGTGTGCGTGCCGAGCTTCGTCGTACCGCGCAAAACAGCTGGGCTGAACTTTTGGGTTCAGCAGTAGCCGTCTCCAATCTTAGCAACAGCGAACCCTCTCTTTCCAAGGCTTTACAGTGCCTTAGATCTTGGGAAGGCGAAGCTCGCAAAGCAGCCGAAAACCATTATCGGCCCCTTGAGCGCACCAACAAAGAAGGGGAAGGGGACATCGAAGAAGATGAAAACATTCCCGCTTTACCGCCTAAAGGCATCAAGATCGATAGCGCACAAAAGGACAGCGATGCCATTTTTGCACCTCAGGAGCGCTCGGTTATCTTGTTGGCAAATTTTGTCACAGCAGTATCTGCTCGTAGGCATCTCCTTTTTCAGCGTGAAGGAGAGCCCTATCTTTACTACTTGCGCACCGAAGAGAGCGACGAGCGGTTTGTCGATATGCCGCTACTTTCACACCTCCGTATTCGCGTTCGTGTCCGCGAAGGACGCAGCGCGCTGGCGAAGATGCCTAGTACCATGAGCGACATCTATGGTCTCTGGGGTTATGTAAATGAGGTTGCACAGCTCGATATTTTAGAGGTTTTGACTGTTGTTGCTGCGCGCCCCTAATCAAAGTAGTAAGTAGTGATGTGGCCTGGTGTTACGGGCCTACTATTTCCGGCATTTGGGGGGATAAGTTGGAGGAATAAGTTGGAGGAATAGTAACATATCTCGTTATAGAATGTTTACTCGCCAAATCACATTTATTGGCCCCTATGCGCCTTGTTGTTGTGGCTGTGATAACAACAGTTTGTTTGTTCTCTTTTCTAATGATGGTGCATTGTTCTTTCTTCTAATGACAGTGCGTTGTTCTCTCTTCCAATGACGGTGCAATGGCTTATACGAGCGATGGCGCTAAGCAGAAAAAGTTTTCAGAATAAATCTAACCGATCTAAATTTAGGTTTTGTCCTTGCGCTTAGATTGAAAAGAGGTGATCGCGATTTAGGTGATCGCTATCTTTAGCCTCACTATGCATTAATAAATCCACCCTCTGTGTTTTAGTCAAACCAACCAATGCCAAGGGGCAGCAGCGAAGAACAAAAAAAACAACTACTTGCCCGCTAACAATGCTGACTCTGCTGCCCCCTGCACTTGTTCGACCGACCCGGGGCTAGCAATGTTGAGATCCAAAACCGCACCCACATCGGTCTCACCCACAGCCTGAGCGCTTTTTCGGCGCTGACGAGCGCCGAAAATGTCCTGGAGAAGGCGGGCACGCTCGGCCTCCACAACCTGTTGCTGGATATGATCCTGCGCAATCTCGGCGGTAATTTCGCGCATGCGACGCTCGAAATTAGCTTTCATTCTTGCGCCCCTTTGCTGAAGTATCGAGGATGATAAGTTGCGCTCTTCGAGCTCATCTATCAAACCTGCGGCAATCGCAAATAGGCCTGCAACATCGAGCGCGGCATAACGAATTTGCTCCTTGGACAGTTGCTCTTGCGACCAATCTGATACCCGTTCGGTTTTGTCGGCTTCTAGACCGGTATAACGTTTGAGCAACGCAGCGAAACTAGAACTTCTACGCAACTCTAACTGACGACCACTGTTTATGTCGCCGGCCACCTCCATAATGGCCTGTTGCAGCTCTTGATGGGCACGGGCAAGCTTGAGATGCGCCTCGCGCCGCTCTTTTGCTGAAAGCCGCTCGCTGTCTAAGAGCTCGGCAAGATTGTTTGCCTTTTCACGGAGCCCTTGGATTCTCGGGTTGTTACGGACTTGAAGGCGTACTTCGGCTTTGTGCCCCTCTATAAGCTTGCGCGTCAAAGCACGATGTATATAGCAAACATCGAAGAAGCGCGCACCTTCTTCCGCCGCCAGCTTCTGCATGTTGCACTGAAGGAAAAGATAGCTCAAATCGAAAGAGCCATTGCAGGTGAGAAGCACTTTATTGTTCGTCAACACGCGCTCCAGTGAACGAATTTCCTCTTCGTTCAGCTTTTTGATGCGAACTAAAAATTGGCGTGGCTTTGGATACATGACGCCGAGCTGTAGGATCTCTAGCTGGTCCCGATATGGATTAAACCCGGTCGTTTCGCAGTCAAGGCCAATGACCTTGTTTTTTGTCAAAATTTCCAGCATCTCCCTGACCGCAACTTCTTCGGGAACGAGGGAGGGCGCCAAACGAACCATCCGCTGGCGCTTGCCTATGGCTGTGGCGCTATATGCTTTCATCCAAGAAACGCTGAGAGAGCAATTAGGTTGTGAGCGCGCACCATTTTGCTGTTTAGCTCCAGCCTCGGCTAGCTGCTTTAGAATCGCTGCCCAGCGTTCTTTGTTGGCGCCGCAAGCGATAATCATTGGTCCTACTACACCAGTATGTCTGATGCGCTAAAGATTAGCAAATGCTACTACTGCTTCACACATCTGTCGAGGGCGTTGGGGTTCCTATTGCGCTCGGAGGCTAGGCAGTCGCTAGTCAAAATTGCTAGGCCACGTTGTGCGGTGCGGAGATAAACTCGGTTACCATAGAAAGTGATGATCGGAACACGCCATTCGACACCGACAGAGCCGCCTGGCTCAAAGTGAGAGAACGAGCCTACGTTTTCAAGTTTTTGTTGCGCGGGCAGCTTAATATCTGGGTTGTTGCTGTTAGCTGCGATAAACAGAGAGACCAAATACCGGCAAACATCAATTCCTCTAGGGCCTGTGCGTGTTGTGTCGCAGCCATTGATGCTACCTGGGATTAGGCGTGAGTGTAGCGGATAGGCATAGAAGGGCCGTCCCAGATTGGGGTCGCTAATGATCAAGCGACGGTCGGACCAACCAATTACACTACCGTTTGCTAGCACTGTTAGCCCAACCTTATTCTTTTCTGGGTCGTATTCAGGACAGGTGTCGCGCGAGCAAAGCTCAATAATGTCACTGACGTCTAATGAGCCTGTGCTGCCAGCGCCTGGTACGACCTCGAAATGCTTGCCGCGCTGCTCTGGCAGGGGGTGATTGTCGATCCGCTCTAAGCGGAATTGACCTCCAAGTAACGGAGCAGCGCTAGACAGCCAGCCCCCGTAACCATCGTTGTCAGGCACAAAGCGGTTAGCGGCGCCAACAGAGCTCGCGAAGCGTGGGAAGAGTTGCGTAGTCAAAACCGATTCAATGTTGTTTACGCGATCCGGTGACGTATCGACGCCGGTCCCACTGTCGTTGATGCTTGCCGTCAGCACACCATAGGACAACGATTGTGCCATATTTTCGGCTTGGATTGTGGACAGGGTTGCATTGTGCATCGCAATCCCCAACGCCATCGCGGGCACAAGGATCAGTATGACAAGCCCAATACTAAAGAGCAATAGGGCGGTTCCTTTTTGGCATCGCTGGGCGCGGCAAAGCGCCTTTGCGCAGCGATGCCCCAGGCGCCTTTCACCACGAACGGTCTTCACATTGACATTATGTAGCCCCACAGAGGTCTCGCGCCCGCGTTACTCGCGCTCCCTAGCGATCCACTTGATTTTGCAACGTTAATGGGCGCCGCATGTTCGACAATGGTGACAAGCCATTTCATCTCCGCCGTTAGTAGGAGAGCCATCTTCCCCACCTGTAGGAGCTTCACCACCACACTTGAGAAGACAGGAAAGCCATCAAAATATGTGAACAGAGGCTAACAGACAGTAATAGATAATACCCGAGAACAGTAGAACAGAACAATAGACCAGTGCTATAATTACGAATAATAAACGGGCCGTTAGCTCAGCTGGTTAGAGCGCCGCTCTGATAAGGCGGAGGTCGCTGGTTCGAGCCCAGCACGGCCTATACTCCGAGCTAGCGAAGAAGGTTTCTGTTTGGCGGCGTCGGCCTATTTTGGGTTATCTTTAGCCACTATGTTGCCGATATACCCTAATTTTCGATGTTAACCATAGTTTTTCCAGCTTTTAGGGCACGCAGAAAAAGCTACGTTCTATGTTGTTGGTCAAAATGATGGATGGATAAGGAATGTATCAGATTCACGAAATCGACGAGATTATACCAGAGGTTCCAGGATTAGCAAGAAGGCGCCAAGGAAAGTATGTTTGTCGGATTTGTCGCATGCCACCAAGAATGTTGCGACAGAAACAAACCCCGCCTTCGGTAAGCATTGTCGAAAGTAGCTCCCTAAGAAACCAAGCGATAGACCTAAAGCTTACTCAAATACGCGCCATCGATCTTTGGTACCACGAAGAATTTTGTCAGCAAATATCGCCGCCGCCACCAGCCTACACCAAAGCTGAGCTGAAGGCAATAATTGAAGGGCTCCGCGAAGAGGAGCGCCTGCTTTTGAAAAAACTTTGGTCTTTTCGTTGCGCCTATTCCGTTGACTTGGTCCACCTCTTTTTAAACCAAGAAACGCTTGACGGCGCGCGCAGCGTCATCCATCGACTATACGAGCTTGGTCTAATAGGGTATCTGCGCCATCAGCAAAGGGACGGTTTAGCGCCGCCGGCAAAGATTTGGTATTGTGAGCCACAGGTGTCAGCTTACTTATCGAGCGGCAATCGCTATGCGGTGCCCTACCGAGCGGCACAGCACGATGCCATGGCCTTAGCTCTGTTCGTTCATGCCCAGCGCATTTTGCGGAGCCCAGAGTTTGGCGGGTATAACATCGACACAGCAAGTCTAGAAGGCGCCAGGGGGCTTGCTTCCAGGGTGGCACATATCAAGTTGTCCGCCAAAACCCCCGACGGCTTGGCGGTCGCGTATAGTCGGCGAGGGCGGATAGTTGTTTTTCTGGAATGGGATAGCGGCACAGCAAGCATACAGCACGCAAGGCAACAGCTTGCTTCTTATACCAAAAACAACATCATCAACAGCCTCATTGCTCAAGCAGGCTGCACAAAAGCAATTCTGCTGTACTATAGTGGTCGCAAAAAGGTGGTATTTGATGAGACGTTAGCGGACACATCGGAAAATCAACTGCTCGACATCATCACCTTGCCAATGCCGCAATTTCTCCGATTTTAATTACAAGATAAGCCATCCCGTCGAGTTCGCGCTTTACAAAGTCGTTTTACAAAACCTGTTAAAACTTTCGCAGTTGAAACCGGCGACAAACCTGATGCGGTTCTTGGTGTAACGACGACCACTCACAATGGGCAGGTTTTATGTTCTCATATTAGACGTTTTAGCTTCGCTATGCACCTTATAGCCACGGCGATTTTAGCGATTCCCTGGGCCGGCGGCACGCCTTGGAACGCGCTCCGGTATCGGCAACGGCCACATACTACATACCCCCCGCACTCGTAGACCCAGCCCCCTTTTTTCGCAGGGATAGGTTTTAAGTTGATAGGCCAGTACCCACTTGCTTCCCTAATTTATCCCAATTGTGCAGGCTATGCCACGGCGCGTCTAGCGCCCTTAGCGCTGCGGACCTTGCGCTTTTTGCGGCTTTTCTCGGCCAGTGCAGTAAAAATTCGTTCGCGGGCTATGATTTGGTCGCTGACGTCCTGTGCATAACCATGGCTTTCGGCGACGTGATACTCGAACCAATCGCCCCAGCTGCTGTCTTCGGAATCGCTGCTGTTACCAGATCCTAAATCGGGCTTTATTTCCGAGAAAGTTGGCGCGTACTCAGTGCGAACAGTCGCCCCATTATCAAGTACACGCTTTTTGGCGCCGACGATCTTATTAATAAGGCGCGGGGCATAAAGTTTAGTGGTATTGCGGAGAACACCAAGAACGCTATGGGTTTTGTCAATAGAGAAGTTGGTGCCACGCGGCCCTCTTTTACCGTCTGTTGGCTTTTGGCGCGCGCTTTCCGGTATCGCGACTGTTTCAAAGATGATCACCTTAAGCTCCCCCAAAACATCAGCAACAATCTCTTCGCGCTCGATGCGCGTTAGTCTGGTAAGAGCCGGCAGCGTTGACTCCATGCTCTTCATCTTGGCGAGAACCTCCTTGGCCAGTGCCCGCTCCGAGGCCAACCATAAGGCGGTAAAGGCACGATCACGGGTATACTGATCCACCTTGCCACGTTGTAAAATAAGCGCCAACATATCGATCTCTTTCGGACCGATCCCCATCTTTTTGTCCCATTTGTGATACTGCTCTAACGCGCGCACCACGCGCTCGAATTGCGCGCGGGGGATTTTGCGCCCGTCTTCAAGCTCTATGTAGCGTTGGCGACCAAATAGCATTGTGTAGCACCTGTAAATGTTGCTGGCCCTGGTAGACACAGAGCCTGACACAGAGCCTTATTCATTGTGGAGCATAGACTAAGCTAAGTCAAGCAGGAGGATAGATTTGTTTGGCGGTTGGTGTATGCGACGCGATGCTTGGCCCGTACTTTGGGGCGGCCTGTATTCGCTTTGCCGGTGCTCCTGAGCGATCTGTATGGCGGTTTGTATGCGGTTTGGCGAGGGTCGCCGGAGGCACTGATGCTAAGGATTTGCGGGTATTGGATTTGCAGGTATTGGAGTTGCAGGTATTGGAGGTTTAGGTATTGGAATCTTTAGGCGTTGGAATCGCAGGCATTCCACGCGCTTGCTAGGCTCTCAGTCTTCGTAATCAGCCGTCTCGTCTTCGCAATCTACCTGATCGTTATCGTTCTCCGCGCTGCCATCCTCTGCGGTTGAATATTCGTTGTTGTCGGTTGGATTAGCTGAGCACACGCTTTGATCGCTTTCATCCGGCCCAGCGCTATCGCGCTCGTCTTGCTCGCTCTCGTCGCTGGCCTCGTCGTCTCCAGGCTCAGCATAGTCTTCGTCTTCTTGTCTTAGCGCCGCGGTGTTGCCGCTGCCGCCGTCTTCATCGCCGCTCACACAAGAGCTGTCTGGGAGAGAAGAAGAACTGTCATCAGAGTTATCGGCCAACTTCACTTTCGCAAGCATTAACGTCTTAGCACGTTGAGCAACACACCTCCCAAAGGCATTGCCCCTACCCTTTTTTCTGTTCTTACTCGTGCCGTACTTCTGTTTGAAGGCTACCGGGTCTGCGGCCCGCTCCTGGGCACACATTTTGGCGGCGCTGTGCTTAGCAGATATCTCGTTTTTCTCAACAACGCCACACGCGCCCGCACCTTTTTCTTAGCCTTTCTGACGCAGTGCGCCCGCTCTTTGCCACGCAGGCCCTGACAACGCGCCTGGGCCTCTCGACGAGCGCGCTTTTCCGCCTTCAGTTCCATCCCAAGACGCTTGGCCACGCAAGCTTTCAGCGGGCGCTTGCCGTACAGCGCGCGGAAAGCCTCCTTGGTCTCCTTGGTTTTGCCCCGCTCCGCAAGGCAAGTTGCAAGGGCCTGCTTGCGAGCCAACTTAGCGGCGTTCCGGGGCTGCGGCCCGCTCCTGGGCACACATTTTGGCGGCGCTGTGCTTAGCAGATATCTCGTTTTTCTCAACAACGCCACACGCGCCCGCACCTTTTTCTTA
>NICF_comb_assmDRAFT_10000927_pt1 | contig 23850 bp, 23 predicted proteins | sample NewIslPassag4_SG_FD_11279 | JGI IMG/M metagenome (IMG submission 11279) | reverse complement strand
GAGCCACTGGCTCGCCGCGCGCGTCCCCTCCAGCCGGCGGTCGAGGTTGCTTTCGACGTAGGCCTCGACGATGGTGTTGGCCAGAGCGGCGGCGCGCTCGGGATCGGTATCCTCCACCACGATCCGCGTCAGCTGCGAGTTCTTGACCGGCTCGACCCGCATCCGGTCCTGCAAGACCTCGACGGGATCGATTCTCTCCAGAAGCTCCAGGCGCCGTTCCGGGTCGCGGACCTTCGCCAGCCCCAGAAAGTCCAGATCTCGGTCGAGTCCCTTCTTCTCCACCACGCGGCGGAGGACCTCCCGGCTGGAGATCACCTTGTACTGCGTTTCCAGAAACTCCTTGTTGGACCAGTAGTCGGAGCCGACGAAGTCGACGATCTCGGTGTTTTCACCGAGGACGCGCGGCGCCTCCGGTTCGATGATGATGGAGGCCGTGGCCTGGTAAATGCGCGGCGAGACGATCAGGTAGAGGACGGCGAGGGCGAGGGTCGCGCCGACGGCGCCGACGATCCACCAAACTCGTTTCTGAAGGAGTCGGAGCTGCTCGCGCAGGTCGATCTCGACCATGCCCTCGGCATCGCGGGACGGGGGGTCCCACCTGTGTTCCGCTTCGGGTCGCATTTGCCTTTCGCCTTGTGGGGGGTCGAAAAAGGGCGGATCCCGCCCGTCCCCATTGGAGCGCGGCATTCTAGTTTTGCACTGTCGGCCGTTCAACTCCCACAGGCGTGCCGGGGGGTCGGAAGGGCGCGATCCGACCACTACCTTGCATTTCATGCGGCACCGGGCGGCGGCGGGGTTGGTGTTCTGGGGGGCCGTGCTGGCGGCGACGGTCATCGGTGGGCGAAAACCCGCACTCAACTGGGATGGTATCGCCTACGTGGCGCTGGCGTTGGAGCGGGACGTCGGCGTGCAGGAAGCGCACCGCCAGAGCTATGCCTACTTGCTCGAGGCCGCGCCCGCGACGCGCTTCGAGGAGCTGACCGCGGCCACCCCCTATCGCAGGGCCATGGCCGAGGACCCCCGGGCCTTCGCCGAGACCCTGCGCTTCTACCGGATGCGCCAGGGCTACGTCGGCCTGCTCTCCGGCGCCCACCGCCTCTTCGGGACCAACCCCTTCCAGGCGAGCACCTACGTGGGGATCGCGTCGTTCGTTCTGCTCGCGGCGGCGGTCTGGGCCTGGAGCGGCAGGGCCGTCTCCGTGCTGGGGGAAAGCCGCCCCGAGGGCGAGTGGCTCCGCCTCGCGGCGCTGGTCCTGATCCTGCAGCCGGCGGCAGCCGGCTCGATCGCGCTGGCCACCCCGGATCTTCTCGCCGGATCCCTGCTCGTCTGGGGCGCGTATTTCTGGGCGGCCCGGGGGATGCTCTGGGCCTCGCTGCCCTTCTTCGGACTCGCCGTCCTGGCGCGTCCCGACGCGCTGGTCCTCGCCTCCACGCTGCTTTGTGCGCCGGCCCTCGTGGCCGCGGCCTTTCGGGACCGAGAGGAATTCGTCCGGTCGCTCTTGCCCTTCGCCGGAGGAATCGGGGTGGCCGCGACGGGAATCTTCCTGGCCTGGCATTTCGAGGCGCATTCCTGGGGGACGCTGTTTCGCCACACCTTCGTGGAAAACGCCGTCTTCCCCGAGCCGAGGTGGCCGGGGCTTCTCGAGTACGTGAAGGCGCTGGGCGCGGCCACGGTCCTGGCGGGATACGGTTTGCCGGCGCGCATCCTCTTCGGCCTCGGCGCGCTCGCGGTGGTCTATCTGTGGCTCCATCCGCTGGTGCCGCAGCGGAGGCGCGTGCTGGCGGCGGCGACCCTGGCCGCGCAGGTCGCATTCTTCCTTCTCTTCCCGCTCCCCGCCGAGCGCTTCTTCGTCGCACACGTCGTCGTCGTGGGCGCCCTGCTCTTCGAGAGCGTCGTCGAACTCGGTGCGCTCTCGCTCGAGGAGGGCCGTCCGCTGCACCTGGCGCTGCTCCGTCCCCGCCTCGCCGCGCAGTCCGGGCGCTAGGAGCCTGTCGTCGTGACCGGCCGTCGCGAGGCGACGGAGGCGGCAGGCGACTCGACGATAAATTTGATTATTCGCATGTCGCGCATCATTCTGTCGACCGAAAGCCCTTTCGTCCGGGACTGAATTGTGTCAGTCTGCGCGCCGACCTGGCGTCCGCCGGGAAGCACCCCCATCTCCTCGCTCGAACATGGGGAGGGGGCGCCTGGAGGAGCACCCTAGGATCGGGACGGGCCTCGACGACGAGGATGGGGCAAGTCGGGGTTCGATTTCGGAGGAAAGGACGATGCGCGCACGGTTGGTATCCTTGGCAACTGGAGCGTTGGGAGCCGCGTACCTGCTCGGGGCTGCGCCGGCGCTGGCGCAGGGGGAAGTCAGCGTCCAGCATTTTCAGCCGGCGATCGGACCGGAGAACTTCCTGAGTGTCGACGGCGCTCGGATCTCCGATCAGACGCCGTTCTCCCTGGGCGTGATGGTCAACTACTCCAGCTCGCCCTTCCGCCTCCCGTGCGAGGCTCCCCTCTGCTCCGACGAGGAACGGCTCGACGTCGTCCGGCACATGTTCACCACCGACATCCTGGGTGCGGCGGCGCTGGGGAGCCGGCTGCAGCTCGGCCTGCGGATCCCCTTCTCCCACGTCCGCGGCGACGGCCTCGGGGATGCGATCGTGGCGGCGACCTTCGGCGATCCCTCGCTCGAGTTGAAGTGGCGCGCGTTGGGGGCGATGGATTCGCCCTTCGTGCTCGGCCTCGCGGCCCACGGCAGCGCACCGCTGGGGCACGCGATGCAGGAGGGAACCTACATCGGGCACAGCTCCTTCACCGGTGGGGTCAAGGCGATCGCGGACTTGCGCCTGGGCCGGTGGGCGCTGGCCGCCAACGTGGGCGCGCTCTTCCGCGAGTCCATGACGGTGCAGGGCGAGGAGATCGGATCCGCGCTGCGTTACGGCGGCGCCATCGCCTACAACATCAGCCGGCGCGTCCGCGTCCTCGGCGAGACCATGGTCCACACCAACCTGGCTGAGAGCGGCGGCAGCGTGGTCGAGGCCGACGCGGCGCTGCAGTTCCGCCCCTCCATCCAGCCCGTGGTCTTCACGCTCGGTGGCGGCGCCGGTTTCGGCGACCGCTTCGGCACTCCGGTGGCGCGCGCGATCGTCGGCGTCCGCTTCGACACGGGCTCGCTCGAGGCGACCGCGCGCCGGAGCCAGCCGGCGGAATCGCCGATTCGCACCGTGAGCACGAGGCCCCCGTCGACCCAGGAGCGCGAGGAGCCCAAGGCGGAGCAGCCGCAGGCTCCGGTCGAGGAGGTTTCGCGGCAGGCCGAGGAGGCGACGGCGAAGGCCGCCGAGCCGCCGCGGCCGGTTCGCCGCGAGGAGCCGGTGCGCCGAGAGGAGACGACGGTGGCCAAGGCCGAGCCGACTCCGCCTCCGCCGGCCCGGCCGGCTTCCACCACGATCACGCCCCAGTCGTCGCGCGGCGTTCCCCCCGAAGTGGTGCGGCGCATCGCCGAGGCGCGGGTCTACTTCGAATTCAATCGCTGGGAGCTCCGTCCCGAGGCCTATGCGACCCTCGACGAGCTGGCGCGCCTCCTCGTCGCCCATCCGGAGCTCGGGACCCTCGAGGTCGCCGGACACGCGGACAACGTCGGACCGCGCGAGGCCAACGAGCACGTCTCGCGCATGCGGGCGCAGGTGGTCGCCGACTACCTCGTCGGCAAGGGCGTGCCGCGCAATCGGCTCGTGATCCGCGGCTACGGCTCCGACCATCCCGAGGCGGACAACGAGACCTCCTGGGGTCGGGCCCGTAATCGTCGCANCGAGCTCAAGACCCTCGGTCGGTGAAGCTCCGTGGGGCGACGGGTGCCCGCCCGTCGTTCACCCGGGGAGGGGCCGGAGCCAGCCGCGGGAGCGGAGGGCTCCGGCCCGAGCGTTTTCGGCCGCCCGTCAGGCCGGAATGTCGGCTCGCTTTGGTGGCACTCGCTCGTCCAGCGGGGACTTCGAGGGGAAGAAGGCGTCCGGCGGGCGTGTTCTTTGGCGGCGGATCGGCTGACTCACAGCTGGTGGGCGGCCAAGATTACCGAGCATGAAGGCCCGCACTTCCGACAGCGAGGATCTCGAAGGACTTCTCACCCGGGCCCGCCTCGAGTCGAGCCGGAGGAAGAAGTGGCTCTGGGCTGCCGGCGTCGTCGCGGCCCTTGGCCTCGTCGGCGCGCTTTTTTGGCGCGGTGACCGCGAACCCGCCGTTCGCTTCGAAACGGTGGAGGCAAGGCGCGGCGACCTCGAGGTGACGATCACCGCCACCGGAAGGGTCCAGGGTGTCAACACCGTGGAGGTCGGTGCCGAGGTATCCGGTCGNATCATCGAGGTGCTGGTCGAGCCCAACAGCCAGGTCAGGGCCGGCCAGCTCCTCGCCCGGATCGACCCCGAGCAGTTCCAGGCCGCCCGGCAGGAGGCGCTGGCGCGGGTCCGCGTGGCCGAGGCGGCGGCGCTGCAGGCGGAGGCGAACTTGGAGGAAGCGGAGGCCAACCTGGCGCGCGCCGAGGCGCAGCGCAAGGAGGGCCTGATCGCCAGCCAGGAGTACGACGCCATCCGCGCCGCGGCGGTGCGGGCGCGGGCGCAGATGGCTTCCGCCCGCGCGCAGCTCCAGCTCGAGCGCGCCAACCTCGCCAGCGCCACCACCCGCCTCGACCGCACCGAGATCCGCTCCCCGATCGACGGCATGGTCCTCTCTCGCCTGGTCGAGCCGGGCCAGACCGTGAACGCCGGCTTCCAGACCCCGGTGCTCTTCAAGGTGACGGCGGACCTGCGGCGCATGCGCGTCCATGCGCAGGTGGACGAGAGCGACGTGGGCAAGGTTCGCGAGGGCCAGCGGGCGCGCTTCACCGTGGACGCCTGGCCCGGCCGCGTCTTCGAGGCCCGGGTGGAGGCGGTCCGCAACGAGCCGATCGAGGAGCAGACGGTGGTCTCCTACGAGACGCTGCTCTCGGTGGACAACGAGGAGGGCCTGCTTCGCCCGGGGATGACCGCCACCGTCACCATCGTCGTCGACGATCGCAAGGACGTGCTCCTCGTGCCCAACGCGGCGCTCCGTTTCCGGCCGAGCGTCCCTGGCTCGGGGCCGCGGTTCTTCATGCCGGGGCTGAGTCGCCCCTCGCAGCGCGCGCCCGCACCCGCGATGCCCCGCGGCCCGACCGTCTGGGTGGAGGGGCCGGAGGGGCCGAGGCCGATCCCGGTGCGCATCCTGGCCACCGACGGCGAATGGACGCACGTGGAGGCCCAGGGCATCGAGCCGGGATTGCCCCTGATCGTCAACCTGGCGGAGCCGTCGCGATGACGCCCCTCATCTCCCTGCGCAAGGTCTGCCGCGTCTACGGGGCCGGCGAGACGGCGGTCTGGGCCTTGCGCGACGTCGACCTCGAGATCGACGAGGGGGATTTCGTGGCGATCATGGGCCCCAGCGGAAGCGGCAAGTCGACCTGCATGAACATCCTCGGCTGCCTGGATACGCCCACCTCCGGGACCTACCGCTTTCGCGGCATCGACGTCGGTTCGCTCGACCGCACCCAGCGGGCGCTCTTGCGCCGCCATGCGATCGGCTTCGTCTTCCAGGGATTTCAGCTCCTCGGCCGCACCACCGCCCTGGAGAACGTGGAGCTCCCCCTCATCTACCAGCGCGTGCCGAAGAGGGAGCGGAGGCGGCGGGCGATGGAGATGCTCGATGCGGTTGGCCTGGCCGGCCGGGAGCACCACACGCCCGCCGAGCTCTCCGGCGGCCAGCAGCAGCGCGTGGCCATCGCGCGCGCCCTGGTGACGCGGCCCTCGCTCTTGCTCGCCGACGAGCCCACGGGCAACCTCGATTCGGCGCGAAAATTCGAGATCCTCGACCTCCTTCTCCGCATGAATCGAGAGCGGGGCGTCACCGTCGTGATGGTGACCCACGAACCCGAGATGGGCGAGCAGGCGGCGCGGCGGATCGTCTTTCGCGACGGCCGCGTGGAAAGCGACGAGAGGCTTCGGCCGCTGGAGGCGCGGACGGCGTGATCCTCAGCATTCTCGCCATGGCCTTCCGGGAGATCCGGAGGCACAAGATGCGCTCGGCGCTGACCACCCTGGGCATCGTCATCGGGGTGGGCTCGGTGGTGGCGCTCGTCACGGTGGGGGAAGCCTCGTCGGCGAAGGTGCGGGCCGACATGGCCGCGATGGGCAACAACCTCTTGCAGGTCTTTCCCGGATCGGCGCGGCGTGGCCCCGTGCGCACCCTCGCCAGGCCTTTCCAGGAGGAGGACGCGCTCGCGATCCGCCGCGAGGTCGGCTCCCTCGCCCTGGTGGCGCCCTTGGCGACGCATTCCGGCGTGGCGGTGGCAGGAAATTCGAATCATTTCACCAACGTCTGGGGAACGACCGAGGACTACGTCGAGGCTCGGGGCTTTCGCATCGGACGAGGGCGCGTGTTTCGCGATTCCGAGCAGGGTGTAGCCGTTTGCGTGCTCGGCAACACGGTACGAGACAAGCTCTTCGGCGACCGCGATCCGATCGGCGAAAGCGTGCGCATCGGAAGCCTTTCTTGCCAGGTGATCGGCACGCTCCAGGCCAAGGGCGCCAACGCCTGGGGCTCCGACCAGGACGACTTCATCCTCATGCCGCTACGAACGGTGCAACGGCGGCTGAAGGGCAGTCGCGACGTGAATTCGATCCTGGTCAGCGTGAGCCGCGAGTCGGCCATCCCCCGGGTCAAGTCGCAGATCGAGTCGCTCATGCGCGAGCGCCGCAAGATCCGCCCGGGGCAGGAGGCCGACTTCTTCGTGCACGACATGAAGGAGGTCGCGGAGGCGATGCAGGAGGTCACGGGCACGATGACGGCGCTCTTGGGCACGATTGCGGCCGTCAGCCTCCTGGTCGGCGGTATCGGCATCATGAACATCATGCTGGTCTCGGTTACCGAACGGACCCGGGAGATCGGCATCCGGATGGCCATCGGCGCCACCGCCGGCGAGGTCCTGTTGCAGTTCCTCATGGAGGCCGTGGTCCTTTCGCTTCTCGGGGGGCTGGGGGGCGTGCTTTTCGGCCTGGCCGCCTCCCTCGGGATGAGCGCGGCGCTCGGCCTGCCGCCCGTGTTCGTCCCTTGGATCATCGGCGTCGCCTTCGTCTTCGCCGCGGCGGTGGGGGTCTTCTTTGGCTTCTTCCCCGCCCGCAAGGCGGCCATGCTCCATCCGATCGAGGCGCTGCGACATGAGTAGGCTTGCCACCGCCGCGCTCGTGGTGCTCTGGACCGCGCCGGCCTTCGCCCAGACCGCGATCGGCCCTGCGGAGGCAGTTCGCATCGCCCTGGAGCAGAACCCCTCGCTGGCCGCCGCCGTGGCGAGCCTGGAGAGGGCGAGCTGGGCGGTGATCCAGGAGGACGCCAGCTTCGCCCCCACGCTGCGACTCGATGCCGGCGCCAGCCACAGCGAATCCCCCGCCTTTCGCGACGGCCAGGTCACTCGGGCCGGCATCGACCAGCTCCAGGTCGGCTCGACCCTCTCCAAACGGCTGCGGCTGGGCACCGACCTCGCGCTGCGCATCGAGCACAACTCGCGCTGGGAGGACGGAAGGGACGTGGAGCTCTTTGCCATCGGCCCCGTCTACGACACCTCCGCGCGGCTCGAGCTGACGCAGCCCTTCTGGCGAGGCTCCGGCCGGGCGGTGGTGGAAGCCGCGCTGCGCCAGGCGCAGGGCGCCGAGGCCGAGGCGCTTCGCGCGGCCGAGCGCACCGCGAGTCAGCTCGTGCGGGACGTCCTCGTCGCCTGGTGGGAGCTCTGGTACGCGGAGGAGGCGCTGCGCATCGAGCAGGAGTCGCTGGCGCTGGCCGAGCGCCAGCGCGACGAGGCGAAAAGGAAGGTGGAGCTGGGCACGGCCGCGTCCGTCTCCGTGCTCACATTCGAAACCCGCGTGGCCGAACGCCAGGAGAGCGTGGCTGCCGCGATCCGGCAGCGGCAGGAGAGGGTGCTGGCCCTGGCCGCTCAGCTCGGCGACGCCGGTCTCTCCGTGACGGCCGCACCGCCCGACCTCCCGCACGCCTCGCTTCCCGATCCAGAGACGCTTCGCCGCCTGGCGGGGGAGCGATCGCCCGCGGTGCGCGAGGCCGAGGCCGCCCTGAACCTCGCTGCCATTCGCGCCGAGGTGAGCGCCGATCCCTTCCGACCTCGTCTCGACGTGCAGGGTTTCGCTCAGGTGGGCGGGCTTTCCCGCGCCTACGCCGGCTTCGAGGGCTCGGATCGATTCGCGTGGACGGCGGGCGTCAACCTGATCTTCGAGCTTCCCTTGAGCGGAAGCCTGTATCGCTCCGCTGCCGCGCAGGCCAGCCTGGCGGTGCGGGAGGCGGATCTGCGGCTTTCACAGGCGCGGCTTTCCGCCGAGACGGAGGTGGATGCCGAGTGGGCGCGTTACGAGTCGGCGCGCGAGCGCGTGGAACTCGCGCGCCGCACGCTAGAGATGGCCGAGGCCCAGCTCGAGGCGGAGCAGCGCAAGTACGAGATCGGCACTTCCACGCCGATCGAGGTTCTGCAAGCCGAGGAGTCGGTTCGCTCCGCGCGGCTACGGCTCGCGCGGGCCGAGGTCGATCTGCGCAATGCCGAGTCGGCGCTCGAGCACCTCAGCGGAGCCCTCGTGACCCGATGGGTGGAGCCGCTCCTCGCGTCGCGGCGGCCTTGAGCGGCGTCCGTCGTTGCGAAGCCGCACGTTCGGGCTTTCGATTGCCCGGCGATCGCATCCGGGGTATGAGCCCGGGCCCGCGAGGTCGTCCGCCATGGCCTATTCGAGCCTCAGAGCCTGCATCGAGGACCTGGAACGGCACGGCATGCTCGTCCGCGTCCGGGAGGAGGTCGATCCCTACCTGGAGATGGCGGCCATCCACCGGCGTGTGTACGAGCGTGGCGGTCCGGCCCTCCTTTTCGAGCGGGTGAAAGGCTCGCGATTCCCGGCGGTCTCCAACCTCTTCGGCACGCTGGAGCGCGCGCGCTTCCTCTTCCGCGACACGCTCGAGCGCGTGCAGACGCTGGTGCGGCTCAAGTACGACCCCCTCGCCGCGTTGAAACGACCTTGGCGGAGCCTTCCCGGAGCGGTCGCCGCCTGGACCGCTCTTCCCCGCCGCATCCGCGGCCGGGCGCCGATCCTCGAGGGACGCGCGCGCCCGAGCGAGCTGCCCCAGATCGTCTGCTGGCCGATGGACGGCGGACCCTTCGTCCTTCTTCCGCAGGTCTATACCGAGGATCCCGCGCGTCCCGGCATCCTTCACGCCAACCTGGGCATGTACCGGATTCAGCTTTCGGGAAACGAGTACGAGCCGGATCGCGAGGTGGGTTTGCACTACCAGATCCACCGGGGCATTGGCGTGCACCAGGCGCGGGCGATCGAGCGCGGGGAGCCGCTCAAGGTGAGCATTTTCGTGGGCGGCCCGCCCGCCCATACCTTCGCCGCCGTGATGCCCCTGCCCGAGGGGCTATCGGAGCTGACCTTCGCCGGCGCGCTCGCCGGGCGGCGCTTTCGCTACTTCTACGACGACGAAGGCTTTTGCATCTCCGCCGACGCCGACTTCGTCATCACCGGCACCGTCCACGCGGGCGAACTCAAGCCCGAGGGCCCCTTCGGAGATCACCTCGGCTACTACAGCCTTCGCCACGATTTTCCCGTGCTGCGCGTGCACCGCGTCTACCATCGGAAGGACGCGATCTGGCCCTTTACCGTGGTCGGGCGTCCCCCTCAGGAGGACACCACCTTCGGCCAGCTCGTGCACGAGATCACCGGTGACGCCATCCCGCGCGAGATCCCCGGTCTGCGCGCCGTCCATGCCGTGGACGCGGCGGGCGTCCACCCGCTCTGCCTGGCCATCGCCGAGGAGCGGTACACACCCTACGCGAAGGCGCGTCGACCGCAGGAGATCCTCACCGTCGCCAACCACGTGCTCGGGACCAACCAGCTCTCGCTGGCCAAGTACCTCTTCATCTGCGCGGCCGAGGACGATCCGACGCTCGACGTGCGCGACGTGTCTCGATTTTTCGTGCACGTCCTCGAGCGGATGGATTTCCGGCGCGACCTGCACTTTCAAACCCGCACCACCATCGATACCCTCGACTACTCCGGGACCGCGCTCAACGAGGGCTCCAAGCTGGTCGTCGCCGTCGCAGGCGAAAGGAGGCGCGATCTCTGGCGTGAGCTACCGCGCGGCTTTGCGCTTCCCGCTCCTCTCGCGGCCGGGCGCCTCGTGCTTCCGGGTGTCCTCGCCGTGGGGGCTCCTCCCTTCGAAAGCTACGAGCGCGAGGCGCCGCGGATCGAGGAGTGGATGCGCCGGATCGATCCGGCAGCCGTCTCGGGCCTGGCCCTTCTCGTCCTCTGCGACGATCCCGATTTCGTCGCCGACCATCTGAACAACTTCCTCTGGGTCACTTTCACCCGCAGCAACCCCTCGCACGACGTGCACGGCGTCGGCGCCTTCATCGAGAACAAGCACTGGGGCTGCGTGGGACCGCTCGTCATCGACGCGCGCGAAAAGCCCCACCACGCGCCGGCGCTCGAGGTCGATCCCGAGGTCGAGCGCCGCGTCGATCGCCTCGGGGTGAAGGGCGCCTCCCTGCACGGGTTCATTTGAGGCGAGCGGCGCGTTCACGCGATTCGCCTGCTGCGGGGGGCGGCTCGCGTCCGGCCTTCCGTTCGGCGCTCAGGCGCCAGGAAGGGCGGGCTCCCTTCGCCGCGGGCGAGCTACCGTCCGGCTCGACGCCATCACAGCGTTGGCGGCGGCTCGACGGCGGGCCGGTCGATGCGCTGCTCGGGCGTGGGGTAGCGGGGAGCGGGGAAGGGATCGAGGAGGATGGGCTCGCAGAGCTCGGCCGAGCGCCGCAGCGCCTCGAGGATGCGAAGGTCCGCCAGTCCTTCGATGCCCGAGGGCTCGGGCTCCCTTTCCTCGAGGATGCAGCGCGAGAAGTAGAGGAGGAGCGGCGCGAACTGGTCGGCCGCGGGGAAGGATTCGACCTCTCGCTCGTCGTCTCGTACGAGCGTCAGGGTGCGCGGATCGGTGAAGGAGAAGGCGCCCTCCACCTCCAACGCGCCCTGCGAGCCGATGACACGGAAATGCGAGACCGAGGTGGCGACCTGGCTGATCTCGAAGGTGGCGAGCCGTCCTCCGGGGAAGCGGAGCGCGCCCGCCACCGTCTCGTCCACCCCGTCCTGCCCGGCCTCGCGCCCGAAGTTGGCGAAGCAGAAGACCTCCTCCGGCTCGTCGCCGAAGAGGTAGCGCGCGGCGTTGACACAGTAGATGCCGATGTCGAGCAGGGCGCCGCCCCCGACCTCGGCGCGCGTGCGGATGTCGCCAGGCTCCACCCAGTGCGTGAGCGTCGCCGAGAGCAAGACCGGGTTGCCGATCGCTCCGGATCGCAGAAGCTCGATGGCGCGCAGGTTGGCCGCCTCGAAATGGAGGCGGTAGGCGATCATCAGGCGAACTGCCGCCCGCTTCGCCGCCGTGATCATCGCCTCGCAATCGGCCGCGCTCGTGGCCATGGGCTTTTCGCAGAGCACGTGCACGCCGCAGGCTGCCGCGCGCTCCGCGTACTCGCGATGCAGGTGGTTGGGAAGCGCGACGTAGACCGCGTCGGCCTGCGACTTTTCGAGCACCCGCTCGAAGTCCTCGTAGGTGCCCGTGTGCTCGACGCCGTACCGTGCCGCGAGCTGGTTGCGCTTTTCCTCTTCCGAGGAGATCAGCGCCACGAGCTTCGAGTTCTCTTCGGCGTGCGCGAAGGCGGGGAGAACCGCGACCTGCGCGATGTTGCCGAGCCCCACCACCGCGTAGCGAATCCTTCTCGTCTTCACCATCGAAGGGCCCCATCTGCAAAGCTAATCAGCGCGAGAGCCAGACACGGCATTCGTTCGAACGAGCCCTCGGTGTTGGAGAGGGCGAGAGAGTCGCGATCGATCGTGGGGAAGGGGGGTGGCCGATTCTCGGGACGGAAGGAACTCGAGCCAAAACGCAGTCGGCAAACGAACGTTCTTTCCGTCTCGCGCTCAGTGTTTGGACGGTTTTCTATTCGTGCGTGATGGGGAAACCAGCGGTGGTATTTCTCGATCCTTTGCCGGAAGGCGTGGTTCACAAATGGGAAGAGGTCCTGTGGCACGGTAGCGCCTCTTGGAAATTATAGGCATTTGAGAGTCTTTTTGGAGTTCTGATCTGGACTGCTTATCTGCGCGAAACCAATAGGGAATTCTTGGATCGGAAGACACCCCCCCATTTTTCCCATTTCCCACCTCGTCGCACCTGTGTATACCCGCGCCGCCCGTTGGTCGTACCGCCACGGGATTGGGGGAAATCAAGATGAAGAAAGTCTGGTCACTGCTGTGCGCAGCGGCGCTCTGCGCCTGTGGTTCTGCTGGGATTGTTTCGGGTTCGGACGCCGAAGGGCAGGGGGAAGGTACCGGCGTGGTCCAGGTGACCTTCCAGAATCTCTCGGCTGCCGACGTCGCCAGCGTCGCCGTTTTCTACAGCGGTCCGGAGTCCGGGACGTTCTGGCTCACCTACGACGAGGCCACCGGAACGTGGGGGGGAACTCTGGAATACGTGAAGGTTGGCATGTACACCGCCTACGCAGTTGCGTACGACGGGAGCGGGACCGAGATCTTCCGGTCGAATTCGGTGACATTCCAGGTCAAGAAGTGGAATGCCAACCCGCCGAATCCGCCGGTCGGCGTGACGTTCATCCTGAACGAGGTCACGCAGCCTGGTGAGTTCACGCCGCCCTATTTCATCAGCATCGTCATGGACAAGGTCTACGTGGAGCAGCACGAGTCGATCCACATCGAGGTCCAAGGCGGCGGCGGGTACGGGACCCTGACGCTCTCCGGACGCCATGCGATCACGGCGCTTCCGGAGGACGTCGGTACCTTCGAGCCCGCGGAGGGAATGAGCATCGTGTGGCATCCGCCTGCGCGGGAGGGCATCGCCTGGTTCGTCCTCCAGCTCACGGACGAGCTCGGCAACATGGCCGAGATGGGCATCACGGTCCTGGTCGGCCCGGATCGCGGGAATGCGAATTTCTGCGCGAGCTTCAATCTCGCGCCGACTTTCACGGTCACGACCCGGGTGCTCAACGACGGCGATGCCGCGACCGCCTACTTCAAGGTGAGCTTTTTCGACGACGGCACGGCTCCCCTCGATTACGAGTGGACCAACGACTGCGGCATGACCTTCCACGAGACCGGATACAATCCGGCTTCGGGAACGATCAGCCCGGGCTCCATGGATGTGTGGTTCAAGGCCGACGTGCCTCGCTCGAGCGCTCTGGAGGAGTGCACGATGACTCTGACGGTCGGCGACTTCGAGGGCGCTCAGCGGATCCTGAACCTCAACCTCCACACCGAGCTGATCATCCCCGAGATCGAGGACGGGGACGGCCCTTGAACGACGGGGTCGAGAGCTGAATGGGGCAGGGTCCCGATGGGCCCTGCCCTTCTTCGTGATCAGCCCCGGTCGGGATCGATGTCGCGAGTTTCGGGTGGCATGGCGATCCGGGTCCAGGCGAGCGTGAAGCCCGCCTGGGCCATGGCATCGAGCAGGTAGGTGAAGCTCCGGAGATGGACGAGCGGCCAGGCGCCTGTCGCCAGAAAATAGGCCCCGTGGGCGAGCGCGAGTCGAGCCGGTTCCATGGCGGAAAGGTGGGGTTCGACCTGCCCGGGCGCACCGTCCTTCCCGATCCTGCCTGCAGGGACTGGTCCTCCTTTCGCGATCCCCCCACCTTGATCACCGGCAGTTTCCCGGTCGTGTCGGGATGGGCCCGGTCGTGGCCGGAAGGGGGGATCGATGCAGCCGCATACGGGGAATGCCCGCGCTCCGGGCTGGGTCGAGCGGATCGAGAACGAGGAACGCCTCGAGTCGCTCAGCGATCCAGTGCAGCGGGGGCTCAGGAAGGCGTTCGGGAAGCCGGCGGGACGAAGCCTCTGGAGCTTCTTGCGGGGAGACTGGATGGGGCACCCGCTCCATCCGGCGCTGACGGACATCCCCATCGGCACCTGGACGGCGGCGACGATCTTCGACGTGGCCTCGCTTCTGGGCTATCGGCACCTGGCAACGGCGGCCCGGGCCTCGGTGGCGGTGGGCGTGGCCGGTGCGGTGGGCGCGGCGATCACGGGTCTGGCCGACTGGGCGGGCACGGAGGGGCGGTCGCAGCGCGTGGGCGTGGTCCACGCGGGGCTCAACTCGCTCGCCCTCGGTCTGCAGATCGCCTCCCTGGCGCGGCGCTATTCGGGCACCGGCTCGGGCCGGCTCCTCTCCGGGCTGGCGCTCGTCGTCGCCGGGGCTTCGGCTTACCTTGGCGGAAAGCTCGTCTACCAGCTCGGCACGCGGGTGGCGGCCCGGCGCGAGGCGGGAGCGTACTCAGGCCGAGCGATGGGGGAGCCGTACGGGGCCCACCTCCCGGGCGACCTCCAGTAGCTGGGCGTGGAGGGTCGGCGGGGCGGCGAGGATCTGCCCCGCCTCCATGGAGAAGGGCGTGCCGTCGAGGTTGGTGACCACTCCACCCGCCTCGCGGATGATCAGCGACCCGGCGGCCACGTCCCAGGGCTTGAGTCCCAGCTCGAAGAAGCCGTCGAAGCGCCCGCAGGCGATCCAGGCGAGATCGATGGCGGCGGCGCCGAAGCGCCGCACCGCCTGCGCGCGCCGCAAGAAGGCGGAAAAGAGGGCGATCGGCTGCTCGAAGTGCTCGTGGATCCAGTAGGGGAAGCCGGTGCAGAGAAGGGCCTCTCTCAGCTCCGCGACCTGGGAGACGGAGATCGCCTCGCCGTTGCGGCGAGCACCCCCGCCCAGGATCGCGGAGTAGAGCTCGTCGCGCACCGGGTCGTAGATCACGCCCACGTCCACCCGGCCGTCGGCTTCGCAGGCGATGGAGACGGCGAACTGGGGCACCGAGTGCGCGTAGTTGGTGGTGCCGTCCAGGGGATCGACGATCCAGCGGTACCGCGATTCGCCGTGGACGCCCGACTCCTCGGCGAGGACGGCGTGGTCGGGGAAGTGGTGGGCGAGCGTCTCGAGGATGGCTCGCTCGGCAGCGGTATCCGCGTCGGTCACCAGGTCGATGGCGCCCTTGTGGGCGAGCTTTCGCTCCCGGGGAAAGCGCTCCATGAGCACCCGCCCGGCGCGACGCGCCGCCTCCTCGGCCACCGCCAGTCTCTCCGCTGCCGACCGCTCCTTTCCCATTCGAACCTCCAGCGCGCTTGTCTCGCATCGACGCGCGGGACGCAAGCGCCCTCCCTCTTCGAATCCGGCCCTACTCCTCCTCCTGGCGCAGCTCGTCGATCACGGTCGAGGGTGTCATCGGTTCGCGGATCCGATGGGCGGCGCGCGCCGCCGCGTGCGTGGCGATCGGTGTGGTCAGGTAGAGGAAGAGTATGATCGCCACGCAACGGACGGCGATCTCCGCGGGCGTAAAGAGCGCGACACCGATGAGGCAGAAGGCCGAGCCGATGGCGATGACCTTCGCGCCGGCGTGAATGCGGGTGTAGACGTCGGGCATGCGATAGAGCCCGATGACGCCCAGGGCAGAGAAGACGACTCCCGCGAGGACGAGCCAGGCGCCGGCGAATTCGGCGATCACCTCAGCACCTCGCCCGACTCGATCTGGCGCGAGAGCACGACCGTCACCAGGTAGGAGATGATGGCGATGAGCAGGGCGGTGTCCATGTAGAACGTGGCGCCGTTCAGGGCCGAGAAGATCGCCAGGTCGACCGCCACGAGAACCAGGGTGAGGTCGTTGGCGACCACGCGGTCGAGTTTGCGGGGGCCCACCGCCACCACGAGGGCGCAGGCCGCGACCTGCGCCGCGACCGCCCAGAACATCACCCAGAGGAAGGTGGAGAGCCACGGGCTCATCCGGTCAGCCTCCGCGTCTTGCGGTGGATCTCCTGGACCCCGCTGCGGATGCGGTCGGGATCCGAGGCGTCGATGGCGTGCACGTAGAGGATTCCTTTCTGCAGGTCGTAATCGACCACGAACTGCCCCGGGGTGAGGGTGACGTGGAGGAGGAGGACGAGCAGGTCGAGCGTGCCCTCGAAGGGGATGGGAATGGCCACCACGCCCGGCTGCATGGGGATGACCGGACGGAGGATGCGGTGAGCCATGTCGAGGGTGGAGCGGACGGCGTCGGGGACGAAGAGGAAGACGAAGGCGAGGGCGATCCCGATCGCCTGGCGCGCGAGTCGGAGCAGGCCGGTACGGCTCCTCGAGACGAGGATCCGGCGCACCAGAAGCAAGGAGATCGGTCCGGCGATCGCGGCCCAGAGGACCTGGTCGGGCGAGGCCCGGCCCATGAGCAAGAACCAGAGAGGGAAGACCGCCAGCAGGTAGACCAGCCAGGTGGGAAGACGAAGATCCCTCATGGTCCCAGTACCGCCTGGCGGTAGTCGTGGCCGTCGAGGAGCTGGACGGCCGCCGCCCGGCCGGCCTTCAGCAGCGGTCCCGTCCCCAGCCCGAGGAGGACGACGAGAAGCGCGGTGGTCGCGGCGAGGACCAGCTTGGGGCGCGAGGGCGGGCGCGCCAAGTCCCCGCCCGGGCCTCCCGCCATCCCCAACCAGATGCGGCCCGCGGCGACGAGGATGGTGACGGAGGCGACGACCAGCGCGACGAGGGTGAGCCAGGCCTCGCGGTCGGCGAGGGCGGAGAAGACGGCGAACTTTCCCGAAAAGCCGGCAAGCGGAGGGATGCCGGCCAACGAGAGGAAGGCGAGGAGGGCGGCGATCGCCAGGAGGGGGGCGCGTGCGGCCAGCCCGCCCATGCGGTCCCAGCGGCGCTCCCCACAGGCCTCCTCGGCCGCACCGGCCACGGCGAAGAGCGAGGCCTTGGTGGCGGCGTGGGCGGTCGAGTGGACCACCGCGGAGGCGAGGCCGGCGATGCTTCCGAGCGCGCCGCCCGCGATCACGTAGCCCATCTGCGAGGCGGTGGAGTAGGCGAGGAAGCGCTTGAGGTCCTCCTGAGCGTACGCCATCCACGCCGCGCCCACCGCGGTCGTCGCCGCGAGTGGCAAGAGGATGCGGCTCGCCTGCTCGCCCACCCAGGGGTCGTGGCTGAAGAGGACGCGGAGCACGCCGTATCCGCCGACTTTGACCACGGCGCCGGAGAGGACGATCGACACGGCCGTCGGCGCGATGGAATGCGCGTCGGGAAGCCAGAAGTGCAGGGGAAAGAGCGCCGATTTGAGCGCGAGGGCCGTGAGAACCAGGGTCAGGGAAAAGAGATAGAGCGAGGGAGAGGCGATGCGGATGGAGGCCTCGTGGAGGGCGGCGAGGGTGAGGGTGCCCGTCTGCGCGTAGACGGCGGCGATGCCCATCAGCATGAGGACGGAGGTCAAGAGCGAGAGCGTGGCGTACTTGAGGGCCGCCTCGACGTGAGGCGGCTCGCCGCGGTACGCCACCAGGCCGTAGGAGGCGACGCCGAAGAGCTCGACGAAGACGTAGAGGTTGAAGAGGTCGCCGGTGAAGAGCGCGCCGAACATGCCCGCCTGGAGCATGAAAAAGAGGGCCATGATGCGGTGGCGCTGCTTGGCTTCGGCGTCGGCGAGCGCGTAAGCCACGCCAGCGGTGGAGATCGCGGCCACGGTGGCACCGAAGAGCGCCGAGAAGCGGTCGGCGACGAAGGCGATCCCCAGCGGTGGTCGCCAACCGCCGGTGCGGTGGACCAGGATCGTCCCTTCCTGCGTGCGCTGCAGGATCAGCAGGATTGCGGCGACGAGGGCGAGCTGGAAGAGGGCGACGACGAGGCGGAGCCGCCAGGGGTGCCGGCCCAGCGCGAGGACAGAGGTGGCGCCGCCGAAGCCGAGCAGGAGGGGGAGGATGGGAAGCGGCGACGACATTCAGCGCTCGAGGCGGGAGATCTCGTCGAGGTCCACCGTCCGCAGCTGCTGGCCGGAGGCGAGGACGAGCGCGACGAGGAGCGCGGTCACCCCAAAGCCGATGGCGATGGCGGTGAGGATCAAGACCTGGGGCACGGGATCGCCGCCGGCGGGGCCGGACTCCACGTAGGGAGCGCGGGTCCCGAAAAAGGAGCTGCAGAGGAGGACGAAGAGGTTCGCCGCGCCCAGCAGGAGGGAAAAGCCCAGGACCAGGCGGATGGCGTCCCGCTGCAAGACGTGGAAGATGCCCACCGCCACCAGTACCGCGAAGGTCGTGCACAAAAGCCAGCTCACGGCCCCTCCTCCCCCTCTCTCCCGAAGCCGATGCGCCGGAAGAGCTCGAGCGTCCCGCCGGCGAGGACCAGGAAGATCCCCGTCTCGAAGACGAGCCGCGTGGAAAGGGAAAGCTCGCTTCTCCCCAGGGGGAGTGCGGTGCCGTAGACGCGAAGCATCGGGTCGCCGAGAAGGAGCGGGACGAGGGCGAAAGCGGTGCAGAGCGAAAGCCCCGAGGCCACGCCGAAGCGCGCCAGCCGCGGCATGCCGCGGTCGACCTCCTCCACGCCCAGCCCCACGTAAAGCAGCACGATCGATAGGCCCAGCAGGAGCCCGCCCGAAAAGCCCTCGCCGGGTTGAATGTCGGCGTTGACCAGGTGGGCGGCGGAGAAGAGGAGGAGCACGGGGAAGATCAGCCGTGCGCTGATCTGGAAGATCTCGCTCGGGCGGGTCGGGCCGGGCATGCCTCAGCTCTCCTCGGGCCGCTCCTCCTCCCCGGCGGGGGGCCGGCGCTCGGCGCGCCTTCCCAGCAGGAGGACCGAACCCAGCACGGCGGCGGCGAAGACGGCGACCTCGCCAAAGGTATCCATCGCCCGGAAATCGGCGAGGATGGCCTTGACCACCGAGTCCACGCCGACCGCGCGGGAATGCTCGTAGAAGGCCCGGCCGAGCCCGGGATCGCCGGGCTGGTGGACCAACGCGAGCAGGGCGACGCCGAGGGCGGTGCCGAGCAGCGCGGAGACGGCGACGGTCGCCCAGCGGCCCGTCGATCCGCGCCGCGCTTCGGGCCGCCTGAGCTGGGCGCGCAGTCGCATGGGGATCCGGCCCAGCGCCGCCAAGAGGAGCAGGGCGGTTCCCGTCTCCACCACCATCTGGACGAAGGCGATGTCCGGGGCTCGGAGCAAGGCGAAGATCAAGGCGATCAGGAATCCCACGCCGCCCACACAGACGATCGCCGAGACGTGGCGGCGGACGAGGGTGGAGGCGATCGCCATGGCGGCGATGGCCGCCGTCAGGCCGAAGAAGGCGAGGCCGGGCGCGCCTTCGCCCGCCGAGGAGGGCATGGGCGGGCGGTCCACGCCTGGGAGGAGGAGGATGCCGGCGACCACCGGGACGGCGACGAGGAAGACCACGTAGTGCAGGAGGCGTCCGGTCTGGATCCGCGTCGTCCATTCGCCGAGGCGCCCGAGGAGGGCGAGAGACAGGTCGAAGAGGCGGGTGGGACCGACGACGCGCGCGATGGACCGAAACGCGTCGGAGGGAGCGACGACGGTCCCGGCGACCCAGACGCCGACCCGATTCCAGCGCGATTGCAGCCAGGCGAAGACGAGCGCGCCGAAAGGGAGACAGGCGATGCCGCTGTAGACCTGCGGCGGCCAGGGCCAGGGAATCTCGAGGTGGAGCGGGGCCGAGCGGCCCGAGAGCAGGAGTTTGGCGCCCCAGTCCGGCCGGATGCCCGCGGCGAGAAAGAGCGCGGCCAGGGCCGCCGGAGCGAGGAGGATGGCCGAGGGAACCGGTTCGGGCCGGGAGGGGGCCTCGTGGGGACGGGCGAAAAAGATCGCCCAGAAGTAACGGACGAGGCAGGCCGAGGAGAGGATGGCGATGGCCATGGCCGCTGCCACGAGCGCCGGCCCGCCCCTCTCGTGCACCTCGGAAAAGAGGGCCTCCTTCATCCAGAAGCCCGCGGTGAAGGGCAGCCCCGCCAGGCCCAGCGACAGGGTGCCGGTGAGGCACAGGAGGACGGGATGGGTCCTCCACAGACCGCCGAGGTCGCGGACGTCGTCGGCGCCGGTCGTGTAGGAGAGCGAGCCGGTCACGAGGAAAAGCCCGGCCTTGGAGACGGCGTGGTAGGCCAGCAGGTAGAGGGCGGCGCTCTCGGCTCCCAGGCCGAGGAGCAGGACCGCCTGGCCGTGGTAGGAGACCGTGGACCAGGCGAGCATCTCCTTCATCCGCGTGCGGGCGAGGGCGATGCCGCCGGAGAGGAGAGCCGTGGCCGCGCCGACCAGGACCAGTGCGGGAGCCAGGCCGGGTCGCTCTCCGAGGAGGGGACCGAGCCGCAAGAGAAGGAAAACGCCGGTGGCGACCACCGTCGCCGAGTGGAGGAGCGCGCTGACCGGCGTGGGAGCCGACATGGCGTCCGGGAGCCATCCGTAGAAGGGGAGTTGCGCCGACTTGGCGAAGGCGGCCACGAGGATCCCGAAGGCGATGAAAGGGGCGGGGGCGGCGCGGGCGAACCAGCCCTCCGGCCGGGAGAGAAGCTCGGAGATGGAGGAGGATTCTCCTTCGAGCAGCAGGGCGACGAGGGCGACGAAGAGCAGGACGCCGCTACCCCCGGTGAGCCCAAGGGTATGCAGCGCCGCCGATCGCGCTTCCTCCTCCCGCAGGTGGTACGCGACGAGGAGGAAGGAAGCGACCGTCGAGAGCTCCCAAAAGACGTAGAGGGTCAGCAGGTCGTCGGCGCAGACGATCCCCAGCATCGAGAAGACGAAGAGGAGGAGGATCTGGAAGAAGGGTCGAAGTGGCCTGCGGCTGCCGTGGCGGTGGTGCTCGTGCGGCATGTAGCCACCCGAGTAGGCGAAGACGACGGCGCCGATCCCGCTGGCGAGCAGGGCGAAGGTCCGGGCGAGCTCGTCGAGGCGGAAGGCGAGGTGGATCCCCCAGGCGTCGATCCAGGGCAGGGCGATGCGCGGCTCGACCTCGCTCGCGCCGAGCCAGGCGAAGGCGACGACCTCGCCGGCGAGGAGGACCGTCGAGACGCGGACTGCCCAGGCGTCGGAGAAAAGCCACAAGGCCGGCGCCAGGGCGAGGGGCGCGGCGATGGCGCAGAGCAGGGCGATCCCCGAGGNGTCCATCCGCCCTCAAGCTGCCGAGCGCTCGCCCGCCTTTCCCCTGCCCCGGTGGAGCGCCCCGCTGGATTTTCCCCAGGCGGGCGCTATGAGGGGCGCATGAGCGTTCGCATGGCGGTCGTCTTCGCCGCGGCCTGGCTGGCGGCCTGCTCCGCGAGGTCGGAGGTCCTNCGCGGCGAGGTCGTGGGCATCAGCGACGGCGACACCCTCACCCTCCTGGACGACAGCAAGAGAACCCACAAGGTGCGCCTGCAGGGGATCGACGCACCCGAGCGCAGCCAGCCCTTCTCGGAGAAGTCGCGGCAAAACCTCGCGCGCCTGGCTTTCGGCAAGCGGGTGGAGGTGCACGAGAGCGGGCGGGACCGCTGGGGCCGCATCGTGGGCAAGGTGATGGTCGCCCCGCCCGGCTGCGAGGGTTGCGCGGCCACCCTCGACGTCGGACTGGCTCAGATCGAAAGCGGCCTGGCCTGGTGGTTCCGGCGCTACGCCAAGGACCAGACGCCCGAGGACCGAGCCGCGTACGAGGCGGCGGAAGTTCGGGCGCGCGAGGCGAAGATCGGGCTCTGGGCGGATTCCGCGCCGCTGCCTCCCTGGGAGTTTCGCCGCTCGAAGCGGAAGCGGTGACCCGCCCGCGGTGGCGGAGGCGGCAGGCGAGCGCGCTTCGCGGCCGGCAGCTTCTCGTTGCTCGCCAAGCCTTCGAGCGCGCCCGAGCCCTGGGCCGAGGCGATCAGGCGGGCGGCTGCTCCTGCAGCTCGGACTCGGCCTGCTCCCGCGCCAGCCCAGGCCGAAGCTCCCAGCCCGTGCAGCCCGAGGCGCCCGTCACCACCAGGTCGAGCCTGGAGTGGACCGGGTGGAGGCAGCGGGCGCGGTCCTCGTCCTCGGGCGCGTTGGACGGGCTGGCGAAGTAGCGACAGGTTCGGCAAGGGCCCCAGCGATCGTTCATGACGGCCTCCCCGCGGTGGGTTTCACGTTCACGTAGGGAATCGTCGTCGAAAGGTGCAAGCCACCCTCTTGCCGCGCGCACCCGACGTGGTATGGCGGAGCCGTGAACGAGCCGAGGAAGGGGACGATCGTCGTGATCCCGGCCCGCGAGCAGAGCGAGCGGTTGCCCGGCAAGCCGCTCGCCGACATCGCGGGCAAGCCCATGGTCGTGCGCGTCTGGGAGCGGGCGAGTCAGGCGCGGGGCATCGATCGCGTCCTCGTGGCCACCGACTCGCCGCGGATCGCGGAGGTGGTGCGGGCGGCCGGCGGCGAGGCGGTGATGACCTCGTCGGACTGCGCCTCGGGAACCGACCGCTGCGCGGAGGCCGTCCGCGGCCTTGCGGGCGTGGAGGTGGTCATCAACGTGCAGGGCGACGAGCCGCTCCTCGAACCCTCGGCCGTGGAGGCGCTCGCCCGGGCCTTCGAGGACGCCTCGGTCCGCATGGCCACGCTGGCCCGTCCCCTCCTCGCCGAGGAGCGGGAGAATCCCAACGTTGTCAAAGTGGTTCGAGATCTGCGTGGGGACGCGCTCTACTTCTCCCGCGCACCGATTCCCTTCGCGCGTGCCGAGGGCGCCGAGCCCCTCGCGCACGTGGGGCTGTACGGCTATCGGCGGGATTTCCTCGAGATCTTCGCCGCCCTTCCACCCACGCCCCTGGAGCGCACCGAGCGGCTGGAGCAGCTACGCGCGCTCGAGCACGGCCATCGGATCCGGGTGCTGCGGACCGACTACCGCTCCATCGGCGTGGACACGCCCGAGGACCTGGAGCGAGTGCGCGCGATTTTTTCGGGTTCGGGTGTTTCCCCTTCTCGGACCTTGGTGTAAAAGCGACCGGGCCCACCCACGAGTGCCACGCCGCGATCGCCTGGAGGGGGGAGCGGTGTTTGCGAGCGCGGCGGCTCTCTCGCGAGCTGGCCCGGAAAGAAGGCGATCATGACGGCGGCCAGAGGCAGGCGTAGATCCACCAAGTTCATTTTCGTGACGGGAGGCGTGGTCTCCTCCCTGGGCAAGGGGCTGACCTCGGCGTCCATCGGCGCTCTTCTCGAGAGCCGGGGGATCCGGGTCTCCTTCATCAAGCTCGATCCCTACTTCAACCTGGACCCGGGGCTGATGAGCCCGATCCAGCACGGCGAGGTCTTCGTCACCGAGGACGGGATCGAGACGGACCTCGACCTGGGCCACTACGAGCGCCTCACCTCGGCGCAGATGTCGAGGCTCAACACGTACACCTCGGGGAAGATCTACTTCTCGGTCCTGCAAAAGGAGCGGCGGGGCGAGTACCAGGGCAAGACGGTCCAGGTCATTCCCCACATCACCGACGAGATCAAGGGCGTGATCCGCGAGGCGGCGGAGGGCAACGACGTACTCATCGTCGAAGTGGGTGGCACGGTCGGCGACATCGAATCGCTGCCCTACCTCGAGGCGATCCGCCAGATGCGCCACGACGTCGGCGCGGAGAACTGCGTCTACATCCACCTCACCTACATCCCGTACATCGCCGCGGCGGGCGAGCTGAAGACCAAGCCGACCCAGCACTCGGTGATGAAGCTGCGGGAGATCGGCATCCAGCCCGACATCCTGATCTGCCGGAGCGAGCGGCCGATCCCCGTCGACGTCAAGCAGAAGATCGCGCTTTTCTGCTCGGTCGACCCGGGAAGCGTCTTCTCGGCGGTGGACGTCTCCACCATCTACGCGCTTCCGCTGGCCCTCCACAAGGAGGGCGTGGACGAGAAGATCGCCGAGCTGCTCAACATCTGGTCGCGCGCTCCGGATCTCGGCGAGTGGGAGCGGATCCTCGAGCGCATCGAGAGCCCGAAGAACGGCGAGGTGGTGATCGGGATCGTCGGCAAGTACGTCGAGCTCACCGAGAGCTA